>OQWM01003393.1_pt1 | contig 10634 bp, 9 predicted proteins | sample 1691531 | NCBI WGS metagenome assembly OQWM01 (sample SAMN03418257, study PRJEB22391) | human gut metagenome | biome: human-gut; feature: organic feature; material: feces | host: Homo sapiens | place: Tanzania | collected 2013-01 | reverse complement strand
AAAGGAGGATTCGGATGAAAGAAACGATAATACTTTTGTATTTTTTGCAGACAGATTATGGAAGGCGGCTGCTCCGCTTTTTGACAAGGAAAAAGAATAAACAGATACGATTGGAGTTAATGACAGAGAGAGAACGAGTGATGTGGCGGACGGAGACATTGACTAAATATGCATAGCGATTTACAAGTACAAGTGTTTTACCTGTACCGGCACCAGCTATCACTCGTACTTTTCCTTCTGTTGAGCATACGGCTAATTGTTGTTGTTTATTTAAATGAGAAATATCCATAATAAATGTCTTCTTAAAAATTAATATATGCGATATCAACTTTCTTATTTTGTATTGTCTTTTGCCTTAGGCATCTTCTTATACGCGAATCCTTCTCCACTAGCAATACGCCTTAAACACTATACTCAGGAATCGTGCTATGTCCTTCCGTTTCTTGCCAATCCTGAAGAAAGTAGAACTGGTATAAGACATGAGGTTGGCTTTGCTGCACTTGGCGTCTTTGCCATGGTGAAGTAATGGCAACATATGGCAACGATGAAGACAAGCACGGCTTGATAGCGTAGTTCATCCACAATATTGTTCATTCCTCCTATGTAATGCCTCATGATAGGTACAACTAGCAACGACAGAGCGGTGCCAACATACATGCCCGGACTTTCGAATTATCGCTTATGGGTGATATGCCAACAAACAAGGCAAGAATGAATGACAAAGGGCAGAAGCAGAGTGCCAGTAATGTTGCTCCCATATTTTGTTTTATTTGTCAGTACTGTTCACTATCTTTCCTTCAAGCAATTTTTTGAAGTCTTCTTCTGGAGGGAGTATCTTCTTCAATTTATCCGGCATCACCTTGTATGTGGCTACGCCCATTGGCTGGGTGTAATCCTGTAGAAGATACTCTACGTACGTTTTGTCGGCATCACGACAGAGCACTATTCCAATGGTTGGATTTTCATGAGGTTTGCGCTCGTCATCGTTCAGCATACGGATATAAGCAGATAATTGCCCGAGATATGCTGGCTTGAATGCACCTTTTTTTAGTTCAAATACGACAAGGCATTGCAACTCTCTGTTAAAGAACAGTAAATCTATCCAATGGTCGTGTCCGAACTTATCGATATGGAACTGATTACCCATGAACGTGAAATCCTTGCCGAATGTAAGAATGAAGTTCTTTACGTTTGCCACTATCGAGTTCTCTATAATGCGTTCGTCTATGTCTTGTGGATTTCTCTCGTCAAGTTCCTCGACATTGATAAAATCAAGCAAATAGTCGTCCTTGAACATGGATATGGCTTTCAGTGCATGGCTGGTTGACAGCATAGTCTGGGCAAAGTTACTTGGCATCTGTGACTGGTGATGGAACAAGTCTGCTTTGAGATTGTCGCGAAGGGTGTATTTGTCCCAATGTAGAGTTGCTGCCTGATGGATGTAGAACACACGTTCTTCGAGTGTCTTTGTCTTTGACAATATTTCCATATGATGTGTGAAACTCAGAGAAAAGAATTCGTGCCAGTCTAAATCGCCAGCCGACGGCTGGCGATTTATATTCAGTAGAGTCAAAGTGGGTAAAATTATATCCTTTTCTGTAAGTTGTAAATCGTCAGCCGTTGGCTGGCGATTTACAGCGACGTTCCATGATTCATAAAATTGTCGCATGTTTTTGATGTTAGATACGCCAAAACCACGCAATCCTGGTAGTTCTCTCCTAAGTTGTTCACTAATCGTTTCAATGGCTCCTGTACCCCAAGTTCCTTTGCGAGTGTTGTCAGAGACATACTTGCCCACACCATAGTATAGTGCGAGCATTTGTCTGTTGACGGCCTTGGCTGCTTCCAACTGATTTTGCAGTATAGCCGACTTTATAAGTTGCACTGCTTGATTGTATTGAGTGCTTATCTTGTCCATCTTTCTTACAATTTCTACAAAGTTAAATTAAAATGGGAATATTGCCAAAGAAAACGCTGACAGGAATTGGAAAAAGTCACAAAACAACCAATTTCGGTCTACTGACCGATATTCTGTTTATGGCTGCGGGCCACAAGAGCCGCTCTGCGGCATCGGCCATTGCGACCGATGCCGCTGTCGGCCTATTTCTTCTTGTAGACCACGATGCCGTAGACGCGGCTTCTCACGTTGTCTTGCGGGTTTACGCGGCGCAGCGTGATGGTGTGGTCGCCGTCCTCGAGGTCAAAGTTGCAGTAGATTTCGTTGGCACGACTGTGCTTCGAGGCAGGCATCTTGACGGTCTTCACCACCTTGCCGTCGAGCGTCACTTCGACCAGACCCACATAGTCCTGGTCGTCGGCAGTGAGTTCGCCACGCACCACCACGCCGTTGCCGTTGAAGCGTATGGCGCCCACACGGTCGATGGGCTTGTTGCCCAGTCCGCGCTTGCCCACAGCCTGCATGCCCTCAAACGATTGCTCCAGTCGCACGGGCTTCACCCCTTGGGTCTTTATCTTCACCGTCTTGGCGGTCGTTTTGCCCCCGTTGAGGGCTATCACCTTTAGCGCATGGCGGGTCGAGAGTTCGGTGGCGCGGCGCAGCGAGATGTCGGTATACTCGAACGGACGGTCTTCGACGAGGTCTATGCAGCGTTTCCAGTAGTCGGGGATATTGCTGTAGCCCAGCATGGTACCCAGGATGCCGCCGGCGGTCGAGGGGTTGCAGTCAGAGTCCTGTCCGCAACGGGTAGATATGTCGATAGTGCGCCCGAAGTCGCCCTTGCCGTAGAGCAGACCCATGATGACGTATGCGCTGTTTACGGTGGCGTCTATGCTGGCCTTGCCCCTGAAGTTGTCGGGGCAAGCCTTGTGGCGGCCATACGTGTTTTCTATCTCGCGCCATGTGTCGCGCCAGTCGGCGTTGGTCCTGCAGAGTCTTATCACGTCGCTCATGAACTTGTGGTAGTACGACTGCTCGGGGATGGCCTTGAGCGCCTCGGTCACGATGTAGTCTACATCGTTGGAGATGAAAGCCAGCGAGAACATTGTTGCCACATACACGCCGCCATACCATCCGTCGCCGTAGCACATGATGTGCCCTATGCTGTCGGTGTAGTAGGCAGCAGCCTGGGGCATGCCTGGCGCCATCAGTCCGGCATAGTCGGCCTCGATCTGGAAGTCTATGTCGTCGGCATGGGGATTGTTCTTCCAGTAGCCCGTAGCCGGAGGCTCCATACCCTGCAGGATGTTGTAGCGTGCGCCCTGGTTGGCAGCCCAGAGGGGATAGCCCGCATGGGCGAAGGCATGGGCAAACGCCGAGGTGGGCGCGTTGAGCCCCAGCCGTTCATAGACTTCCACAAAGGTCAGGTCCATGTAGATATCGTCATACAGTCCGGGGAACGTGTCGAAGTAGTGGCGCACCAGGGTGTCGTTCCAGGCTATGGCCACCGAGTCGGGAATCATGCGGCCGGGATATTTGAACTCTGTGGGTCCGCCATAGGCTACGCCGATGGTCTTGCCAGCCCATCCGCCCCTGATTTTGTCTGTCAGGGCCGAGCGGCTCAGCGTCACGGTCTTGGCTCCTGCCCCCACGGCCACAGCCGTCATCAGGGCGATGAGCGCTATTCTCATTTTGTTTGTCATAATTGGTGTTATTAAGGATGTCGTCTGAAATGAAAAGACGGAATGTAACGCCCCTCTCATCAGGATAGAGCATCACACCCCGTCTTTGGGAAATATTAAGATAAAAACTACTTAGCCTTCTTCTTGAAAGTGAGATAGCTGTATACATTGCTCTCCACGTTGTCTTCGGGGTTGAGACGCTTCATGGTGAGCACGTGGTCGCCGTCCTCAAGGTCAAAGTTCCAGTAGAGGTCGTTAGAGCGTGCGTGGTTGTTGCCAGGCAGCTTGACGATAGGCATCTTCTTGCCGTCGATGGTTATCTCCACCTCGCCCACGTAGTTGGGGTCTTTGGTGCGCAGATGACCGCGGATGACGATGCCACAGCCGTTGAACTTGATGGCGCCTACCTTGTCGATGCCCTTGTTGCCGAGTCCTATCTTGCGTACAAACTCCATGCCCTCAAACGACTGCTCCAAGCGTACGGTCTTGATGGGCTGGGTCTTGATCTTCACAGCCTTGGCTGTCACCTTGCCGCCGTTCTTGGCTATCACCTGGAGCGCATGCTTCATGCCCAGCTCATACACCTTGTTCAGTGAGATGTCGGTGTAGATGAAGGGGATGTCCTCTACAGACTTGAGCGAGTTTTTCCAGTAGTCTGGGATGTTGCTGTAGCCCAGCATGGTGCCCAGAATGCCGCCTGCGGTCGAGGGGTTGCAGTCTGAGTCCTGTCCGCAGCGTGTCGATACCTCCATAGTCTTGGTATAGTCGCCGCCGCCATAGAGCAGACCCATGATGACATAGGCGCAGTTGATCTTGGCGTCGATGTTGAAGGCGGCCTTGACACCGTCGGGGCAGAGGTCGGTGGTTCCCCACTTCTTCTGCATCTCGTGCCAGAGGGTCTTCCAGTCCTTGCCAGCCTTGAAACCGGCGATGACGTCGGCCTGGCACTGGTAGAAGGTAGACTGCTCGGGGATAGACTTGAGGGCTTCGGTCACGATGTAGTTGACATCGTTGGAGAGAAACGCCAGCGAGTACATGGTGGCTACATAGACACCGCCATACCAGCCGTCACCATAGCACATCATGTGGCCGATGGCGTCGCTGTAGTGTGCGGCTGCCTGGGGCATACCGGGAGCCATCAGACCGGCATAGTCGGCCTCAATCTGGAAGTCGATGTCGTCGGCATGGGGATTGTTCTTCCAGTGGCCCGAGGCGGGAGACTCCATACCCTGCAGGATATTGTAGCGGGCGCTCTGGTTGGCGTGCCACAAGGGGTATTTGGCATTGGCGAAGGCGTGGGCAAACTCGCTGATGGGAGCGTCCAACCCCTTCTTCTCAAATACCTCTACGAAGGTGAGGTCCATGTAGATGTCGTCATACAGACCGGGGAACGTGTCGAAGTAGTGTTTCACCCGGGTGTCGTCCCATACTATCTTGGTCTCGTCGGGGATTATCTTTCCGTTGTACTTGAACTCTGTCGGACCACCAAAGGCGCAGCCTATGGTCTGTCCTGCCCAGCCACCCTTGATTTTGTCCTGCAGGGTGGCACGGGTCATGGTTACGGTCTTTGCCGAGGCTGCGACAGCGAGAAGCGACGCAAATGCGAGGGTGCAGACTTTCAATGTTTTCATGCGTTATATATTAATGTGTTTAGTTTATGACTTGGCTACGGCTATCATGCCCAGACCCACGATGAAGAGCACGAACATGAGAGAGAGCAGGATGTTGACGATGCTCTTGCTGCCCTTGAACTCCTTCCAGATAAACACGCCCCAGAGAGCGGCAATCATAGGAGCGCCCTGGCCGAGAGCGTAAGAGATAGAGGCACCTATCTTGCCACTGGCGATATAGCTGAGCACAGTACCCAGGCCCCAAACGCAACCGCCGAGCACACCTACCATGTGGGTCGACAGCTTGCCCTTGAAGTAGGTGTCATAACCTACAGGCTCGCCCTCGAAAGGCTTCTTCATCACGATGGTGTTGAAGAGGAAGTTGCTCACAAAGATACCCACTGCGAAGAGGAAGAAGGCGGTATAGGGAGTAGCCAGACCCTCGGCGGGGTTCTCAAAGTTGGTCACGTCCATAGCGCGGGCCACGAGTGCATAGAAGGTAGACATCAGTACACCGGCGATGACGGCGAGCACCACGCCCTTCTTGGCTGTCGAAGCCGCATTGCCAGTCTCCTTGGTTGCTTCGCCGTTGCCCTTCTTGGCAGCAGCTACGCCGTTGAGTATCAGGGCTACCATAACGAGAGCCACACCCGAGAAGATGAGCACGGGGTCGCCCTGGTCACCACCTACGAAGAGGTAGTTGTTGACTACACCCAGCACCAGAGCCAGACCGCAACCCACGGGGAAGGCGATAGACAGGCCGGCAAGCGAGGTAGAAGCCGAGAGAAGGATATTGGACAGGTTGAAGATGATACCACCGGCAACGGCAGAGAGCACGCTGGCCGAAGACACCTGCTTCAGGTCGTCGACAAAACTGCGGCCACCCTCACCAAAGCTACCCAGCGTGAAGCCGATAAGGAGAGAGAAGAGCAGAATACCGATGACGTAGTCCCAGTAGAAGAGTTCGTAACGCCAGGTCTTGCCGGCAAGTTTCTGGGTGTTACCCCACGAGCCCCAACAGAGCATCGTAACGACGCAGAGCACCAGGGCTACTGCATAACTGCTTACTATAAACATATTTGTATAAGATTTAGATTGTTAATAATTGCGCGATTGACTGATTAGAGTTCCACCTCGTCGATATGGGGCATAGACATCTGGGCGCCACGACGGGTCACAGAGATGGATGCGGCCTTGTTGCCGAAGAGGATGGCGTCGGGCAGCGACTTGCCCTGCGACAGAGCCACACAGAGCGCACCGCAGAAGGTGTCGCCGGCAGCGGTGGTGTCGACAGCCTTCACCTTGAAGGCAGGCACACGGATGAGCTCGCCGTCGAGACGGGCACACACGCCCTTGCTGCCCACGGTGATGATGACGTCCTTGACGCCCAGCTTCTGTATCTCGTCCATAGCGGCGGGGATGTCGTCTTCGCCCTTGACCTCGATGCCCGCGATGTAAGAGGCTTCGGTCTCGTTGGGGATGAGCAGGTCCACATTCTTCAGCAGAGCCTCGGGCAGCGGTTTCTTGGGAGCCGGAGCCGGATTGAGCACCACATAGGCTCCCGCCTTCTTGCCCAGCGCGGCAGCCTCGACGAGTGCCTCGACGGGGGTCTCCAGCTGCATCAGCACGATGCTGGCATCGGCAAACAGCGCCTCGGCCTCGCGCACATCAGCAGCGGTCAGACAGGCATTGGCGCCCGAGTCGAGCACAATGTTGTTTTCACCTGAGTCGATGGTGGTGATGATGGCCACACCCGAGGGTGCCTCGGCAGTCACCTTGAGTGCCGATACGTCGATGCCCTCGCCTCGCAGCATGTCGATGGTGGAGTTGCCAAACTGGTCGTCGCCGACCTTACCTACAAATGCGGTGTCTCCACCCAAGCGGGCTGCGGCTACAGCCTGGTTGGCACCTTTACCGCCATGATTGGTCATAAATCCATGGCCAAACATAGTCTCGCCAGGTAGTGGGAAGTGGTCGGCTGAAATCACTAAGTCCGTGTTGGCACTGCCCACGACGAGAATTTTTTTGTTTTCTTTCATTATCATGGTAAACCTGGTTATAATTTGCAAATTGACTGTGCTAAAGTAAAAAAAAATTGACCAAGCGCAAAATAATTATGGCTATTTTTTCGCAAGAGGCAAAAAAAGCGTATCTTTGGGCAGTCAAAACCACAACATCTATAAGGCTCATGAAAAAAGAAACATTGGAAGACCTGTCCCGGATAACTGGCTACTCGAAAACCACTATTTCTCGGGTACTCAACGGAAAAGGCAAGGAATTCCGCATCAATGACGAGACGTGCCAGCAGATAATTCAGGCCGCCAAGGAGCTCAATTACCGGCCAAATCTCGTTGCGCAATTTTTGCGCAAGTCCGAGGGCCGAACGCTCGGAATTGCCGTGCCATATCTCAGCAATCCCTTCTTTGCCCAACTGGTGTCGACCATCACCATCGAGGCCAAGAAGAACAACTATAGCGTCATGCTCTTTGACACCCAGGAAGATGCCAACATCGAGAAGAAGTGCATCTCGGCGATGGTAGAGTACGAGGTCAACGGCATCATCATCGCCCCATGCTCCGAGACGCCCGACCTGCTCGAAATCATCAGCAAGAACATACCCGTAATCCTCATCGACCGATATTTCAGAGACTCCTTCCTGCCCTATGTCTCGACCAACAACTACAAGGGTGCCTACGACGCCATGATGACGCTCCTCAACGCCGGCCACCGTGACATCCTCTGCATACGCGGTCCAGAGACAGCCGTGACCACCCAGGAGAGAGTCAAGGGATGTCGCAAGGCGGTGATAGACTTCGGACAGCCCGTGCGCCTGCAGATGCTGGGCAACGAGTTTTCCATCCAGAACGGATATACCGAGACCAAGGTGGCGCTCATAGGTCCCCGCGTGCCCACAGCCATCTTTGCCATGAGCACCAACATCCTGCTGGGCACCATCAAGGCGCTCCGCGAGCAGAACATGGACATCCCCAACGACATCTCGGTAATCTCCTTCGACGACAGCGTCTTCCTCGACTACATGAACCCGCCCATCACGCGCGTGGCACAGCCCACCGAGCACATGGCGCTGGCTGCCGTCAAGATGATGATCAACTGCATCAACGAGGGGAAGCAGTTGCAGTCGCGCATATTCATGGCGCCCACCGTCATCGCCAAGGAGTCGGTCAAAATCATCAACCCCCTTGTCGTCCCCACCGACAACAGACAGAAATAACCCCAAGACTGGCCGGAAATAGTTCCGGTCAGAACCCTTAAAACTATAATGAATATGGACAAGTATGTATGTGATGTCTGCGGATACATCTACGACCCCGCCGTAGGCGATCCCGACAATGGCATCGAACCAGGTACAGCATTTGAAGACCTGCCCGAAGACTGGCTATGCCCTCTCTGCGGCGTAGGCAAAGACGAATTCAGCAAGGTGGATTGACTCCGCCTCTCTATCGGATAAAGACCGACGGCCGGCGACCCTATATACAGGGCTGCCGACCGTCGGTTTTTTTGTTGCAATATGCGTCTTGTTCAATATGGATTACTCCAGCACTCTGCTGATGACCTCCAGCAATTTTCTGACCATCTCCAGCACTCTGCTGATGACCTCCAGAGATTTTCTGACCATCTCCAGCACTCTGCTGATTATCATCGTCGGCTCGTGCCTATTGATACGAGCCCTCGTGCCTATTGATACGTGGCTTCGTGCCTATTGTTACGTGGCCTCGTGACTTCCGTTACGAGCCGCCAACGATGCCTCCGGTGTCGCCAGGCGCGGTGACGGCGAGCGCTGTGGCCGACTCTGGCCTTGGGCTCGTGCCCGCGTCAGAAACGGATGCCCATTCCTATCGATACGGGATAGCACTTGGGGGCGTTGGCGGTCTTGAGCAGCGGGGTGAGCGCCGTGCGGGTGTAGACGACTATGGCTCCGTAGCCGGCGCGCAGGTCGAGGCTCAGTCCCACGGGATTGAGATTGATGTCTGAAGCCGATGTGCGCTTGTCGCCATTGACCACATAGCGCGACCGCTCGTGCCAGCGCAGTTCGAGCGATGGTCCCACAGCCACGAAGGCATTAAGACCGATCCGCTTCTGCCATTCCAGCATCACGGGCAACCGCACAAAGTCGTACATGAGATAACTCTTCTCCACGTTTTCGTCATCGGGGCGGGTGGCAAACGAGGTCTTGCCGTTGCTGGTGGCAAGCACGGTGTTGCCCTTGAGGTGGTTGAAAACCTGTCCCACTGACAGCGACGAGGTCAAAGCCAGGTTCTGGTGCACGCGGAAGCCCACGCTGGTGAGCGTGATGCCCCATTCCCACGACTTGGCGTCGCGTGTGGGCAGATTGTCACCACTGCTCAGCGACATGGCGCTGCTGCCCAGGAGATTGTAGCCGAAGTAGAGCCACGGGTAGTTGTTGACGATGCGGCCCTTCTTCTTGCCCAGCGACGAGGGGATAAACGGCGAGGTCACGTAGACCTGCTCGATGTCCTGGCCGTCGACAAAGCGGGTCTCCGACACCTTCTTCATCTCCTTCTGGTCTTTGCCGTAGACGGTGACGGTGGTGTTGGCGTCGGTGCCGCTTACTACGATTTGTCTGTTGCCCACCACGATGGTGGTGTCTTTCTGTTGTGCTGCGGCATAGTGGGGCATAGCCATGAGCGCCACTGCCGCGATGATGTGCTTGATATTCATTGTCGTGTGTATTTATGTCTTATTTTCTTCTGGAGTAGCACAGCGTCATGATATCGTCGGGCGAGAGGCGCCCCTCGATGTAGATGACCGTGCCGCGCTGCCCTGCGCCGTTGCTGAAGAGTATGTAGCGGTTCAGACCTTCGGCTGTGGACTGCATCATGTAGTATCCGCCGGTGACGAGTCCGTCTTCGACCACCTCGCGTATCTTCCTGGCGCGCTTGCGGTCGGCCAGCAGATAGGGCGCCACGTCGTCGGCAAGGTGCTTGTACACCAGACTCTTGTATATGTTGAGCTTGTAGCCCTTCAGGGTGGCGTTGCGCATGGATACCATCTTGCATCCCTTGGCGTGGCCGTACCTCGTAAAGACCTCGTTGACGCTCAGCCCCGTCTGGGCGATGGCTGCGAGGTGCATCATCAGCGCAAGCGCCACCGCCATGAGGGTGCGCCGGGCTGTAGTCGTTATGTGATATTGTGCCATAGTCGTATTGTTTGTTCTCTATTGTCTTTCCATCATGCCGAGAGCCGCAAAGGCATCGTCGTCATCCTCGAGCTGTATGGTCTGCAGGGCGCTGAGCGCCTCGGCTTTCACCTCGCTGCGGTCGGTACATACCTTGCCGTCGATGACGGCATAGGTAGAGGCGCTGGGGCGTGGCCATACCATCACTGCCACCGCCACTACGGCTGCCGCCGCAGCTGCCCCTATCCACGGGCACGTATCGCCATCCGCACCCAGTTTATCCATAT
>OQWM01003390.1_pt1 | contig 10637 bp, 9 predicted proteins | sample 1691531 | NCBI WGS metagenome assembly OQWM01 (sample SAMN03418257, study PRJEB22391) | human gut metagenome | biome: human-gut; feature: organic feature; material: feces | host: Homo sapiens | place: Tanzania | collected 2013-01 | reverse complement strand
GGTCGGAATTCGTCGCGATCAGCCGCGCGCCGTTCAGAATCAGGCGTACAGCCTTCGTGATGACCTCGTAATTATAGCTTGCCGTCTCGCCGACGATCACGTAATCCGGGTCGACGTCGTTCATCGTGACGCCTACGTCGTACAGCGCGTTCAGAAGTCCCGGCGCGCCGATCACGAACGCGGTGCAGCCCGGCGCCTGCTTTTTGAGAAACGCGGCGGTGGCCAGCGCGCTGGTGTAGAAATGCTCCTCGCCGATGTCCAGACCCATGCGCTGCAGCTTCTGCCGCAGCTCCTTGGGCGAACGCTCGGACGAATTCGTCAGGAACAGAAACTGCTTGCCGTTTTCATTCAGCCAGCTTACAAACTCCCTGACGCCCGGCAGCAGCTGATTGCCGAGATAGATGACGCCGTCCATGTCGCAGATAAAGCCCTTCCGGGCGCGTAATTCTTCCAGATTCATCTCTTGACTCCTCTCTTCCCACTCCTGCGGCGGGGGATCTCTTTTCATTCGCTTACAGGTTCAGTATATGGGATAAAATCCGGAAAAGCAAGGCAGTTTGCACAGATTTAACGAAGATTTGTTGTGGATTTTACCGAACGCTTCAGCGCAGGAAGCCCTCGAGGATTTTTTCCTCCGCTTCCTCCGGCGTCAGGCCGAGCGTTTCGAGCTTCAGCAGCTGCTCGCCCGCGATCTTGCCGATGGCCGCCTCGTGCATGAGCGTCGCGTCGACATGGTTGCAGGAGATCTCGGGAATGGAGCGCACCTTCGCCGCGCCCATGATGATCGAGTCGCACGACACATGGCCGAAGCAGGGGGCGTTGCCCTGCACGCGCGGGTAAAAGACCTGCATGGACTGCTCCTTCGCGACAGAGCGGGAGACGACGCGCGTGCGCGCGCCCGCGCCGTTCAGGATCACGTCCATTTCGCTCACGGCATGCTGATCGCCTGCCGTCAGGAGCTTTTCGTTGATCTGCACCTCGGAATTCGCGCCGTTGGCCTCGCATTTTGTATAGCGCTTCGTGTCGTCCACGCCGCCGATCTGGCTGGTGTCCATGACGATGGACGCGCCCTCCTCGAGATATACGATGGTCTGCGGGTTCAAAATGCGCTTGCCCGTGCCCTCGCCCTCGCCGTAGTGCTTTTCGATATAATGCACCTTCGCGTTTTTGCCGATGTAGAAGGTATGGATGCCGTCGTGCTCAGAGTCGCAGTCGCCGCAGTTGTGGATGCCGCAGCCGGCCACGATGGTCACATCCGCGCCCTCGCCGACAAAGAAGTCGTTATAGACCATGTCGTGGAACCCGGCCTTGCTCAGAACGACGGGGATGTGTACGTTTTCGCTTTTGGTAAAGGGCGCGATCTTAATGTCAATGCCGTCCTTGTCGGTCTTGGTGCGTCGAGCCACATACATCTCACATCCTATGATGGGCTTGAAGGGTTCCAGTCCTTCTTTTTTTCTATCCTTATTGATTTTGGCACAGTAGTCGGTTAGCTCCTTGATGCCAAACATCACTCCGTGGTCGGTTACCGCCATACCCCTCATGCCGTCCTTGATAGCCTTGTCCACGAGATGCGGAATCTTGGATTGACCATCGAGGATGGAGTACTGGGTGTGCACGTGTAAATGAACAAAATCTTCCATTTTTTGTCTTGAAATTCGTATTTTGAGCCCAAAGTTACAGCTAAAAGTTGATATTACCAAAAGAAAAGTGGCAAAAATTTGCAAAAACCACAAAAAACACGTACCTTTGCACCTAGTATAAACATTATCCTACCTATGGGACAGAAAATAAAGAAACTGAAAAAGATAAGATTGCACCGTGAGGGCACCGATCAATTGGTGTTTGGCGGTATAGCGTTAGTAGCCATTGCGGCTATGTTGTGGGCAGCGTTTGATACCAAGATTCCGTTCTGGATCTTCTTGGTAGTCTTTGGCGTGGTGTATTGCATCGTGCTCAATTTCTATCGTTGCCCTATCCGTTATCTCAATGTTGAGGATACGGATCGGTTGGTGGTGGCACCAGCCGATGGCAAGATTGTGGTCATCGAGGAAGTGGACCATGCTCCTTACTTCAATGACCGCCGTTTGATGATTTCCATCTTCATGAGCCTTTGGAATGTACATGCCAATTGGTTCCCAGTGGATGGCAAGGTGAAGTTTGTGAAGCATGAGGATGGCAAGTTTATGAAGGCTTGGTTGCCTAAGGCAAGCGAGGAGAATGAGCATGCCGATACGATGATTACCACTCCCGAGGGTGTGGATGTGCTGTGTCGCCAGATAGCTGGTGCCGTGGCTCGCCGCATCGTAACCTATGCCAAGGAGGGCGAGGAGTGCTACATAGACGAGCACCTGGGCTTCATCAAGTTGGGTTCTCGTGTCGATGTATACCTGCCTGTGGGCACAGAGGTATGCGTGAAGATGGGACAGAGCACCACGGGTGATCAGACCATCATCGCTAAGTTGAAGTAAAATAAAACAGTAAGGATATAAAGTAAAATGAGTATGAAGAAGCATATACCTAATACGATAACATGCTGCAATCTGATATCGGGTTGCGTAGCTACATCGTATGCTTTGGGCGGCAACCCAGAGATGGCTTTGTTGTGGATTATCATCGGAGCTACTTTCGATTTCTTCGATGGCATGAGCGCACGCTTGCTGCATGTGTCTTCGCCTATCGGCAAGGAGCTAGACTCATTGGCTGATGATGTAACCTTTGGCGTGGCGCCAGCCACCATCGTGTTCTCTCAGCTCTTTGTGATGGAGTATCCGGGCTGGCTGGAGCCTTTGCGCCCAGTGTTGCCATACGTGGCTTTCATCATTGCTGCCTTCTCGGCGCTTCGCTTGGCTAAGTTCAATCTCGACGAGCGACAGACCAGCTCCTTCATCGGAGTGCCTACTCCTGCCAATGCCCTTTTCTGGGGCTCGCTGGTGGTGAGCAGCCCTGCATGGCTCACGGGCTATTCATGGTCGGTGTTCTTGATTTTGGCTTTGGTCCTTGTTACCAGTTATCTCTTGGTATGCGAGTTGCCTCTCTTCGCCTTGAAGTTCAAGCAGTGGAGCTTTAAGGGCAATGAGGTGAAGTATGGCTTTGCGGGTGCCACGGTGCTCATCCTTGTCATCTCCATCATCGCCGAGGGCCCTCGAGGATTCCTGGAGGGATGGTGGCTCATCATCTTGGTCTATGTATTGCTCTCCACCTTATTATATATAAGGGGCAAGAAATAAATACAGGAAAAGCGCAAGCGATAAATACTGGGAGGGCAGGTAACGAACCTGCCCTCCCAGTATTTTTTCCTGCCGTTAGAACTCCACGGTTCTGGTGCCATCTTCCTCGGTAGTGATGTGTACCTTGGTGCAGTCTTCTGGCAGCAGGTCTTCTATCAGTTCTGGCCACTCCAGGAAGCAGAGGTTGCCACCGTAGAAGTAGTCTTCGTATCCCATGTCATATACCTCGTCTATCTTCTTGATGCGATAGAAGTCGAAGTGATATACAGGCTCGCCGTTGCCAGCTGTGTATTCGTTTACGATGGCGAAGGTAGGCGATGTGATGACGTCCTCCACGCCCAGTTCTTCGCAGATAGCTTTGATAAATGTTGTTTTGCCGGCTCCCATCTTGCCATAGAAGGCGAAGACTTTGCCATTGCCCATGTTCTCCAAGAATTCCTTGGCAGCTACATGGATGTTGTCCAATGAGTCAATCTTGATTTTCATATCTTTGTTTATTTTCTTAAATTCTTCACTCTTCGTTCTTCACTTCCCTAGTTTCTCTTTCTTGGTGTCAGCGTGATGAGCGGAATGAGCATTTCCTCCATCGAGATGCCACCGTGCTGGAAGGTGTCTTTGTAGTAAGACACGTAGTAATTGTAGTTGTTCGGATAGGCGAAGAAGGCATCGCCGTAGGCGAACACATACGATGTGCTCAGATTAGGGGCTGGCAACTGTGCCTTGTGGGGTTCCTTGATGGCAAATACCTCCTTGGCGTTGTAGGCTAGGTTCTTGCCCAGCTTGTAGCGCAGGTTGGTGTTGGTATTGCGATCACCGATAATCTTGATAGGCTTCGAGGCACGAATGCTGCCGTGATCGGTGGTGATTACCACCTTGAAGTCGCTCTGTGCCAATCGCTTGAATAGCTCTGATAGCACCGAGTGGCGTAGCCAGCTCTGCGTGATGCTGCGATAGGCACTCTCGTTGTTGGCTAGTTCGCGCACCATCTTCGATTCTGTACGGGCATGTGAGAGCATGTCGATGAAGTTGATCACCAGCACGTTCAGGTCGTTCTGCTTGCATTCGTTATAGTGCTCTAGGAATCGGTCGGCACCCACCGAGTCGTTTACTTTGTGGTAGCTAAACTGGTAGTGCTTTCTGAATCTGTCCAGTTGCGTCTTGATGAGCGGCTCCTCGTTCAGGTTCTTGCCTTCCTCCTCGTCCTCATCCACCCATAGTTCTGGAAACATCTCTGCTATCTTGTTGGGCATCAAGCCACTAAAGATGGCATTTCTGGCATACTGTGTGGCTGTGGGCAGAATGCTCATATACATGTCTTCCTCGATGTCAAAGAGGTCGCCTATGTCCTGCGCCAACATGCGCCACTGGTCGTAGCGGAAGTTGTCTATCACGATGAGGAATACCTTCTCGCCCTGGTCCAGCATAGGGAACAGATGAGCCTTGAAGATGTCTGGGCTCATCACTGGTTTCCCCTCCACAGCCTTGCCTATGTTCTTGGGGTCCACCCAGTTCAGGTAGTTCTTGGCTATGTATTTGGCGAATCCGTTGTTGGCTTCCTCCTTCTGCATGTTCAGCATTTCGGTCATGGAGCTGTCGGTGTCGCTCAGTTGCAGTTCCCATTTCACCAGTCGCTTATACACCTCCATCCAGTCTTCGCAACTGCGGCAGTCCATCATTTGCATGGCTATCTGCTGGTAGTCTTGCTGGTATCCGCTCTGCGTCACCTCGGTCATGATGTCCCTGCGGTGAATGTTTTTCTTGAGCGAAAGGAGTATCTGGCTTGGGTTCACGGGCTTGATCAGATAGTCGGCTATCTTTGATCCGATGGCTTGGTCCATGATGTTTTCCTCCTCGCTTTTGGTACACATCACGATGGGCGTAGCGGGCTGTATGTCCTTGATTTGCTGCAGGGTTTCGAGTCCACTGAGTCCCGGCATCATCTCGTCTAGCAGGATGAGATCGTACGTTTGCTGTCGGCAGAGGTCGATGGCGTCGGCACCATTGCTGGTAGTCTGCACCTCATATCCCTTCTTTTCGAGGAATAGGATGTGCGCCTTCAGCAGTTCTATCTCGTCGTCCACCCAGAGTAATAATCCGTTGCTCATATTTATCTTATGTTGTTATTTTGCTTTGTCTTATGTTGTTATTTTATATTGCATTGATCTTCGTGTGCAAAGATAGTTATTTCTATTGAATTATCCAAACCTCGCCATTTATTTTTGTGATTTGTTACACATTCCCCCTTTGTTTCCGTTCACATTCTTTATTTCCTCGAGTATGTGTAAACTATCGATTCTGATACCCTACTATATATAGGGGCATCTTTGTTTCTTTGAAAGAGACAGAGGTGTCCCTATCTTTTTTTTTACAAACATCAAAAATATATACGTATTATGTCAAGAAACAAGAAAACATCAGAGTCGTTGTTCCAGTTCATGAACCTCCTCATCGCCCTGTTGCTGAAGAACGGGCAATACCGCACCATGTTGCATTACAAGGCAACCCTTAATAGCTTTAAGCGATACCGGGACAATAAGGATATTGCCCTAAGAGAGATAGATGCAGAAGTGATGCGTTCGTATGAGGCTTACCTGCATCATACGGCAGGGGTATGCAAAAACACCAGTTCCTTCTATCTCCGCATTCTCCGTTCCACCTACAACAAAGCTGTGGCAAAGGGACTGACGCCACAGCAGCATCCCTTCTCGGATGTCTATACCGGCATTGCCCCAACCCGCAAGAGAGCCATACCTGCTGAATCTGTCAGCCAGATCAAGCATTTGGAGTCTGTCAAGGATCTCACTCCCAAAGAAGAGATGGCAAGAGATACATTCCTGATGAGTTTCTATCTGCGTGGTATCTCATTCATCGATCTGGCTCATCTCCGCAAATCCGACCTCAAGGACGGTTATCTCCATTACACCCGAAGCAAGACAGGTCAACGCCTCACCATCCGATGGGAGAAGGAAATGCAGGAGGTGTTGGAAAAGTATCAGGCGCAGACCGCCTCCTCACCTTATCTCTTCCCTTTCCTTGTTGATGCTGGAAACAAAAGTCATGTTAAAACTATTGACAAAAAGCAGGAAGAAGTGCGCCTGTATCACAATGCAGAATCCCGTATCTCCTACCACCTCAGGAAGTTAGGTGCTAAGATAGGAATCAAGGGCAAGCTCACTCTCTATGTTGCCCGCCATTCCTGGGCAACGGCGGCAAGAGACAACAATATCTCTATTTCCGTCATTAGCGAGTCATTGGGACATCACTCCGAAACCACCACACAAATCTATCTCCGCTCCATCAAAAGTTCAGAAGTGGATGATGCCAACGCCAAGATACTGTCAATGCTATAAGTCTTAAAACCAAAATGAACCGATTTTTTTGAATCTTTACATAAGAGACACAGAAAAGCCAAAAACATTCTTTCAATCAACGACTTAAAAGATTGTGTCTGGAATGAATGTTGAAAAAATGTTGAATTTCGTAGAAAGATATTATTTTTTTAACACGCATAATTTGCTTGTTTCCAACATTTTTCGTATTTTTGCACCGAGATTCTGTGTCTCTTATGTAGAGATTCAGAAGAATGTAGAGAAATAAGAACTGAAAATATGGCCTTTATATAAGCGAAGCGTATGATACACAATTTGCTAAACACGGACTTACTTGCATCATGTATGCAGGAGGTCAAAGGACATAAAAGTATTGAAGATTAGTGGAAGTTAGTCTATTGGTTTTTCAATGCTGTGATACATATCACGACCCTCATAACTCGAGAAGCCACACCTTCTCAGGGGAAGCCGAAATATGTCCCACACCATACCCTTACTTCGTATTTTAAACGAACACAAATCTTCCGAATATCACGAATATTTAGAAAAGTAAAAAAGTAGAAAAGTAAAAGGGTAAAAAGGTATTTGATTAACATAAACCAATATAAACCCTAGCTCGAGAATGTCGCACACGGATTTCACCGAGTACACGGATGGAAAATCACTACCCATTAAACACTCCACATTCCCCATTAAAGATTAATACTACATGTTCGTGTTCGTTTAACATCAAGCGAGTTTAGCCCCAATGGTTGTATCCGTTGTACCTGTTGTATTTGTTGTTTTAAAGACCTCAGGCAGCAAAGCCCACAGGGCTATTCGTGTAGATTTGAAATATTAGTGTTCGTCTCCAAGTTTAAACATTAAACACTACACATTAAACATTCGTGTTCTCCCTCCAGCAACGCGAAGCTAAACTCTTCACTCTTCACTCCCATGTGGTTCCCAATCAAGACAGACGTTTTCTCCGAGCAGCAATCAATGGATTTGCTGCGTGAGCAATTTCCGGAGACAATCACCGATATATACTTCCCCCTTGGACGCCGCGTCTACAAGACCGAGGGTGGGGAAGAGAAAAGCCGTTTCACCCCAATCCTACAAGGAATCTTCTTCATCCGCGTAGTAAGCGAGAAACGCCTCCTGCGCATCCTCTCCCAGCACGGCTACTTCATGTACAAGGGAGTCGACTACGAGCCAGGAAGCACCGAGAGGGTAGAGCGCACCTTCTTTGCCAAAGCCCATATCCTCTGTTCCAACAGCAAGTCCTCCAATATAAAAGATATCGTGTGCAACGCCCGTATCCCCGATGAAGATATGGAACGCTTCATCTATTTCAACGATACCATGGCAGAAGGCATCGAAGGACTTAGCATTGTCGACAAACGATACAGCGACCTTGTCAAGGTAAACGATAACATCCGCATCCTCAGCGGACCCATGGCAGGATGGGTTGGCGTAGTTAAGCAAATAAAACACAAAGGTAAGAAAGACCGCCATCTCCTTGTTCGCTTCGGCAACAACAGCTGCCTCAGCATCTCCAACATCCGCCAGTTCGATATGCAGATAGAACGAGAGGCACCATCCGATGCCGTTGAAGCATGGCGAGCCATCGACCAGATGATAGGCTATCTTCAGGCAAAAGAACCGGAAAAGAACGCCTGCCACACCCTGCGCAAACTCTTCACCGACTATCAGAAGAAGCTCACCATCTCTCGCTCACGCCATTCTTCCGATATCGCATACAGCAAGATAACCGCCGACCGCAATACTGCACACCAGCAAGCAGTCCTCGACAATATCGATGAGTCGATGCAATCCAATTTCCGCATCCTCGCCAAATTCTTCCAGAGCGATAAGTCCACCCTCGAACAAGGACTTAAAGAGCTGATTCCCGACGCTGTACTCCGTCCGTTCCTCACCCCAACCTCAGGAGCAGCCATTCCCGACGACCAGAGCTATACCATATTCCGGCATAATGGCATCACCGAGTTTATCCTCCGTTGCAACCTCCGTGAGTTCTTCCGCGACAAAGAATACGAAGCCGACAAATACGCACCCGTCTTTGACGAAGACTACGAGTATTATGCCCACTTCGCACTCCTAAAGACAAAACAAGGCATGGTGAAAGCCATCTGCTCATGGGGTGGCTTCTACGACTATTACGCATCCCAAAACAAAGTCGATAGAATCAAGTTCCTTGCCGACCTCGAAGCAAAGAAATACCACCGCCTGTTGCATCTGCTAACACAAAGTCAGTATACCTTCGAGAAAGTCAGCGACATCGGCGGATTCTCCATAGATACCAACATCCCTTACACCGCCGATACCGAAGAGCTCGGAAGAAGAGCAAACGAATACTTCACCCTTCATTCCTCACTCTTCACACCCCTCACCGCAGCAGCCGTAGAAGTGTGGCAAGGCGCTCGCCTCCTCGTTTGGCGCAAACTCCTTCAGCGCTACGTCCTGCTCCATAGAGTGCCAGTCGTTGACCAACCATACGTCATCACCCCCGACACCACACTCGAACAAGCCTTCGCTAAGACAGACGACAAACCAGACATCGCAACGATATCCACCGCTTTGGCAGAGATGAAAGAAACCATCGAGACGCATATAGAAAAGGATGAAATAGCCTACGCAGTATTCCGCCTTCTCTCCACCTCCCTGGCCTTCTCTTCCCACTATGCCGAAGACGAACTATATAATAAGGTGTCCGACACCTTCGACCCTGACACCACCCTCACCGAGTTGTTCAACCGAATAGTGGAGAAGATTCCTAAGCCCCACAAACCCACCCACGGTAAGCCTCACACCCCGAGCAGCACCCCCACACTCCTCAGCCATCTGCACAAAGGCATGACAGAACTCCAATCCCAAGATTCCTGGATCTACTTCAAGTTTCCATCCTTCCTCAAGCAGATTCGCACTATTCTTTGAAACCATAACCGCTGATTGATAATGTCGCACACAGATATCACCGAGAACACGGATGTGAGCCTAACTCGGCTCTGCTGCTGGAGATTAAACGAACATTTGTTGTTTTAAAGATCTCAAGCAGCCAAGCCCACAGTGCAGATTCGTGTAATTCGCACTATTCGTGTTCGTTTAACATCAAGCAAGTTTAGCCCCAACGGTTGTATCCGTTGTACCTGTTGTATTTGTTGTTTTAAAGACCTCAAGCAGCAAAGCCCACAGGGCAGATTCGTGTTATTCGAAAAATTACTTCCCGTTGGTCAGTGGGTCTACGACAAATCTCGTGTTCGTTTAACCCTCTATCTGCAGAGACCTCGGTCTCATTCGAGAGATATTCGTGTTCTACCAATCCAGCAGCCTCGCTTTAACCCATTCGGCAGTATCCAGACACGGGCACTCTTTCGGTGTCGCCCCCGGCAGATCACGATGCCCCACGATCTTCGCCTTCTTGAAGGCAATCCTCAGGCACCTGAACAAATCCGCGAGCCTGTTCGACTGTTCCTTCGTCATCGTGTTGCACGGCTTACCATTCTCATCCAGTCCACCCTCATAGCATACCCCGATAGAGCACCTGTTATACGGTCTCGCATGAGCCCCCACCTCCAGCAACCTGCGGTGCTGCGTCATGCTACCATCCCTACGAACATAAAAATGGTACCCGATGTCACGAAAACCCCGTGCCTTATGGTCACGACGCAGATCTTCAACACTATAGTCCTGATTGCGTCGTGTAGCCGAGCAATGCAGCACAAGAAATTTCACTGAGTCGGCAGACATCATATATTTGCCGTCCTCAACCCTGGTGAGCAGCATGCGTTCCGATCGCACCTTCTCCTCACCAACCTCCATAGGAAAATAATCATTAATCATAATCTCAACATTTTATTAAATTAGTCTTATCATTAAACATTAAACACTAAACATTAAACACTAAACACTAAACATTAAACATCAAACATTAATACTACACGTTCGTGTTCTTCCATTAAGTGCCTTCAAGTCTAATCACTCCCATCTCTTTTGGAGAGGGGTAGGGGGGGTGAGGCTTCTGTTTATTTTGGTTTATCGCCTGTTTGTTTTCTGAGAGGCGTGCGCGCCTCTGTTT
>OQWM01003388.1_pt1 | contig 10643 bp, 9 predicted proteins | sample 1691531 | NCBI WGS metagenome assembly OQWM01 (sample SAMN03418257, study PRJEB22391) | human gut metagenome | biome: human-gut; feature: organic feature; material: feces | host: Homo sapiens | place: Tanzania | collected 2013-01 | reverse complement strand
TCAGAGGGATTTCATGTCTGTGTACCACCTCTGCTATCTCTTTTATGTCGGATACAACTCCGTCATATGTAGGCGATGTAATCAAAACTGCCTGCACATCCTGATTTTCCTCCAGATATCTTTCCACACTTCTGGCTGAAATGCCGCCGTTTATCCCCAGTCTCTTATCTTCGTGTGGATAAACATAAACCGGCAGCAGGTCACGCAAATAGAGTGCATGATAGACAGCTTTGTGGCAGTTTCTTGCCACCAGGATTCTACCGCCCTTGTTTACTGATGCACTGACTGCTGCCAGCAGCGCTGCTGTACTTCCGTTTACACTGAAAAAGCACTTCTTTGTGCCGTAAATCTGTGCTGCATTCTCCTGTGCTTCTTTCAGGATTCCCTCCGCATGATGGAGATTATCAAATCCGGAAATCTCTGTGATGTCTCTCTCAAACGTGAAGTCCCCTGCTGAAGATGCCTTGTTACGTTTATGTCCCGGCATATGAAACGGATAATAGTCGGACTTGCTGTAGCTTTCTAATTTTTTATATAATCTTTCCATTTTTTTCCTTTTTATACTATAGCAATCCTCATAAATAATGCATATTGCTATAATTTCCAATACTCGTTCCAAATTTTCCACTGATTATTGCCTTTTCGTGCCTGAAATATGGAACTTCCCTGATTCAGTTAAACTTTAAATCTGTATCCTACGCCCCATATAGTCTCTATATACTGAGGCTTCGCTGTATTGAATTCGATTTTTTCACGGATCTTCTTGATATGAACCGTTACAGTTGCAATATCTCCTACAGATTCCATATCCCAGATTTCCCGAAACAGCTCTTCTTTGGTAAAAACATGGTTCGGGTTCTCTGCAAGGAAGGTCAGCAGGTCGAATTCCTTTGTCGTAAACGCTTTCTCTTCGCCGTTAATCCATACACGTCTTGCCGTTTTGTCGATTTTCAGACCGCGGATCTCGATAATATCGTTCGTCTTCTGATGGCTGCTCGTCAGTCTTTCATACCGCGCCATATGCGCCTTGACGCGCGCCACCAGCTCGCTCGGAGAAAACGGCTTCGTCATATAGTCGTCTGCCCCCAGACCCAGGCCACGGATTTTGTCGATATCATCCTTCTTCGCACTCACCATCAGAATCGGGACATTTTTCTCCTCCCGGATCCTGCGGCATACCTCAAACCCATCAATGCCGGGCAGCATCAGATCCAACACGATCAGGTCAAAATCCTCTTTCAGTGCGCGTATAAGCCCTTTGTCACCCGCATATTCGATCTGTACCTCAAATCCGCTCAGCTCCAGATAATCCTTTTCCAGATCTGCAATTGCCACTTCATCTTCGATAATTAAAATTTTACTCATCTGCTTCCGCCTCCCTGTATTTTCTGATCACAAAATGCAGACATGTTCCTTCTCCCTCTTTGCTGGTCGCCCAGATGTATCCGCCATGATCCTCGATGATCTTTTTCACAATGGCAAGGCCGAGGCCGCTGCCGCGCACCTTGTTGACGCGCGTGTCGACCGCGCGGGAAAAGGCCGAATACATCTGCTCCATGAACTCCGGCGTCATGCCGATGCCCGTGTCGCTCACGACCGAGACAAGGCGGACCTTGCCGCTCTTGGCAAGCTTTTCCTCATAGACCTCGAACTTCACATCGCCGTTTTCCGGCGTATACTTGACGGCGTTTGAGAGCAGGTTCATATAGATCTGCCCGAGGCGGATCTGGTCGGAGAGCAGCACATTGTGGGAAATGTCGTGCAGCTTCCCCGAAAAGCGGATGTTTTTCGCCTCCGCCATGCCCGCGATGGCCTGGCAGTAGAAGTCAAACAGCTCCGGCAGCTTCACCGGCTGCGAGACGATTTTGAACTCCCCGCTCTCGATGCGCGAGATGTCCAGCACATCGTCGATGAGCTCCTGCAAGTTGCTGCCGCTGACACGGATCTTTTCCAGGCACTCTTTCATCTTATCCGAATCGTCTGCGTGCTGTAGGGCGATGTTCGTAAAGCCCATGATGACATTCATCGGCGTGCGGATATCGTGCGGCATGCGCGAGAGGAACTCGGACTTTGCCTCGTTCGCGCGGCGCGCCGCAGTCTCTCCGCGAGCGTCGAAAGGTCAAAAAACGGTTCAACATAGGGCAGATACTCCGGCAACGATGCTCTGCTTGCTCATTTCACTCATGTGGACGCTCGCTCTGCCGCTGTGTCCGGTCAGACGGTGCATCTGCCGCTCGCTTGCAGCCTCTTCATAATAACCCGTGCGCAGATCGATACGGTAGATCGTATAATAGATCTTGCTGATGGCCGAGATGACCTCGTAGCTCATCCGGCTCTCCGTGAGCGCCGTTTCCAGCGCGTGCTGGTGCTCACGCTCCTCCTTCACGATCTCATCCACGCTGCGGAAGTCCAGCAGGATTTGAAAGCTCGTTTCCGTCTGCTGCACCCTATTGGCGCGCACCTCGAAATAGATGTTCCCGATGGCGTTCGGCACACTCTGGTAGCGGCGGCTGACGCGGTCCTTGGTCCTGAGCTCGCGCATCAGATTTTCTGCGTCCAAAAATTGCAGGAAGTCCGGTGCGCTCTCCTTAAGGACGCACTTGTGATAGTAATGCTCGACCGCCTCGGCATAGGAAAACAGCTCCTGCCCATGCGGGAGCAGGTCGCCCGCGGAGTTGGAGTGCTCCTCGATCTTGACGATCTCGGCCCGGTCGTTCATCAGGTCCACACGATAAACGGACGTGCTGTCCTTGCAGAGCACCTTGAGCATCTGCTGCTCAAGCTTCACGGCCTGCAAATTCTGCTCGAGCGACTTCTGCTTTTCTTCCAGCAGCGTCAGCATGCGCAGGTTCTCCCGCGCGCTGCCGAGGTGTCCGCCGGCAAAGGCAAGCAGGCGGAGCTTATTGTCCGTCAACGTCCGCTGCGGGTTGTCGAGGCCGAAAAAGCCGCTCAGGCTGCCGCGGTAAAAAACCGGCACCGCGATCTCAGAGCGGATGCTCTGCGCCTTCAGGAGCTCGTACTCGCTCGGCATCAGCGTTTTCACATCTTCAATATTGGGAATGACGATCGTCTCGCCGCGGCCGAAGACCTTGAGCCAGTACGGCATATCCGCGGGAACGATCTCCGTCAGGTTGTCGATCTGCGGCGCGACGCCGTTCGCGCACCACTCAAAGGTGTTGCAATAGGCCTCCGCCGTCCCCTCCAGCCGCTCGAAGAGAAACACGCGGTCAGACTGCATGGCCTCGCCGATCAGACTCAGCAGGCGGTAGACCAATTCGTCCATCTCCTCTTTGCTGCACGTGCGGTCGATACGCGCGAGCTGATCGATGAGCGCAAGGCTGTATTCTGCCGCACTGTTCGCCCCTGCGGTCACGGGCGGATGTTCTGCTTGCTTCATGCGCTTGTCTCCTTTGCGGCAGCTTTCGATACCTGTCATAAATATGCAAAATTGGTCAAAGTTTGTTTATTATAGCATGGGGTAGTTCGAAAGTAAAAACGAAGTTGTCCCTCTCGTCGATCGTTCGGCATCACCGCACAAAAAGTGCGCCGACTCGTTGAGCCGGCGCACTTTTATTTGTTTTCACATTCTGACGCTTTACTTCTTCTTGCCGCCGAGGAATTCCGGCAGGGGCTTGCCCTGCTTGAGCCACTGGTGATACTCGGCCGTCGCGGCGAACTCGACGTCGCCCGCAGAGTTGAGCGCGGTCTCGACAGAGTCCTGAATGACGCCGATGATGAAGCCGACGCCGACGACCTGCATCGCGATGTCGTTCGAGATGCCGAACAGCGAGCACGCCATCGGGATGAGCAGCAGCGAGCCGCCCGCCACGCCGCTTTTTGTGCGGTGATGCCGAACGATCGACGGGAGGAGACAATCGCATGAAGCAAGCAGAACAGAATGACGATCGTCCCGCCACGCCGGAAGCGCCGCACGCACCGAGGGCCGACATGATCGAGAGCAAAATCGCCGCGGGCAGCGAGACCTGCATACCCAGCGTATTGGCCGCGGCCAGCGTCATGATGGTGATGGTGATGGCCGCGCCGTCCATGTTGATCGTCGCGCCGAGGGGGATAGAGACGGAGTAGAAGTCCTTGTCCAAGCCGAGCTTTTCGCACATCGCCATGTTCACGGGGATATTCGCCGCGGAAGAGCGGGTGAAGAACGCCGTCAGGCCGCTTTCACGCAGGCAGCGGAACACCAGCGGATAGGGATTGCAGCGCAGATAGATGAAGATGATGATGGGGTTGATGACAAGCGCCATGAAGAGCATCGTGCCGACCAAAAGCAGCAGGAGCTTGCCGTACTGGGTGAAGATCGCAAGGCCGTTGCTCACAACGTTCGTGAACACAAGGCCCATGATGCCGAACGGTGCCAAATTGATGATCCAGCGCACGATGGTGGACACCGCGTCCGCCGTGTTGCTGAGGAAGACCTTCGTCGAGTCCGCACCGAGCTTCTTCATCGCCACGCCGAAGAGACAGCCCCACATCAGAATGCCGATGTAGTTGCCGTTCATAATGGCGGAGATGGGGTTCGAGACGATGTTGGACAGCAGCGTGTGCATGACCTCGCCAAGGCCCTGCGGGATGACCTCGGCCTCAGCGGCCTCGGCCAGCAGGAGCGTCTGCGGGAAGAGCATGCTGGTCACAACGCTCAGCGCCGCGGCGACGAACGTCGTAAGCATGTAGAGCCACACGACCGTGCCGAAGCGGCGGTCGAGCTTGGACGAGCCCTGCGCCAGCGCGCTCGCCACGATGACGAACACCAGCACGGGGGCAATGCCCTTGAGCGCGCCGACAAACAGGTTGCCAAGCTCCTTTAACCACGTCGCGCCGGGACAGACCAGCGCCAGGATCACGCCGACGACAAGGCCGATCGCGATGCGCAAAATCAGGCTGACGCCGTTATACGCGGCGGCAATTTTTTTAAGGGTCTTCATAAAGGGATTCATAGGGGCATCTTCTTTCTTTTCAAAATCTAACGCTCTTACGATCCTCTTCTCTCTGCTCAGGCCGCAAAGGCGCTTTCACTAACGGCCTTTATTATATCTTTATGTGCAGAAAATTGCAAGGAGCGGACAGATGTATTCCTACGAAAAACACTTTAATGACAGAAATTCGTCATTATCGCCATGAGATCTGCCGTCTGTCGCCGTCTCGCAGCACGAAAAAGTCTTTTCTGTCCGCACGCCATAAAATTCTTGCGCAGGCGAACGGATTCTATTGACATCTTTGGGCATTTTTGCAAGAATCCGATTCGTCTGTCAAAAAACACAGCACAAATAATAACCGCATTTTACATCGGCTCAGCGTGTTCGCCGCAAAGTGCAACAATGGTCAGCGCAAACAGCTCCGCGCTTCGCACGATCTCATCTACCACAAGGTACTCATTTGCACCGTGCATGTGATAATCTACACCTAATCGGGAAGCGCCAAACGCCACGCCATTTTTCAGAAAGTGCGCATATGTCCCGCCGCCAATAGCAAGGCACTTGCCCGGTTCGCCCATGACCTGCTCATAGCAGCCTAAAAGCGTCTGGATAAACGGACTATTTTCCGGAACGTAATGGGGGGACCATTTTGCAGCTCTCCGGAAGATACAAGCCATAAGCCGCCAGTTTTTCACGCAGCACCTCAAGCACAGTCTCTTCGCTGGCACACATCGGCGCGCGGCAGTCTATGCGACCGGACATACCGCCTTCCGCATAATGAAGCACGTTGGAGCTCAGCACCAACCGGCCGGACAATTCATCCGCCTGCGCCACGCCAGCCGCCTCACCGTAAAATGCGCCGTGCGGAAACAGCTCTGTCAATCCGCGCAGGCGGCGCTGTCCCTCACAGTCGGCAAAGGGAAACTGCATCAGCAGCGCCAGCAAGCCAGTAAGTGCACTGTTTCCTTCCCAAGGCGTGGAGGCATGAGCACTCTTGCCTTCCGCACGGATCACAACGCACCCATTTTTTTCTTCCCATCTGAAAGCGATCCCAGTCTGCTCTTCTATAGCGGAGGCAGCCCTTGCGATCTCATCTGTTGAAATCCCTTCTACAACGGCTTCCGCCTTACCGGGGACCGTATTGCCAACCGTACCGCCGTCAATTCTGCGGATGCAGGGAAGCACAGTGTTCTCTTCCCATGTGCCTGAATAGCTCGTATATAGGCCGCCCTTTTCCAGGTTGATGACGGGATACTCTCCGTCCGGCGAATAAGAACAGGGTGCTTCTTTGAAATGGCTGTAATAGCAGTCGGTATCACGGCAGCCAGTCTCTTCATCTGCGCCGAGAATCAGGCGAACATTGTACTTGAGCGGGATATTCAACTCCCGCACCGCTCGCATGGCATATAGTGCTGCTACGGCAGGTCCCTTATCATCGCAGGTCCCACAGCCATAGAGCTTTCCGTCCTTGATCAAAGGAACAAACGGCTCCGTCACACTCCAGCCATCCCCAGCCGGGACCACATCCACATGTGCCAGAATATCCAGCTGCGCAGGGCAGTCGTTCATATCCACATAGGCGACCTTGTTCTCCAGAATTGCCGGCTTCAATCCGAATGTTCCCGCGCGGGCAGTGTCGCTTTGAGCGCACGGGCGCATTCCATGTGCTGACCGCGCTATTCGCTATTGACTGCGTCTTCAAGATATGTACGCAGACCGCTCTCGGAGTAGGTATCATCCGCATCGATCTTATAGGTGTACGTCGTACCCTCAACAGCGGTCTCGGCCTGAACGGCGGGATCCGTGGTGTAGTCCGCACTAAACGGAGTGACTGCATCCGTCGTCATGATCGCGTTTTCCACAGCAGCCTTCATGATGGTCAGATAGTCCGCGGGGAGCTTCTCCACAGCCGTGCTGGGATACGCGGAAGCGATCCCCTGCATCAGCGTGTCGGTATTCGCTCCGCTCAGCTTCTTGGCGAAGGTCAGCGCCGCGGTGTAGCGGCCGACATTGAAGCTCAGATGACCGCTGTCGCGCTGCAGACCGCGGACAGGGTCAGAGGTCAGGGTGACCGATCCCGGAATTGCAGTCTCATTGTGCGACAGCAGAGCAAGATAAGAGGTACGCTCATTCTGAATGGCAGTGCCGACCGGGATCACACCCGTGAACTTTTCGCTGGTCACAGTAAACGAAACCGAACCGTCGGCATTCTTATTCTTATACTTGCCGACATAGCTGCCTGCCTTTGTGACAAGATTCTCGACGATCTTCGCGTGGTCTGCCGCACCGGCATTCAGCTGCTTGTTGTCGCTGACCTCCTGCCACGTCATGTACAGGTAGGTCTGCGCGGAAGGCGCGTAGCAGTGCACATAGTGCAGCATAGAGAACGACGCCGTCATCGCTGCCGGTCTCGTCCTCCCCGTCTACCGTCCACGCTTCCGTATAAGTGTTGATCGTCGACGGCACGTAGTTTCTCGCGCGCAGGTCGTCCTTCCAAAGGCGGATCATCTCCTGCGTGACCGCCGCCCCGCTCAAAAATACGGCAAAGTTCAACAGCGCACGGCGGTATTTCTCGATCGTCGCTGTAGCGCGCTCTTCATTTTCGAGTGCTTTTAAATAGTCGTTGATTCTCTCATCGGTCATATAGTGCTCCATAAAAAATACCCCTATCTCTCTTGATAGGGGTATTGTAACGCATCGGAAGACGGTTTTACCACTGCCGCACGCCGGTCCGTCTGTTCACCGCGCGGCAAAATGTTGGCAAAAAAGAAAAGTACCCGCTTCTTCACGGAAGCGGGTACTTTGTATTTTGTAGAATTGTTGCTTTTTTTCAGCAAGTTTTTCTTACTTCAGGCTCTCCGCGACGGCGACGGCCACGGCGACGGTGGCGCCGACCATCGGGTTGTTGCCCATTGAGATACGCCGTTTCATTCGTCAAAAAACAATAGTTTTGTTTTGCTTTTCTCCTCTCTTCAAAAGCTTTTCGCCTCTATCAGTTTCTTTTTTCATCCCAACATTTTTTATAACATTATTGCTTTTCTTCAGCGGTTGGCGAATGGTTGACAACTCGCATCTTCTCTCCTAGTTGCCTTTATTCATTGTAAATCATCAGCACCGATTAATATAAGAATGATTCTGCATTGCCAGAGTGGCAAGACTTGAACTCGTTGGTAGGTGAAATGGGGTGTGATACCATTTATTTTTTTGCGTTAAACCGTGCACTTTGCAAGAAATCAAATGTCAATTCATGTCTCCTGATGTTATCGCCTAATGCAGTCTAAAGGGAAAACGTAAGGGAAAACTTTAGTAGTTCTATTGTGCCATCTGCTCCAATATTTCTGCCCGCTCATTCAATATCTCCTGAAATATTTGCTGGCTGCGGCGACCGCCGCAAACATCGGGGTGATATTGCTTAGCGAGATAGAGGCCTACCTCTTAATTAGCACACAGGCGATGTCGTTAACGTTGGTACCTGTTGGACCAGTCCGAATCAGGGCATCCGCTGCTGTGAGTGCGTGGTAGGAATCATTATTCTCAAGTGCTGTCTCGGGAGAAATACCGGAACGGCGCATCGCGCCCACACTACGCCCATCTACCATACCACCAGCTGCATCGGTCGGTCCATCTGTCCCATCAGAGCCGACGGAAAAGATAAGCACGTTTTCAAGTCCTTCGATGCCGAGTGCCGCCGCTAGGGCAAGCTCTTGGTTGCGTCCACCCATACCGTGCCCCTTGATGTGCACGACCGTTTCCCCTCCTGCAAGGAAGGCGAGATCTCTGCCGTCTCCTGCGTGTGTACAGGCAATAGATGCTAAAAAACTCCCAGCATCACGTGCCTCGCAGCATAGTCTGTCTGTCAGTAAAACTGGCTCATATCCCAAGGCTCTGCACTCTTGTGCAGCGGCGGCACACAGCATGCGGACGCTCCCAGTGGTCTTTGCCGCCACATTGTCAAGCACTTTTGGCGTTTCTTCCTGCAGCAGTTCCCATGTACTTGGCGAGAGCTTCAGTTGATATTTTTCCGCGATTTCCAGTGCCTGGTTGCAGGTAGAGGGGTCCACACAGGCGGGCCCAGATGCAATCATGTCCATAGGATCACCGAGGATATCGCTGAGGATAACCGCATAGACTTGTGCAGGTACGCAGTGCAAGGCAAAGCGCCCTCCCTTGACCGCTGACAGTCTCTTGCGGATTGTGTTCATTTCCACAATGTCTGCTCCACCGGCAAGAAGTTGTTCCGTAATAGATTGCAGCTCTTCCAGCGGGATCAGCGGTTTTTCAAAAAGAGAGCTTCCACCACCTGAGATTAAAAAAAGCACAGTATCGTCCATGCGGAGGCCTCTGGTCAGGTGCAGAACTGCCTCGGTTGCCTGCAAAGAGCTTTCATCCGGCACAGGATGACCGCCCTCATAGAAATCGATGTTTGGAAGCGGGCCTCCGAGATGCCCATACTTCGTGATTACAATGCCGTGCTCCACCTGTCCGAGGCAGGTAAGGGCGGCGCTTGTCATCTGCCAAGCAGCTTTTCCTATGGCGACGAGAAAAACTCGCCCTGGAAAATGGATACCGTCTAGCGCGCGGTGCACTGCCTCATCTGGCAGCACCGCCGCGATTGAGCGGCGGACGATGCGCTCTCCAGCGGCATGGAGTGAATTAAGGTTATTGGTTGACGACATTGATACATTCTCCTGCAAGAAACGCCTTAATATTTTTTACTGTGCAGTCCATAATGCGTTGGCGGCTCTCCTTGGCTCCCCAAGACATATGCGGCGTGATGATACAGTTCTTTGCCGTGAGTAATGGATTGTCATTCCGGATCGGCTCAGTTGAGACGACATCTAAGCCAGCTGCGGCAACCTTGCCGGAGTTCAACGCGTCGGCAAGATCCTGCTCTATAATCATCTGCCCACGGCTGTTATTGATAATGATAACACCATCTTTCATTTTTGCAATGTTTTCTCTGTTGATGATACCGGTATTAAATGGGAAAAGGGGCATTTGTAGTCCGAGAACGTCTGACTGGGCAAAAAGTTCATCCAATGTGACGTATTCCACGCCGAGAGCCAGTGCAGCGTCGGTTTGCCTACCATCATAAGTAATGACACGCATTCCAAGCGCTTTTGCAATTTCTGCAGTGTGGATGCCAATATTGCCGCATCCCAGCAGGCCATATGTTTTGCCGGCAAGTTCAATTAGAGGATAGTCCCAGTAACACCAATCTTGATGGTTTGCCCATTTGCCATTATGAACGGTCTCACTGTGATACCCAATATGATGGCAGACTTCCAGAAGGAGTGCAATCGCAAACTGACTGACAGATCTGGTGCCGTAAACAGGAACATTAACAACAGGGATTCCCTTCTGTCGGGCAAATTCATAGTCAACGACATTATATCCCGTCGCAAGTACAGCAATCAGTTTGATATTTCCGCAGCGGGTAATTGTGTCCCTAGAAACAGGGGTCTTGTTCGTTACAACGATTTCCGCATCACCAATGCGCTCGGCGATGATTGGAGCATCCTCGTAAGCAGTTCGCTCGTAAACCGTAAGCTCACCAAGTTTCTTCAGGTCCTCCCAACTAATATCACCTGGATTTTCCGTATAACCGTCTAATACAACAATTTTCATATTATCACCTCTCCTGAAACGCAAAAACCGCTGCAAAGATCCCGCTCAGAATCCCTGCAGCTCCTTTGCTGTACTGGTTACACT
>OQWM01003384.1_pt1 | contig 10645 bp, 4 predicted proteins | sample 1691531 | NCBI WGS metagenome assembly OQWM01 (sample SAMN03418257, study PRJEB22391) | human gut metagenome | biome: human-gut; feature: organic feature; material: feces | host: Homo sapiens | place: Tanzania | collected 2013-01 | reverse complement strand
GTGGCGGTGATGGCGGCGGAAATGATCACGGTGCTGACCATGACCGCCACCAGGAAAAACAGCAGGGCCATCAGGATGGTGGCTCCCGAACCGCTTTTTAGTTTCTTTTGGGCGGCATTCATGGAGCCACCTCCTTTTTAAGTGTTTTCTTCCGGATTCTCTCCCGGTTCCTCCGGGGCGGGCTCCGTAACGGGTTCCGTGGTGGATTCCGTGGCGGGTTCCGTGGGCTCCTGGGCCGGAGGCTCCGGGGGCTTCTGGGTTTGGAGATCATCCTTTGGCGTGTCCGCTTCCGGTTCTTCCTTCTTGGGCGGGGTGCTCTCGGAGGGCTGGGTTTCCTCCTCCGGGTCTTCCGGGTCGGCCGGAGGGGTAAGCTTGGCCGTCAGGGTGGCGGCCCGCTGATCGCCCAGCAGGGTCAGGAGCTCTTCAAAGGTCGTAACCGGCTGCTCTTCATAGAACCAGCCTTCAAAGGTTCCCAGGTCCTTCCAGGCCTCGGGGTAATCCGGCAGCTGACCATTGTAGGTTTCGGCGGTGACGGTTTGCGTTTCCGACTTTTCCCCGGCCGTGAGGGTCAGCTCCAGGGGAATGGGTGTCCACCGGGGCTCCAGGGTCACGGTCTCCCCGTCTGCACCGGGGACATAGGTCTCCCAGGGCCAGGGGGTGTCCGGTGCCAGGGTTTGCCCGTCGCCGTAGGTCCAGCCGGAGAAGGTGTAGCCCAGCCTGTCCTCCGGCACCTGGGGTATCCAGCGTTCCCCGGGCGCACCGTAAGTAAAGGTGCAGCTTGCAGCAGGGGCCAACCGGTCCTCGGTCTCCGGAGCGGGATATTTCACGGTGTAGGTATTGGGTTTCCAGTGGGCGTAGAGGGTCAGCTTCTCATGAAGCTCCGTGGGGATATAGGGATCATCGCCCTTGTAAAGGACCTGCTCCCTCAGCTCCACCTTGCTGCCATTCTTTGCCGCATCGTACCAGCCGTCAAAGGTCCATTCGGGTCTGCTCCACGTGCTCTCTGCCAGTGCTGTCACTTCCAAGCTTGGTCCATAAGTCAAGTACTGGTTTTGCGGAACAGGATAGGAGAACCATTCGTCAAAGTTGCCGTCATAGTCGATTTCAAAAGGAATACCGGTTTTTTGCGGGGTCAGCGTCACATTACCGGTGGGAACGGTTGTCAGCTCCCATTTCCAGTAATAGCCCGCTTCCCGCTGCGCTTCCGGGACTTGCTCCTGAAGCGACCAGCTGATGCTCTCCAGCTCCTCGGAAATGCCTTCTCCCTGGGGCAGACGCTTGGTCAGCAGAGACCGGGCTTCCTGTCCTTCCTGCGTCGGGGCCAGGAAGGTGACGGTGTTGGGGCGGCTGTAGGTCAGGCGGAAGCGTTCGTCCTTCTGATCCCCGTCCGTCCGGGTCAGCAGCAGCTCCAGTGTCCACTGTTCTTCCGGTGCTACGCCGGTTGTAAGCGCTGTAAGCTGCAAGGCCCGGTAGCTTTCACCTGTTGCAGCATCCTTTTGAATCGTATCCACCAGCAGGGCATAAGTCTCATCTGCATACAGCTCCTGGTCCGGTTTCAGTCCCTTTTGAAGCTTTTGCAAGGGCGTTTCCGCCGTTCCGGGGGTCTCCTCCGGGTTTTCCGCGGCCTCCTGGGTGATGGCCTCCTGCCGAATCAGCAGGTGGTCTCCATCAGCCATCTTCAACAGCACACTGGCTGCTTCCTGTTCCGGCTTTACGGGGGCAATGGCCATCTTCGCAAGGTCCACATAGTCCGCACTTCCCCGAACCATATAGAGGTACAGCGGCACATTCTCCAAGGCCAGCGGCGCTACATCCTCCTCCGTGGGTACCGCGGCGGGGTAGGTCTTGGCGATCTGGAGAATGGGCACCGACACCTGGTTGTAGTCTTCCGGGGTCACGGTTTTCCCGTCCCCAAGGCCATAGGCCTTTCCGGCGCCCAGGCCCAGGACGATGCTGGGCTTGACCTGCACCCCAAGTCTTGTATAGGCATCGAAGACGGCTGTGGTCCGGTCGTCATGCTTATAGTGGGCCGTCAGGACCTGGTCCTTCAGCTCCAGGGTTTTGGGACCGGCCTTGCCGCCGGTGACGGTCAGGGTGTAAGAGCCGGGGGTCTTCGTATCCTCTTGGATGGTCCAGGAGACATTGATGGATTTCTGGGGCAGCGTCCAGGTCAGCTGCTGGGCAGTCAGGCCCTCAATCGGGTCGCCCTTGCTGTTTTGCAGGGTCACGGGAACGGTTTTGCTCTCGCCCTCGTAGACGGAGGGGGTTTTGTCGTTTTCTTCAATGACAATGTTCAGCTCCGCCGTGACGATCACCGTAAGCCTTGCGGTGTATTTGCCATTCTCGGCACGGGCCTCCACCACCACGGTGCCCGGGCGGCGGGCTTCCAGGGTGATGGCCGCCGTTCCGTCGGCTGCAAAGCTGCCACGCTGGGCTTTGACTTCAAACACCGGGGATTCCGTTTCCGTCAGTTCCCCACCGTCCTCTGTATAATACTTGAATTCCAGAGCGTCAGCGTTGCCTACCCCTGTACCGGTCAAATCGATTCGTTTGAGCTTAAAGGTTTTCCGGTAAACATAGGTTTCCTGCTGCTGGCGGGGCTCTTCCCGGGTGGATTCTTCCGGGGTGGCCCCATCCTGGGCGGCTTCCGCGGCTTCATCCGCCTGTTCCGGGGCCTTTTCCGAAAGAGTCTCCCCTGCCGGGGCTGCCGCGGTCTGGGTCAGTTTTTCCCTGTCCACCATCAGATCGATGGTGCCGGTCTCCGCCTCCCAGTACAGGCCATGCTTGGGCCATGCGCCGTAGTGGACGTTGATGCTGCCCTGCTTGAGCACCGTGGGGAAGGGATAGGGCAGGTTCAGGCCCTTCAAATCCCCGTCTGTGCCGGGGTAGCTGTACTTGCCGCCGACTCCTTCACCGGTTTCCGGGTCTGTGGTGGTAACTTCACTGTCACTGAAATCGCTGCCCAGCCAAGTCTTCATTTGCTTCTGATCCTTCATCTGGTCGTAGGTCAGATAGGGGCTGCGGTCGTTTTTCAGAATGATTCTGCGGTAATCAACCCGCGGATGTACGCTATTCAGGTTTACATTACTAAAAGCAGTATCAGGCTTGGTGCCAAACTTTTTGTAGTCATCCGATTTGGAGACCGCGCTTTGCAGCGCATAGCAGTTGATGATCTCTACCTGGTCATTGCCCTTATCTACGTCTGCAAAACTATAGGGATCCTGCAATTCGCCGTTAGACGCAATGGCATGAACCGTTTTGATTGCGTCCCGCTTCTCCGGCAGCTCCACATAGGAGTAGGAGTTTTGAACTTTGGTTGTTATTCCTGTTGTTGTGCCAAGAACTTTTGCCAGGGTTCCCTGGTCTCTCAGAACGATGCCGCCCAAAAGGCCGCCTACCCAAATATTGGACTTGGTGTTTTCAGTTACCGTCCGTTCGATTTTACCGCCTGCGTAGCAATTGGTAATGGTTCCTTTACAGGTGCCCACCAGGCCGCCTACACGGCAATTTTTATATTCGGTTTGATACCCTCTAGCGTAGTTCATATTTGCCTGAATGGTGGAGACCGCCGTGCAGTTGGTCAAATTCATATTGGTAGCGCCAACCAGGCCGCCCACACAGCCGCCGCCCCAGCCGGGCTCTTGCGTGCGTTTATCAATGATGGTACAGCCGGAGACGGTACAGTTCTCAAAATAGCTGCTGTTCTGCTTATCTCTGTGTCCTGCCAATCCTACCAGGCCGCCGACGCAGTACCATTCGCCCTTGCCCCGATCATACACCTGAATGACACCACGGTCCAACTGGTCTGCGTAAAGAACGATGTTCTCCATTTTCGCACCGGTGGTGATGCCAAAAAGGCCCACGCACTCGGCATCGGAGGTGATATTCACGTTCTTAATGGCGTAGGAGTGGCCGTCATAGCTGGAGGAAAAAGCCGCAATGTCTGCTTTGGACTCCTTCTCACCTGCGGCCTCGTCAAACATACTTCCAATGGGGGTAAAGTTTTCAATTTTTTCCTTGTACGCATCCAAATCGTGGGTCTGGCTCCAATAGAGGTCCTTGACCGGGCTTTTACCGGGGTTGTTGTCATCCTCACACAGCAGATAAGGGAACGTCTTATTTGGTTGCTGGTTACGCTTCGCAATAGAATACGCCGTATCCTTCGTCTGATAGTTCCAGTTGATATACTGTAGCTGCCGGATGGAGCGAATCTGATAGTGGTTGCCGGACGTGCCGGGTTTCGAATCCTTGGTCGTCACCGTTTGCGTTCCGACGGTATAGCTGTCCAGACTGATGGCCTTGGCAAAGAAGGGGCACAGGGAGTAGGTATAGCTGTTGCCGTTATACTGAAGCGTCCAAGTGCCGTTTGCTTCCGCGCCCGTCAGGCGCAGGCTCTTTTCATTATCTCCGGTGGTATAGGCCACGAATTCATACCGGGGCAAAGACTCCTTCAAGGCCTGCTCCGCATCGGAATTTCTGTCTAGCTTTTTGTATAGCTCTTCCGAACCGAAGTTAGCGCTATTCACCAACTGGACCGTTTCCTCCATACGCCCGTTTTTGGTGGTGGGCTGGTAGAAATAGCCGTAGCCATACTCCGTGATCACGCCGCCGTCATCGTGGTGGGTGCATAGCTTGGTACCGGTGAAGGGCGTGACATTGCCGTTTTCCTCAGTCGTACCCAGGTAATGGAAGTAATAGCCGGAATTGGAGCCGTATCCTTCATGCTCCCAATAAAAAACGCCCAGGGTGCCCAGATCCTTTTCCTGGTTGGGCCAGTTGCCGAAGTGGGCAGGTGTGCCGCCGGACAATGTCACCGTTCCGGGGTAGTCATAGCAGTCGGAAGCGGTTTTGGTGCCCTTATGGTAAAGAGTCTGCTCCTTCGCTACTTTCTGCATGCCCAAATCCCCAGCCTTATTGCAAAGCGCCTTACCGCTGATGGGGTCTCCCGCGGCATCGTCACTGTAGGCGTTGCCGGAGGTGTTGAAGCTGTAAAGGGTATCCCGGTAGCTGTAAGTGCCGCCGTCCAGATAATAGCAGTTTTGGACTCTGCCGTAGCCCTTTTTGCCGAAGCCGTAGAGCTCGGTCTCACCGGCGGCTTCCAGGGCGCAGCCGCTGTAGCAGCGGGCCACGGAGCCGTAGTTCTCCCCCACGAAGCCCGACAGGCAGACATTGCTGTATTTATTCTCCGTGACCTCCATATGGCCCAAGCTGTAGCAGCCGGTAACGGAGCCGGAGGCCAGATTGCTGCCCACCAGGCCGCCAATTCTGCCGGTGGAGCTGGTAAAGCGGAGGGAAAAATTCGGGGAATCCACGGCGCAGTTTTCAATGGTGCCCGCATTGATGCCCACAAGGCCGCCAACGTAAGCCGCACTCTGGGAGAAGCCCGCCACCTTCGCGGCATAGCCGGAGACGGCGCAGTTTGTAATTCTGCCGCCGTTATAGCCCGCCAGGGTGCCCATGGCCAGCTGGTCGGCGGTGGTCCGCAAAACGGTCATATTGCCACGCCTTGCAGAATAAATCACCGTTTTGTCCTGTTCATCCCCTACCAGCAGCACATTCTGGACGACACCGGAGCCGGTAATATGGCCAAAGAGGCCGGTGTGGAGATCCTGCGACACAATGGTCACATTCTTGATTTCGAAGCTCTGGCCGTCATAGACCGCGGCAAAGGGGCTGCTGGCCCGGCCGATGGGGGCCAGGGACGTGGGTTTGGTCTTATTTGCATAGAGGCCCCAGTTATAATTCCCGGCGAAGTCCAGCGTCCGCTCCTGGACGAAGGTGAAGCTTGCGACACCGGTATTTCCGAAAAGCTCCCAGAAGGTGCCCGTCGGGTCCTGGTAAGCTTCGCTCAAGGCCGCCAGATGCCGGGGTGTCCGGAGGGAGACCGTATGGGGCGTTCCCGGCAGGGTGTCGGAGGCCACCACGGTTTTGGCAAAATGGGGATTAAAATAATAGGTATAGGTCTTCCCCTGGGTATCATCGGTGTCAAGGCAAATCTCGATTCTGGAATAGAAGCCGTTTTCCTCCCGCCGGATGTTCTCCAAAACGTTTTGGGTATTAAGGAAGGTCTCTTCCGTCCCATCTTTCTGGATGCGGGGGGTGACGGAGAGGAGGTAATATTTCTGCCCGTTGTTGCCCGTCACTTCATGGTAGAGGGTATTTCCCTTGGCAGCGATATTCACCTTTTCCGTTTCGTTGTAGGTGATTTGGAAGCTTCCCGTCTTGGGCTTCTCCGTCAGCAGGATGCCATAGCCGTCACCGACGATTTTCAAATCTTCCCGCAGCCGGAAGCCCGGGCTGGAAACGCCGTAGGTTCCGTCCTGGTAGCGCTCATAGTAGACGAAGTTCATGCTCTGGATGGTCATTTCCCAGTCGCCGTAGTGGCGCATATTGTCCAGACGGGGGTAGGGATAGTTGCTGAGGTTCTGGTTCAGCAGGTTGTAGGCAGAGGTCGCGCCGTTCTGCTCGGCTTTAAAGACGGAGCTATCCAGCTTCCCGTTCCCCACCATGGTATCCTTGGCCAGATCCTCGCCGGAAACCAAGCTGTCGTTGTTCACGTTTATTACTGTTACTGTTACATTGCTTTGCGCATCCGTCAGGTTGGTGGGGTTCATGGCATAGACCCGATCCCATGTTGCGGCTGCAGCGGAAGTATACACCGTGGCACTGTCCCCTACCTCATAGCTGACGGCGCAATAGCCGTTGCCCATGGAAACCGCGGCACTGTCCCCCGGTACGACACCGGCGGCAAAGGTCGTGGCTTTCTGGTAGCCTGCGGTATAGAAGTTGTTGACGTTGACGGTCGCCCCCTGGGGGGCCAGGCCTACCACGCCGCCGGTACGGGCGGCGGACAGATAGCAATCCGTATAGGAATTCTGGAAGGTGACCTTGCCGCCGCTTCGGACCATGCCCACGGCACCGCCCGCGGCACGGGTGGCGGAAAGGGTGGTGGCGGCGAAGGAATCCTTGATCGTTACTTCCGCCTGGGCATCCACCACGCCCACCAGGCCGCCGGCAATGGACTGGGCCAGATAGTTGGCATTGCCCGCAACCTGTGTCAGGTTTTTAAATTTCCCCGTCTGGGCCGCCGTCAGGTAGACCCGGCAGTCTTCCAGGGTGGTTTTCCCGGAAGCCGTGCCGATGATGCCGCCGGCATTGGTGATGTTTTTGCCCAGATGGAGGTCCGTCAGAATCAGGTGGCTGATTTTGGTGCCCTTATTAAAAGTGGCAAAAAGGGCAGCATTGTTGGTATCCGCAATATGGAGATTCTTGATGCTGTAGATTTCATCGGTGTTTTCCTGCCCTTGGCCGGTGAAGGTCAAAAGGCAGTCATTGGTAATGGGCGTAAAGGGATAGGAGCCGCCGGAGGGGGTGCGGAAATCCAGGTCCGTTGTCAGGAAGGCCTCGGTAATATCCTCTTTCACCTTCGATGTGGCGGTATCCAGGTTTTGCAGATGGCGGCGGGCGGCAATATAGGCCTTGTTGTCGTTTTCGATCTTCCCGAGAGTATTTTTCTTGTAGGGCTCATAGGCAAAGAGGCTGTTGTCCTCCTGGGTCACGGACTTGGGGGCCACGGAGTTTTCGCTGCTGCCGATGCTGTCCGCCCGGACCGTCAGGGTCACGGCAATATTGTTGCCCGGGATCAAATCCGGAAACTGGGTGGCAAAGTGTTTATTCGCGCTGTCCAGAACCAGCTCCGCCTTATAAAGGTCCCCCTCGGCAGTGACCCGGATCTGGTTTTCGGGAATGGTCACAGCCTTCTTTTTGAGCACATCCTGAACCGTCAGGGAGAATTTGAGGCTGGGATGCACGTTGTTTCCCACATTGGGGCTGGTGCAGCGCATGAGGACCTTCAGCTCTTCCCCGTTTTCAATGATCAGCTGAGGGGTCAGAGTGTAGCTCTTGCCCCCCAGGGTGATGTCGCCGCCGTAATAGCCGATCTGGGCACCGGCGGACAGGCGGCCTGCCCGGCTGCGCAGCTCCTTGCGGCCGTCGGTGGTTGTGCCGCCCTCGGTGGGGATGTCCTGGGTCTCGGAATAGAACACGGCATACACAAGGCCCGTGTCCCCGTTGTATTCAATGAGCCAGTGATTGCCCCACAGCTCCGGGTCCACGCAGGTCTCGGGAAGGATCTCCCCGGCGAGGCTTTTTGTATTCTCTTTGTCCTGGGACTGGACATAGCAAAACTGGGGCGTATTGGTTACGTCCACCTGAACGCCCTCCGGCTGAGCCATGGGATTCAGGGCGTAGGTTTTGCCGTCTGTCAGTCTGTCGCCGTAGCCTGCGGCCCGGAGCTCGGCCACCCGGTTCTGGGCGGCGGCATAGATGATCTCTGCCTTGGCATCCAGCTCCTGCTGGCGCAGCTTCTTCCGGGTCTCCAGCAATCCACCCACGGCCAAGGAAAACAGCACGCCCAAAATGGCGATGACCAGCAGCAGCTCTACCATGGTAAAGCCGCTCCGTTTTTTATCTGTCTTTAAATGAGCCGTTTCGTGCCGCATAATGGGTTCCTCCAAGGGTTTGTCAGGTTGTCGTGCGCTCGTAATAGGTGATGGTCAGGGAGACGGCGATGGGGTATTCCGCGGTCTCCTCGGTAGAATCGTTCCAGTCAATGACCCGGCTGTTGTCCGCAGCGAACTGAATGGACAGGTCCGAAATGGAATTGATGTTGCTGCTGTCGTGGAGCTGGTCGATGATCTTCCGGGCGGCGGAATAAGAGGCCGTGCGGAAAGTCAGGTTCACCGGGCGGCGAATGAGATACGCCACGTCCATGGGGCTGGTGCCCGTAAAATTCAAGGTGTACTCCGTGGAGCCGTCCAGGATTTTGTGGAGCTCCACCAGCAGGGCCGCCGAGTTGTCATACTCCGGAATGGGGCTGGGGTCGCCGGAGTCAAAGAGCTCCGTAAGCTCCCGCTCCATCTGGAGCTTTTCCTGGACCAGGGCGGCGTTGAGCAAAATCTGGTCCTGCTCCATGGCTTCCAGCTGCTGATAGTTTTCAATACCGGCGTTGATGGGCTCCAACAGGAATTTAAAATAGCCGATGCCGATGATCAGCACCACCAAAATCACCAGCATGACCTTTTCTCGTTTGGTAAAGGCTCGATTCATTCCGCTGCCTCCTCTTTGGGCTGTAGGGCGATGGTCAGGGTAAAGTCCAGCAGGGCCTCTTTGCTGTCACGCTCGGTAGAGGCCAGATTCAGGGCGGCGGACTCCACAATGGGCTCCTGCCGGATGCGCTCCACCATGTCAGAGATCTGCCGCAGATTCATGCCGGACATGGACACCACCAAAACGCTATCCCGCAGGGACAGGGAATCGACCTGGCCCCGGGGCATCATGCAGCGCTGGACCAGGTCCAGCACCTGAAGCCTGTCTACCCGCACCAGGCCGTTCTGGTCCCCGGCGTTCATCCAGCTTCTGGAATAGGTGCGGTAGCGCTCCTCCACCTCCGGGTAGTCCTCCACCGCCTGAAGGGTAGAAAGATACTGGCTGTGGACCTGGTTATAGGAACTCTCCGCCTGGGAGAGCCGGTCCAACTGGTCGATAACACCGAACTTGGCCACGGAACCGGCAAGCACCAGGATCAGCGCCCCACCAATGGTCAGGGTCAGCACATCCTTCCGGCGGGACTCCCGCTGGGCCAGGTTGATGGTGGTCTTGGTGGGCAGTTTCAGGACCTTGGAGGGTTTTTTCGTTTCTATTGCGTTCATGGTGAATCCTCCTTACAGTCCGCAGCCAATGGCCTTGGCGAAGAGCCAGGGCTCCTCGATTTTGTCGCCTCCGGGCAAAAGCTCGACAATGTCCCACAGCTCCAGGTCCGTGACCTGGGAAATGACCCGCTTCAGGGGCTCCAGGGCGGCACCGCCGCCGCAGAGGTAGACCCCCCGGAGGGTCTGCTCCCGGTTGTTATAGTTATAGAAGTTGACGGCTTTCATGATTTCCACCGCCAGACGGTTATAAAGCTCCTGGGCGGCCTCCTGGTTCTGGGCCTGCTGATAATCCGTCAGCAGATGGGTGTGGGCCATGTGGGCATCCACCCCACGGTCCGCGGAGAGCTGCTGCACCAGATCCCAGAGCCCTAAGTCCACCGCCCGGCGGGTGCGGAATTGGCCCTCCCGGTAAATGTACATCCGGGTGCCCCGGTGGCCGATGTCCACAATGCACACGTCCCCGTCATGGCCCGGATTCTGCCGGGCGTGGAACTTTGCCAGATTGCCGAAGGCGCATTCCTCGGGAAGGGCCAGCTTCATGTTAAAGCCCGCCCGGCGGAACATATTCCGGTAGTCTTCAATGGTAGTCTTTAAGGCAGCGCAGGCGAAGAGCTCCATGCCCTCCACCTGACCCTCCTGGTCTTTCTCAAGGCCCTGGAGGGCATAGTCAAAGAAATACCGGCCCTTTTCCTGGGTCAGGTAGTCCTTGAATTCAAAAGGCAGATTGTAGGCAAGCTGTGCGTCCGTCATAGGCGGCACGGTCACATTCCGCCGGAACACCAGCCGATCCGGCAAAATCACCCCGGCCCGCCCCCGGCCCCTCTATGCCGAAAAATATAACCGCGTTTGATATTGGCGAAAGCCAGGTGAAGGTCGTGTCCCTTGCGGGGGGATTTGTGAAACGGGCGGAGGTGCTGGAGCTGCTGCGGGTGGTC
>OQWM01003381.1_pt1 | contig 10653 bp, 12 predicted proteins | sample 1691531 | NCBI WGS metagenome assembly OQWM01 (sample SAMN03418257, study PRJEB22391) | human gut metagenome | biome: human-gut; feature: organic feature; material: feces | host: Homo sapiens | place: Tanzania | collected 2013-01 | reverse complement strand
CATTTCTGTACTTAGTACAAAACTTTACTAAGAAAGTCCTTCGTTCTGGGGTTCTGTGGGTGGGCGAAAATCTCCTCCGGGGTGCCCTCCTCGGCGACAACGCCGCCGTCAAAGAACACCACCCGGTCGCTGATTTCCCGGGCAAAGCCCATTTCGTGGGTGACGATAACCGAGGTCATGCCGCTTTTCACAAGCTCCTTGATAACATCAAGCACCTCGCCCACCATCTCCGGGTCAAGGGCGGAGGTGGGTTCGTCAAAGAGCATGACATCCGGCTCCATGGCAAGGGCGCGCACTATGGCAAGACGCTGCTTCTGTCCGCCGGAAAGGCTTGCGCTTTTCTCGTTCGCCTTGCTTGCAAGGCCAACACGGCTCAGAAGCTCCATGGCGCGGTCATTTGCCTCCGTTTTCGGAAGCTTTTTCACCAAAGTGGGAGCGAGGGTCACATTCTCCAAAACGGAAAGGTGGGGGAACACGTTGAAATGCTGAAAAACCATGCCCATTTTCTGACGGTGAAGGTCAATATCCACCTTATTTGCGGTAATATCCACACCCTCGAAGAAAATTTGACCGGAATCGGGCTTTTCAAGCAGGTTCAGACAGCGCAGAAAGGTGCTTTTGCCGCCGCCGGAGGGTCCGATTATGGAAACGACCTCTCCTTCGTCCACATGCTCGTTAATTCCCTTTAGAACCTCAAGCTCGCCGAAGCTTTTATATAAATCAACCGTCTGAATCATTTGCGGTTCATCCTCCTTTCAAATACGCTGATGAGCTTGCTCAGGCCGAAGCCGAGAATGAAGTAAATCGCCGCCACGATAAGCAGCGCCTCCAGCGCCCAATAAGTCGCACTTCTGACTTTGAGGTACGAAGTCATCAAATCGCCGACGAAGAAGGTGGACGCCATGGATGTTTCCTTGATTACGGAAACGAACTCGTTGCCGAGAGCGGGCAGAATGTTCTTCACCGCCTGAGGCATAACAACGCGGAGCATGGTCTGGCGCGCGTTCATGCCAAGGGAACGCGCCGCCTCGGTCTGACCGGCGTCCACGGCCTGTATTCCGGAACGGACAATTTCGGAAACATATGCGGCGCTGTTGAAGGCGAACGCCATGGCGGTAGCCTGGAAAACGGAAAGGGTGAACAGTCCGCTGAACAGCTTCGGCATAAGCAGCACGAAGAAATAGAGCTGAACAAGCAGAGGGGTGTCGCGCACCACCTCGGTGTAGGCGGCGCAGAGGAAGCGCAGAATTTTGCTGTTCGAAAGCCGCCCGAAGGCGAGCAGGCTGCCGAAAATCGCGCCGAAGAAAACGGCGATTGCCGAAAGAATCAGTGTGTAGCGCAGTCCTTCAAGCAGGAACACATCCCAGTAGTCCCGCAAAAGGGTGATTAAGTGGTCAAAGCTGAACATGGATTTACCTCCGAAGTAGTTAGGAATGAGGAATGAGGAGTGAGGAATGAGGAATGAGGAATTGGGAGTTGTGCATAGAGTTAACGCTGTGGCTTTGCGGCGGTAGCCGCCTCGGCTCCCTCTGAGGAGGGAGCTGGATTTTGTTGCCGCTTCGCGGCAACAAAAGACTGAGGGAGAGATACACAAAAGCTGTGCGAAAGCAGCAGGTATAAATGGGCACAAAACAAAAATTACATCTGTATAATTTAGTGTACGCCTACACTTTGGTGTAAGCAGCAACCGCGCGTTCTCTCTCCCTCAGTCGCGCCTCTAAATCCCTTGGGCGCGCCAGCCCCCTCTTGCCAAAGTGTAGGCGTTCCTCAGAGGGAGCCAAGGGCGCTCCCGCGCCAACGCAAAGATTCACCGCACAGCAACCGCTTTTACCGAAAAATGCGTTCCGCCGCACTTTTCCGCTCTGCTTTTGGGCGCAGTTCACCCATTTTCTTTTCAAAGTTCGTCAAAAAATAAAAAAATAAATTCAAAATTCTCCGCAAAAAACGCCTTGCGCGTGTTTTTGCCGCGCTGAAAAAAGCCCAAGCCGCATTTTCGGCGTGGAAAATAAAAATTCAGATTAAATTTTTTCCGGACACATTCGTTATTTATATTGTAATAATTTTTGCCCCGCTTGTCAATAAAAATGCGGCGGCGGAAAAAAATATGTGCAAAAACCGCGCCGCGGCAGTAAAAAAACGGCAAAAAAAAGCTCCCTTTCGGGAGCTTTTTTTACAGCACGTCCGCATACTTGCGGCGAAGCGCCGCAAGGCGGCTTCGGTAGGCTTCATAGTCCTTCTCGCTGCCCTGAGAATAGCTCTCCAGCAGCTTCGCTGCGGCGCGGTCGCGTTCGCGGATGAGGTTTTCGCGCCCCTCGCCGTAGCTTTCGGCGGCGGAGCGGAACGCATTTTTCACGCTGCCGCCGGAAAGCCCCTTTGCCGCCGCCACCTGCGGCAGGCGCTTCACCGTAAAGCGGTTTTCAACGTATTTTTTGCGAAGCGCCGCGGCGGCAAGGGGAGCTGGCATTTGGCGCTGCTTTGCAGCGACAAATGACTGAGAGGATCTTTGTCCGCCTTACTGTGTGTATATTGACTGCGTTTATTTGCCGTCATCAAGGCGTTAGAGGATCCTCTCAGTCACGGCGTTTTAATCCTTGATACGCCGCGACAGCTCCCCTTACAAGTAAGGGGAGCCAAGATTAGCTCTCAATCACCTCTGTGCGCAGCTCCACGCTCCAAGCTCCACACTATTCCGCATTCCTAATTTCGCATCATTCTGCGATATAACAAAAAGGCAGGCGCACAGCGCCTGCCTTTGTTCATAGCTTTATTCAAAAACATATTCCCCGTCGGATTCCATGCGCAGCGCGTGCTCATAGAAAAGCCGGAGGGCGGATACCATATATTCGGTGTCCTTCGCACCCGCGGTTTCGTAGGTGGAGTGCATGGCAAGCTGGGGCAGACCTATATCCACGGTGTTGAGGGAAACCTGAGTGTTCGCAATATTGCCGAGGGTGCTTCCGCCGGGCATATCCGCACGGTTGGCATAATACTGAAACGGTACGCCCGCCTTTTCGCAGACGGTGCGGAAAATCGCCGCGGAAACCGCGTCGGAGGTGTACTTCTGGTTGGCGTTATACTTGATGACTATGCCCTCGTTCATATAGACCGCATGGTTTTTGTCCATAAATTCCGGGTGGTTAGGGTGAACGGCGTGGGCGTTGTCGCAGGAAACAAGGAAGCTGTTCGCCACGGCGCGGTGATAGTCGGAAAAGCTCATTCCGAGAGCCTCCCGCACTCTGTCGAGGGTATCCGCAAGGAAGGTAGAAGCAGCGCCCTGCTTTGTCTGGCTGCCCACCTCCTCATTGTCGAACAGACAGTAAACCGGCATTGCGGCGTTGTTCTTTTCGGCGGAAACGAAGGCTTTCAGCGCGCTGAAGGCGCACTGCAAATCGTCAAGGCGCGGCGCGGAGATAAATCCGTTCCACTCTATGCCCTCCTGCGGGTTGTAAACAATGATGTCGGTGGAGAGAATGTCCTCCTCGCGGGCGCCTGCCGCCGCCGCAAGGCGGGCGCGCAGACCGCCTTCCCCGTTGGAATAAAGCGGAAGCATATCCACCGCCGGGTTGTAGCTCATATCGTCGTTGGCTTTGCGGTTCATGTGAATGGCAACGTTCGGAATGACGGCGCATGGCTCCTTAAGGTCAACAAGCCGCATGGAAACGCCCTTTTCCGTCTTTACCATAACTCTGCCTGCGACGGAAAGCGGGCGGTCAAGCCATGTGGAGCAAAGCATTCCGCCGTACTTTTCGGCGGAAAGGCGCACATAGTGCTTATCCGTAAGCTCCGGGTTCTCCTTGATTTTGAACGCCGGGCTGTCGCAGTGCGAAGCGGTCATCATAAATCCGGAAAAATCCCCCTCCGGCACCTTGAACGCAATTACGGAGGAGCCGTTGCGGGTCACATAATAGCCCTTTCCCCTCTCAAGATTCCATTCGCCGCTTTCGCAAAGGGGCAAAAAGCCCGCTTTCTCAAGCGCTTCTCCGGCGTTTTTCACCGCGTGGAACGGAGTGGGGCTGTTCTTTATAAAATCAAAAAGCTCTTTGTTCATTTTGAGTACTCCTTATCAAAAAGATTCATATAAAAATATTATAGCCTTTATTGCAGCTCGGTGCAATAGCGCCCGGCGCATTGTTCACAAATATTTTCTTGAACTTTCGGAAGTTATGTAATAAAATATAAGTTGGATTTTTATTTCAAGAGGTGCTTATTCAATGGTCTTTCCCTTTATAATATTTGCGGCGCTGCTCACGGCGCTCACCGTGCTTCCCGGCGGATTTTCCGGCGTTTCTGCGGTGCTGTTTTGCGTGCTGTTCTTCGTCCTGTACTTCATTTTGGGGCTGCTTATCCACTGCGTTATACTTTGGATAATGTCCCTTTCCGTAAAGGACATGGATTCCATGCAGGAGCACGACAATCCGCGCTTCAGAAAAATGACCGCATACACAATCTCTTTCGGCATGAAGCTGCTGAACATTCGCGTAAAGGTCGAAGGGCTGGAGCAGGTTCCGAAAGGGCGCTTTTTGCTAATACAAAACCACCGCTCCATGTTCGACCCTCTCATAAGTCTTTACGCTTTGGATAAGCTTCAGCTCGGGTTTATCACAAAGCCGGAAAATATGAAGCTTCCCATAATCGGGCAGTTTGCGCATCGAATCTGCGCCCTGCCCATCGACCGCGAAAGTCCGCGCAACGCCGTTAAAACCATTAACGCCGCCGCGGATTACATCAAAAACGATGTGTGCTCCATCGGGCTTTATCCCGAGGGAACCCGCAACCGCAGCGACACCGCGCCGCTGCTTCCGTTCCACAACGCTTCGCTTAAAATCGGCACAAAGGCGGGCTGCCCTGTGGTGGTCACCGCCATTTCCGGCACGGACAAAATCAAGCGCCGTGCGCCTTTCCGCCGCACCAATGTGACCATCAAGGTATGCGGCGTCATTCCGGCGGAGGCGGTCAAGGCTTCCTCTACGGCGGAGCTTTCCGTAATCTGCCGCCGCCTGCTCTGCGAAGGAATGGGTATTCCCTTCGTCGAGGAACAGGGCGAATAATTTTTTTGCGGCGGTGAAAAACCGCCTGCTTTTCGTCAATAATAAAAGCACGGATTCACCCGGGCGCTGCGCCCGTTTATCGAAAGGACTTCGTATGAAAAGAAGACTGTCAAAAAAAGACGTGCTCACCATCCCAAACCTGATGAGCTTTTCGCGCATTCTGCTGATTCCGCTTTACCTTTGGCTTTACTGTATAAAGGCGGCGGTCATTCCGGCGGTGTGCGTGCTTGTTCTTTCCGGAATAACGGATATTTTCGACGGAATCGTAGCGCGGAAGTTCAGCATGGTTTCTGACTTCGGCAAATTCATTGACCCCGTCGCGGACAAGCTCACCCAAGGGGCGCTTATTCTCAGTCTTTCGGTGAACTTTCCCGACATATGGCCGCTTTTCTTCATCTTTTTGGTGAAGGAGCTGACCATGGCGTTGCTCGGCTTAATCGTGCTTGAAAAAACGGACACGGTGAACTCCGCCCAGTGGTTCGGCAAGGCGACCACAGTGGTTTTGGAGGGGAGCATGGCGCTGCTTTTGCTCGTTCCGGAAATTTCCGCCCGGTTTGCGGACGGACTTTTCGCCCTTTGCAGCGCAATGGCGATTTTTTCGCTGCTTATGTACTCAATTTTCTACATCGGACTGCTGACGCAGAAGGAACGCGGCACGAAAGCGGTACGCATCGCCATCTCGGTGATAATATCCGTTGCCGCAGTGTCGGTTATCTATTTTATTAAATGAAGCGCGCCCGGAGCACCACAGTTATATCCGGCGGCGCTGCCGCCGGATTATATCGTGCCTACGGCACGGTTATATCCACCCTTCGGGCGGGTTATATTTTGCCGCCGCGGGCGGCAAAGTTTAGGTGTGCCCGCCGTGCGGGCACATTTTTATAGGCGGAGCGCACAGAGGTAACGCAGCGCAAAGCCTTCCCCTTGGGGAAGGTGGCACGGTGCTGCGCCTTGGCGCTGCACCGTGACGGATGAGGACCGCCCGCCCACGGCGGGCGTAATTTCAGGTTCTTTCTCCGCCCCACACTCTACCATAACAGTGAGGTACCATAATGATTATTTGGATAAGCGGCGCTTACGGCGTAGGTAAATCAACCCTTGCCGACGCCATGGCTGCAAAAATAAATAACGTCCTCATCTTCGATGCGGAAGAGGTGGGCAACGCGGTTCGGGGAAGCTATCCCGGCTGCCCCTATGGCTACATATTCGAGGATTACCCCCTGTGGGGCGAGTTCTGCTATATGCTTTTGAAGGACGTGCACGAGAAATTCCATAAAGACATACTTGTTCCCATGACGCTCCTGCGCAAGGGTTCTTACGGCATTATCGACAGGCTGAACCGCGACGGAATCGACGCCCGCCTGATTGTGCTGGAGGCCGACTATCAGACCGTCCGCGACCGCATTCTCGCCCGCGGCGAGGAGGAAGGCTGTTGGTGCATGGAGAATATCGAACCTGCGATAAGTGGCTGCGCCGCCCTGCCCGGAATCCACATTCAAACGGGCGGAAAAACCGTGGATGAGCTTTGCGATGAGGTGCTGAACCAAATACGCTAAAGGGGTGTGCTCAAAAATGAAGAAAATTTTATTTGTGCTCATAACGGTGCTCATTTGCGTGCTCATGGTTTCTGCGTGCTCAAATTCGGGCAGGGACGGTGCTCAAGCAAGCACAGCAGAGCAAACCGGCGGAGAAAGCCTTGATGAAAGCCGCATAAAAGAGCTTGTGGAAATGGCGTTCTCCGTAACCGGAATGTGGCTTGATAACAGCACTTCTCGGGATTTTGCCGCACCCTGCGACATCCGCCCCGAGGGCATGCTCAACTGCTTTTATAACTTCGCCGACGGAGAAAAATTCTATGATGCGGCAAGCCAAAGCTACCGCTTTACCGCCGGCGATGTGAACGCCTTTATAGGTGAAAATTTTTACCTTGCGCGGTTTGACCCCGCCGAAATCACCCTTCCGGACAGCGCCTTTCAGCCGGAGGCGGACGGCTTCACCTTTGTGAAGCCGTCATTTCTCGGTCATGACGGCGTAAAGCAAAGCGTGCTCATTTCGAAGATCGAGCCGGACGAAAACGGTGCTCAAAAAATCCGCGTAAGCTTTTCTCTTGGCGAGCTTGGCGCGCCGGAAACACCCTCCGGCGACAGTTACGTGCTCACGCTTTACAGCGATTCGGGAAAATACCTCATATACAGCCTTGAGACGGATTCCGCCAAAGCCGCCGCCTGCTTTTCGCAGGAGCAGCTTGATTTTTGGAGCTCCGACTGCGGAAAAAGCGTGCAAAAGCGCCTTGGCGGCGATTATAGCCTTGTTGTTCGGAAATATTCGGACGGCACGGTGCTCTATATGAACACTCTTGGGGTTTACGTCAAGGCACCCGGCGGAGAGGTTCAATGCGTTGTTGACGCACCCTTTGTGTACCCGCCGCGCGCCTATTTTTCCGACGGCAAGGTCACTGTTCCGGCGGATGACGGCGCGCTGGGCGCGGGCTATGGCATAAACAATTTTCCGTATGATTTTGTCTACGACATTTCAACAGGCGAAGGACACGCCGAAGTGCGTGCCATCGGCGGAGCTGATTCCGAACATTATGTAATTCACACAGGCGGTGTAACCGACGGACATTTTGGAGATGTGAAGGTCGAAGACGGCGCCGTGGAAATCTATTTCAGCATTGATTTTGCAAAACAGGGCGACGCGGAATTTTGCTTCCCAAGCGTTGATTATTTATATGACGGCCACACCCGCACTGCGACACTTTATTTCAGCTGCGTTCGCTGCGACAAGGCCGCAGCTGCACTGAAAACGCTGGAGCGCCTTGACGGCGTTTCCGGCGTACAGTACGAGGAGTATTCCTCCGACGAAAAAAATTCCGACCCGCTTGGAACAAAGCTTTCTTTTTGCCTTGACGAAGGGTATCTGCTTTATGGCGAGGTTTTCGCCTTCGGCGATTCGTCTTCCGCCGATCACTACCGCTTTTGGACGGAGAGCATACGCTGAAATAAAACGACTTTTAAAAAAATGAGCACGGTGCGCCGTGCTCATTTTTTCGCGTAATTTGCATGCTCATTTGAGGGTGTAGCTGTCGTTCAGGAGCAGGGTGCTGTAAAGGAAAAGCACATCGCAGCCCTCAAAATCCACATATTCGGAGAGGAGGGAGGGGTTCATATAGCGGGTATCCGCGACGGTTATTTCGGAGTACGCGCCCACAAGATAGGGCACGAGGGCGCTTCCGAAGGAGTCGCGGAACACCACAAGGCGCTTGCCGTTTTGCTGCGTTGGATTTGTTATTTTGAGCAGGGAAACGGAGCCGGAAAGAAAAAATTCATACGGATCTTTTCCGGAGAGCTTGTCGAAATCGTAAATGCCGCCGGTGGTTTTCGTTTCGGCGTTGTAAACCTCGGCGGCGTCTATGGCGCTGCTTGTTACATAGTTTATTTCCTCCGCCGGGAGAGGGAGGGCGGACTGTCCGTAATACACACCGTAGAATTTATCCGTGGCTGTACTTGTAGTATAGTCACTTTCAAGCTCCGCGCCCAGTGCGGCGGCGATTTTCTCCGCGGCAGGGGCGATTTTGTCCTGCCGCCAGTGGGTGTCGGTCTTGTAGTAGCAGTCGGCGGAGAGGGCGTCCGTCAGGTCGACATAGTCGCCCACGGGGGCGTTCTGCCGCAGAATTTCGTTTAGCTTCTCGTAATCGAGGGCGAGATGCCCGCTGTTTTCCGCAAGGTAAAAGCCCTTGTCCGGCAGGGCGGCGAGGACGACCTTGTTCGAAGAATTAAGAAAATTTTCACATATAGAATTTATCTTCCCGGCGGCGTTTTTCACGGAGGCCTCGTTCAGAGGATAAAGCTGCTTTGCGGCATAGCCGTTTGTGATATAAATTCCGTTGTTATCCGAAAAGCCGAAAAGCTTGTACTGTGCCAGAGCCTTCACCGTGCGGAATTTGTCCCGCAGGGGGAACTGGTCAAGGGAGGCGGTTTCAAAATTCTTGGCGAAGCTGCCGCTTTCAAAGGAGGAAAGAGTGAATTTCGGAAAGGCGGCGAGCTTTCTGCGTTCGCTTTCGGAGTACTCGGTGCGGGGCTTGAGCACGGCGAAGGCGGAGAGCCCGAGCATGAGCACGGCGAAGATAATCACGGTTATTTTGTTTGACATATTATAGCTCCTTTCGTGCTCAAATTAAAATCTGAAGTAGAGGAACGGGCTGAACGAGCCGTCCACAAGGTATGCGGTGCAAAGGAGAAGTCCCGCGCAGAGGACTATGGGCAAAAGCAGCTTTGCCGCATTGCAAAGCGATTTTTTGCTCTTCGCCTTTTCCTTGAGCACGGAGAAAAGCGGCGTTGAAGCCACCGCTCCGAAGATGAGCACCGGAGCATAGCTTTTGAGATAGTAAATAGCCTCCGGGGAGGAAAGAGCCGTTCCGTTCGCCCCGAAAAGCCCGCCGATATCAAGGAATGCGGCGGAAATGCTGTTTGCATTGAATATCACAAAGCCCATGAGGGTGAAGAAAAGCACGTAGATATGACGGAGGACTTTTGGCGCATGCTCAAGCTTTTTGAGGAGGAAGAGCTTTTCGAGCGTCAAAAGCACCGCATACATAAGTCCCCACACAATGAACTGCCAGTCCGCACCGTGCCAGAAGCCGGTGAGGAACCACACCACGAAGATATTGAAGAACCAGCGCCCCTTGCCGCGGCGGTTTCCGCCGAGGGGGATGTAAACATAGTCGCGGAACCAGCTCCCGAGGGTCATGTGCCAGCGCCGCCAAAATTCCGTTATGCTTTTTGAGGCGTAGGGGTGGTCGAAGTTCTCCGGGAAATGAAAGCCGAAGATTTTGCCGAGGCCTATGGCCATATCCGAGTAGCCGGAGAAGTCGAAGTAGATTTGCAGGGTGAAGGAAACGGCGTAGAGCCAGTAAAAGAGCACGCTTTTTTCGCCGGAGGCACGGAAAGCGGCGCAAAGCTCCGCAAAACGGTCGGAGAGCAAAATCTTTTTGCAAAGACCGAGCACGAAGCGGGAAGCGCCCTCGCAGCAAAGGTCAAAGCTGTGGCGGCGAACCGCAAGCTCCCCGGCAATATCGGAGTAGCGCACTATGGGGCCGGCTATCAGCTGCGGGAACATGGCGATATACGCGCCGAAGCTTACAGGGTTCCTCTGAGCGGGCAGCCCGCGGTAAACATCCGCCGCGTAGCTGATAAGCTGAAAGGTGTAGAAGCTTATTCCCACCGGCAGAGCAAGGCGCAGAAGCGGGAGGGAAAGCCCTGTTGCGGCATTGAAGTTGCCGATGAAGAAATCCGCGTATTTGAAGTAAATCAGCAGGGCAAGGCTTATTCCCACGGAAATTCCGAGGAAGAGCTTGGCTTTTTTCGGGCTGCCGCGGAATTTTTCGATAAGCAGACCGAAAATATATCCGCTGATTATGGAAGCGAGCATCAAAAAGACGTATTTAGGTTCGCCCCAAGCGTAAAAAACAGAAACAGTACGATCACGGTGAGGTAATACACCAGCGTCGGAATGGAAAAGCTGTTGTTGACGAACTCTTCAAACGGCGTAAACAGGCACAGCCCGCTGAGCACTGCGCTGAACGCTTCGGTCAGCCAGCTGCTTT
>OQWM01003380.1_pt1 | contig 10653 bp, 7 predicted proteins | sample 1691531 | NCBI WGS metagenome assembly OQWM01 (sample SAMN03418257, study PRJEB22391) | human gut metagenome | biome: human-gut; feature: organic feature; material: feces | host: Homo sapiens | place: Tanzania | collected 2013-01 | reverse complement strand
ATTTTAAACTGCGCTGTGCGACGTCCATACAGAGGACTTTCCTTTCCTAAAACCTGATTTTCCATGAAACTCATCGAGGATCCACACAGGATCAGAAACATCTTCGAGTCGGACCACGTATGGTCGATGAGATGCTGGAGCATCGCGGAAATCGCAGGCTTCGCCTTCGCAAGGGATGGGTATTCATCGATGACAAACACGATCCGCTCTTTCATGGCCAGCATCGTCAGCTCCGACAGCGCAGCATCATAGCTTGTAAACTGAGGCGCGGACAGCGCATCCGGCCGCTCATAGCTCATGATGGCCCGCGACAGAGCTTCGAGATTTTCGATTCCCGTCGTATTCAGGGCAGAGAAAAAGACCGTCGGTTTATCCTTGCAGAACTGATTGATCAGCGCTGTTTTACCGACGCGACGCCGGCCATAGATAATCACACACTCAAAACGATCATCGTTGTAACGCTTATTTAATTTATGAAGCTCATTCTCTCGACAATAGAACGCTTGCATGATGCCTCCTCGTAAAAGCTGAATCGCAAAATACTGAATCATAAGAAACTGAATCGTAAGGAAGTTATTTATGATTATATTAAACGAATGACCGGATGATGTAAAGAGCAACTGCCATTATATACTTCACAAACCTGGTTACTGACGAAGCGATGACATTATATATTTCACAAACCTGGCTTCTGGCGAGGATGTGCCATTAACTCGAGCTCTTCGGCAGCTTGTCCACCTCTTCACGATAGATTGCATCTGCATCCTGCACGATAGCAACCTTCTCCGGAGTTACGTCGCCGATAATGCGGATAGCAAGACCAGGACCAGGGAACGGCTGACGTGCAACGAGATGCTCAGGCAGACCCAACTCGCGGCCGGATTGACGAACCTCGTCCTTGAACAGGTCGCGCAACGGCTCAACGATTTCTTTAAAATCAACAAAGTCAGGCAGACCGCCTACGTTGTGATGACTCTTAATGGTAGCAGATTCGCCACCCAGACCGCTTTCAACAACGTCAGGATAAATCGTGCCCTGTGCCAGATAATCGACAGCGCCGATTTTCTTAGCCTCTTCTTCGAATACACGGATAAATTCTTCACCGATGATTTTGCGTTTGCCCTCAGGAGCAGTTACGCCAGCCAGCTTGCTGTAGAAGCGCTCGCGTGCATCAACGCAGATAAAGTTGATGTCGAACTGACCGCCTTCACCGAAAACTGCGCAAACCTCTTCGCGCTCGTTTTTACGCAACAGGCCGTGGTCAACAAATACGCAGGTCAGCTGCTTGCCGATAGCCTTCGCCAGCATTGCAGCGCAAACGCTGGAGTCAACACCGCCGGACAGAGCGCACAGCACCTTGCCGTCGCCGATTTTTGCCTTCAGCTCAGCAACAGTCTGCTCAACGAAGGAATCCATCTTCCAGGTGCCGGAGCAGCCGCAGACATTGTAAACGAAATTGCTCAGCATCTTCGTGCCGTTTTCAGTGTGCAGAACCTCGGGGTGGAATTGTACGCAATATAATTTGCGTGCTTCGTCCTCAGCAGCTGCTACAGGGCAGTTCGGAGTGCTGGCAACAATTTTGAAGCCGGGAGCTGCAGTTTCGATATAATCGTTATGGCTCATCCAGCAAACGTTCTTCTCAGGCAGGCCTGCGAACATCGGGCTGGTGGTGTCGAGGTCAACAACAGTTTTGCCATATTCACGCTCAGGAGCCTTGCAGACATTGCCGCCCAGCATGTGCATCATCAGCTGGCTGCCGTAGCAGATGCCCAGCACAGGCACGCCCCAGGTATAAATTTCCGGGTCGATAGTCGGAGAGTCTTCCAGATAAGCACTGTTCGGACCACCTGTAAAAATAATTCCTTTAGGGTTCTTAGCCTTAATCGCTGCTAAGTCATGTTTGTAGGAAACGATTTCGCAGTACACGCCGCTTTCACGAACGCGTCTGGCAATTAATTGGTTGTACTGACCGCCAAAATCGATGACGAGTACCATTTCTTGTGCTTTTTGCTGCATCTAGCCTTCACTCTCCTTCAGATTTATGCTGCTGCCGAAGCAGCAGGGGTGTTAAAAATAGACGTTTTTAATATATTATAGATTACCATAAATGGCGAAAATTTGCAATGATAATCACAGTCTTAACCAAATATCGCACTCATCGCCTGCTCCAAAGTCTTCACGCGCACAATCTGCGCGCGCACATCCTGCGGCAGCTCAATTTTGCTGTCCGGCACAACGAATTTCGTAAAGCCCAGGTTCACGCCGTCCATAATTCTGCGCTCCGGTGCGCTTACGCGGCGCACCTCGCCAGTCAGGCCCACCTCGCCAAAGACCAGCACGCCCTGCGGCACCGGCCTGTTGCGATGGCTCGACACCAGCGCCGCCGCCACAGCCAGATCGGCAGCCGGCTCTGTGACCTTCATGCCGCCGACGACGTTGACATAAGCATCATAAATGCCAAAGTCTAGTCCGAAGCGGCGCTCCAAAATCGCCAGCAGCATATTCACGCGGTTATAATCAAAGCCAACGGCTGTACGCCTCGGCATGCCGTAGGGAGTTTTGGCAACGAGCGCCTGAAACTCCACCATAATCGGCCTGTTGCCCTCCATGCAGGCACCGATGACGCTGCCGCTAACGGCGCTCTCCCTGCTTTCCAGAAAAAGTCCGGCAGGATTGGCAACCTCCTGCAGACCGCCGGCCTCCATGGAGAAAATGCCGCTCTCGTTCGTGCTGCCGAAGCGGTTCTTAAGCGCACGCAGCACGCGGAAGGAGTAGGAGCGGTCGCCCTCGAACTGCAGCACAACGTCCACCATATGCTCCAAAAGGCGTGGTCCGGCAATCGTGCCATCCTTCGTCACGTGGCCGATGACCATGACCGCAATGCCCGAGGTCTTGGCGAATTGCAAAAGCTTCGCCGTACACTCGCGCACCTGGCCCACGCTGCCGGCCGCCGTCTGCAGCTCCGGATTATACATCGTCTGGATACTGTCGATGATGAGCAGCTGCGGCTTGATATTGTTCGCCTGTGTTAAAATAGCGTCCAGATCCGTAGCCGTCATAATCAGCAGCCTGTCGCTCGCCTGCGCTCCGCCAAGGCGGACCGCACGCATCGCTGTCTGCTCCTCGCTTTCCTCGCCGCTGACATAGAGCACCTTGATATTTCTTTGGGCAAAGCGCAGGCCTGCGTCCAGCAGAATTGTCGACTTGCCGATGCCCGGCGTACCGCCCAAGAGCACCAGGCTGCCCGGCACCACGCCGCCGCCCAGCACCCTGTCAAACTCGCGGATGCCTGTCGCCAGACGCTCCACCTTCGTCTGCGCTACGCTGGCAATCGTGCGCGGCTTCACCTTTTCGTTATTCGTCGGCAGATAGCTTTTCGCTCCGGCCTTCGCCGTAACCTCCAGCTCCTCCACCAGTGTATTCCAGTTGCCGCATTCAGGGCAGCGGCCCATCCACGACGTCGTCACATAGCCGCATTCCTGGCAGACAAATTTAGTTTTCGCCTTCGCCATGCTCTGCCTCCTTCGCCATAACGCCCACCTTCTCCTCTGCGGCAGGCAGCTCCAGGATAAGCTGCGCTTCCTCTACGGCCTTATTAAATTTCAGCTTCTTGCCGTCAGGCTCAGCAATAATTTTATCGCCGCTGCCAAAGTCGCCCGCCAGGAACAAATCGCTGACAGGATCCTCCACTAATCTGCGCAAGGCACGGCGCAGCGGACGCGCGCCGTATTTGCTGTCGCTGCCCTCAGCAAGCAGCAGCTCGCGCGCTGCCGGCGTCAGCTCAATGCTCAGGCCGTTATGCGCCATACGCTTGTTGAGCTCCTCCAGCATATTCGCCGCAATCTGCTCCAGCTCGCGGCGCTCCAGCGGATTAAAGACGAGCAGCTCGTCGATACGGTTTAAAAACTCCGGACGGAAGATATGCTTAATCTCGGACAGCACCTGCTCCTTGCGGTTGTGCAGCTCGCTGGCCGCGCTCGCCGCAAAGCCCAGCGGCGCCGTCGTGCTCAGGCGCTGCGCTCCGGCGTTGCTCGTCATAATAATCACGGCATTGCGGAAGTCCACAGTGCGTCCCTGTCCGTCCGTCAGGCGCCCATCCTCCATAATCTGCAAAAGCAAATTGAACACATCGGGATGAGCCTTCTCAATCTCGTCCAGCAGCACCACGCAATACGGCTTACGACGTACAGCGTCCGTCAGCTGACCGCCCTCCTCATAGCCCACATAGCCGGGAGGCGCACCAATCAGCCGCGCTGTTGTGTGCTTTTCCATATACTCGGACATATCAAAGCGCAGCATCGCGCGTTCATCGCCAAAAAGCTCCGCCGCCAGTGCCTTCGCCAGCTCCGTCTTGCCTACACCCGTCGGACCGAGGAAGAGGAAGGAGCCAACAGGACGGTTGATATCCTTAAAGCCTGCACGCGCGCGGCGCACAGCTCTGCTCACAGCGCTCACGGCCTCCTCCTGCCCGATAACACGCTCATGCAAGCGTGCCTCCAGCTTCAGCAGACGGCTGCTTTCCTTTTCGTTCAGCTTGACCAGCGGAATCCCCGTCCACGAGGAAACGACTGCCGCCACATCCTCTGCGTCTACAGGTGCGCTCAGCGACATATCCGCCAGCGCCTCTGCCAGCCTGGTCTGCAAATCGCTTTCCTTATCGCGCAGTGCAGCAGCCTGCTCATAATCCTGCGCCTCCACGGCCTCCTCCTTCTCCAGCTGCGTATATTCCAGCTGCTCACGCAGCGCACGCGCCGGAGCGGACTGCTTATACAGCTTCATGCGCGCTCTTGCGCAGGCCTCGTCCATCAGGTCAATAGCCTTGTCCGGCAGATTTCTGTCGGTTATATAACGGTCACTAAGCTCCACAGCGGCACGGACAGCCTCATCCGTCAGCTGCAGCTTGTGGAATTCCTCATAATGCTTGCGCAGGCCCATAAGCATCGCTACGCTCGCCTCCGCAGTCGGCGCCGCAATCAGCACAGGCTGGAAGCGACGCTCCAGCGCTGCATCCTTTTCAATATGCTTGCGGTATTCATCCACCGTCGTCGCACCAATAACCTGCAGCTCGCCACGCGCCAGCGCCGGCTTGATGATATTAGCAGCATCAATGCTGCCCTCGGCACTGCCTGCGCCGATAATCGTATGCAGCTCGTCGATGAAGAGGATGATGCGCTTATCCTTGCGCAGCAGCTCCAGAATCGACTTCATGCGCGCCTCAAACTCACCGCGGTACTTCGCTCCTGCAACGAGCATGCCCAGCTCCAGCGAGAAGATAATCTTGCGCTGCAAAAACTCCGGCACGTCGCCCTGCACAATGCGCTGCGCCAGCGCCTCCGCCACTGCAGTCTTGCCTACGCCTGCCTCACCGATAATCACCGGATTATTCTTCGTGCGGCGGCAGAGAATCTGGATAACGCGCTCCACCTCCTGCTCACGGCCAATCACAGGGTCAATATGGCCACGGCTCGCCTCCAGGTTCAGGTTGCGGCCAAACTCCTCCAGCACGTCTAAAACGCTGCGTTGCTGCTCCTTCTGCTGCACGCGCTCATCGCTGCGCCCCGGTACAGCCTTGCGCTTATCATCCAAAGCCTGAATCTGCGTCTTCACGGCCTCCAGCGTGATGCCAAACTTCTGCAGCACCTGGCTGGCAACTCCCTCGCCGGCAGACAGCAGGCCATAAAGCAGCTGCTCACTGCCCACATATTCCTGCTCCAGCTCCTGCGCATTAGCAGCAGCCTGCTCCAGCACCAGCTTAGCACGCTGGCTGTACTGCGGCAGGCTGCTCTTTTTGGCACCCTTGTCCAGCCAGCCCTCGAGCTCCTTGGCGATTTCCTCCAAATTTTCGTGCATCCTGCGCAGAATTCTTTTGCCTGCACAATCCTCAAGCTGCAAAAGGCCCCAGAGAATATGCTCTGTGCCGATATGCTCGCTGCCGCAGTCAAGCGCCTTCGCCGCTGCCTGCTCCAGCACCTGTGCCGCCGCCTCGCTGAAGCCGTCCTTCGTCACCTTCGGCTTCTTCTCTGCGGCCTCGCCCTTCGCCATACGCATGAATTCATTAATCAGCTTCTTTACGCCATCCGGCAGCTTCTGCGGCATCCCCATGCTCATGCCCATGCCGTCTATATCCTCAGGCAGGCCGCCCAGTCCGGCAGGAATATATTCCTGCGCACAATCGCGGCACAGCCATTTATCCACCTGCTTGTCGCCCATCATGCACACCATGTGTACGGCAGCAGGCTTTTTCTTGCAAACCTCACATAACATTCTCTTTACCTCCGTCCGGAGCTGCTCAAAAGGCCGATGGCCTGCTGCAGCACCTTCTTCTTCTTGCTCTCGTCAGCATCTATAATTTTCAGCATATATTGTAAAAGCACGCCCTCGCGCGCCGTAATCAGCTTCTTATCCGCCATGTGCTCGACCAGCTCTGCAGCCGTCGGCTCATGCTGCAGCTGCTTTGTCTGCGGCTCCATCCGCATAATGCGCACAAAGCCACCGCTGCCACGCCGCGACTCCACCATAAAGCCGCGCTCCGGCGTAAAGCGTGTGCTCAGCACATAGCTTATCTGCGACGGCGCACACGACAGGCGCTCGGCCAGCTCGTTGCGCTGCACCAGCAATGCATCCTCATGCTCACGCCGCAGCAATTCACCAATAATAAAGCTTTCAATAGCATCTGCTAAATTTTTCATAATCTATCACCTTGTGTTTCTGTAATTATAAAATTTAAGGATAGCATCCACATCCTTGTGCCCCCTGTACCCTTCGGGTATTAGCGTCAAAGGTGGCTGGGGTTTTACGTTTCTATTCTATTATATTTGACTTTTCGACTTATAGCAAGTGAAAAATATATGACAGCACGCCACGCGCCCTACGCTGCGACTTCACAAATATTTCTCACAAATTCTCCCGTTTCGACTTTTTGACATTTGACATCCTTCTTCCCATAGCATACAATGAAGATGAGCCAAGACCTTTGGCTCCCACAATTATGTTTCGACAGATGGAAAGGAAGATGTACAAATGAGTAAAGGACTTTTAGGCATCATTGCTGCCATTGTTATCTGCGTGGGCCTGATGTTCAGCAGCTATAACGGTCTGGTAAGCATGAACGAAAACGTAACCGGCAAATGGGCGCAGGTAGAAAACCAGCTGCAGCGCCGCAATGACCTTGTGCCGAATCTGGTAAACACTGTTAAGGGCTACGCCAACCATGAAACCGAGGTTTTCAAGCAGGTTTCTGATGCGCGTGCCAAGCTTGGCGGCGCACAGACTGTTGCTGAAGCCAGCGCAGCCAACAATGAAATGACCACTGCTCTGGGCCGTCTGCTGATGGTTGCCGAAAACTATCCGGACCTTAAGAGCAACACCAACTTCATCCAGCTGCAGGACGAGCTGGCTGGTACGGAAAACCGTATCGCCGTAGCACGCAGAGATTACAACAACGCTGTACAAGCCTACAACGCCAGAATCAAATCCCTGCCTGCATCCTTATACGCTGGTGCTTTTGGCTTTACTGCCCGCGATTATTTCAAAGCAGACGAAGCTGCGCAGAAGGTGCCGCAGGTTAAATTTTAACGCTTAACAGCCCCTAGGGGGAATTGCTATGAAACGATTTTTAATTTATCTGGTGCTGCTGCTGCAAACCTTCTTTGCAGCCTGCGCCTTTGCCGCTCCGCCCATACCGCCGCGCCCAAGTGCAGGCAGCGGTATTTATGTGCAGGATTACGCCGGTGTTATCAACGATACCGATAAGCAGAAAATACTCAGCATCGGTCAGGACCTTGATAACAAGACGACAGCGCAGGTCGCTGTTCTCACAATCAACAGCCTTGAGGGCGAGTCCATCGAGGACTACGCGCTGGCTGTGCTGCGTAATTGGGGCGTCGGCAACAAAGAAAAAAACAACGGCGTGCTTATCGTCGTTGCGGTCAAGGATAGAAAGTCGCGCATTGAGGTCGGCTACGGCTTAGAGGGCGTACTGCCTGATGGCAAAACAGGCCGCATCCAAGACGATTATATGCTGCCTCACTTCAAGAAGAACGACTACAGCAAGGGTATCATCCAAGGCTATGCCGTGACAGCAGCGACGATTGCCAAAAGCGAGGGCGTTGAGCTCAGCGGCGTAAAATACACTGGCGGAGCGAAAAAGTCTGCTAATAGTGCAGATTATGATGTTTCCATTATGGACTACATTTATTTTGGTCTGCCTATCCTCGCCTTCCTGCTGATAGATAACCTGCTGCTCGGCAGCTTCTTCACGCGCCTGATACTCCTGCTCTTCCTCGGCGGTGGCAATCACGGCGGCCGTGGTGGCGGAGGCGGCGGCTTTGGCGGTGGCAGCGGCGGCGGCGGCGGTTCGTCGAGAAGCTGGTAAGTCTAGCTGCCCGCAACAAAAAAGTCATAAGAAAAGCGATTGCATATGAGCCTAAAGCTCACAGCAATCGCTTTTTTATGTTCATATTAACTTAAAGTGTCAGGCCTTCGCCATCATCCCACGATACAATGGCATCCTGCTTCATGGATTCCTGCACGTTGATAACGCGCTGATTGGCACTGCCACGGAAGCGCAGGTTGGGGTTCTTCAGCTCCAGCTTAAATTCACCATCAATCAGCACATCAATGCAGGACAGCATTTCTTCGGTGATTTCCCAAGGGCCGAGGTTGCCTGTCAGCATATCCTTCTCGAAGTTATAGCCGCTGTAGCACCAGATGTCCTTATGCGGAAACTTTTCCTTCACACGGCGCAACAGGTGGACAAGCACAGCCTGATTCTGCGGCTCGAAGGGCTCACCGCCCAAAAGTGACAAACCACGGATATGCTCATTTTCCAAAAGGCGCAAAATTTCTTCTTCTGTTGCTTCCGTAAACGGCTGCCCAAAATTGAAATCCCACGATTCAGGATTGAAACAACCCTTGCAGTGATGCGTGCAGCCGCTGACGAACAGCGACACGCGCAGCCCCGGACCATTAGCAATATCCAGATTTTTTATTTCACAATAATTCATTTTTCATCACCCTCTTACAGATGCATAACTCTAGCCTTGATTTCCTTCGTCTTGCCCACGTTCCAGAAGTTTTCGCCCAGATAGCCGCAGGTACGACGGATAACCGTCAGCTTGCCATGATCCTTATTATGGCAGGCCGGGCATTCCCACTCGTTGTCATCGTTAATGGTGATTTCGCCATCAAAGCCGCAGACATGGCAATAGTCGGACTTCGTGTTGAACTCAGCATATTGGATATTGTCATAAATGAATTTAACAACCTCTTCCAAGGCCTCCAGATTATGACGCATATTCGGAATCTCTACATAGGAAATAGCGCCGCCGGAGGAAATGTTTTGGAACTGGCTTTCAAATTTAAATTTGCTGAAGGCATCAATCTTCTCGCGCACGTCAACGTGGTAGGAGTTGGTATAATAGCCCTTGTCGGTAACGTCCTCAATCGAGCCGAAGCGCTCCTTGTCAATGCGTGCAAAGCGGTAGCACAGGCTTTCTGCCGGAGTGCCGTATAAGCCAAAGCCAAGGCCGGTCTTTGCCTTCCATTTTTCGCAGGCACCACGCAGACGGTTCATAACGCGCAGCGCAAAATCCTCGCCTGCCGGATCAGTATGGCTCACGCCCTTCATCAGCTTAGTCAGCTCATAAAGACCGATGTAGCCCAAGGAAATCGTGGAATAGCCGTTTTCCAGATACTTATCAATCGTTTCGCCCTTCTTCAGACGAGCAATGGCACCGTATTGCCAATGCACAGGACTGACATCGCTCTTGATGCCCTTCAGCGCATTATGGCGGCACATCAAGGCTTCATAGCACAGCTCCAGACGCTCGTCGAGCAGCTTCCAGAACTTCTCCTCGTCGCCCTTCGCCAAAATGCCAATCTGCGGCAGGTTCAGGGAAACAACGCCCTGATTGAAGCGGCCTTCGAATTTATAATTGCCGTTCTCGTCCTTCCACGGAGAAAGGAAGCTGCGGCAGCCCATTGGGGAGAAAACATTGCCTTCGTAATTCTCACGCATCTTCTTCGCGCTGATATAGTCAGGATACATACGCTTAGCGCTGCATTTTACAGCCAGACGCGTAATATAATCATATTTGCCGCCCTTGAGGCAGTTATGCTCATCAAGCACATAAACAAGCTTTGGGAAAGCAGGCGTTACATAAACGCCCTCATCATTTTTAATGCCCTGCAGACGCTGACGCAGAATCTCCTCTACGATCATAGCGTTCTCCTTCAGGTACGGATCGTTCTCCTGCAGGTTCAGGAACAAGGTTACAAACGGAGATTGACCGTTGGTCGTCATCAAGGTGTTAATCTGGTATTGAATCGTCTGCACGCCGCCCTTGAGCTCGTAGCGCAGGCGTTCATTCGTCAGGCGCTCCAGCGTATCTGCATCAATATTGCCGTCGGCAGCCTCTAAAATGCTCTTCTTGAACTTATCATAGCTGCGGCGCAGGTATTTGCCCAGATGACGGATATCTACAGACTGGCCGCCATATTGGCTCGAAGCAACAGAAGCAATAATCTGCGTCATAACAGTGCAGGCTACCTGGAAGCTTCTAGGGCTTTCAATCATTTTTCCGTTCATAACAGTGCCATTGTCCAGCATATCGCCAATGTTAATCAGGCAGCAGTTAAAAATCGGCTGGATAA
>OQWM01003377.1_pt1 | contig 10657 bp, 8 predicted proteins | sample 1691531 | NCBI WGS metagenome assembly OQWM01 (sample SAMN03418257, study PRJEB22391) | human gut metagenome | biome: human-gut; feature: organic feature; material: feces | host: Homo sapiens | place: Tanzania | collected 2013-01 | reverse complement strand
TAAAGAGCAGGCTGCCATGCTGAATACCAGAACGAGCACCAGAGCAAGCAGCAGGGATACGAATTTTTTCATTTTCTTCATGCAGTTCTTCTTTAGTTAACTTTTTCTTATTTTCTCTTTCTGCCATGCGATTATTATCCTATTAATTTGCTTAAATAGCAAGGAATTCTAGTATATTTTTCACATTGTGAACAATTGAAAAAGAATCAGAGATTGACTCTGATTCTTTAGATTCTTCGTTAGAATTAAGCTGCTGTTTCCTGACGGTTTGCTGCAATTACGAATGGTGTGTAGATCAATGTTGATACGCCTAAGATAATTACTGCCTGCCAGATAGCACCCATGATATTTCCGGATGATGCTAAGAAACCGAATAAGCCAACTGGAGTTGTCCATGGAACGTCGATAACGAACAGTGGGCAGAGTCCTAATGACTGTACTAAGTAACCACAGCATACACAAGCTACTGGAGCTAAGAAGAATGGTACAGCGAACATTGGGTTCATAACCATTGGGATACCGAAGATAATTGGTTCGTTGATGTTGAAGATTCCACATGGAATAGCTAATTTAGCGATAGCCTTGAAGTCATCTCTCTTAGAGAAGAGCATAACTGCGATGATCAATCCCATTGTGATACCAGAACCTGTAGGTGAGAACCAGCCTGCACCGAATGGTCCAGAAATAATAGAATACTGAGATCCAGCTGTATAGAATACACCAGAAGCTGTAACGCCTTCACCAGCCTGGTAAAGTTCAAGGTTTGTAGCCATCATCTTAGTCATGAATGGAGTTGTAACAGCACTCATAACGTTTGGACCATGGATACCGAACCACCATAGTAACTGCATAATCAATACAACTACGATATATCCAGGAAGACCTGTCATGATCTTTTCAATTGGTTTCATGATTGTTGAAATAACATCAAACATTGTTAAGCCAAATAAGGATGTAATATAACCAACGATAGATACACAAAGAATTGTGATGATTGTTGGGAACAATACTGCGAATGACTGTGATACGTTTGGTGGTACTGAATCAGGAAGAGAAATCTTCAACTTACCTGAATCAACGAGTTTAACATAGAGCAATGTTGTTAAGATACCAACAAGTAAGCCTACGAATAATCCATCAGCCTTTGTATAGTGATTTGCGCTTCAATATTACAGCAAAATAAAACATTATATTTTTCATATCTTTTAAATGCAATCACATTTAGTTTGATACAAGGCACGTCGTATATATTACAATTAAACGACGCGAAAAAAACCTCATCATAGCGATGAGGTTTTTTTCGTTTACAGAATCATTAATTTAATTATGCGTTAACTTCTGTTTCTCTTCTTCTCTTACGAAGTCTGCAACATACAAGTGCGCCTGCAAGTGCGAGAGTTCCTGTGAGAGCATACGCATTCACGCTTGAATCGTCAGCAGTGTTGGCAACCTTGGAACTCTTCTTTTCTGTCTTGGAGTCGTTCTTGACAGCTGTCTGAGTTGTTGTGCCTTCCTGGTTTCTGCTGTATTCGATTGTGAGGTTCTTAAGATCTGTTTCAGCCAGCGTCTTGGAATCCTGTGCCTTCTTGAGCAGTTCTGACTTCTGTTCGAGAACCTTCTTGGTATCGTCCATGTCTGCCTTCAAGTCAGAGACTTTCTGGGAGAGTGCAGGGAGCGTTGCCTCGAGGTCTTCGATTTCCCTGTCGTAGTTCTTGCCGACGTTCTTCTTCGCAGGCCTTGTTGTAATCGGCAACAGCTTCTTCGTAGGCGGATGTGAGTCTGTCTGCAAGATCCTTTGCAGCGTCAGCGTTCTGTGCTGTTTCATCCATTGCAGCCTTGGCGTCATCTAAAGCCTTCTTTGCTTCTTCGACAGCCTTCTTTGCAGTGAAGAGTGGTGAGCCTTCCCCAACGTTGGCCACTGTATCTTCGTATGCCTTTTCAGCGTCTTCGTAAGCCTTCTGGGCTTCCTTTTCAGCATCCTTTGCTTTTCTCAAAGCATTGAGGTAACTGTTCAATAGAGTGAAGTCTTCGTCTGTAATGTCTTCTGTATCAGCACCGCTGTAGTTGAGACGACGTGCTCTTTCAAGCTTGTCCTTTGCAGAAGCAGTTTCAGCCTTGGCCTTTTCATATGCATCCTGAGCACTTTCGAGTTCAGCCTTTGCATTTTCAAGAGCCTTTACTTTTTCTTCTGCTTCTTTTTCAGCGGCAAGAATGTTGCTGTACTGTTCAGAAACCCTGTCAAGAGCAGTCTGTTTTGCATCAAGGTCAGCCTTTGCATCAGCTTCCCTGTTCTGCATTTCAGTCAGTCTGTTTTCGGCTTCTGTGAGTTCGGAGCAGGCTGTGTTGTAGCTTTCAAGCGCTGTATTGTATTCGTCTGACTTGTCAGAATATGTGTTCTTCTTTTCAGCGAGTACAGCTTCTGCATTTTCTCTTGCGGCAACAGCTTCTTCGTATGCTTTTCTTGCTTCGGCTACACCTGCGCTCAACGCGTCAAGGTTGTTCTGAGCTGTCTTGAGAGCAGCCTTGGCTTTTTCTACAGACATTTCTTTTGCCTTGACATTGGCAGCTGCGGCATCAAGAGCAGACTGTGCTGCAGTGATAGCTGCATCCTTGGCATCTACCTCAGCCTGTGCGTCCTTGACGGCATCAGCCTTCTTTGAAGCTTCTGCCTTTTTATCGTTAACGATATTTTCCTGTGCAGCGATCTGCGCATTCGCAGTGTTTGCGATAGCTTCAAGTCTTTCACGGTTGCCGGTCTTTTCGCCGAGGTCACTCTTGGCTTCTGTAACCTTTGTTGCGGCTTTTGTTACTGCGTCAATGGCTGCCTTGAGCTGAGCCGCAGTTGTTTCTCTCTTTGCCATGAGGGCTTTGAGTTCTGCCTGCTTCCTGTCAAGATTTGCCTGAGCTTCAGCGATCTTCGCATCAATGGACTTCTTGTAGCCTGTGAGAAGTTCTTCCATTTCGTTAAGTGTGTAGAGGTGGGCTTCTCTCTCTTCCCCGTACATTGATCCATCGTCAACAGTGTAATAGCTGCTGCCAAACTGTTGAGTTGCAGCCCCTCTTCTTCCGTTTGTCGTATAGCCGAAGCCAGTTGCAGTTGAAGCATTATTCAACAATGTTTCGTAGTGTCCATAACTGTAGTTGGAGTGGGAAACCATACCAGCTTTTTTGGCAGCGTCTTTGGCTTCCTGTTCGGTTGCACCCGGATTTTCAGTAATGTATTTCTGTACAAAATCGTAGAGCGCTTTTTCTTCGTCATACCAGCCCTCGTATGCGTGGTCAATTCTTCCCAACGCAAGATTTTCACCACCGCCTGTTGTGATTGGACATTTTGTGTCACCCATCCAGTGATATTCAGTATAGGCTTCCATGTTTGCGTAAGCCATTGCCTGCGCCCAAAGAACCACGCTTACTTTTAATTCGGATAAAGCTTCACCATTTCCAGGGTTCACCCCTTCTTCAGCGCGCTTTTCGTTGCCGATGCGCATCATCTGAATTGCCTTGAGCATGAAGTCGAGATTTGTAGCATCCTTTTCGCCACCGAGAACGGTAACACCTCTAGGATCCGATTTATTCATATCTGAATAGTCGTTGTTGGTCTGGGCAAAATATTTCAGCATTTCTGCTGCATCAAGAGCATCCTGTGTTCCGAGTGATTCGAAGAATCCGAGAGCACTCGCTGTTTCCTGGGAGCGTGCCTTTTCAAGAGCAGCCTTTGCATCTTCGACTGCCTGTTCAGCTTTTTCGACATCCGTCTTTGCCTGGTTGTCAGCCGTCTGTGCTGCGTCTCTTGCCTGTTCGGCATCCTTCTGCGCCTGTGTCGCATTGTCGAGAGCCTTCTGCGCAGCTTTCTCGGCTTTCTTTGCATCTTCAAGATTTGTATTCGCCTGTACTGCGTCTGACTTTACTGTTTCAAGAGCCTGTTCAGCATTTTTGACATCCCTGTTTGCTTCGTCAAGAGCCTTGTTCGCTTCGTCAAGACTCTTTTCAGATTTGTCCTTTGCAATCTGAGCTGCATCAAGATCCTTGGACGCCTGATCTTGTACCTTGACTGCGGCATCCTTTTCAGCGCCTGCGGCTTCGAGGTTCTTTCCTGCTTCAGCGACTGCTTCCTTGCGTGCTTCGTATTCAGGATTTCCTGTGGATGCATCAGCTTCTGCCTTGTCAAGGGCTGTCTTCTTCGCAGTTTCTTCTGTCTTTGCAGAGTCAACAGTTCCCTGTGCTGCATCGACATCATTCTTTGCGGAATTCATTGTGTTTTCTGCATCGTTCTTTGCGGATTCTGCATCGTTCTTTGCGGAAGTCTTGTCGTTCACGCCGTTCTGTGCGTCTGAAGTATTTTTCTTTGCTTCATCATAGGCTGTCTGGGAAAAATCTCTGCTGTCAGTTGCGTTCTGAACATCGCCGGCAGTTACGTTGCCGTTGTTGTTCTTTACATTTTCAACGTCAGCATTTGCCTTGTCGGCTTCGCTCTGTGCACTGTTGACACCGTTCTGTGCGCTGTCTGTATTGTTCTTTGCGGAATCTTCTCTGCCCTGTGCTGCATTTGCGTCAGCTTCTGCGTCAGCCTTTGTCTTGTCGAAGGCATCAGCAGCTTCCTTGTCTGCCCTGGCTGTTTCGTTCTTTGCGGATTCTGCGTCCTTCTTTGCCTGCTCAGCCTTTGCCTGGGCTTCGGCTTCTGCCTTCTTCTGAGCTTCCTCTGCAGCCTTTTCCTGTTCCTGGGCCGTCTTGAATGCGGAAAGTGCATTACTGTAGACTGCCTGTGCGTTTGCAAGTGCTGTCTGTGCTTCAGCGAGTGAAGCTGCTGCCGCGTCCAGCTGGGATTTCGCAGTGTTTACAGCTGCTGCCTTTTCAGAAACGATATTCTGCTTTTCTGCAGCGACTGCTTCCGCAGCTGCGATTTCTTCTTCGGACATGTTGTTGTCCTTCTTGTACTGAAGGTCTGCATTGGCGGCATCGAGTTCAGCCTGTGCACTGTTCAGTTCTGCCTGAAGAGAGCTGTAGTATGTCTGGATTTCAGACAGTTCCTTCTGAGCTGCAGTAACGGCGTCAGCAGCGCTGTTTACAGCTGCCTGTGCCTTGTTGAGATCGTCCTGTGACACAGCTGCCGCATTGATGGCAGTTGCTGGTACAGTAGAAGCAATAGTTCCTAAAGCGAGTAATCCTGTTGTAGTCTTTCTTACAGTATCTTTCACAATTTTTTCCTCCCTATACACGAACGAGAAAACAATTTTTCCTCATTACAACTAGTATGTGTTTTATTTGTGATTTGCATTTATTATATATATATATATATATATGCAATATCTCGCTCTTTTAGCAAAAAAGAATGAATGTTATTTTCCAATTTAATTACGAACGAATTCCCGTGTTTTGGACTCCTTTTTTCCAACTTAATCAAGAACATAAACAACATTCATACATTTATAGGGCAACACAAGTAGCCTGTTTTTCCAACTTAATCGCGAACAAGAGTATGGTCGGCATGGAATGTGCTTTTTTTCGGCTTTCTTCTCATCTCTTTTGTCCAGATAACGGTTAAGCCAGAGTTTGAAGAAGAATACAAATCCGCAAAGGTAAATGATAAATGCTGAGATCAGATCAGAGATCTGTGTACAGTACATTGTTTTGTCTACATAGCTTCCACCACTTGTGATGTGCTGGATAAAATAAGAGGAAAAGATCGTGCCGATCGGGTTCAGACCGCCCAGGAATGCTGCTGCGATTCCGTTGAATCCCATTCCCGGAACAGTTGTCTGCTGGACCATCCAGGTTTCAATTCCGCTTAAGTAAAAAACAGCAGCTCCGAGTCCGGAAAGGCCTCCGGCGATCATCATTGTTACAATGGTGTTTCTCTTCTCTTTCATACCGCAGTATTTCGCGGCGTTTTTGTTCATACCGGTTGCTTTTAATTCGAAACCGAATTTTGTTTTCTCAAGAATAACCCATACAACCACTGCCATGATCACTGCAAGCGGTAATCCGATGGTCACGAATTTATTTCCGGAGAAAATCTGATCAAGACCTGCATTCGGCATAAGTGCGCTTTTATTTCCGCTTGAAAGATCGATGGTATATGGTGTTGACTCTGCTTTTACTAGGTAATTGCGAAACAAGTTCGCAATTCTGATTGAAAGGCGGTAGGAACCCTACAAAGCAGGATTCTTAAGATGAAAAGCAGGTGCTTCTAAAGTTGGACATGATGAAAAGACTTCCCAGATAGACTGCGAAGAAAAGATTGTATGAGTATGAAAGATCAGGCAATCAAAGGCTTCAAACTCCGAATGTATTGTTGCTGATGAATCTTATCAGCAACAAGTACAGTAACAAGCTGGGTGATTCCTGCAAGAAGTAAATCAGCATGAAGTGTTTGCTCATTCTGGGTTTTACGGTTTGCAATACAGAAACTATCCTTGAAATGGTTGATTGATTTTTCAACATTTACGCGGATTTTGTAGGTATCTTCCCATTCCTGTGAGCCACGTTCCACACCAGGGTAGGCACGAAGATTCTTTTCTGGATAAATATAAATCATCCGTCCACATGAAGAGGTGGTGCAAGGGTTCTCGCAATGACACTTACGGAAAGATTTTCGAGTGTCCTTGTCGTACATCCATTTCATTTTGGGACATACAAATTTCATGGTAGGAAGTTTGCTTCGCAAATGAGATTTGCTTCCTTCACGCTTCATCTGTAGTGATGGGTCGTGAGGACAGCAGGGAATACCGTTTTCATTGACCGTATAATCAATCCCTTCAACAGAAAGCTTTGTTTTCAAAGGAATAAAAGCTTTTTGAAACCCGATTTCTTCAAAGAGGGATTTGTAAATCTTGATCGTGTCAAAGGCGGCGTCACCAAGAAAAGTTTTTGGCTCAATAAGTGGATGTTTCTGGAAAAAATCAATCAAAACCGGAAGCAGTGCTTTTGAGTCCGCAAGAGATTTGTCTTCATCTGGAGAATCCGATTTCTTTTCAACAATGATATCCGGATGAGCCTGAAGGAAGTCTTTGTTATAAAAGGTAATGTCACGGACAATGCCAAGACCATTCGTAATGATGCCGAATTTATAGGCATAACAGAAATGTCCATTAATGTACATCTGTTGTATTGCCTGGTTAGAGGCAGCATGTGTGGGCATGGAACCATAGGCTACTTTGTAAGGATCATAGGAATCATCAAGGTTATGGGATTTCTTGAAGGCTTTCAATTGTTTGATAATGCGGTTTGCGTATTTCGGATTATTTTCTGTAACCCATGCTTCAATACCGGAGGTATCAAAGATGGTCATGGAAGCAAGTGCGGGATCCAGTTTTTGGCAGATCGGTTCGGTCAGATCAACGAGATGATCAAACATAGATTGTAAGTCCAACACAAAGTCCTGTTTGAAACGTGTAAATTTCGAGCCATCGGGTACAACATCAAAACCGCAGAAATCACGCAGCTCCTGAGAATATTTCAAAAATACGATCAGGAGAGTATCCGTCGGGATTGAGAAAATACGCTGGATCAGAAGAGCCTTGAGCATTGGATAGAGCTGGTGTTTGCGAGGTCTTCCGGTATGGGCGTGAAAATGACTGATAAAAGAAACAGGAACAATTTCATCAAGGTTAATGGCTTCATCAAACAGAGTAAGGAACTGACATTTGTCGTTGCTGAATTTATTTTGGCAATCTTCAAAAATTTCTGCCAAAGTGAGCTGCTTATATGTTATCATGTAGGTATATCTCCTTTAGGTGGATTGGTTGATAGTTTCTCGACAACTCTATTTTACCATAAACCTTGAGGAGATATTTTATTTTTGTAACAAAAAAATGCCGTATTTATGCGGCTTGCGGCGTTTCGCAAACGCCTATAATAAAAAATAAACGAAAGGAGTTTTTATCATGAGTAAACGAACAGAGAGAATGAGCCGGAGTGCAGCTGAGAGAATTAACCGCAAAGATACCGTGATCAGACAGAATAATGTAGAACTTGAGGAACTGAGGAGTCAGTATGAGAATCTGGATATCGGTGAGGAGGATAAGCAGGTGATTGATGATTATATTGCCTGTAAAGATGCCAGAGCTGACAGGATGGCAGAGAAGCTCTATGAAAAGGGAAGAAAAGATGTAAAGAGATGTATCCGCATCCGAAAACTGATCCGCAGATGCATGATCCTGTCTGCCATTGTTACAGTGGCACTGGTTCAGTATAATAAGAATGAAAAGCTGAGAGAAAGTCTGGAAGAGCTGCTGAAAATGTTCCGGGATGGAGCCGTAAATGAATCAGAGGAAGATTTTTAAAATGTTTTACCGAATTCGGTTACGGTAGAATGAATGTGCTTATATATCAGTTGGAAGGAATAAGCAATATAAATGATGCAGACAAAAAATGTATTTTCGGAATTTTTATACAAAAAATCTTCTTATAAAAGCAAAAACAGGGAAGACTCCGAGAGTGCATAAACGAAAAGGAGCAAGACAGCATGGAAACACAAAGATACTCAATCCTGTACAGCAGTAAAACAGGAAATACAAAGAAGCTTGCAGAGAAGATCAGGGAGGTACTGCCTGAAGAAAACTGCGATTATTTTGGAACAGAAGGAGCAAAGGCTCTCTCATCCGATATATTATACATTGGATTCTGGACAGATATAGGGAATGCAGATCCTGCAACACTTGAACTGTTAAAGAGTCTGAAAAACAAGAAGATCTTTCTGTTTGGAACAGCAGGTTTCGGAGGCAGTGAAGCCTATTTCCAGCAGGTTCTCGGGAAAGTTAAGGAATCTGTGGATGAGAGTAATACAGTGATGGGAGAATTTATGTGTCAGGGGAAAATGCCCCAGTCAGTCAGGGACAGATACGTAAAGATGAAGGAGAATCCGGATCATGCGCCTAACCTGGATGAACTGATCCAGAATTTTGACAGGGCGTTATCTCATCCTGACAATGAGGACCTGGAGAGACTTGGCACAATAATCAGAAGAAACTTAACAGAATAATTGGGAGAGAACTGGAAAAATAATTAAGTCTTGACTAACAGAGGGAACTGCGGTATAGTGCTCGTTACTAAAAAAGGTAATTCATAAATTTTTATAGATTTTCGCGAAAGAGAGGTAACGAGATATGACATTTTATCAGGAATTACAATTGAGTTCGACCGGCTCCAAACAGCTGATCAAAAGCACCACAGACCCCAAAGAGAAAAGACGGCACATTCTGATCTATAACTTTAAAGTGTATCTGGTCATGGCATTCTGTGTGGCAGTGGTAAGCATGTACAGTAAGCTTACAGGGAGCAACAACAGTGTAGTTGGTGTTACTGTTCTGCTGGCAGTGCTTGTGCTGCGGCAGGCAGATTTCGGGATCAGGACAACACATGGACTGCTTTCCATTGCAGGGATCTTCGGTATTCTTATGGCAGGTGCCCGTCTGGCAAATATGGCACCTCCGTTAGCTGCATTTGCAGTGAATGTAGTGTGTATCTTATTGCTGATGATACTGGGCTGTCACAATGTGATCATGTACAATCATTCCACCTTTGTGCTGGGATATCTGCTGCTTCTGGGATATGATGTGACAGGAAAGGAATACACCTTCCGTGTGATCGGCCTGTTGGTGGGAATGGTGATCTGTATGATCGTCTTCTATAAGAATCAGAGAAACAGAGCTTATCGAAGAACCTTCCTGGATCTGTTCCGGGAATTTGATCTTAAGTCAGCAAGAAGCAGATGGTATGTGAAACTGACACTGATCGTATCCAGTGCAATGCTGTTTATGAATCTTCTGGGACTTCCCAGAGCAATGTGGGCAGGAATCGCCTGTATGTCCGTATGCCTGCCTTTTACAGAGGACTGTATCCCAAGGTCTGTGAGCAGAGGAATGTTTAATGTTGTGGGCTGTCTGTTGTTTATTGTGCTGTATCTGGTACTTCCTGAATCCATGTATCCGTATATCGGAATGATCGGAGGAATCGGAGTTGGATATTCAGCAGGATATCCGTGGCAGACTGCATTTAATACTTTTGGAGCTTTATCTATTGCAGCAGGGATCTTCGGAATGCCGGCAGCAATAGCACTTCGTATAGGTGCCAATGTTCTGGGAGCAGCTTATACGGTAATCTGCAATAAAGTAACAGATAAAGTAGCAGAGTATATAGGCACAAATAAATGTGCAGAAAATCTTTCCTGACTGAAACTGCGAGCGGTTATAAGCAAGTAAAAAAGCGGATGATTTTATCCGTCTGATATGTATTCTGGGAATAGAGTGAATATTAACGTACAATGACAGAGGGAGAGAGAAAGAATATGAAACAGGATACCCTGGAAGGCAGGGCGAAAACGAAAAATGGTGTAAAACGATTATGCTTTTCCGCAGTATGTATTTTACTGGAAGCAGCTTTTATCATTGCTATGATCACAAAGCTGAATCAATATGCGGAGATTATCAATCTGATGACAAGGCTTCTTGCAGGTGTACTGGTTCTTAAGCTGTATGCGTCAGACCAGACTTCATCTATGAAAATGCCCTGGGTTATTTTGATCCTTGTATTCCCTATCTTGGGAGTGGGATTGTACTTACTGATTGGTCTCAATGGCGGTACCCGTAAAATGCGGGAGCGTTATGACCAGATCGACAGGGAACTTCTGCCGTTGCTTCCCAATGACAGTGAGTGCAGG
>OQWM01003375.1_pt1 | contig 10658 bp, 9 predicted proteins | sample 1691531 | NCBI WGS metagenome assembly OQWM01 (sample SAMN03418257, study PRJEB22391) | human gut metagenome | biome: human-gut; feature: organic feature; material: feces | host: Homo sapiens | place: Tanzania | collected 2013-01 | reverse complement strand
GGCGTTTAAGTTCTGCCACACGATAACGCATGATATATTCGTGAATGTCGTTATAGCCTTGAGAACGCAAGCTCTGCAAAGCCATGTGTCGGTTAAATCCTGCCAATCGACACAGACGCTCACGATTAAAATTACAATCGAGATAAGGACTGTCATGTTGCATTACATATTCCATCATCTCGAAACGATGCAAGTTAGCCTCGTTAAAGTCGTCAACTTCCGACTGCGTAATTTCCTCGCGCGTAGGTGGTTTTTCTACCTGACGGAAATCAGGATAAGAAATAGCCTCAACCGTTGGACGCAATATTCGAAAGAAGAGGAACATATTGACCAAGGTAAAAAGCAATATATAAATGGTCAATAAAACAAGGTTGAACTCTATGGTTATCACCACAAAGAACAAACTGACAATGCCCAATGCCGCACCATACGCCATAAGGTCGCTGGGCAACTGCATGCTTCGCACCAAACGATGTGGCAAACGGAATATATTGGCAATGTAATAGCCCGAAAGCAACAAACAAAGAATGCGTAACACGACATCGCCCGATAGCCAAAAATCTACGATATCGTTGATGGTATATACATTTGCCAAATTACTACCTGCCGCAGCACCAATGCTATAGATAAATATAAGCACCAAAGCAGGCACGGGATATCCCCACATACGTCCCCACTGCAAATAACCGGGCATGCAAAGTCCCAATGGATAAATGCTTTGCAAATAAGAACAGGCAAGCAAATAAATAAGGAGCACGGGATGAAGAATGCCCAGTTGGGGAATTGCATCGTGTGTGGCTACAAAAAATAAGCCCGCGCAATACATCATACAAATGAGCAACATAATCCATGCTTGCGATAAGAACTGCACACTGCGTCGCGACAAATAGAACAACACAAGACTCATCATAAGATGCGCCGCAGCAGCAAATTCTGTGGTTATTAATATAAGTGTATGCATAAAGATTGGATATTTTGTGGCAAAGTTAATGTATTTTTGGCAAAAGGCTTAAATTTGCATGCAAAACAAAGCATTTAATATGAACAAACAACTACCTCTTGAGGATTTTTTTCGCAATTCTGAACGCACGGGCTATCAACTCTCACCCGATGGCACATACATATCTTACATGGCGCCCTACAAGGATCGCCTCAACGTATTTGTGCGTCGCATAGGCGAAAGCGATGCACAAGCCACACGCATTACACACGAAACAGAGCGTAGTGTGGCTGGCTATATGTGGGCTGACAACCAACGCCTACTATTTATGAAAGACACGGCAGGCGACGAAAACTATCAACTCTATGGAGTGCGCCGTGACGGTAGCGACGAACGTGCCTACACTGCATTTGAAGGTGTGAGAACCAGCCTAATCGATGACCTTGAAGAACAACAAGGTTATGTGCTTATTGGCATGAATCAACGCAATCCGGAAGTATTCGACCCCTACCGCCTTAACATAGAAACAGGCGAACTGACATTGTTAGCAGAAAATCCTGGCAACATTCAAGGATGGATGACCGACCACGACGGACGTCTGCGTGTGGCAACAGCCATTGTTGACGGGGTGAACACACAAATTCTTTATCGCGACACAGAAGAGGAGGAATTTCGCCCTGTGCTCACCACCAACTTCCGCGATGTAGTGAGTTTTATGGAATTTACACCCGATAACCGCGAGGTGTATGCTGCCACCAACCTAAATAGAGACAAAACGGTATTGGTGCGCATGAATCCAGCCACATGCGAGGAATTGGAACTGCTCTACGAAAACGAACTTTACGACATTTCAAGCATTAGCTACTCGCGCAAACGCAAAAAATTGCTCAGTGTTTATTGCACCGGACACAAAGAACCCGTGCGCCACTTCTTTGATAAAGAAGAGGAGGCACTGCGAACTCGCATAAAAGCGCACTTTCCCGATCAACGCTATGGAATTGCTGACACCGATAAGGCTGAGCGCTACTACCTTGTGTATGTAGGTGGCGACCGTACACGCGGTGCCTATTGGTTCTATGATGCTGAAACCGACCAAGCTACGCCCATTGCGCAATTAGCTCCTTGGATTAAACCCGAAGAGATGAATGCCATGTTGCCCGTAAGTTACCAAACTCGCGATGGATTGCACATTGAAGCTTACCTTACATTGCCCAACGGACTCACACTGCAAGAGGCTAAAAAATTACCTGTAGTGGTAAATCCACATGGAGGTCCTTGGGCACGCGACTGTTGGGGCTATTCGTCGGAAGTGCAGTTCTTAGCCAACCGTGGTTATGCTGTATTCCAAATGAATTTCCGTGGCTCTACGGGTTATGGACGCCATTTTTTGGAAGCCAGTTACAAACAATGGGGACTAAAGATGCAGGACGACATTACGGATGGTGTAAATTGGCTCATTGAGCAAGGTATTGCTGATGCCAAACGTATTGCCATTTATGGCGGTAGCTATGGGGGTTATGCGGTTTTAGCAGGTTTAACACTCACCCCTACCCTCTACGCTTGTGGTATTGACTATGTTGGTGTGAGCAATCTGTTCACCTTTATGAATACCATTCCTCCGTATTGGCGCCCCATGCTCGAAATGATGTACGAACAAGTGGGACATCCCGAAACTGACAAGGAACAATTGGAAGCCACATCCCCTGCACTCCATGCTGACAAAATATGTGTACCCTTGTTTATTGCACAAGGTGCTAACGACCCTCGTGTTAATAAAGCCGAGAGCGACCAAATGGTGGATGCACTACGCCAACGTGGGGTTGAAGTGGAATATATGGTGAAAGACGATGAAGGACATGGATTCCATAATCAAGAAAACCGCTTCGACTTTTACCGCGCTATGGAAAGTTTCTTGAAACAACATTTGTAAAATTAGGTTCTAAGTAGGTGCCACCCTTTAATTATACATGAGCACCTGCTTAACCCAACAACACAAAATAGGTTCGATGAAATTCTGGGGATTGATCATAGGGGTACTGTTGCTATACAATAACCTTTGGGCACAACAACCAAATACGAAGCAGACCACCGCGGAGCAAACTACGGCTGAGCAACTATTCAATAAATTTAAAGCTGCTGCTCGCTTCGACTATAATTTTCCACGCGAAAAAGTATATCTGCACCTCGACAATTCAGCATACTTTGAAGGCGACACCATTTGGTATAAAGCCTATGTTGTACGTGCCTCCTCACTAAAGGCTACCACACTGAGCAAAGTGCTCTATGTGGAACTGCTTAACGCTGACGGACAAGAAGTGTTGAAACAAACTCTGCAAATTGACAGTCTTGGTACAGCCCAAGGTGCTTTATCATTGGCACTTCCCGTGCATGCCGGCTACCACGAAGTGCGTGCCTACACACGCGAGATGGTAAACTGGGGCACAGATGCTTGTTTTTCGCGCGTGATACCTGTGTTTACAGGCAAAAATCCGCAACACAAACAGGCACAGACACTCAACAACGACATCACACAACTCTCTATCCCCCAACCCGATGGTTACAATGCAGGCACATTAGGAAGTCCGCGTCCCTATGACATGAAACGACAAAGTGCCCGTTTACTCGACTTTTATCCCGAAGGTGGAGCACGTGTGGAAGGATGTGCACAACGCATTGCCTTTAAACTGACCGACGGACGCGGTTTGCCCGTGGATGACACCCTAAAAGTGTATGATAGCAATGGCAAACTTTGCACCACCGCTCTTGCCGAACACGAAGGTATGGGCGACTTTGTGTTGCCTCCCCATTTTAACCAAGGCTATGCAACATTGGCTTCGGCACCCACTGCCGATAAAAAATCAGTTGAAAGCAAAAAACATTATCCCCTACCCGATGCCACAGGGCAATATGCCATGCTAACAGATGTTGAGGCTGACGGACTGGTAGTGCAAGTGGCAAGCGGCAAGCACACACCCTTAGGACAACTATTGGGCTTGGCAGTGTTCAACCGCGAAAATGTGTGCTACTTCGACACACTCACCCTCGGCACTGCGCCCGAAGAACTCTTTATTGAACGCCGCGCCTTGCGTGGTGGTGTCAATCGCATAGAACTATTCAATGCCGAGGGCATTAGTCAAGCCACACGCATGGTGTGGGTTCCCTTTGAGCATACCGATAGCATTCGTTTTGCACACATTGATGTAAAACAAAATGCTTTGGAATATGACGCTTACTCACCTGCTGTTTTATCCATTAAAGCACAAACAGCCACAGGCAAACCCTTAGCAGACTGCACCCTCTCGGTTGCCGTACGCGATGAAGCAGGCAACATCCTCTCTAATCGCGATGGGGGAATTGAGGGCTACATGCTCCTTGGCTCTGAAGTGCGTGGCTACATCCACCGCCCCGACCTCTACTTTGAACGCAACGACGCTGCACACCGACGCATGCTCGACTTGCTGCTTCGCGTACAAGGTTGGACTGCCAACACTTTTAACGTGATGTGTGGGGCTGAAAAATTTAATTTGCAACAGCCCATTGAGGAAAAACTTATTCTGCGGGGAACAATTTACAAAGACAACGAAAAACAAACTCCCTTTTCAGACATCAATTTAGATGTGCGTGCCTATGCCTACGAAAACGGAAACATTCTGCCTAGCAGCATTGAGGGACAAGCCACTACCAACCACGAAGGCAAATTTGCTTTTGAGTCGAACGTAAACTATGAAGGCGAATACCTCACACAGTTTACCATGCGTGGGGGCAATAAAAATAAAAAAAAGTGGAGCCGACTAACCATCGACCGCTGGTTCTCGCCCAAGCCTCGTCCTCTCTTTACTCCCGAATTAACTTTGAATCTCTATGATGGGTCTGACAACCAAACGCGTATCTTGCTCAATGCTCACCCCGAAGCACCGCGCACCTTTGAGTGGAAGGACACTTTGCAGAAAAACGTAATAAACATTACAAAAACTGCCGAGGTTGTGGCAAAAGCTAAGCAAAAGTACCAAGGGTTCACGGGTAACCGCTATACTTGGAAAGGGGGGGAACGTACAGGAATGAGGAAGACTACGAAGTATTATGACGTGCAAAAAGAGTACGAACGCCTTAAGGACTTAGGTCGTGGGTCAAAAATCAGTATATTCGAGTTGCTAAGTCTGTTAGACGAGAAAGTCTCATTCGACCGCTACGACTTAATGGACAATAGCAGTTTAATTGAGCGGCTCAATGCCGAAGCAAACGAATTGAATAACAATTCTCCCAACGGCTCTTCATCCAACAGCAATACAACCAACCGGCTACACCCTTAATCAGTTCGGCATATGGGCAAAGGTCGGCAGCGGCGAAGGCAAGCTGCTCGCACTGTTTCAGAATTCCGAAGGCATCGACGTTCCGTCGGCATCCGATTCGCCGGACTTCGTTTATACGTTCTATGGCCTGATCATGATATCCAACACCGGCAGTATCTCGGTCACGGTCGATGCAAGCGCCGTCGTTACCACAGCGACTATGCAGGCCGCTATCGCCGCTGCTATTGCGGACATCCCTGCCCCCATCATCGGCACTTCCGCGCCCACGACCTCAACCGTCGGCATAGTCGGGCAAACCTACATCGACACGGCGGCAAAGCTTGTTTATCACTGCACAGCGGCGGCGGCTACGGGGTATACGTGGATATCCGCAGACAAAAACCTGCAAGACACAAAGCAGGACAAATCCACGGCTATCACCACATCGAACATAGCAAGCCAAACCGTCAGCAAGGCGAAGTACGCGACCGATGGTGTCGCGGTCGGAACGCCCGCGTTGCGCAATCAATATTTTGCAAGCGCGGAAGCAACGCCGACTGTAAACGGCCAGATATGCTGGGTGTACGGCTAAGGGGGCGCAGATATGGCATTACCAAGCGGATATACAAAGCTTGATTATATCGAAAGCAGCGGAACGCAGTATATTGATACTGGTGTAAGCAGCTTCCCTGCTCAAAAGACTCAAGTAATTCTTGATGTAGATTGGCTATCAGGCACGGGCTGTTATTTTGGATGCGCTAAATCAGGAGGCAATTGGTATGTTGAAGCGTTTCAGTCAACCAAGATTTATTCGGGCTACTTGAGTGAAAGTAAGTCGGCGGACATAGCTACAGTAATCGGTCGATATACAGTAGACAAAAACGGTATCTCCACGAACGTAAACGGAGTAAAAATACAGCATGCCTCGGCGGGCAGCTCTACTTCAATTTCAATATGTCTTTTAGCGTGCGGCGGCAGCTCGGGGGTGTCCAATATTGCGGATGCGGCAAGAATTTATTCGTGTAAGATTTATTCAAACTCAGTATTTATCAGGCAATTCGTGCCTTGCAAAAATTCCTCCGGTGAAGTCGGCCTATACGATGAAGTAAACAACGTATTCTATGGCAATGCTGGTACAGGCGTGTTTATTGCAGGCCCGGAAGTACCTATCAGCGGTTCTGGCGGTGGGGGCAAGCATAAAACCTTAATCGCCGGTACGTCTTACGGTATCAAAAGCGGTAGAACATTAATCGGCGGCACCGGCTATGACATCAAGAAAGGCCGAACGCTTATTGGTGGCACGGGGTATGATATCAAATTTGCAACGCCCTTAGCAGAACTGCCCGAAGGCAGCATCATCAAGCTAAACGAAGATGATACACCCGTCGAATTTTATATTGTAAAGCACGACTATGAAAGTGACTTGAATGGTGCAGGAAGAACGCTGCTTGTACGCAAAGATTGCTACGCTTCATATAATCTTGCGAACTATAGCAGTCCCAGCAATTATTTTCCTAATACCGACGTTTACAAAGTGCTAAACGGTACATATAAAGTCAAATTAGACGCAGCAGTACGAATTGCGATGGGTACAACGTCATTTAAGACGGTGCAAACCTATACGACGCAAGGCTCAGCAGGTGTTTTCACACATGGGAGAATGACTACCGTGTCTGCGGCTGTTTTCGCATTATCAAAAACCGAAATTAATAACATCCTTAGCTACAATTTGTCCGAAGGTACACACCTGCCTATATCCGATACGTTGAAAATAGCACTTTTCAACGGAGAAGCTGTAAACTGGATTACGAGAACTTCGATAGGAATGAACAGCATATGTGTTATTACTTCAAGCGGTTCGGTTTCGACTGTATATTATCATCAAAATTCAGATAACTACTATATGCGCCCGGTTTTCACTTTGCCCGAAACGATGGAAGTTGACGGCGATTTCAACCTAATCGCAGCATGACATGAAAGGAGACACAATGACCTACATAAAAGTAAACAACACACTATACCCCGCGACGATAGACGGTAGGATAGGCGACTACGAATGGGACAGGCGCGACACGAAGTCTATCACGCTCTCCATGACTTACGCCGAAGTGCTTGCGCTGCTGCCGGATAACACGCCGTGGAGCATCATTCATGAAGAAACCGTGCAGAAGACGGGCAGCGATGGTAAGCCGATGGTCGACGACAGCGGCAATCCCATAACGGAAGAAGTCACCTACGAATATGATAACTCGGAATACAGCATGTCGGGCGTTATCCGCGATAACCGCGACGGCACTTGCACCATCAAAATGGGCAAGCCGACGGAGATAGAGAACATACTTACAGAACTTGAAAGCGAGGTAAACTGATGACTGACGAAGTACGCGCAAGAGTAGATACCCTCAAGGAGGGCATAGCAACGCTGAAAACCGTATCGGACACGATAGCGGAGTGCGGCATAACGATCGAGGACAAGCCCACGGAAATGCCGTCACGCCCCGGCTACAAGTGGGTTCCGCATCAGGCGGCGGCAGGCGGCGCTATCACATGGATAGAGACCGAGAGCGAGGATAAGACCGGCACGGCAGAGCAGCCTATCACCTTTACACCGGGCATGACGGTTTACCCCAACTACTACTACACCGACGGCACAACGCGCTATGTGTGCGTACAGGGCGGCAATCCCGATACCATCGGCGAGGGAGATTATTTCACGGAGTTTTAACAATAAAAAAGCTCCCCTGACGGGGAGCGGGTGAGATCAAGCCCATTTGACGGTCAGGCGGCGGTCGTTTTCCGCACAGTCGGCCAGATAGAGATTTATGAGCGTCTGATAAGGAATGCCGGAGGCGGCGGCCTGAGCCTTGAAGAAATCGACGGTATCGGCATCAATGTTTATCGTTATCTGCTTTTTAAGCTTCTTTGCGTAAGGATTAGGCCGCGCATCGGAAAAATCATATTCATTGAGCATTTATATCACCTCCCGTAATAGCTGCTCTCGGTTCTGGTTGCTTTTCTTGCGGAAATGATGCGGATAAGCGTTTCGCTCTCGCGTAGACAGTGGCACACGACGAGAAGCCGCGCATTCCGGCTCATGCCGAGCAGAATGAAGCGTTCCTCATCGTCGGAGTGCTCGGGGTCGGAGATAAGCAGAGCGGAGGCATCATAAAATGCGGTTTCGGCCTCGGTAAATGAAACGCCGTGCTTTTTGATGTTCAGCTGCGCTTTGTTTTCATCCCATTCAAATCTCACTTTTCAGTACCTCATAATTATCTTGTAATTATATTATACATATTATGCGAACAAAAACAACAAATAATTTGTGAACATTCAAAGGACGGTGATTTTCAAGCATGAACATTACGGACGACGACGAAAAGACCCTGAGCGGGTTATTAGAGGAGGACTGACGATGGCATTTACAAATTCACCGCTTGTCAGTTACACACGGATAAGCCCCTACAGCAGCGGCCGCAAGGGGCACAATATCGACACCATCACGATACACTGCTCGGCATCGCAGGCGGCAGTAGAGACGCTGGGCAGACTGTTCCAAACAAAAGCCGCGAGCGCAAACTACGGCATAGGCCCCGACGGCAGAGTCGGAATGTACGTAAAGGAAAGAAACCGCAGCTGGGCGACCTCGGACGGAGAAAACGACCGCCGGGCGGTGACTATCGAGGTAGCCTGCGAAAACAGACACCCGTACAAAGTAAACGACGCGGCCTACAAGACGCTGCTCGACCTTGTGACGGATGTATGCAAGCGCAACGGTATTAAAAAGCTTGTGTGGTCAACAAATAAGGCTGACCGCGTGGGTCACAGAAACGGCTGCAACATGACCGTTCACCGAGACTATGAAAACAAGGCCTGCCCCGGGCAGTGGCTGTACGAGCGGCACGGTCAGATAGCGGCCGAGGTAAACAAAAGACTTACGGAGGATGAAGAAATGGAAAGATGGAAAACGATAGAGGATGTGCCGGAGGGCTTTTACCGCGATACCGTAAAGCAGCTTATGGCCGACGGCATAATCAAGGGCAAGGGCAACGGCGTGATCGACCTGACGGAGGATATGCTCAGGGTAATGATCTTCTGTCAGCGCATTATGGAGGGCAAGTGAATGAACGCACCGGATAAAATCACAGAGATCAAGGGCGCCGCGACTGCGGTTGCGGCAATCATCACCGGCCTGATAGGCTGGGCAGGCTGGGCGGTAATGCTGTTTCTCGCGCTTGTCATCATCGACTGGACAACAGGCTCGTGCGCCGCGAAGAAGGCCGGAGACTGGAACAGCGCAAGATCCCGCGAGGGACGCTGGCACAAGGTCGGCGAGATAGTCGCAGTAGTAGCTGCGTTCATGTGCGATTTAGCATTGAAGATAGGCATGCAGGGGCTCGGCATAACGCTGCCGATAGACTATGAAACGCTGTTCGGGCCCTTAGTCACAATGTGGTACATCTTCACGGAGATAGGCTCAATCGCCGAGAACGCGCAGGCATTGGGCGCACCTGTGCCAGACTGGCTGACGAGCGGCATCAAAAAGCTCAAAGACAAGACTGACGATATTGGGAACAAGTGAATATAAAAAACAGCCCTCGGCAGATCCGCCGAGGGCTGTAAAAGCATTGAAATCTTTGTTCCCTTCAAGCAATCAAGACGCAAACCCTATATTCGTTAGTTTTTGCTTGTTTCTAAATAAAATGGTTGAAAGTGGTCGAATTTTGTTGTAGAATAAATTTATTACTTACTGAAAGGATATATTTCAAAAATGGGAGCAAAGAACACAGTCAGCGCATATAATATAAACAAAAAAGCTATTCCCGTAATTATCGCACTCCTTGTGATCCTATCGATTTCCTACTTCGGTTGCTATTGTTGGGAGAAGTCAGAAGAGGTTAAGTATGTACAATCAATCATAACAGCATTAAAAACTGGTAGCGAAATAACCATTCCGGGGACATTAAATGTTATTTCAATGCTTGAAAGTTTAATAACTGTCTTTTTCTCCATTCTTATTTCATCTATATTGACAGTGTTAATTATAGAGAAAAAGAATCGCGATGATATTTATTCAGAGGCGTTTTGGGATATATGTAATAACGCTACTATGAATATTGATTTCAGTAGAGGTAAAAATAGCCCTCTTACTTTTAACATTGTTCAAGAGATTAAGAAAAGATTTATACCAAAAGAAATAATAACCACTGCCATTCAGAAAATCGTATCACAAGACAAAGAGTATTATTACCTCAGTTGTGAAATGGATATTACCTGCAAAATTGAAGGCGATTACTTAGTTAAGCGAATATGTAAAATTATCAGTATTAAATCCTTTAAAGAAAAATACACCTTTTCTATGATCTTCATTGGCGGACGGCTGTTTTTCCTGTTTTCCTCATACACCCGCTGGCCTGCGTCCCCAAACTATA
>OQWM01003374.1_pt1 | contig 10659 bp, 11 predicted proteins | sample 1691531 | NCBI WGS metagenome assembly OQWM01 (sample SAMN03418257, study PRJEB22391) | human gut metagenome | biome: human-gut; feature: organic feature; material: feces | host: Homo sapiens | place: Tanzania | collected 2013-01 | reverse complement strand
GCTTTTCCAGCGGGGTCATGAAGGATGCCACCTTGTCGGTGGGCTGCATCCGGGAGACCCGGTAGTCCCGGCTGGACACGATGCCCAGGAGCTTGCCGTTGGCGGTGCCGTCATGGGTGATGGCCACGGTGGAGAAGCCGTTCTGGGCTTTCAGGGCCAGCACGTCTGCCAGGGTGTTTTCCGGGGTCAGGTTGGAAGCGGAGGTCACGAAGCCCGCCTTGTGGTGCTTCACCTTGGCCACCATGGCCGCCTGGCTCTCAATGGACTGGGAGCCGTAAATGAAGCTGATGCCGCCCTCTTTAGCAAGGGCAATGGCCAGAGTGTCATTGGACACGGACTGCATGACGGCAGAGGTCAGAGGGATATTCAGGGAGATCGCCGGCTCCTCCTGGCCCTTCCGGTATTTTACCAGGGGGGTCCGCAGGCTCACCCGGTCCGGGATGCACTCCTCGGACGTATAGCCGGGCACCAGCAGGTACTCGCTAAAGGTGTGGCTGGGTTCGGGATAGTAATAGGCCATTTTTCGTTCCTCCTCGAAGTATTTACATATTGTATATATCTGCTCTTGAAAGAGACACTTACACCGTTTTTCCGTCGCCCTGATCCAGCACCGGCACCACTTCCTGGCCCTGCTTGGAATAATGACGGAAATTGCCCATGACCTCCGTGACCTGGCTCATAATGGCGAAGGTATGGGGGTAGTTCTTGATGATCTGGGAAAGGATGCCCACCTGGGAGTTATTCACCACGCACATGACGATGTCCACTTCTTTCCCGTTATACATGCCCTTGGCGGGGAAGGCCGTGGCCGTGTGGTGGAGCTTGCTGATGATCTCCCGGCTGATTTCGTCAGGGTAGTTGGTGACGATCTCAAAGCGCATGGCGCTGCGGCCGTTTTTGAGAAACCGCTCCGCCATGGTGGAGGAGGCAAAGGAATAGAGGATGCACAGCAGCACCGGTTCCATTTTAAAATCATAGACAAAGTAGCTGGATACCGCCACCAGGGCATTCATGACGAAACTCAGGACATAGACGCTTTTCTCCGGATTTTTGTTGTGGATGATGGCGGCCACAAAGTCGGTGCCGCCGGTGTAGGCGCTGGCCTTCATCAGAATGCCGTAGATATAGCCCATAATGAGGCCCGCGGTCAGAGGCCCTAAAATATGGCTGGTGCCGTTGGCGGTGGAATAGGCAAAGGCGGACAAATCCACCTTGTCAAAAATCAGCAGTCCCACCGAGAACACCACCACATACACCATGCTCCGGGCGGCAATGGGTTTGCTTACCTTAAAATAAACGATCAGCGCCAGCGGGATATTGATCAGCAGGCTCAGATAGCCCACGCTGATGCCGCTGACGTACTGGATCATGGTGCAGATGCCGTTGAGCCCCGAGGGGGCGAAGGCGTTTGGAAACACGAACAGCTCATAGTCCAGCGCCGCCAGCAGAGCCACCGCGGCGATGACAAAATAGGTCCATACACGTTTCATTTTTCTCTGATAACCTCGATCATCTGTCATATTCTGGGGACAAATCTGTGGAAAACTGCCCCCACCCGGATTTGACCCGGGAATAACTTATTGATATAATACTATAGCATAGCCCGGATAAGGGGTCAAGAGGGAATCTTCCCCCCTCGCAGGCAAAGATTCCCGGAAAAAGGGGTCGGTTTTTGTTCATCCTTTCTATACAGGGCCTGTGGAAAAGTGGTTGTAATCTGTGGAAAAGTGTGTTACAATAGAGGATGAAATATTATGTCCCATAATGGCCCAATGCAGGGGCGGCAATCAGAACCTGTGGGGATGAATGGTAGCCTCCAATTGGAGATGTAGGGGCGGCAACCTGCCGCCCGCCACGTGGCAATAATAACCTGTGCCGGTGAATGGAACCACCCCCCGGCATGTCATTCCGAGCGTTGTTCCGTCCCCGCTTACAGCAGCAGCTCAAAAACACCGCCATCGAACACAATATCCTTGCCGGCCGCATCCTTGTAAAAGGAAACCTTTTCTGTTTCGATCCGCTCAAAGCCCAGGGAGTTGAGCAGCCCGACGGAGGGCCTATTCTGAAGTGCCGTGCCGGCGGTCAGCCTTTTGATGCCAAGGCTGGGCATATACTCAATGAGCGCCAAGAGGCTTTCCTTGGCATAGCCCTTGCCGTGATATGCGGAATGAAAACAGTATCCGATCTCATGTCCGTTCTCCCGGATGTTAAAGGCCACGTATCCAATCACGGCATCATCCAGGCAAACGGCAAAAAACATATGCTCCCTACCGCTGTTGGCCGCCGCCCACTTTGCAATTCTCGGCTGAACGTCGGCATCATCGGTGATGTGGGGTTTGTCGCAGCGTGAAAGGGCGGAAGTGTTAAAATCCTCCCAAATATCTTTGATGCTTTTCCAATCCTCCGCTGCAATGTGGCGAATGGTAAGTCTGTCGGTTTGAAGTTTCATGGTTGTACAGTCCTTTGTTTTATTACATCAAGGTTGACAAAATCGCAAAACTGGGGTATAGTATAGATACAGAGGGTGCTGCCAGTAGGTCGGTCCCCCCTGCAGAGCTAAAAGAAGTAACTGTTGGCTGGGGAGCTTGGGCAGTTACTTCTTTTTGTTATTGCAATAAAAAAGTATTGATGATCTCGCTTAGTTTTTCCGGGTCATCCTTGTTTATTTCATGTCCTGCATTGCATACAACGCCTAATTCGGAAGTCGCTATTTTCTCTTTTAGCTGTACAGAGGCTGCGTAATTGGCCTTATCTTTCTCGCCGCACAAAATCAACGTTCTACAATGAATTCTTTTCAAATCATCTGTAAAATCCAGGGACATCATAGAATTACAAAGGCTGATGATCTCTTTTTTGGACGCGCCCATTTCTCTGAATGCCCTGTTGGGCAAAAAATGAAATACGATATTCTGGATTTTTAATAGCTTCTTGGGCATGGAAAACTGCGTTCCCATCAAAATCAAAGACTGAACTTTATTGCTATGCTCTATCGCATACTGTAAAGCAAGAATACCGCCCAATGATAGTCCGCCTAAAACCAAAGGCTCATCAAATTGGTCGCAGTATTTCTCAAATCCTTGATATAGATTTGTGTAGCAAAATTCTGTCCCTTGCAGCCAGTCAAACAAAGCAGGACAGTTGCTTTCAAAACGTTCATCAAGATTTTTGACTGTATGATTCCAGTCCGCCGGTGTTTGCCCCAAACCATGCAGCAAAATACATTTCATAAGCCATTCCCTCAAATAGAAAGATTTCTTGCTGTTTTACTGATTTTTTTGCAATATAGCAGCAACAGTCTCCAGGCTCCCCGCCCGGACCAGCAAAGAAGCGTGCCAATTGCCAAAGCAATCAAAAATTCAATGAACGGATCAAAAGTCACGATTCCACCGAGAAAAATACCGATATTCTCAGCATAAGGAATTCCAAGCGCAAATAGATTATCAACCAATTTTACTGCCGCCAGAATCGGGCATAGCATGCCGCAAAGGATGAACACAGGGGCAATCACAGCCAAACAAGGGATAACCACCATTCCGGAAATTCCTACCAGGCTGTAAAAAGCGCAAAGAATCAGAACCCGGTTCCAACTGAATCTGTGTTCTTTCGAAAGCAAATCACCGAGATAGGCCTTTGCCAGGTCTTTTGGATTGCCTAATCGTTCTATGATCTGTTCAGCAGACAGATCATTGTTTTGCAATTCCTGCATTTCACTTTTGATTTCTTTTATAATATCTACCCGGTCCGAAGCCGAAACAGGTTTCAGGTATTTTTCCATTTTCTCAAGATATTCATCTAATACTTTTTCCATGGTTCTTCTCCCTTGATTTCGTTTACAACATCAAGTAAACGCTCCCATTCGACAGACATTGCGGCAATATATTCCTGCCCCTTTTCTGTAATGGAGTAGTATTTTCTCGGCGGCAGACCTTCCGTGCTTTCTTGCCATGATGAAGCAATGTATTCTTCTTTTAACAGTCTTCTTAATAGAGGATAGATGGTGTTCTCTTTCGCCGCAATAATGGGATATTTTTCCAGTGCGCAAATGATTTCATATCCGTAAGAGGGTTGTTTCCGAATCATCAGTAAAACACAAAATTCAAGTGTTCCCCGTTTGATTTGAGATTTCCAATCATCGATGTTCATGCACTGTACCTCCTGCATATACATCGTACCACACAGTACATAGTGTGTCAATAGTATATTAAAGACGAACGAGCTTTACAAGGCCACCCCCCAGCCCTTTTACCTATCAAAAATCCCTCACACCAGCAAAAGCGGTGTGAGGGATTTTGATACGCAATGAATCATCTTATTGGGAGCGAAAGGATTGATTCAGAGGTGCCTTAGTCCAGCTTTTCAGCAAGGTCAGCGTACTGGGATTCCAGGGGGTTCTTTTTGGTGGCGTTCTTCATGGCCTGGGCGATGGCCTTGTTGGCTTCCGCCACGGGGAGGATGGTACCGGCACCGGCCACGCAGCCGCCGGGGCAGGCCATGCCTTCGAGAAGATAGCCATTGTACTTGCCCACCTTGGCCATGTTCATGAGCTTCCGGCACTCCCGGAGGCCCTGGGCGTTGGCCACCTTGATGTCCATATCCGGGTGGGTCTCATGAACCACGTCCACCACGGCCTGGGCAACACCACCGGCCACCGCGAAGCCACGGCCTGCGGCGGTGCCCTCGTCCAGGGAGCCAACCTCCGGCAGGGTCTCAAAATCCACTTCCTTGGCTTCAAACATGCCCTGGAGCTCTTCAAAGGTCAGCACGAAGTCCACATCGGAGCGGATGTTCTCCCGGATGGCCTCCAGCTTCTTGGCGGCGCAGGGGCCTACGAAGACGATCTTGGCATTGGGGTGCTCTTTCTTGACCATCCGGGCGGTGTAGACCATGGGGGTCAGGGTCATGGAGATGTTCTTGGCCTGGGCGGGGAACAGCTTGTGGACCATGGCGTGCCAGGCGGGGCAGCAGGAGGTTGCCATATAGGGCTGCTGGGCCGGGACCTTCTCCAAGAAGTCCTTTGCCTCTTCCACGGTGCAGATGTCCGCGCCTACGGCCACTTCCACCATGTCCTTAAAGCCCAGGGCCTGGATGGCGGCCCGGAGACGGCCCACGGTCACATCCTTGCCGAACTGGCTGGCAAAGGCCGGGGCGGCAATGGCGTAGACCTCGTCCCCCTCCACAATGGAGCGGACCACCTGGTAAATCTGGCCCTTGTCCACAATGGCACCGAAGGGGCAGGACACCAGGCACTGGCCGCAGGAAACGCACTTGTCCTGATTGATCAGGGCCTTGCCGTTTTCGTCCATGCCGATGGCATCCATGCCGCAGGCTGCCTGGCAGGGCCGCTCTAAGTGGATGATGGCATTGTAATCACAGGCCTGGGCGCACTTGCCGCACTTGATGCACTTGCCGGGGTCAATAAAGCTCTTGCCGTTGACAAAACTGATGGCATCCCGGGGGCAAACCTGCTGGCAGGAGGCCGCCAGACAGTTCTGGCAGTTTTCCGTGACCTTGTACTGGTTGGTGGGGCAGGCGTGGCAGGCGTAGGGGATGATGTTGATGAGGGGGGGCTCATAGTACTGCTGGGCAATGGCGGCGTGGTCCATGCCCTCGGTCAGCAGGGACCGGGTCTGCACAGACCGGACGGACAGGCCCATGGCCAACCGCACCCGCTCACCGGCGATGGCCCGTTCCAGGAACACAGACTCCCGGTGCAGGGGCTGGTCACCGGGGACGATGACATAGGGCAGGTCCTCGGCCTTGGTATAGTCGTTTCCGGCATAGGCCATGCGGGCCACTTCGGTAAAGACCTTTTTGCGGATGTCAGTGATCAGGGACGGGATTCCTCGCATAGATTTTATTCCTCCAAAATCGGTGGTTTTTTCCGGCTCCACCGTTGATTTCTAAGATATTATAACAAAACCGGCAGCGTTCTTCAAGGCTGTTCCCTATACGAAAAATCGATAGATGTATTAGAAATTCTTTCATGGGCATATGCTTTTCCAGGAAAGCGGAGGGGGATGCTCTATGAAACGAATCATTGCCGCGCTGATGCTGTCAGCGCTTCTTCCGGCCATGGTTTTGGCTGCGTCCGGGGAGGCTTTGGACGTGCCGGTCAAAAGCGCGGTGCTCATGGACGTGGCCACGGGCACGGTGCTGTATGAAAAAAACGCCCACGAGCCTCTGGCCCCGGCCAGCGTGACCAAAATTATGACCATGCTGCTCATCATGGAGGCCATTGATTCAGGGGCCTTAAATTATAACGACACGGTGACGGCCTCGGAGGCCGCCGCCAAAAAGGGGGGCAGTCAGGTCTATTTAAAGGCGGGGGAGCAAATGCGCGTGGAGGAAATGCTCAAATCCATTGCCGTATCCTCCGCCAACGACTGCGCCTGTGCCATGGCCGAGCACTTATCCGGCAGCGAGGGGGCCTTTGTGGAGCGGATGAACAGAAAAGCCCAGGAGCTATCCATGAAGGACACCCATTTCGTCAACTGCACCGGCCTGGACGACAGCCCGGAGGCCAAGGACCACAAAACCAGCGCCTATGACGTGGCCCTCATGTCCCGGGAGCTGCTGGGAAAGCACCCGGACATCCGGAAATTCACCACCATCTGGATGGACACCATCCGGAACGGCACCTTTGGCCTGTCCAATACCAACAAACTCATCCGGTTTTATCCCGGGGCCACGGGGCTTAAAACCGGCTTTACATCCTCAGCCGGGTACTGCCTGTCTGCCAGCGCAAAGCGGGAAAATATGGAGCTCATTGCCGTGACCATGGGGGCCGAGAGCAGCAAGATCCGGAATGCCGCCTGTAAGGCGATGCTGGACTACGGCTTTGCGGGCTTTTCGTTGGTATGCCCCACTTTGGAGGAATCTATCCAGGTCCCGGTGCGGCTGGGGACGGAGGCCGCCGTAGAGCTGGAGCTGCTGCCCCATGACGGGCTGCTGATCCCCAAGGCCCAGAAGGCCGGGCTCACCACCAAGCTGACCCTGGAGGAGTTTTGCACAGCCCCTGTGGAAAAAGGCACCAGGCTGGGCACCCTGACCCTCCGCTCCGGGGAGGAGACCCTGCTGGAAATACCCTTGGTTGCCGCCCGGGAAGTAAAACGAAAAACCTTCCGGGACCTGCTGGTGCTGGTCCTGCGGAAGGTGTCTATGGCAAAAGGGTAGCGTTATTTGATTTTGTTCCCGATGGACTGCCCGTACAGAACCCGGGTCTCCAGGCCCTGTTGGGAATTGTTGATAATTCTTTCGTCCAGGGTCAGCCGGTCTTTTCCCACCAGCAGCACCACTGTGGAGCCGCCAAACTGGAAATAGCCCTTTTCCTGGCCCCTTAAAACCCGGGCCGCCCCGTGGTGGTTCACAATTTTCCCCACCATCAGCGCCCCCACCTCCATCATCAGGATGGGGCCCCAGTCTGCCGACTGTAAAACGGAGTATTCCCGGGCGTTTTCTTTGTAAATGGGATAATGGTCACAGGCAATGGGATTTACCGTGTGGAGTACCCCTGGAAGAAATACGTTCTCCCCCTTGTCGCCGTCGGCCACATAGCAATACCGGTGGTAATCGTCCACGCAGAGCCTGAAAATCAGGCACCAGCCACCGTCAAACTGCTGCCCCAAGTCCGGGTCTCGCAGCAGCGATTCCAGGGTGTAGGTGCTTCCCTTCAGGAAAAAACGCTGCTCCGGAGTAATGGGCAGGGCCGTCAGACGGCTGTCGCAGGGGCTGATGAATTGATCCCGGTCCGTAGAAAGGGGCCGGAGCTCCGGCTTGATCTTCCGGCAGAAAAAGTCGTTGTAGCTTTCATAGGGTGCCCCCAGGAAGTCCTCCATGGGGATGCCCGCCCGGCGGACAAAGGGCTTTATGAACACCCGGGAGGCCCTGGTGCTGAGCACCGCCCCGCCTGCCTTGGAGACCCAGGGGGCGGTGAGGACCTTCAGCACCGCCCGGCCGGCGGCGTGATCATACAGGGCGGAGATCAGGCGCTCCTGGGTGTTTTCAGGGCTGGGCCGGGACGTCTTCTTGCAATTCATCCTTCCACTCCTCCACGACGGGATTGCTGCGGTAATGGGGGCCGGGCACCCGATACCGGGCGTAGCCCAGCACCGCTCCGGCGGCAGAGAGCATGATGACGATCAGCACCAGGATTTCCTTGAGCCCCGGCTTGGGCATGGGGAAATCCAGAATGAACAGGAAGCCCACAACCAAAAGCAGAATGTGCAGCAGCCGTAAAAAGGCCAGCTCGGAAATCATGAACTGGCTCAAAAAGGCCACGGGCAGCAAAAAGGAGATGGAGGTCACGGGCAGACCGTGATAGGTCTTGTTGCAGCCCCCCTCGGTCTGCTGCCGCTGGGATTCCAGCACATTAAAGTAGGCAAGCCGGGTCACGGCGCAGAAGCAGTAGAAAAACTCGATGGCAAGCCCCAGCCAGCCCCGCATGCCCATGAGGTAGCAAAGAAGCGCCGGGAACACGCCGAAGCACACCATGTCACAGAGGCTATCTAACTGGATGCCGAAGCTCTTTTCCGTCTCCGTCCGGTTCTTTTTGCTCCGGGCCACCCGGCCGTCAAAGGCGTCGCAGACCCCGGACAGGCACAGGCACAGCACCGCCAGCTTGTAATCCCCATGGATGGCCTGGGTAATGCCCAGGACGGCGCTGATGAGGCCTAAGTTCGTCAGTATGACCGTATAGTCGTAAACCCCGATAAAATGCATTTTTAGTTCACCTTTCTGTTTTTAAGACCTTGGGCGATTGCGGCGGCAGCGGTCACCAGGCCGCACAGCACCAGCTGGGTATAGTAGCTGATGCCCCGGCTGATGACCATGGCCGGAAGCAGCAGGGCGCTGCCGAAAATCCCCCCGAATATATCCAGGAACATGGCCTCGCTGATGCCCATTCCCCCGGGCAGGGGCAGCATATCCGCCGCCACGGAGATCATGGCCTGCAAAAACACGATCTGCCCCAGGCTGTGGCCGTGAAGCCCAAAGCTTTTGTATGTAAACCAGGTCACCAGGAACAAAGACATCCGCTGCAATACCGTAATGAGAAACACCCGGAAAATCAGATGCCGGTGCTGCCGGAAAAATACCGCCGTGCCCTGATACTGGTCTAAAATCCGCTCCAGACGCTTGCCGGAATGCTCGCTGTTCCGGAAAATCCGGAACCGGGAGAGGAAGGAGAGAATGCCGCCCACCATGGCCCGGGCCAGCCCCGGGTGGAACACTACCAGCAGCAGCGCACCGATGTGCTTGCAGTAGTCGCCCTCGCCGTTCTGGTTGTAGGGGCAGCTGCAGGATGCGCTGACAAAGGTGCCGTTGGCACGCAGCCAGACCTGCGTCTCATAGAGTTCGGTGCCATCCACCAATGCCGTCAGATGCCGCACGCCCTTGCCGTTCGTCTCACAGTCCATGGACACGACGTGGCTCTGGTATCGTTTTGCCCGCGCAAAAATCGTATTGCCCAGCAGATCCCGGATCTCTTCTTTGTCCACAGCTCTTCCCCCTTTCGTGCGCCCTATTGCTTAAGAATACCGCACCCCTCGGGCAGATGCAAGGGATTTGCAGAAAAAACTCCTGCACCCATGGCAAGGTGCAGGAGTTTCATCTCAGAACTGCCTTATTTTTGTGTCTTGAATTTCAGCGGCGTCTGCACCTCGGCGCGGATCTTCAGCAGATAGTTCCGCGTCCGCTCGGTGCTGCGCAGGATGGCGTCCACCTGCTCTTTTTGTTGGGCGGTCAGATCGTCCTCGGCCAGCAGCTCCGCGTTGCCCTCAATGATGCTCAGGGGCGTTTTCAGCTCGTGGGAAAGCTGGATGATCTGCTCCCGCTGCTTTTGCTCCATGATCCACTGCTTTTGCAGGCTGCCCGTCAGCTCCTGCCCCATCCGCTGCAGCGCGTTCAGAGCTTCGTCGTACTCCCGGACTTTCGCACCGGTAAAAGCCACCCCGTCCAGCCCCTTCTTCTCGGCCACCTTCCGGGAAGCTTCGGTCAGCCTGCCCGTCTCCACGGCCAGAAATTTCGCCGTCCGGTGGGTGCATCCCGCAAGCACCCCCACCAGCAGCAGGATCCCCACCAGAATGTGGCAGCTCTGCACGTCCGGCAGTTTTCCGCGCAGAGCCGGGTCTGCATAGGACACGGAATAGTCGAATTGAAACAGACAGCGCGTGCCATCTTTCAGTTCCGCGCTCATGTAATACTGCGTATAGAAGAGAACACTTCTCCCCTGCGTGCCGCCGCGCTCGTACTGCAACGCTTTTTGCAGATGCCTGCTGTCCATATTTGTCCGAAGCAGCTCGTTCCCGTCAAACAATGCGTATCGGCAGAGCGAATCGAACCCGGCGTCGTCAAAACGTTCCGCCGTCATCTCCGAAACCCTCTGCACCGCCTTCGTGGTAGCATTTGCGGCCGCGTCTGACGGCAGAAACAGCCCGCTGCCGATCAACAAAAGCAGCCCTATAAACCACAGAACTGCCGCCAGAACGCAGGACACCGCACACAAGGCCAGATACCGGAGCAGAACGCTCCGCAGGGAGATCAGTTTTCGCTTTTCCATTGGTATCCCACTCCCCATACGGTCTTGAGCAGCTGTTCCGGATCCGCAATTCCGGCAGCCCGAAGCTTGCCTCGGGAATATGCGATCTGCGAGCATCTTGCTCT
>OQWM01003371.1_pt1 | contig 10661 bp, 9 predicted proteins | sample 1691531 | NCBI WGS metagenome assembly OQWM01 (sample SAMN03418257, study PRJEB22391) | human gut metagenome | biome: human-gut; feature: organic feature; material: feces | host: Homo sapiens | place: Tanzania | collected 2013-01 | reverse complement strand
ATTTGAAAAGATGAAAAGGGCGATTATGCGGGGTGTGAAAGCTCCGCATAAGCCCCTTTTGCTCTTGGCTATTTTAAATCTTTGCCAGCGAGGTATCATAAAAGATAATCATATCGTTCTTTCAAGTGTAAAGTCTTTGCGCGATGGTTTTGCTTATGCAGAAATAGAGGAATTATATGATTTAATGGTTAATAGAGAGTCTGCTGTAATCCTGGAGTGTAAGCTTCGGGAACTCGTATAAACTAATCCCGAAGTATTTATGAATGCTTGCTAGGAGTAAAGATATTATACGAAGCTTTTGCCCTTACAGGGCGCATTGCTGATTGCTAGCATACCCAGGGCGTTGCCCTGGGCTAAGAGCTTTTGGGCTTTCAGCCCGTTCTTGAGCCACCTGCAATGTTCTATTTTATGTTAGACCTTTCGAGTATTGTGCGCATAGCACGGTAGCGAGAATAATTTTGGTATTGCTTTTATTGGATAAGCCATAATCCTTCTGCCTTTAATTCTTCTATAAATTCTTCAAAATCTGTAGCCTTGCCTGTTCTTTCGTATTCCGCTTCAATGGCTTCTATCCTAGCCACGGCTTCTTCTTCATTAGCCGGATGCCAGCCAATAGAAGTCGGCTGCTCTTCTTGTAATGTATATCTTTTCTCCTTCATAAGCTCTTTCCTTTATAGTTTTCTATTGAATTGTCTGATCAGATCTCTAGGGCTTCTTCTCATATCCCATAAATCTACGAAAATGATGAGGTCGTTGGCTTCATCGTAGCGGTAGATAATCTTCCAATTCTCCTTGATAATCGCACTATGGTAAGGGCGGTGGAATCGCTTAAGCAATGGCTCTCTGGGTGAAGAAAGAGGATGAAGCATCAGGCGATGCTTGATGTCATCAAGCTCTTTATTAAACCGTTTTACTGAAGTTGCTCCAAATTCGGCTAGTGTGTAAACCACCATATCTCGAAGTTCCTTCTTGAAAGGGTCTAGTAATTTTATATGAGCCATAATCCTTCAGATTTAAGTTCTGCTATAAAATCATCAAAATCTGTAGCCTTGCCTGTCCTTTCATACTCCGCCTCAATAGCTTCTATCCTAGCCACGGCTTCTTCTTCATTAGCCGGATGCCAGCCAACAGGAATCTTATTCCAGTCAATATCTTCTTCTGCACATTCATCCTCGGGAAGTGCTATGGCGGCATTTCCGTGATAGGCTGGTGCAGGCTCTGCAGCGAAAGCTGCATCTTTCTGCTCTTCTGGCAATGTATATCTTTTCTCTTTCATAAGCTTGCGTATTTTATCTGCTGCAAATTTACGATTATTATCTGAATCATGCAAGAAAAATGGGAGAAATGTTTTATAAAGTATCTTATAATCAAGGTTTTTGTTCTTTGTTGGGCTTTGGGTCGGTTCTGAAAAAAAAGTCACAATACCTAGCTGATAGAGCTGGGTATTGTGACTTTGCTTTTTGTTATATGTGTTTATTCGATACTCTCTTCTATCGATTTCAATACGTAGTCGAGAATCTCATCGGTGTGGCAGAGGGAGATGAAGTTGCCCTCAAACTGCGATGGACTGACGTAGATGCCACGGTCAAGCATGTTGCGGAAGTAGCGGGCGAAACGCTCCTGGTCGCTCTTCTTGGTGTCCTGGAAGTTGCGCACAGGCTGGTCGTTGAAGAACATCGTGAACATGGTGCCTACGTGGTTCACCTGGATGCCCTTGCCTTCTACAATCTTTTCAAGACGGGAGAGGAAGCGGTTGCTGCGCTCTTCGAGGAGTTCGTAAACGCCCGGTTCACCCAACTGCTTCAAGGTTTCGTAACCGGCAGCCATCGCCACCGGGTTGCCGCTCAGGGTGCCTGCCTGATAAACCGGGCCTTCAGGAGCCAGAACGCTCATGATATCGGCTCTACCACCGAAGGCAGCGGCAGGGAATCCGCCACCAACTATCTTTCCAACGGTGGTCATATCCGGCGTGATGCCGAATCGCTTCTGGGCTCCGCCATAGGAGAGACGGAAACCGGTGATGACTTCATCGAAGATCAGGATGGCTCCATGCTCCTGGGTTACCTTGCGGGTAGCCTCGATAAACTCGCGGGTAGGAGGCACCACACCCATGTTGCAGGCCACCGGCTCGATGATGAGCGCAGCCACCTTGTCGCCATTTTCGGCGAAATATTTCTCCAAAGCCTCGGTATCATTGTAGGGAAGCACCACGGTGTATTGGGTGAAACCGGCTGGTACTCCGGCAGAAGATGCATTGTTGAGCTTGGCCACGGCAGATCCTGCGCTGACCAAGAGGTGGTCGGCATGACCGTGATAGCAGCCCTCGAACTTAACGAGGATGTCGCGACCGGTGAAGCCACGAGCCACACGGATGGCCGACATGGTAGCCTCGGTTCCGCTGTTCACGAAGCGCAGACGCTCCATGGATGGGAAGGATTCTCTTACCTTCTCGGCAAGGGTGGTTTCGGCGAGGGTAGGGATGCCGAAACTGCTTCCGTGAAAAATGGCATCGGAAGCCGCCTGGCTCACCTTGTCGTTGTTATGACCTAGAATAAATACGCCCCATGACATGCAGAAATCGATAAACTTATTGTCATCGATATCGTAGATGTATGGACCCTTGGCGTCACGGACGAAGAGCGGGGTGGTTCCCACGCTCTTCAGGGCTCTTACTGGCGAGTTGACTCCGCCTGGAATTATCTGTTTTGCCTGCTCGAAAGCGGCGGCTGAGTTTTTTCTTTCTTTCATATTATCCTATCTTAATATTCCATTCTGCTGCTTTTTCTATAATCTCCTTGGCATAGTAGGTGATGATGTACTGGGCACCGGCACGCTTGATGGCGATGAGGCTCTCGAATGCTACACGGCTCTCATCGAGATAGCCGAGCTTGGCGGCTGCCTTCAGCATTGAATACTCGCCGCTCACCTGATAGGCTACCATCGGGATGTTTGGGAACTTCTCCACGCCACGGGCTATCATGTCGAGATATGGCATGGCTGGCTTCACCATTGTCCAGTCGGCTCCTTCTTCAATATCTGCTGCAATCTCATCGAGACCCTGGTCGTGGGTGCGGAAGTCCATCTGATAGCTCTTTCTATCGCCAAAACTTGGAGCCGAATCGGCTGCATCTCGGAATGGACCATAGAAGGCTGAGGCGTATTTCGCAGAATAGGCTAATACCTTGCACTGCTTGTCGAGACCACCTTCGCGAAGACGGTTCTTGATGGCTTCCACCTGTCCGTCCATCATGGCTGATGGTGCCACGAAGTCGGCGCCAGCCTTGGCATGAACATAGGCTTCCTCGGCGAGCAATGGCAGGGTGGAGTCGTTATCTACATCGTGATGATGCAGGAGTCCGCAATGACCATGACTGGTGTATTCGCAGAGGCAGACGTCGGTGAAGACGATGATGTCCTTGCCAAACTCTGCCTTGATGGCCTTCACGGAACGGGCGATGAGGGCATCATCGGCATAGGCAGCGCTGCCTCGCTCATCCTTCTGCTCATCGGGAATCACTCCGAAGAGGAGCACCTTGTTGATGCCGAGGTTCTTGATTTCCTCGATGTCCTTCAGAAGGGTATCGATGCTGAAGCGATAGATGCCTGGCATGGTGGAAATCTCCTCCTTCTGGTTCTCGCCCTCTACTACGAAGTAAGGGTAGATGAAGTCTGCGGCACTCAGTGAAACGTCGGCATACTTGTCGCGAGTAGCCTGGTCTTTACGTAATTCTCTAAATCTTTTCATATCTATGTCTGTTTTATAATGTTTAATGTTAAGTGTTAAATGTTAAATTAGGCTTGCGCCCTTCTAACACTTGAATTCTTCACTTTTCACTTTTCGTTCTTCACTTCCAATACTTCTTCCAGATGCTCCTGGGTGATAGGACCACGGGTGATGAACTCGGTGTTCTCAGGCAACTTGCCATACAGTTTGATGAAGTTGTCGATGGTAGAAGGCGATGTGAAGACGATGCGCTTGAAATGGTTGAGATTCACACGGCGGATATTCTTAGGAAGAACATTGCTGTAGGCAATGACGCTATCAACGCTGAATCCCAATTCCTGTAAAGCCAAAGGAATGGCCTCTGAAGATAAGGATGAATGCGGATAGAAAACTAATCTATTATTTTTTACCTGCTCGTATCGTGGCTTGGCTGCAACAAATTTCTCTTTCTCTTTTTTGAACCATTCTATCACGCCATAGCGATTGTCCTTCTCTACCTGAATCACATCTTTGACGCCAGCCTTGTGCAGAGCCTCAGTTGTGGTGTCACCAATGGATATAAAACAAGGATATATATGAGCATCTTTGTTATCGAGAATAGCTTGTATATCTTTGTAAGCCGCATTGACGCTATATTGGCTTGTAAAGAGGATATAATTAGCAAGATCAATACCTAAATCAGCGTCCGGTTCATTTATATCTTTTCCTAGGTAATATTTATGGAGACCTTCATCATTATCATCTTCATAGAAAAAGTAGGTATGCTCATAATTTATCTCTATCAGCGGCGTATAGGTGTAATCTGCCTTGCGCTTCTCTATCGCAGGAAGTGTACCTGTATAGAGCGTTGGCTTGATGTCTGATGCCTGATGATGCTTCAGTCCTGCCACGTTGCCGATGAGGGCAATCAATGGGGTTGGGAGATTCTGCATCTCTCCGTTTCTCAGATTCCAGAGGGTGGTCTCGAAGGTCTGCTCATCGGGGCGGCTCACGTTGTAGGTGAGGAGTACAGGAGTATTGAATGCCCAGCCTTCCTTGTCGATGAGCTGAGTTGCGATTGCCTGCAGCTGTTTGGCGCCCATATAATATACCAGGGTTTCAGCATCAGGAGTTACGGGCTGCGGAGTATGACCGCTGACCAGGGCTACGCTTGATGAAAAGTCGCGATGGGTGAGACTGATTTTCTGGGATGCGGCGAGGGCTGAGGCTGTGGTGATGCCAGGGATGACATTCACTTTGATGAGATTGCTCTCCAGGTACTCGATTTCCTCGCTGCCGTGGGCGAAGATCATCGGGTCGCCACCTTTCAGGCGAACAACGTTCTTGCCCTCTCGTGCTGCTTCGAGGAGGAGACGGTTGATTTCTGCCTGTTCCTTGTGGTGATAGCCGGCACGCTTGCCCACGTAGATCTTCTCGGCTTTCTTATCTGCCAGATAGGAATCGTCGATGAGGTCGTCGTAGAAGATGATGTCGGCGGCATCGATGGCCTTTGCTGCCTTGATGGTAAGGAGATCTGGGTCGCCGGGACCAAAGCCTACGAGGGATACTGAGCCTTGCTTATCCAGAATGCTTTTTGAAGCGAATGCCTGCTTCAAGGCACTTCCTTTCTTTGCGGTGATGGCAAGGAAACCCTGTAATGGATGGGTTGGGAAAGGGAGCACTTCGGCGATTTCAGCCTCCATGCCGAGTCGCTTCAGAGCACAGGTGGCAACGATGGCAGCATCGTATTTGCCATCTTTCACCTGCTGAACTCTTTCTTCAATACAGCCGCGGATTCCTTTGATAGTCAGGTCGGGACGTAATTCGTTTAAACCTTTCTTTCGGAGCGGACTGCTGGTCCCGATGATACTGCCGGCAGGGAGTTCTGCCAGTTTCTTGTGATCTCTGCTTACAAGCGAATCGGTGGTGTCGAAAGCAGGGAAGAGGGCGATGACCTCGATGTCCTCAGGAAGAGGATAAGGCAGGTCTTTCGCTGAATGGATGGCGATGTCGGCATCTCCTTGGCGGATGGCATCGTCAAGTTCTCTCGTAAAGATATCAGCAGGAGCTTCACCGTTCAGGAGTGAAATCTGCTGGTTCTTGTCGCCGTAAGATTCCAGGTATTTAATCTCGTAGGCGAGTTCCGGGAAGTTCTTGAAGACTTCCTCTACTTGCAGTCGGGAGAGACGGCTGCCTCTTGCTATGACTCTAATCTTTTTATTCATCTTTTAAAATATGTCGGTTAAATAATCAATGAATAACTAAATTATTTGTGATATATATTTCTTTCTCCTTTCCAAAGCCTCCTGCATCTCCTGAATCTCTTCTTCGATGATGGCTTCGGCTTTCTCTACTTCGGCTCCTCTCACTTCGATGTTCTCACGCACCTTCTTCTCCACGTCTCTGATGTTGTAGAGCTGAACGTTGGGGAGTTCGCTGAGTCGGGAATCGATGTCACGGGGGAAGGCGAGGTCGATGGCGAGCAGATGTTTCTGCTCGGGGATGTCTTCCTTGCGGATGATGAGATGAGGGGCTGAGGTGGCACTGATGAGAATATCGGTATGTGCTAGAAACTCCTGTTTCTCATCCAGAGAATATACCTTGATGCCGAGCGGATCGGCGAGGTAATGTGCCTTGATCTGACTGCGGTTGGCGAGGAACACCATTTTGGCTCCCTTGTTCTGGAGGAACTTCAGGATATCGCTGGTCAACTTGTTGACACCGATGAGGGTGATTCTCGCATTCCTTACATCTACATTTCCTAAAGATTCAATGATCTCCAGGGCGGCAAGACTGTGGGAAACGGCACCATGCGAAATCTCGGTTTCGTTGCGGACCCGCTTGCCTACCTGCAATGCGCTTTGAAAAAGGCGATGGAGTTCAGCAGTCAACGGGCGCTGCGCCTTGGCGGTGTAATATGCCTCCTTTACCTGTCCCTGAACGGCTCTTTCGCCAACGATGGCCGATTCCAAGCCTGATACTACACGGAAGAGATGACGAGCCACCTCATCGGGAACTTCGCCTTCTCCGTAATATATCTCGCTGCGGTTGCAGGTTCTCAGGAAGATATAAGGGGTTGTCTTGTTGATATGACTTCCTTGTATTTCCAAGAGTGTATCTTGTAGAAAATCATCGAAGACTCTTTCCTGCTCCTTGATGTCGGTTCCTTCAGCGAACTGGCTTTGGTCAATCGATTTGTAATGTATCATTTTCTATCAACTCTTTTATTCTGTTTCTTACTCGGATGCTTCGTTTCACATCTCTCGAATCGCTCCCCACGGCAATGGTGAGATTGTCGTTGCGATAGATGGCAGGCGAGATGAAGTCACACTGTGCCGGGTCATCGCAGACGCTTGTCAGGATATGCCGCTGGGCAGCGAGCTGTTTGATGTGATGGTTCAACTCGTGGTCGCCTGTACAGACGAAGAGGAGTTGCACGCCATCCAGGTCGCTCGGCTCGAAAGCCTTCTCTTTTGTTTGGAAGGGTAGTGCCTTGAGCTCATCTGTAATCTCTGGTGCCACCACCGTAGCTTGGTCGGTGAAGCGGGCGAGAATCTGAGCCTTGTGGGTCGCTACCTTCCCTCCGCCAACGATGAGTATGTTGGCGGAGACGATTTTAATCGTTATTGGAAGATAGTCCATTTAGACATAGATTGAATGTTATTTCTTTTTGATGAGAACCTTCCAGTAGTTCTCTACTTTCTCGGTAGAGAGGATGGTATGGCCCTCGTTTTTCACGCTGCCCGGGACGTTCTCGATAGGAGCACCGTCGTCGAGGAGAATCTCAAGAATCTGGCCGCTCTGCATTGGGGTGAGGGCTATCTTTGTCTTCACGAAGTTCATCGGGCACATCACGCCACGGAAATCCTTCTTTACATCAGGGGAGGTTGCTCCTGGTTCTCCCGCAGATGATTTTTGTTCATTCTCGTTTGTGTTTTTTTGTCCCACAGATTTCACAGATGACACAGATTTTTCTTCTTTCTCGCTTCTGTTCTTTTGTCCCGCAGATTTTTCCTTTGAATCTGTGTTATCTGTGTTATCTGTGGGATTTTGAACTGCAGGGAGCTTGAACTGAAGCGAATCATCCATGTTCTGATAGAGATCATTAAGCAAATCGGCTAGTTCATCAATCAATGGCTTCTCTGCCATCAATGATTCGTTGCTTCTTGCCTTATTGGTCAATATCTTGAACTTCTGCGGGATGATGCCGGCAGCGATAAATTCCTTCTCAAAACCATTATAGACGTCATCGTCTGTACGAGGGTCTAGACCACGGGTTACGAGGAGCATTCTGTTCTCCGAGAAAACGATGTCGTGGAGAAGTTTCTCTATTTTGGCAGTATCCTGCTTTCCTTCGGATAGCAACTGTTCTACTTCCTTTCGCTTCTCTCTGATGGTGTCCTGGTCGATTTCGATGATGTCGAAGAGTCCGGCAGAACACTCGGCCTTGCCGTATTTGATGAGCGAGAACTTCTCGTCGTCGCCGAAATCGAAGAAGGTATCAGGCTCTTCAGAATACGGAGCTATCTCCTTGTATTTCGCAATCAGCTCCTTCACGATGTTCACGCCTCTCTTTGCCACATACTCGTAATAATCGGCATAGTTGGCCTGTTCGGCTATCACATCACGCAGGTAATCTTCTACGAAGGCTGGAATCTTCTTGGCAGCGATGTAGCCCTGCTGCAGGTCTATCTCGTGCTTGCCCTTGGTTGGCAGCCAGACGGTGTAGGCAGGATATGGATCATCGCCCACACGTCCCACTCGTCCGCTGAATCCCAGGTCGCCCCAGGTGGCGAGGGCACAGATGTTGGTGCAGCCGTTCATGCGAAGCTCGAAATCAGGAATGGCATCGAGGTTCAAATCGCTATTAAGAAGCTGCTTGGCAATGCCATCGATGGCACCCTTTGGCAAACAGATTCCCAGGCGGCAGGTATCGGCACCGGTGCAGCAGGTGAGATTCGTAACCACCACTGGATAATCTATCTGATAGACGCCCAGTTTCTTGAAGAAGGCGTAGATGTTGGTGAGATATTCCTCTGGGATATTGCGCACCTGAATCTGCTCTTTCTTGGTGAAGCGAATCACGTCGTTGCCATAGTTGCCCAGATATTCGGCTACTTCTGCGAAGAAATCCGTGGAGTTGTTGCCGTGGCGCAATGGGATGTATGCATACCAGAGGTTCTCTTTCAAGCCCTCTGCATTGGTTTGCTTGTGGGCATAGCGGCGCTTCCAGGTTTCGAAATCGGTTGGTGCTTTAAGTGCAGGGAAGTTGGGCTTGTGGTGCTCCAATGGCAAAGCCGGAGCCTCGAAATCGATTGAGCCATCTTTCTTAAGTTCCTCAAACTCTTCGAGATACAATCGCTTGGCTTCTTCTGTTCCGTATTTATAGAACACGTATCTCATGCGTGCCTTGTGGCGGTTTCTTCTGTTTCCGTATTTATGGAACCAGTTTTTCAATGCCTTGGCAGCACGATAGAGATCCTTCTCGGGAAGGAAATCGAATACCTCCCAACCGGTGTGGGCGTTGCTGGCGGCACTACCGGCGATGAGCATTCTGAATCCTCGCTGTCCGTCCTTGATGCGTGCCTGCAGACCCAGGTCGGCGATGTAGGAGTAGTTGGCTGTAGCCACACTGGTATCTATCGCTACCTTGTATTTTCTAGGCATCGTGAACGAGTCTTTCTCGGCGATGAGTCGGGAGGTGAGTTCTTCCACGTATGGATAGACATCGAATTCCTCATCGGCAGTGAGTCCGCTCCGGTCATCCACCATCATGTTTCTTACGGTGTTTCCACCGCCACCTGCGCTGGAGATGCCCACCTTTTCCAGCTTCTTCAGAGCCGGAATGGCATCTTCGATATCAACATTGTGAATCTGAATCTCCTGTCGGGTGGTGACGTGGAGGTGCGAAGTGGAGAGCTGGTGCCCCACGAAGGCTATCTTGGCAAGCTGCTCTGGGGTGACGAGACCGCCGGCACAGCGAAGGCGAAGCATATAGTGCTGGTTCTTGCGCTGCTCGTAGATGCCCATAGGCACGCGGTTTGACTTCAATTGACCTGCCTGAATCTCGCCCGCCTTGAACTGGTCGATGAGCGACTGGGTATAGTCCAAGTCTCCATTTAATGTAGAAGGTATTCTGTACATGTTCTTGTATCGTTTTAAAAGTGAACTTCCTTATCCACCACTTCTCCGTTCAATACCTTGAAGGAATTGAGGTGAATCTTTCCGTCGAGCAATGAGATGATGGCATAACGGATGTTGGGGTCGTTAGCCAGTCTCAGGTCTTCCTGCGATGGGCGGGAAGGCGATGCCGGGTGACTGTGCCAGTTGGCGAGAATCTTCAAGCCCTTGCTTCGGGCGTATTTCAGAGCCGCAAACTGGTCTTTCGGAGCAAAGGCAAAATGCTCCTCGCTATCGCAGCAATTGTGGTTGTACTGGGACTTGTCACTGCACTTTTGAGATACAATGCTATAAAGACATACACTCAGTATGATGTGGTGTCAGCGACGGAAACGTCAGGTGACAATATAGCAGATTACTCAGTATTTGCGGGAAATGTGCTGAAGGTGACCAAGGACGGTGCATCCTACATAGATGAAAAGGGCGTGACAAAGTGGGATGTGAGCTATGCGATGAAGATGCCACACGCAGAGGTGTGCGGAAACTACGCGATAGTTGCGGATATGAACGGTAAAGATGTGTATGTGTTTAATGTTGACGGTGAAGTCAGCCGTCAGACTCTCACTTACGACATCTCAAATGTTGATATTGCAGAGCAGGGGGTGTACACCCTTGTGCTTGTGGGAGAAGACTGCAATTATATCAATGGATACGATAAGGACAGCAACACGATCTATGAGCTCAAGACCACGATAGATAAAAGTGGATACCCTATGGATATAGACATAGATCGGAAGAGCACACGTCTGAACTCCAGTCACGTGGCCTTATCTCGTAT
>OQWM01003370.1_pt1 | contig 10664 bp, 11 predicted proteins | sample 1691531 | NCBI WGS metagenome assembly OQWM01 (sample SAMN03418257, study PRJEB22391) | human gut metagenome | biome: human-gut; feature: organic feature; material: feces | host: Homo sapiens | place: Tanzania | collected 2013-01 | reverse complement strand
GCACCCTCGTTGGCACCGTGCATCCGACCCAACGGTAACGAGAAACCAACGGGTTTGCCCGCACTTCGGCGCCTTGACAAACTGACAGCCCCTCTTCCCAAGGGAAGCGGGGCTGTTTTCCTTATTTTACTATACACTCAAAATTCCACGCCGCTGTCGTACAGCGTGACATATCCGTTGTCCTGCCGGTTTGTGCGGCGGCACAGGGCGGCGACCAAGGCGAAAATCCCGCCCGCCACAACCAAAACTGCCAAAATCCTGCCAAGATGTTTCATATCGCTGCCCTCCCGGTTTGCTCCTAATTTTTCTATCTATACTATACCACAAGACGCGCCCGGTTGCAAGTAAGTTACATACTTTGCAACATTTGCGCAAAACTCTGCATAAATTGCGCATTCCGCCGTTTTCGGACGTTCTTCACAAAATCACCTTGACTTGAAGCCCAAAAATGTTAAAATGATACTGTATATTTGTCCGGTTGGAGCAAGGCTTGCCGTTTTCGCTGGCATCGCCGCAGCCGGACGCCATTTCAACGTGGCTGCACCGCACCGCAAAATCGGTGCGCAGCCGCATCAGAACAGGGGGAAATCAGCTTGTTTAAATCCCTAAAGCGCTCCGCCAAGGGTGCTGCCGTCCCGCACGACAAAGGCACAGCAGGGCTGGCTACGGTGCAGATGCCCGTTCCCGACCGCGTTGTGATCCCTATGTCTATGCACATCGGCGCACCGGCAGAGCCGACCGTCCAAAAGGGTGACACCGTGCAGGTGGGTACCATCATCGGCAAGGCAGGCGGGTTCGTCAGCGCCAACATCTACTCCAGCGTGTCCGGCACGGTGGAGGGCATCGCCCCGCTGCGTATGGTCAACGGAGCCATGACCACCGCCGTCACCATCAAGACAGACGGCGCCCAGACGGTAGACCCCGCCTGTGTGCCGCCCACCGTCACCGACAAAGCCAGCCTGATGGCCGCCGTGCAGAGCTGCGGTCTGGTCGGCGTAGGCGGTGCCGGCTTCCCGACCCACGTCAAGCTCGCCGCCAACACCATCGACACGCTGCTTATCAACGCTGCCGAGTGTGAGCCGTACCTGACGACCGACTGCCGCGAAATGCTGGAATGCAGCGACACCATCATCTCGGGCATCAGCGCCGTGATGAAGTATTGCGAGATCCCGCACTGCATCATCGGCATTGAGCGCAACAAGCCCGAATGCATCGACCTGCTTTGCTCGTTGGTGCGCAAAATGCCCGGCGTCACCGTCAAGCCGCTGCCCATGCGCTACCCGCAGGGCGCCGAAAAAACGCTGGTCGAAACCTGCACCGGGCGCGAGGTGCCGCAGGTGGGACCCTCCGGCAAGCCGGGTCTGCCCGCCGATGTCGGCTGCGTCATTATGAACGTGACCAGTGTGTCCACCTTGGGCAAATACTTAAAGACCGGCATTCCGCTGGTCAGCAAGCGCCTGACCGTGGAGGGCGACGCCATCGCCAAGCCCCAGAACATCGAGGTTCCCATCGGCACCATGTACAGCGATGTCATTGCAGCCTGCGGCGGCATCAAAGAGGATGTGCCTTTGGGCAAGATCATCTTCGGCGGTCCTATGATGGGCGGTGCCGCGCCCGGCGCGGACTTCCCGGTTCTGAAGCAGAACAACGGTCTGCTGCTGCTCAGCAAGGCAGCCGCCGTTCTGCCCGAGCCTTCGGCCTGCATCCGCTGCGGTCGCTGCATCGAGGCCTGCCCCATGGGTCTGGAGCCTGTGGCGATTGCCGAAGCGTTCAACAACAAGGATTTTGATGTCTTGAAGGCCCGCTGCGTTGATTTGTGCGTGGCCTGCGGCAGTTGCAGCTACGCCTGCCCCGCCAAGCGCCCCGTCAGCCAGACCATGACGCTGGCAAAGGGCTGGTATATGGGCGAGCTGCGGAAAGGGGGCAAATAACCCGTGGAAAACTTAATTGTAACCGCCTCGCCCCATATCCGGGACAAAGCCACCACCCGCAGCCTGATGGGCTATGTGGCCATTTCGCTGCTGCCCGCCGTGCTGGCATCGGCTTTGATCTTCGGTATGCGCGCGCTGGTGCTGGTGGTCGTTACCACCTTTGCCTGTGTATTCTTTGAGTATCTGTACGAGATGCTTCTGCACAAGCCCGTCACGGTCAAGGACCTGTCCGCCGTGGTCACCGGTATGATCCTTTCGCTGAATATGCCGGTGGGTATGCCGCTGTGGATCGCCATTGTCGGCGCGTTTGTCGCCATTGTGATCACCAAGCAGCTGTTCGGCGGCTTGGGCTACAACTTCGCCAACCCCGCGCTGGTCGGGCGTATCGTCCTGTTCCTGGGCTTTACCTCCCGTATGACCGCCTACGTCTACCCGGATATGAGCGTTGACGCGCTGGCTTCCGCCACGCCGCTGGCGCTCGGCAGTGAGCTGCGCAGCGTAAACCTGCTGCATATGTTCCTGGGCTTCCACGGCGGTATGCTGGGCGAGGTCAGCGTGTTGGCGATCCTTGCCGGCTTTGCCATTCTGCTGGCCAGCGGCACCATCCACGCCACCATCCCCGTCAGCATCGTGGGTACGATGTTCGTACTCAGCGCCCTGTACACCGGCGACCCGTATCTGGCGCTTTTGCAGTGTATGTCCGGCGGTCTTTTGTTCGGCGCCGTCTTTATGGCGACCGACTATGTGACCTGCCCGTTCACCACCAAGGGCAAGCTGTTCTACGGCATCTTTATCGGTCTGGTGACCTTCCTCATCCGCAACTTTGCCTCGATGAACGAAGGTATGAGCTTTGCCATTCTGCTGGGCAACCTGATGGTGCCTTGGTTCAACGCTTGGGGTCACCAGATCCCGCTCGGCTACAAAAAGCCCAAAAAAGTCAAGGAAGGGGGCGCTGCCTGATGGCCAACCATTCTTCTGCCGAAAAGCAGTCCGCTTCTAAGGAACTGGTTTTCCCCGTTATCGTGCTGGTTGTCATCTGCCTGGTGTGCAGCGCGATCCTGGCGGTGCTGAACAACATCACCGCTCCCATCATTGAAGCCAACACCCGCGCCGAGACCCTCGCCGCGTATGTGTCGGTGCTGCCGCAGGGTACCACCACCGACGAGCTGACCGAACTGGAAAACCTGACCACCGCCAACGTGTCCGGCGCTGTCAGGACCGCCGCCGGCGATGTTGCCGTCAAGGCAGCCGCCACCGGCTACTCCGGCAAGGACGTCACCGTCTACGTTGCCTTTGATGCCGAGGGTGCCATCTCCGGCATCAGCATCGACGCCTCCACCCAGACCACCGGCATCGGCTCCAAGGTAGGGGAGGAGCGCTTCGCCTCCGGCTTTATGGGCTGGAACGGCGGCAAGGTTTCCGCGGGCAGCCCCGTGGACAGCGTTTCCGGCGCGACCTACTCCACCAATGCCGTGTACAATGCGGTCAACGCCGCAATCGACTGCTACAATAACGAGATCAAGGGGGGTATGTAACGATGGCGGAAAAACCGAGCAAATGGAAAGTATTTACCGCGGGCATCCTGCGTGAAAACCCCGTTCTGCGTCTGGTGCTGGGCTGCTGCTCTGCGCTGGCCGTTACCACCACCGTATCCGGCGCTGCCGGTATGGGCTTTGCCATGACCTTTGTGCTGGTATGCTCTAACATTGTTATTTCTGCGATGCGCAAGATCATCCCCGCCAAGGTCCACCTGCCGTGCTACATTGTCATCATTGCCACCTTTGTTACCGTGGTGCAGATGATCCTGCAGGCGTTTGTCCCCAGCCTGTACAAGAGCTTGGGCGTGTTCTTGGCGCTGATCGTCGTCAACTGCATCATCCTCGGTCGTGCCGAGATGTTCGCCTGCAAAAATACCGTGGTCGATTCCGCACTGGACGGTCTGGGTATGGGCGTGGGCTATATCCTGACCATGGTGCTGATGTCCTCCATCCGTGAGATCATCGGCAACGGCACCTGGCTGGGCATCACCGTCATCCCCGAGGGCATCGACCGTATGACCGTGATGAACTCTGCTCCCGGCGGTTTCTTTGTGTTCGGCTGCCTGATGGCGGGCTGTGTCTGGCTGGAGCGCAAGCTGAACAAACCCATTGAGCGCAAGACCTGCGGCGATGTTATGCTGGAGCAGATCGACGACGCCAAGCAAAATCAGAAAGAAGGTGCCCAGCAATGAATCCTGTAGCAACCTTTGCCACCATTTTCTTCAGTATGATTTTGGTCAACAACTACGTTCTGGTGCAGTTTTTGGGTATCTGCCCGTTCTTGGGCGTTTCCAAAAAGCTGGACTCCTCCGCCGGTATGGGTATGGCGGTCATCGTGGTTATGGTCATTGCCACGGCGGTGACCTTCCCGCTGCAAATTTTGCTGCTGGACGCCTTTGACCTCGGCTACCTGCAGACCATCGTGTTCATTCTGGTCATTGCCGTGCTGGTGCAGCTGATCGAGATCACCCTCAAAAAATATGTTCCCGCCCTGTACCAGTCCCTGGGCGTATACCTGCCGCTGATCACCACCAACTGCTGCGTGCTGGGCGTCACCATTCTGGCCGTGCAGGACTACTCCGCTGTGGTCGAGCAGTACGGCTTCGGTCTTGCTTACGCCGAAGCGCTCGTCTGCGCTGCCGGTGCCGGTGTCGGCTTCCTGGTTGCCATGCTGCTGTTCTGCGGCGTGCGCCAGCGTGTCGAAAACGCCAACCCGCCGGAATGCTTTAAGGGTCTGCCCATCACGCTGGTGTCCGCCGCCATTACCTCGCTGAGCTTTATGGGCTTCGGCGGTATGGTCGAAAACATCATCAACGCGATTTTCTAAGAAAGGGGAAACAAACGTATGAACCCGATTGTATTAGCTATCGTCGTACTGGTGGTGCTGGGTCTGGCAGGCGGCGTCATTCTGGTGCTGGCCTCCAAGTTTATGGCCGTGTACGAGGATCCGCGCATTGCCCAGATCACCGAATGTCTGGCAGGCGCCAACTGCGGCGGCTGCGGCTATGCCGGCTGTGCCGACTACGCCAAGGCGATCGTTGAGGGCAAAGCCCCCACCTACAAGTGCGCCCCCGGCGGCGACAAGACCAACGATGCCATCAACCTGATCATGGGCAACGATACCGACGACCGCCCCAGCCTGCGCGCCACCGTTATCTGCAACGGCGGTGTCAACTGCGGCAAGCGGTTTGACTATCAGGGCATCCAGACCTGCGCCGCTGCGGCTGCCGTGGCGGGCGGTCCCAGTGCCTGCGCCTTCGGCTGTCTGGGTCTGGGCGACTGCACCCGCGCGTGCAAGTTTGACGCTATCCATGTGGTCAACGGCGTCGCCGTGGTGGACCGTACCAAGTGTACCGGCTGCACCGCCTGCACCGTCGCCTGCCCGCGCCATATTATCCAGATGAAGCCCATCGCTTCCCAGCCCGCCGTCAAATGCTCCAGCAAGGACAAGGGTCCCGTGGTCAACAAGGCGTGCCGTGTCGGCTGCATTGCCTGCGGTCTGTGCGTGCGCAACTGCCCCAACGAGGCAATTTTCCTCAAGGACAACGTCGCCGTCATCGACTACACCAAGTGCAACGGCTGCGGCACCTGCGTTACCAAATGCCCCAAGAAGGCGATCCAGTGGGTCGAGGGCTCGCCCCGCCCTGTGGACTCTGCCGTACCGGAGCATAAGGTGCTGTAAACAGAGCCTGTCCCAAACAAACCAAAAGCACCGCGTCATTTTCTTTGCCTTTGCGGCGGAAATGACGCGGTGCCTTTTCTGTTTTTATAAGGTTTCGTCCTGCGGGGGTGCCTTCAGCACGGTCACCACCCAGGCTATCAGCAGCGGGATTGCCGCTGCCACAGGCAGTTCATAGCGGATAAATCTAGACAACGGACTGGCCAGACAAACACAGATGTTCACGCCGATGGGCAAAAACGGGATAAGCTCCGCCCACTTTTTTCTGCGCAGCAGCGACCAGCCGCACAAAAATGCCAGCTGCGTGTAAAAGCCCGCCGTTGCCAGATACCGCAGTCCCGGCAGATTTTCCACCTTGTATACAAGCTCCTGATACCGCCCGCGCACCGCCTCGGAGAATACCGGCGTCAATTTCAGCCGTGAATCCGGTTCGATCTCATGCCCCAGCAGCTTGGCATAGCCCTTGGCCGATGCCGAATAATAGCCAAAGCATGTGTTCAGTGATGCCTGCACACAGCTGGCAGGGTAGCGCAGCAAAATTTTAAGCCACAGCTGCTGAAATGCCTGAATCTCCTCCGGCGTAGTCGCGCGGCGTATGTCCATTATGGGGTCCAGATTGGTCGGATTGTACGTCTCGGTTATCTTGTCGGCTTCGATGACCTTGTCGATGATAGCATATTCCTCCGGCGTGAAGCCGCTGGGATGCTCAATATAACTGCGCATGACCTGCTGTGCTTGGTTCAGGTGTACCACGCCCAACAGTTTCAGGGGTTCGTTTTCGGCAATGCGGTCGGTCGATGCATTCAGCACCTTGTGCGCCCCCGAGTAAATAACCAGTACCGATAGCAACGACACCGCCAGATATTTCTTTGTCCTGCGCGGCATGACCAGTAGCAGTACGACCATGGTGGGGAATACCGCAAACGGTCCGTTCAGCCGCAGCAGGCAGGTTAGGATGCCCGTAACCGTCAAGCAGATGATATTGGTTCGGCTTACGGTTTTTCCGTTACGGATGCACCGCATCAGGCAGACCATCCACAGCGTTGTCATGCTTGTATAGGGTATATCCTTGCTGATCCACTGGGCAAACTGCCCCCACATGGGTACCACCGCAAAGAACAAAAGGCTCATGGCATAGCCGGGCTTGCGACCCTTGCCCTGCAGCATGGTGTAAATTTCCGTGCAGACCACCGCAAAGCAGATTGCCAGCAGCAGCGCCTGAAACACCGTATACAAAAATGCACCTAAGCCGCGGTTCCCGAAAATATCCCCCAGATTTACAAAAAAGGTCATTATCAGGGTGTGCAGTGGGTTGTCGTCAATAAACGTCTCATACCCATAATAACCCGTCAACTGGTGCAGCGCGTCGGTGCCAAAGCTGCCCGGGTAGTTTATAACAATTCCCGGCAGCCAGCAGATACCCAGCACCGGCAGCGAAAATGCAAATATATTTTTATAGGGTACATGCGTTTCAACGGCAAAGGGGCGCTCGCACCAGCGGTAGGTCACCGCCAGCAAAGCATACCAAAATAAAAATACAATCAGAAACCGCACCATACTCTGTGCGGGGTTTTCAAACAGCCGATTCCAACTGTTTACGGCGGCATAGCTTTCCCCAATAACTTGCAGAAACGCCGTGACAGCCACCATGATTGCCGTCAGGGGAAAGGCTGATTTTTTACATACTTTCATAAAAAGACCTTCTTATTTTGCTAGAACTTCCGCCTTGATTATACCAGATTTGCCCATCGTTTCGCAAGCCGTGGCAGGAGATAAGCGAAGCGATTGCTGCCGCACAGAGTCATTTTTTACAGGATGCCCAGCCCGGTCAGCAGCGTTTTGGCTCCGATCAAAATCAGCACCACGCCGCCCGCACGCTCTGCCGGGGCGCGGTACTTGTCACCGAACACCGCCCCCGCCTTGACGCCCGCAGCAGACAACCCGCAGGTGATCACGCCGATCAGCCCCGCCGCCGGGGCAATGTTGACCTGCATAGCGGCAAAGCTGACCCCCACGGCAAAGGCATCAATGCTGGTGGCCACCGCCAAGGGCAGCATCGCCTTGGCAGAAAAATCATCGTCCAGCGCCTCGTCCCCGCCAAAGCTCTCCTTGACCATATTGCCGCCGATCAGCGCCAGCAGCACAAAGGCGATCCACGGTCCAAAGCGGGTCAGCAGCGCTGCAAAGCGGTCGCCCAAAAAGAAGCCCAGCAGCGGCATCAGCGCCTGAAACCCGCCGAACCACACGCCGCAAAGCAGCGCGTGCCTTGCGCTTACCCTGCGTACAGACAGCCCCTTGCAGATAGACACCGCAAAGGCATCCATCGAAAGCCCCATGGCAATCAGAATCAAATCCGGTAACGTCATTGTGTTTCCTCCGTCCTTTTTTGGGGGAGCGCGGCAAATAAAAAAGACCTATCTGCCCCAAAATCCGGGGCAGATAAGTCTTGTCATTTAAAGTTAAGCCAGGGTCAAAAACCCATTGTGTTGGCAGAACTATACGGAAAACCCGTACCGACTACTCCCTTATTGCTAAAAAAGCATACCATACTCTGAAAATAATGTCAATATGTTAGAAATCCCTAATCCTGCAAAACATTTTTCGTCAGCCCCTGTTTTTTTTCGGCAAAGTATGCTATACTGATTACATATAATGTAAATACAAGAAGGGAGTCCCCTATGCAGCAGGAAACCGTTATCGTTTTGGATTTCGGCGGTCAGTATAACCAGCTGATTGCCCGCCGCGTCCGCGAATGCAACGTGTATTGCGAAATTTATTCTTACCGCACCGACTTGGCAAAAATCAAAGCCAAGAATCCCAAGGGCATCATCTTTACCGGCGGTCCCAACAGCGCCTATTTGCCGGATTCTCCCACCATCGACCCCGACATTTACACTTGGGGCGTACCCATTCTGGGCATCTGCTACGGCAGCCAGCTGATGATGCACACCCTCGGCGGTCACGTCTGCAAGGCGCCCGAGCGCGAGTACGGCAAGACCTTGGTCGATCTGGACACCGCCAGCCCCCTGTTTGACACCCTGCCCGCCCAGAATATCTGCTGGATGAGCCATAACGACTATATCGAGCAGGCTGCCCCCGGCTTTGAGATCATCGCCCATACCCCCAACTGCCCGGTTGCCGCCGTGCAGGACAAGGCGCGCGGGCTGTACGCCGTGCAGTTCCACCCCGAGGTGCTGCACACCGAAAACGGCACCCGCATTTTGCACAACTTTGTCTACAATGTCTGCGGCTGCGCCGGCTCTTGGAAGATGGATTCCTTTGTCGAGAACTCCGTCCTCGCCCTGCGCGAGAAGATCGGCGACGGCAAGGTGCTGTGCGCCCTGTCCGGCGGTGTGGACTCCAGCGTCTGCGCCGCTATGCTGGCAAAAGCCATCGGCAAGCAGCTGACCTGCGTGTTCGTGGACCACGGTCTGCTGCGCAAGAACGAGCGCGAGCAGGTCTGCGAGGTCTTTGGCGAGAGCGGTCAGTTTGACATCAACTTTGTCTGCGTGGATGCCCGCGACCGCTTCTATGCCAAGCTTGCCGGCGTGGACGCCCCCGAAGCCAAGCGCAAGATCATTGGCGAGGAGTTCATCCGCGTATTCGAGATCGAGGGCAAGAAGATCGGCAGCGTCGATTATCTTGTTCAGGGCACCATTTACCCCGACGTAATCGAGTCCGGCAAGGGCGATGCCGCGGTCATCAAGAGCCATCATAATGTCGGCGGCCTACCCGACTATGTGGATTTCAAGGAGATAATAGAGCCGCTCCGTATGCTGTTCAAGGATGAGGTGCGTGCACTCGGCCGCGAGCTTGGCCTGGCGGAAACGCTTGTCCAGCGCCAGCCGTTCCCCGGCCCCGGCCTCGGCATCCGCGTCATCGGCGAGGTCACGAAAGAGAAGCTGGACATTCTCAGAGAAGCGGACTACATTTTCCGCGACGAGATAGCGAAGGCCGGGCTGCAGAACACCATGAGCCAGTATTTCGCGGCGCTCACGAATATGCGCTCCGTCGGCGTCATGGGCGACGGCCGTACCTATGATTACGCGCTGGCGCTACGGTCGGTGTCTACCTCGGACTTTATGACCGCGGATTGGGTGCGCATTCCGTACGAGGTGCTGGATAAGGTGTCCGTGCGCATCGTCAACGAGGTTCGCGGCATAAACCGTATTCTCTACGACGTCACCTCCAAGCCCCCCGCAACGATAGAATTTGAATAATGCAAGGAGCGCGGCAGAGAAAATCGTGTGAAAAAGCTGATATATGTGCAGTGTGAATGCGGAGCGTAATGCTCCGCATTCTTAAGTTCTTGGTGCAAAACAACTTCTTTTATGATATACTTATTTTGGACTAAGAGAAAAATTTGAATTTTCTAAATTTTAGAGCTAAGGAGATGAAAATAAGTAAAATGACACATGTTGAAATGAAAGATTTTTCAGGAAAAACAAATGAGCCAAAAACTGAAAGCCTAGTAAAGTATTTACAAAGTAGAATTTCCGACGGGTCAAGTTTAGAAGATATTGTAAATGTGTTTGAGGATATGTGTAATATACCTATTAAAGAAGATATGATTCTTTTTGAAACAGGTACTTATTCTTTTACCGGGGAGCCAATGTTTGAATTTTCTTTGGTTAGACAGTTTCCCAATGATGAGGATGAGTATTATCAACTCCATATAAATGTGTTATATATTCCGACAAAGGAAAACATGATTTTTGAACAGACTACATGGAATGAAGATATTGAAGAAAATATTTTTGACTATATTAGAAAAACACCGGTATTTGCTTACTGTAAGGGAAACGTATTTAGCGGGGTCGAAATATATTTAGATGAGACCTAAGCTAAAAATTCCAGTTCTACTGCGTGTTTACCTTATAACAAAACCCACAGCCGACGTTCGATTGTCGGCTGTGGGTTTTTATCTTCAAATATTAATTTTTTCTCATCCAGCGTGTTTATATTACCACATTTTCTGCAAAAATTCCAGTCTTGAAAATAACAGATTTTTATAGT
>OQWM01003369.1_pt1 | contig 10670 bp, 7 predicted proteins | sample 1691531 | NCBI WGS metagenome assembly OQWM01 (sample SAMN03418257, study PRJEB22391) | human gut metagenome | biome: human-gut; feature: organic feature; material: feces | host: Homo sapiens | place: Tanzania | collected 2013-01 | reverse complement strand
ACGCAAAATGGATTCTCTTAGCTTCTGCAGTTCGGTCAAAGCGTTTAGACAGGAGCGTGTGATATTTTCCCAGTCCTCCCAGTACCCTGGTTTGAGCTACCTGAATACCAGCTTTCTGAGCTAGTAGGTGAGAAAAGTGCTCCCAAAGTCCTGCGTCATAGTCATCTTTTCGAGCAGGAAACTTAGCTATGCATAGATTGCCATTTTCATCCAATACTCCAGCCTTAGGTCTTGCACCACCCAATGAACTACCTGGTTGGATGAGCTGCGCTATCCATTTTTTCTCAGGCAATACATCATTCTCTTCAGATATCTCTACTTCCTGACTGGCATGTACAAGTTCTCTAAGCTCAGTCATGGGCGGTATCTTGAGGGATGGTGATACATTGATATAATCACCTTCAAATTCCCTTTTAAATCTAAAGCCACCCATTCTGGAGAAGTCATCGATGCCCATGAGGTAATCGAAAGAGGAAAGTGTTCTGACAGCTCTTTTTTCTTCAGCGGCCTGTATCTGTTCTCTTCTTTTGAGCAATGTTCGTCCCCACCTATCTGGCAAAGCATCAGAAAAACATCCGAAAATATCACTTCCTGGCTGGGTATATTGCATGCCTGGGTAATTGTTGATGTCTTCCGAAAGCTTGATTCCGGCATGAACCTTAAGCCAATTCTCATCAAACTTAAATGCATAACTGTCAGAGCCGCACAATTTTTCATAGCACAACTCCCCTACCAGCTCCGCTTTGCCGAGCCAGTTAAAATCAGCGAAAACAAACAGTCGTTCCATTCCTACTCCTTTTTAGATGCTCGTTGACGATTCTTCAGTCCCATATCCTGCAATGCCCTTCCGAGTTTGTCATCCTTTGCCAGGAGCAAGATGTCATCATCCAGCTGAAGAGCATAGAGTACACGAAGGTAAATTCCGATGGAAACCGTTGGTAATCCCTTTTCTACCTTGCAAAGTGTAACTTCCGAGCATGTTGCCCTTTCTGCAACTTGCGCCATGCTCAGGTTGCGCCGTAATCTGGCAAGCTTAATCTGCTCACCCACGATTTCCATCTTTTGAATCAACTTCCTTGGAAGTTTGTTTGCCATTGTATTCTTTGTCATAGCTTTAATCTTAATTATGATATGCAAAAATACATAATTTACTTTATTATAAGATGGGTTATCAAGTTTTTTTAAGAATAATTAGATGTATTAAATTAAACGGACTGAACTTTCGCATGTGGTTCAAGTACGGGCTGAAGGCCCAAAAGCTCCTAGCCCAGGGCATCGCCCTGGGTATAATGGCAATCAGCAAGGCGCCCTGTAAGGGCAAAAGCTTTGTATATTGCCAGGTATTTGAAAGCTTTTGCCCTTACAGGGCGACAGGTTTGCGCCCATAAACACCCAGGGCGATGCCCTGGGCTAGGAGCTTCTGCCCTTTACCTTTCCGCTACGCGCCGGTGACCGTTGGTTCAGGGCGTGTGGAGCTTACATGCGAAACTTGAATTATTTAGTTTATATAACTTGCCGCCAAAGTTACGCTTTTTTCTCGAAACCATCAAGAAAACCACAAGAAATCTGCAAGTTATCAGCAAATAACCACGAAATTAACCGTAAACTATAAACTATTAACTGTAAACTATAACCAGTCATCCCCATGCGGTCCCATCCCGCAAAATCTGGCGAGACCTTTGATGGTCCGCCAATCTTAGAGCGTAGCGGTTCCGAGCGACGAGGAGGAGCGGTTTCCTCCCTCTTCCCTGAGGGTGAGAGGGTCGGGGTGAGAGGTGGAGCCCTCTTTAATGGTAAAGAGGGACGGGGTGATTTTAGAAAAAACCTATTGCCCTTACGCATATTTGTGCAAATTACACTTATAATCATGTGTTTTATGATGTGTGCGCGCAAACAGATTGCATAAACGTGCAAACGTTTGCACAAATAAATAGAACCTTTTTGAAATATTTTCTTGCTTACTATAGAAATTCCTCTTATATTTGCAGCCGAAAAAAGATACCAACTACAAACGAAGGCAAAGTTTAATATAAACGGAACCAATATATAAAAGTAAAGATATGATGAAGCAAACATTCATTAAATCAGCTATGTTGCTGCTGCTAATCCTTTCAACGGCAACGACGCGAGCGCAGGAGGTCGCTCTGAAGACCAACTTACTGGGATGGGCTTCCACATCTGCCAACGCCGGCATAGAAATCGGCACGGGCAAGAAAACAACCTTCCAACTCTTCGGCACCCTGAACCCCTGGAAGTTCTCGGGCGACAAGAAGATGAGATTCTGGAATGTTATGCCAGAATACAGATGGTACACCTGCCAGAAGTTTGGAGGCCATTTCTTCGGTATCCATGCCTTAGGCGGTGAATACAACATTAAAAACATTGACATGCCTTTCGGCATCCTGCCAAAAACTCTGGAGGGCAGGCATTATGAAGGCTGGTATGTAGGTGGAGGCCTCACCTACGGCTATCAGTGGTTGCTCAATAAGCACCTCAATTTCGAAGGCTCTATCGGTGTGGGATATGCCTACAGTCCTTACAAGCTTTACGGACGATGCGAAAAATGTCTCGACAAAGACAACCGCAACTATGTGGGCCCTACAAAAGCCGCACTATCTCTCATATACGTGTTCTAAGAATTTAACTTAACTGTTGTTTTAACTGACAATATAAACACGTAATAACTAGACAGAATACAAAAAATTTTAGGGAAATCATAATATGGATAAAATGAAGCTTTATGCGGTCATTTCGCCCCTCTGCATACTCTTTTCTCAGGGCATCATGCCTGCTCAGGCTCAGCAACTGGCAGGGGGTAAGATTCAGGTAGACAGCGTCTTGGCACGCAAGAACGGCAACCAGATGGACGTTGCCTTCCGTATGAACCTGAACGATTTGAAGATGAAATCAGAGCAGCAGCTTGTTTTCACACCGGTAATGGTGGGAGCAGATTCCATTGCTCTCAACCCTGTCATCATTCAGGGAAGAAACCAGGCTGTAAGATACCGCCGACTTGCTGACAGCAAGAAGAATCCGCAGGCACAGGTTCTTACCCGCAAGAACAAGACCAGTCAGCAGTTTTACTTCGCCCAGTCTGTTCCTTATCAGAAATGGATGAAGAAGTTCAAACTCTCGGTGAAAGAAGATCTCTGCGGATGCGGCAACCTGATAGAACAGGACGATACGCCGATTGCAGATATCGACCGTACACCGAAGATTACAAAGGATTTCTTCGTGCAGCCGAAGGCGGAAGCCAAGAAGGTGAGAGCCGAAAAGGGTGAAGCTTATCTCAGCTTTGTGGTCAACAAGAGTAATATTCTTGCCAACTTCCGTGAGAATGCTACTGAGCTGAAGAAGATTACTTCCACCATCGACCTGGTGAAGAACGACAAGAACGTTGAAATCACAGATATTGATATCCACGGTTTTGCTTCGCCTGATGGTTCGTATGCCAACAACAAGCGCCTTGCCAACGAGCGTGCAGCTGCCCTCCGCAACTATGTGAGCAGCCTCTACACTTTAAACAGCAAGCTCTTTACCTATCAGGCTACACCGGAAGACTGGGAAGGATTCAAGAAGAAGATTCAGGCTAGCAATCTGGCTGATAAGGAAGCGATACTCGAGATAGCCAACTCTTCGCTGGCTCCTGATGCTAAGGACCAGAAGATCAGAAAACTTCATCCGGCTAGTTACCGCTACATCCTGGATAATATCTATCCTCGTCTCCGTCATAGCGACTATACGGTAACCTACACGGTCCGTCCGTTCAGCATCGAAGAGGCCAAGGAGATATTGAAGACGAAACCACAGCAGCTTTCTCTGCAGGAGATGTTCCTGGTGGCACAGACTTACGAGCCGGGTTCGCCAGAGTTTAACGAGGTATTCGACATTGCTGTCCGTCTCTTCCCTGATGATGAGGCTGCGAATCTCAATGCCGCCTGCACCGATTTGCAGAAGGGCGATCTTACTTCTGCCGAAAAGCATCTTGCCAAGGCTGGCAACTCGAAAGAGGCAGAGCGTGTAAGAGATGTCTTCAAGCAGATAAAGGAATTGGAATAACAGAAAATTAGAGAATAACGATTATATACAAGCTTAACTTTTAAAAATTATGAAGATTAAACATTTTTTTGGCTTGGCTGTCATCGCAGCTATGACAGCAAGCTGTTCAAGCAATGAGGATCTGGGAACCGCAGGTTCAGGTACTGGTACTAACGAAGCAGGTGTTGGTTATGCAACTTTCACCATCAACTTGCCTACAACAAGCGGAACACGTGCAGATGGCGACCCTACATTCACACCAGGTGATGAAAATGAGTACAAGGTAAATGATGCAACCTTACTCATCTTTAAGCAGGGGAAAGCAACGAAAGAAGGTGATTATACTTTCGTTGAGAGTGCTGAGTTGGGTTCAATGGCACCATGGAAAGATCCAAGTGAGACAGGTGTAACCACTCATGCTAAAATTACAGCCAAGTTGGAACATGTAGATAAAACCGACGGTTACTACGCTTTGGTGCTCTTGAACAATGGTACTGGTACTAATGCCAAGGTTGCTATGCCTAAAGAGGGTGATAAGTTCTCTGCTTGGAACGCAAAAACTACGGATAAATTTGCAACTCCCGAGAATGGCTTCTATATGGCAAATGCGCCTCTGTTCAAGGATAATAATGTTACTACTTTAGTTGCTATTGACGGAAACAAGATTTACCCTACAGAGGAACAGGCAGCTAAGAGTGCTGCAACAGATGTCTATGTAGAGCGTGGTCTTGCTAAGGTTACCTTAGGTACTGGTACAACAACTGAAAAGCAGGTTAAAGATGGCGCATATAAGGATGATAAGGTTACTATCTCTAATTGGGCTTTGGATGTTACCAACAAGAAGACTTACCCAATCCATAATGTTGATGGATTGACCACAGACTACGCTAACATTTGGGATAACACTGACACTCAAGCTGGAACCAACGGTGCTAACAATAAGCGTTTCGTAGATAACAATGCAGACACTAATGCAAAGCGTGTATATTGGGGTAAAGACCCTAACTACGACAATACAGACAATGACAAGACTGCTCTTAATGCAGAGTTCAACAATGTTGCAAATGCAAACGTAAAAGAAGATCCAGCTAAACCATTGTACTGTCTTGAGAATACATTCAATCTTGCCAATATGAAGCAGGGGCAGACTACTCGCGTTGTATTCAAAGCTACATATAAGCCACATAGTTTACCTGAAGGAGAAACAACATTCTACAAGATTGGTAAGAACACTGCTATTTGGAGTGAAGCCGATCTTAAGCAAGAAATCGAAGCTGCAGTTGCTAGTGTTGTCTCAGGCGCCACTGTCACTTTGAAAACTGAAGAAAATGATATCACTGCAGCAGGTACTCATTATATAGAAGAAGCTAATATAACTGGTGTAACCATTACACCTGAAAACATCACCGCCATTAATACCCAGTTGGGTCTCAATAAGGATAAAAAGGTAGGTATTAGCACATACGCAGGTGGTGAGTCTTACTACATCGCCCGTATCAAGCACTTCGGTGATGCCTTGACTAAGTGGGAATCTGGTCCTTACGGTGAGAAGAATCTGGAATACTTAGGTCGTTATGGTGTACTCCGTAACAACTGGTATGTGTTGACTGTACAAAGCGTTAGCGGTCCTGGTTACCCTAGTGTTCCAGAGGTTAAGCCTAACACTCCAGATGATGAAGACGACAATTACATCAACGTCAGCGTGAAGATCCTTTCTTGGGCTAAGCGTTCTCAGGATGTCAATTTGTAATTCATTTCACATTACTGAACTTTCGCATGTGGTTCAAGTACGGGCTGAAGGCCCAAAAGCTCCTAGCCCAGGGCATCGCCCTGGGTATAATGGCAATCAGCAAGGCGCCCTGTAAGGGCAAAAGCTTTGTGTTTTGCCTGGAGTTTTAAAGCTTTTGCCCTTACAGGGCGACAGGTTTGCGTCCGTAATTACCCAGGGCGATGCCCTGGGCTAGGGGCTTCTGCCCTTTCAGGGCGTGTGGAGCAAAACTTGCGAAACTTGAATTATATATAGCTCAGCCGCTCTAGCGCTAAGGAGCGGCTGGCTATATCGGAAGAATAAGAATCAATTTATACACTTTTACTTTTTCATAAAACAGATAAGCATCATGGCAAACAAGAAGTTTAACAGTTGGATCAAGAATATATGCATGGGATGGGGATTCATCATGGCGGGCAGTATGCTCAGCAGCTGCAACGACTTGATGCACGACGACCTGCCTCCTTGTGACATGGGTGTTGACTTGCAGTTCAAGTACGACTACAATGTGCAGCGTGCCGACATGTTCAAAGATCATGTGGGCGGCCTCAGCGTATTCGTATACGACGAGCAGGGCAACTTCATTGCTCGCCATGATGCATATAACGATGCGACATCACAGCCGCTCAAGGACCCTAACTATGCCATGCGAATCAATCTGGAACCGGGCAAATACCGATTCGCAACCTTCGCCTTCCAAAAGAAATACGAAGATGCTCTCGCGCAGCCAGGTGCCAAATTCCAGATAGCTCTGCCACAGCAGGGTGACAACATCACCGCCCTCCATGCACGACTCGACCGCGAACAGGGCAAGGTGAACAACCAGAGCCAACCGCTCGATACACTCTGGCAAGGACTCAGCAACGAACTGGTTGAAGTAAAAGACCTGCAGGTTACACGCCATACCATCGGTCTGGTTCGTGATACCAAGCAGCTCACCATCAGCCTGCATCAGACCGACGAGCCTGCCAACATCCATGCCGATGACTTCAGTTATCAGATAACCAATGCCAACGGCGATATCAGTTACGACAACTCTCTCCTCCCCGACGAGGAGTTGACATATACCCCATACTACACCTGGACCACTGAGTTTAAGGATACCGAGGGCAATGTAAAGGAGCGCACCGCTCATGCCGCCCTCATGTTCTCCCGACTCATCTGGCATCCGGCAGCAGAAAACGACAAGAACGCCATCCTCACTATCACGAACAAGACTACAGGCGAAGAGGTGGCATGCATCAATCTTGCTGACTGTCTGGCTCAAGGCCGTGGCGCCTTCGAAGCCCGCCAATATTCAGCGCAGGAATTCCTGGACCGTGAGTACGACTACAAGCTCGACTTCTTCCTCCAGGGCAACCAGTGGAAATACGTGCAGCTCAGCATTTCCATCCTGGATTGGAGCAAGCGCATCCAGCGTGTCGATTTCTAACCGTTTCAGGTGTCAGAGCCCTTTCCGGGCATTTAGCTCATAAGAGTATTTGACTTTAAAAATTAGGAACAATGAAAATACGAGATTTCATTTTAAGTTTAGTTAGTTGGTTTATATTGTTGGTTACAGTAAGTTGCTCTGACGAACTTGGAGGCGAGCGCGCTCCCATTTCGTCAGAAAGCAACTTGCATGTACTCGTGCCAATCGTGCTCAGCACCCGCGGCACCCGTGCCGACGATGCTTCCGGCCTTCCTACCTATAATGCTACGGTAGATGAATGCCAGATCAACGACCTGACCCTCTATGCTTTCCCTGTAAAAAATGAAGGCAAGCTCCTGGTAGAGACGCTCCCTGCCCCACTGGCTACAATGATGGCAGAGCCGAATGTAGCTAACTATCAGCTCAATATCGAGCCGGGCACTTACCATATCTATGTGGTTGCCAACATGAACAAGGTGTTGAGTGGTCAGACTTTCAAAACAGAAAATGAACTCAAAGATAAAGTACTGAACTATGGCTTTGGAACAGAACCGGGAATGCCTGTTTCTACAAACATCCCGATGATTTATGAGCCTGAGAAGGATGCCGCAGGCAATCTCGCTGTAACCGAGATTAAAGCAGCGGGTGATAAATATACCGAGGTAGCAGCTAACCTGAAGTTTACATGCGTAAAGGTTAAGCTGAATCTTATCTTCGATCCAAATGACCCAGAAGTTAAAACCAATTTCGGAGGCAAGGCCTTTAGCATTAACAGTATTTCAGCCGATAAACTCTCTCCTTTTACCCATCTTTATTGGGGCGGTAAATTTGAGACTCCAACTTGGACAAAAAATGAAGATAAAGAAGCATACAAGGAGGGTATTCCAAGTACTCAGTATGAGGCATCATCTAGAGCTGCTGTATACTATACCGATTGGACAGACAACAGAGCTCTGCCGGCAACAAATAATAAAGACGATATTAAAGGAACAGGAACAGCAACACCGAATCCAAATGCTGCGGACAAATGGCTTTTCCAGCAGACCTATTATCTCCCAGAGCGATATATCTCATCAGAATCCGACTGCAGTTATCTTACCATCAATGGTAAGGTAGGAGGTTCTGCAGTCAACAATTATCGTATCAATCTGGGTCATAAGAAGGATGAAACCAGCACAGTACCCGTATTCCCTCGCGGTACCTTCTATGAGATTACCGGTGCTATCAAGACCCTCGGTAATATGGAGCTGGATTGCAAGGTAAGCATCGAGCCATGGGAAATGGAGAATATTTCTGCCGACTTCAACCATACCACTTTGTTGGTAAGCAAGACGGAGGCTAGTGTTACGTCAACGACAACCGATTTCATTAACTATGAGTCGAATGCAACCATTACACCAGAAAATATTGGTTGTGAGACAAAGATTGATGGTAAAGATCTGATTATACCAGAACTGAATATACTTACAAAGCAGATTAAGCTCAAAATAAATAAGGATATTAACTATTCTGCCTATAGTGGTGTATATACAGGTACTGCTAAAGTATGGATCAAGGCTGGTAACATTAAGAAATATATTGATGTAAAGTATGATGTAAAACCATATTTTGATGTAACTCCACAAGAGATAACTATCTATAGTGGAAGCGATCATATGACCAGGGTTATAAACTTCAATACCAACCTTGGAGGCTTAGAGTTTACAGATGGTGGAACTACTTCTAGTCACACTGCCTTAGAGGCAATATCCAGCATAAAATATACAAATGGAAGTGGAGAAACGATTACTTCATCTATAACGGCTAATTCGGTGACTGGTACTGATCAGGGAACCTTTAGTATTAAAGCTGACCAAGGAGTAGAAACATCCATTGAACATACCATTTATGTTCAGCCAAAAGACTATACTACAGATAAATATGGTGCAGAATATGACTTTAAAAAACCTATTAAGATTACGGTTAAGCCAGCAGTAGGTAATTACTATATCTACTTCAGGGCTATAAATGATCGCACACCATATAATAATACTGATGGCAGTAAGGCTGAAAATAACTACAATGGAACATTGGAAGAAGGTGGTACAAACAACTGGAACGATGGATGGTATGACTCATTATGGTCTACTGACGCTAATACGTTCACTAAGCCTCAAGAAGCAAACCATTGTCTCTATGCATATACCCAAATTGGTGAAACGAATGGTAAGAGTGATAAAGTTTGGAAATTTACACAGAACTGGCCAGGTGATAAAATGAATGCGGATTACGCCAACCCTGGCTGGTATTACTGGACTTTTGATGTGAATAAAGTTTCTATAAGTCATGACGCTGGTGTTGATGGAGATATAAAAATGAAACCAGGTGAAACCTTACTCATGTTTAATAATCATTTTAACGAAGGTATAGGTTATGCAGCCCATCGTTGTCCACACCATAATGAGCCGGGTATTCCTCTCTTCGATTACGAGGATCATGAGGGTTGGATTGTTTTCGACCCGACAACCGACGCCATGTGGCATGCTTTTGATGAAAAGCCAGAAATTGAGAATATTAAGATTACTATATATACTCAATCTGAAATCTATGGCTGGTTCATAAAGTATGGCATAGCAGCTAATGGTCAGTTCAAAATGTTCGATACAGAGGGTAAAACTTACACCAAAAGTACTGTAGGTTCATGGCATAAAACTGTCATAACGCTCAAAGCGATAAAAGGTGAACACGAGAAATCTATAAGATTATACACCTCTTCGGATAAAAAGACAGGCCAAAGTATCATTCTCTTTAATGGCAGGAGTTTCAAAAACGATACTGGCTATTACGAAGGTGGAACATGGTATCAAGGTATACCTGATGGTGCAAAATAAATAATATTGGGAAAAATGAAGAAGATAAAGCATTTAATGATATGGATGGGATTGCTCCTTTGCCTTGTTTCTTGCAAGGATGCAATGGAGACTATCGGACTCAGTGGGGATGAAATCCCTGCCGAGGGGGTAACCTTGAACATTGAGTTGCCCAACTTCTCCGAAAAGAAAATAGGTACTAGAGCAGGAACAACGGAAAGCATCAATTCTATCAAAGCCGTGTTCTATGATAAAAGCAATAACTATATAGATATGGCTGATGCAACTTATGGAAGTCCCGACGGAGAAGGGAAATATAAGGTAACAATCAGCAAAATTCCATCAGGAACGTCTACTGTTCATCTGGTAACGAACGTTAGTGACCTCAGTGAGACAGAAGCAAAAGATTTGCAAGACATTGCGTTAGCTACATCTAGAACAATAGATACAAACAGCCCAGTATGTTGGGGTAGCGTATCTTTACAGAAGCTCTTGGATGGTTCGGCAAATGTCAGTCTGTTGAGACAATATGCCAAGGTTACCTTGAAAGTAGATGCTACGGTGACTGATTTCCCTGAAGAAAGTGCTGGTCTTATCATCAATC
>OQWM01003368.1_pt1 | contig 10681 bp, 10 predicted proteins | sample 1691531 | NCBI WGS metagenome assembly OQWM01 (sample SAMN03418257, study PRJEB22391) | human gut metagenome | biome: human-gut; feature: organic feature; material: feces | host: Homo sapiens | place: Tanzania | collected 2013-01 | reverse complement strand
GGGAGCCTTCACAGCCTCGGCCTTCGGCTCTTCCGCCTTAGGTGCCTCAGCAGCGGGTGGGGCCTTGGGTGCCTCAGGCTTCGCCTCCGCTTTGGGGGCTGCGGGAGCCGCCTTGGGGGCAGGAGCGGGCTTGGGCTTCCGGGAAGCAGAGGACAGGGCCACCTTGGGGGCCTGAGGAGCCTCGTCGGGAGCTTCATAGGTCACCTGGACCTTGGCAAGCTGGGCACCGAAGCCCAGGAAGCCGCTTTTGGCCTGCTGCAGGACCTGGACAGACACGCTGTCCCGGTCCAGACCCAGCTGGGTCAGGGCGGACTCGATGGCGAGATCGATGGTTTTGCCGGATGTGACAAGTGTCTTTTCCATAGCTTAATTCTCCTTAGAGCCGGAAGCATAGCGGTTGGGATCATAGGCGCGGCCCTTGCAGTAGGGGCGGTCCGCAATGCCAGAGAGGGGCTTGTTTTCCTCCTCTTCCTCGGTTTCCACTACTTTTCCCTTCTTGGCAGCGTACTCCTTTGCGGCGGCAGCCTTCTGGGCAGCCTCGGCGTCCCGCTGCTGCTTCTGCAGACGCTTCTTGCTGGTGTTTTCGGTAATGCCGTCAGGGTTCTCGGCACGGCGCTGGGCACGGATGCGCTCTTTTTCGGCCTCCAGCTTGTCCTGCTCCATGCGGCGCTTCAGGCGCTCGGCATCCTCGGCATCGTAGATCTTGCGGTAACGCTTGTTGAGGACCACATCCTCCACGGTACGGACCACGCCGCCGACGAACCAGTAAAGGGACAGGGCGCAGGGCACAGTGAAGCCGATCCACAGCATCATCAGGGGCATGGTCAGCATCATGACCTTGTTGGTCTGGGCGGCCTGGGAATTTTCCACGGCCTCTTTGTCCTGAATGCCGTCCTTGTTGGTGACCAGAGAGTCATTCTGCTTCTGCATGATGAGCATGGACACCACCTGATAACCGGCGGAGGACAGGGCGATCAGCAAAGAGCCGATGTGGGCCCAGTTCCAGGCCCAGGTGGAGGCGAATACGTTGAACTGGGGAACGGCACCCAGGTCGATGCCGATAAAGCCAAAGTTGATACCGCCCAGGGCCAGCTCGCTGATGCCGGGAATGGCGGCCTTAATGGCCTCGGCATACTGGGGGATATACTGGGCAGCGATCATCTGATGGTAATAGGCGTTGCCGGCGAAGAGCTCCGGGTCAATGCCCTTGATGACCTCGACGATCTGGTTGGCAACATCCAGGTTCTCGTGGAGCATGTAGACAATGGGCTGACGCACCACGGTGTACAGGGGGATCAGCAGCAGCATGGGCACAAAGCTCCACAGACAGCCGCCGCCCATGGAAACGCCCTCTTCTCTGTAGAGCTCCTGCATGGCCTGGTTCTGCCGGTTGGGATCATCGGCATAGCGGCGCTGAATGTCCTGCATTCTGGGGGTCAGGCGGGACATTTTCATCATGCTCTTTTTGGACTTGGCGGTGATGGGCAGCAGCACCAGCTGCACCAGAACGGCAAACAGGATCAGAGCCATACCGTAGTTTCCGGTAACCCGGTACAGCAGCTCCATCAGGTAGCCAAAGGGAACCTGGATCACGTCCGCAATGTGGAATGACAGTAACATGGACTTTCCTCCTTTGAAAGTCACGGCACAGGGTCGTAAAGATCGCCTTTATAAAAGGGATGGCACCGGCACAGGCGCTTCAGCGCCAGCCAGCCTCCCTTTACCGCGCCGTATTTTTGGATCGCTTCGTAAGCATAGGCGGAACACGTGGGCCGAAACCGGCACCTTGCGGGAAAATAGGGGGAGATGCAGCGGGAATAAAAGCGGATCAGGGAAAGCAGCAGTTTTTTCACGGTTCTTCCTCACGCAGCAGCCCCGCCTTTTGGGCCAGGCGCAGGAAGCTGGCGGTCAGCCTGTCAAAGGGAGCCTCCACCGCCCGGGTACGGGCCACCACCACAATATCCCAGCCGGGGGTAAACCGCTCCTCCTGGAGCCTGTAAACCTCTCTCAAACGGCGGCGGGTCCGGTTGCGGACCACCGCATGGCCCAGCTTCTTGCTGACGGTGATGCCCAGGCGATTTTTGCCCAGGTGATTGCGCCGGGCATAGAGTACCAGGAGCCCATCGGCATAGCCCTGGGACCGGTAGAGCCGCTGAAAAATATGGTTGAGCTTCAAACTGCTGGAAAACTTCATGCTTTTCTTCTCCTAAAAAGGGAGCGGGGCGAATGTGTCATTCACCCCGCTTAGCTCCCGTTTCGCTCTCGCGCGCATATTTCCTTGTGTTCACAGGGGCGGCGCATCAGGCGGACAGAACCTTGCGGCCTCTTGCACGGCGGCGGGCCAGAACCTTACGGCCATTGGCGGTAGCCATTCTCTGACGGAAACCGTGGACCTTGGAACGGTGACGATTGCTGGGCTGATAGGTACGCTTCATTACGGATACACCTCCTAATACGCTAAAATCATATGCTCGACAGCCAAAATGGCCGCAGCAACACAAAATAGGCAGACCACTACGGTCATGCCCGCTCATTATAACCGAAAATGCCGGGAAGGTCAACAATTTTTTCATATTTCCCCCGGTAAATTTTCAGCCGGCACCGTGATACCCGGTAAAGCATCCCAGGATGCCCCCGCAAACCAGGGCGGGGCGGGGTCTTTACTCCTCCAATTCCAGCTTTTGAAGCACCCGGGCATAGTCCTCCGTACCCTCTTCATAGGGGGTGGGCTGGAAGTCATTCTGGGGTCTCTGGGAGCTGACGCAGGCGGGAATGGGGGTCAGGGTACCCAGAACAACCGTGCCGTCCTTTTGCCGCAGGACCTGCTGCCGCAGAATCACCGTATCCATATCCCTGGGGAAATGGTTGCCCCCAAAGGAGAAGTTCGCTAAACTGTAATAAATGATGCCGCCGTTGTACTCTTCCACCCGCTGGAGTACATGGGGATGGCTGCCGTAAACGATGTTCACCCCCAGGTCGATCAGCTGGTGGGCCAGCTGCTCCTGCTCTGAGTTGGGCCGGTAGTAGCCTTCAATGCCCCAGTGGATGGCCATGACGATGAGCTCCGCCCCCTGGCGCTTCATTTCCGCCACCGCCTGTTCCACCTTTTTTACATCCACCTGGAAAAAGCCGCCGTAAAGGCCGATTTTGAGGCCTCTTTCCGTGGTAATGATCCGGTAGGTATCCTGCTCCACATAGGGAAGCTCCGCCTCCTCCAGGGCCTTTCTGGTGGACTCCATGCCCTGGACGCCATAATCCCGGATGTGGTTATTGGCAATGGTCACGGCCTCCACGCTGCTGCCGGTCAAAATCTTTGTATAGGCCGTAGGGCCCCGGAAGGCAAAGCCATCCTCCTTAATAATAGAGCCTTCGTCCTTGAGAACCGTTTCCAGATTCACAAAGGTGCAGTCGTCATCCTGAAAATAGCTTACCACATTCCGGAAGGGGTAGTCGTAGTCTTCCCCGATCACATCGATGAAGCTGTGCTTGACCCCGTAAAACCGGGCATCGCTGCCCAGGGTGCAGTCCCCCACAAAGCTTAGCAGGAACGACTCCTCTTCTTCCCCGGCAGGAGACTCCGGTGCAGGGCGGGCAGACACCGTGATTTCTTTTGGTGCTGCTGCCTGGACCGTCAGAGGGCTCCCGAAACGTAACATCAGTGCGGCAAGCCCCAGCGCATACACAAAATACGCAACTTTTCGCATCATATCCCTCCAATCCGGTAGACATAAAAAAGTGCGGAATCTGTAGAAGATTCTGGTTGTTTTTTACCAGACCATCTTACCACAGATTCCGCAGTAAATCAATCTTTTTTCAGTTTATTCACCGGCGCGCTTCTTCATCAGGTTCCGCATTCTCAGGGCATGATCCAGCTCCCGCTTGCGGATGCGCAGGCTCTTGGGGGTGCATTCCAGCAATTCGTCATCTGCCAGGAACTCAATGCACTGCTCCAGAGACAGCACTCTGGGGCTGGTGAGCCGCAGGGCTTCGTCAGAACCGGCGGCCCGCATATTGGTCAGCTGCTTCTTCTTGCAGACGTTGACGGTCATGTCCTCGTTGCGGCTGCAAATGCCCACCACCATACCGGCGTACACCGGAGTACCGGGACCGATGAACAGGGTGCCCCGCTCCTGGGCGTTATACAGGCCGTAGGAACAGGCTTCGCCGGTTTCAAAGGCAATGAGGGAGCCCACCTGGCGGCGCTCGATCTCGCCCTTCATGGGGGCGTAGGAATCCAGCACGGAGGACATGATGCCCTCGCCCCGGGTGTCGGTGAGGAACTCGTTCCGGTAGCCGAAGAGGCCCCGGGAGGGAACCAGAAACTCCAGGCGGTAGCGGTTGCCCACGGGGGTCATGCCCAAGAGGTCACCCTTCCGCTTGCCCATTTTCTCGATGACGGCACCCATGCTCTCCTCGGGAACGTCGGCCACCATCCGCTCGATGGGCTCGCAGAGCTTGTCGTCAATTTCCTTGGTCAGCACACGGGGGGTGGAGACGGAGAACTCATAGCCTTCCCGGCGCATGGTCTCCATGAGGATGGACAGGTGCATTTCGCCGCGGCCCGCCACGTTGAAGGCATCGGTGCCCTGCTCGGTGACGTGCAGGGACACGTCCTTCAGCAGTTCCTTCTCCAGCCGGTCCCGCAGGTTCCGGGAGGTGATGAACTTGCCTTCCTTGCCGGCAAAGGGAGAATCGTTGACGGCAAAGGTCATTTCAATGGTGGGGTCGGAGATCTTCACAAAGGGCAGGGGCTCCACCACCGCCGGATCGCACAGGGTGCGGCCGATGGTGATGTCCGCCATGCCGGACAGGGCCACGATCTCACCGGCCTTGGCCTCCTGCACCGGCACCTTGGCCAGACCGTCATAGGTGTACAGGGCCACGACCTTGCCCTTGACCTTGTGCTCCGGGTCATGGTAGTCGCAGATGGCCACTTCCTGGTTGACCTTGATGGTGCCCCGCTCCACACGGCCCACGGCGATACGGCCCACATACTCATTGTAGTCAATGGAGGAAACCAGCATTTGCAGGGGGCCGTTTTCGTCACCCTGGGGGGGATCGATATACTGGATAATGGTCTCAAAGAGGGGCTTGAGGTCCGTGCCCATTTCGTCGGGGCTGTAGGAAGCGATGCCCTGACGGCCGGAGCAGAAAATGGTGGGGGAATTGAACTGCTCGTCGGTGGCGTCCAGCTCCAGCAGCAGCTCCAGTACCTCGTCCATGACCTCATGGACCCGGGCATCGGGCTTATCCACCTTGTTCACCGCCACAATGACCTTATGGCCCAGCTCCAGGGCCTTCTGCAGCACAAAACGGGTCTGGGGCATGGGGCCCTCGGCGGCGTCAACCAGCAGGATAACGCCGTTGACCATTTTGAGGATCCGCTCTACCTCGCCGCCAAAGTCGGCGTGGCCCGGGGTATCCACAATGTTGATCTTGTAATCTTTATAGTGTACGGACGTGTTTTTGGCCAGGATGGTAATGCCCCGCTCCCGCTCCAGATCGCCGGAGTCCATGACCCGGTCCACGGTGGCCTGATTTTCCCGGTAAATACCGCCCTGCTTCAGCATTTCGTCAACCAGGGTCGTCTTGCCGTGGTCAACGTGGGCGATAATGGCAATATTTCTGATTTTTTCCTGAGATGCCATAAAAAAGCTCCTTCGATAGATGTAATGTACCAACTCTCAACATAGAAATATACCACAGCTTGCGGCAAAAGGCAATCATTTTCTGAAATTTACCTATACAAAAGTTAGGGAAATACGCTGTTTCCTTTCGTGCATATTACCCGGAAGCGCAAAAATACGGAGCAGCCGGGGGGCCGCTCCGTAAATGCCGGAATAGAATTTTATTTTGCCAGAACCACCCGGACGGTCAGGGAACGGGCCCCGTCATCCAGGTCAAAGCCGCCGTCGTCGGAAGCCGTGACCCACAGCTCATAGAGCGTGCCGTCTTCCAGCGTCTCGGGGGTTTCCCCGTCCTCGGTGCGCAAAAGCCACAGGTTATCCTCCATCTGCTGAAGCGTCCCTTCCGGGGTCAGGCCATAGAGCTTCAGGTCCTTTACGGCCCCGGAGAGGTTGTTCATCCGCAGGGCCACCGTGGTGTTGGGGTGAACATTGACCGCGCTGATACCAAAGTACCAGCTGGCCACGGTACCCTGGCCGCCCAGGGTCTCAAACTGCTCCTGAGACAGCACATTCCGGGTGGCCTTGTCCATATCCAGCTTCCGGTAGGGCATTTCCGGCAGGTATGCAAACCGGTCCTGAAGCCGCAGCAGCTCCAGATACCCGGTGGGGCAATACAGCGCGTTGCCGCTTCTTCCGGAATACATGCCGATGGCCATATTATTGTAGCCAAACTTATTGGCCACGTCCACCGTCAGAACGGTTTCGCCGGTATCAAAGTCCAGCACAATGTACTGCCACATGCCCGTGGTCAGGTCCTGCACATAGCCGTAAACATAGCCCGTGGCGGTGGAGAGCTTCATAATGGCGGTATCCCGCAGATCGCTGCGACACCAGACGGACTTCATTTCATAGCCCGTATCGGTCTTCACCGTGTCCACCCGCTCCACGCCGGGCAGAATCATGCTGTTGCCCTTGGTCAGCCAGTTCACATCGTAGATATTGGCATAGCTCTGGATGGAGGAGTCGCTGTCGGGCTTGCTCAGATTGGCGCTGCCCGCACCGAACCAGTTGCAAACGATGGTGCTGACGGTGCCCTGTCCGTCGTCATAGACGATGGCGGAGTTTTCCACACTGACCTGCATTCCCTGGGGAAGCTCATCCAATATGGGATGGCTTGCCACCTTTTCGCCGGTTTTCATATCCAGGGCGATCAGGTTTACCGGGTCCAGGTTGTCCGTAAACATGACCAGGTCCTTTGCCAGAGACGGTGAGCAGCCGCCGCCCCAGGCCAGGCCGCCGCCGGTGGTCTCGTCCCCTTCCCGGCTGTCCTTGGCACCGACGCTTTCATAGGGCGTACACCAGACAGTCTCCACGCCGTCTTTTCCCCGGAACAGATAGCAGTTCCGGTTGGTGAGGATCACGGCCCCCTCCTTGGAGGCGGCAATGCCGTTTTCGCAGCCCTCTCCCGGGGTCAGGCCCAGAACATAAACCGCTTTCAGCAGGTCCGTTTCTCTCCCTGCCAGAATGTCCTCAATGGCACTATGGGCAATGTAGCCCACGGCTCCCTGCTGCTGCCGGTCCGGATAAATGCGGAAGCCGCCGGTGGCAAACCAGAGATTCCCCTCATAGTCAAAGACTACAGACAGAAGATTCTGCTCCAGTGTTTTGCCCAGCACTGCCTCTGCCGCCGCTTTAATATCGATATCCAGCACCTTTTCAAAAGTTGGCAGCACATTGCCTGCTTCGTCCGTAGCACGCAGCATCAGCACATGGTTGTTGCTGGTGGGACAGACAATGCGGTTTTCCGCATCCAGGAACGTATAGGAACTCTGGATCACATACCCGCCGCCGTCATGCTGCTTCGGGGAAAAATATCCGAGCGTCCTGGTCTCTTCAGCGTTCAGATCGCGGATGGCGATACCGCCCAACAACGGGACAACTGCATGCCCGTAGCTGTCAAAGTAAATGGCCGGCGAGGCATTGGCGTTGGTCGTCTCATAGGAAACGTTGATTTCCGGATAGATTCCGATGGGAAGGATTTCGTCTGTGGAATCGGTGTTGTATCCGTCATGGTGGATGTTGGCATCGCTCTTTGCCATGTAGGGATTTTCCTCCACCTGTTTGGGCCGCAGCGCTTTTACAGGCAGGGCCGCCTGGGCGGTCTCCTGCACAGTTTTCTCCTCAACGACCGGCTCAGTGGTTTTCTGTTCCTGGGCAGTTGCTTCCGGTGCGGCCGGCTCTGCGGTGGGTGATTCCTGCACCTGCTCCGGGGCCGTTTGGTTGCCGCTGCATGCCGCAGCAGACAGGCAAAATGCCATTGCCAGCAGTAAGCTCAGCGCAGAACGGATCATGTTTCTTTTTTTCATTAACTCCTCCTTGTAATGTGCGCCGCAGCCGGTTCAAAACCGGTAAAGCGGCATTTTTTCCTCAAACCAGATTGCAAGTCCTTGCCGGAGCGCTTCCTCCGTTACCGGTTCCAGCAGGAAGTAATCCACGCGCAGCCGAAAGGCATGCAGGGAAAAATCCATATCGCTGCACCAGATGCTTCTGCATGCGGGACAAAGCGTTCGCAGATGCTCCGCCGCATTCAGACCGGCTATGCCCTGCAGTGCAATCACCGCATGGCTCACGCCCGCCAGCTGTACGGCTTTGAAAAAGCTTTCCTGATCCCGATACTGCCGTATCTGAGTGAAAAGCCCCTTTTCCCTGCAGAACCGGGATATCTGTGCTTCCAACCACGTCCCCAGCGGCTCCTGCTCTGTCAGCACGGCGATCCGATGCACGATGCACCTCCTTTCCAGCTTCGCTGTCGATTTCCGTGTTTAGTATACGGATATGCGCTCCATTTGCAAGACGGTTGGCACGAATGACCCGATTATGGCACGAAATTCCATTCACGCATTGTGTCAGTTCCAACGGCTTGTGGTATAATTCTGTTGGATGTTTGTATGAAGGAGCCTTTCGATCATGAGAATAGCGATCGTGGACGATCTGGCCGCCGAGCGAGCGCTGCTGCAAAGTCGTCTGGAGCGGCAGTTTAGCCGCCGTAATGTGCAGGCAGCGTTTTATGGGTTTGAAAGCGGGGAAGCATTTCTTGCGGCGGAAAAGGCGCAGCATTTTACCGCTGCGTTTCTGGATATTTATATGAACGGTATGAGCGGGATGGAAGCGGCCCGGGAGCTTCGAAAGCTGGATACGGACTGCATGCTGGTTTTTACCACCACTTCAACCGATCATGCGTTGGAAGGGTTTCAGGTGCGTGCCATGCACTATCTGGTAAAGCCGTTTACAGAAGAGGAACTGGAACAGTTGACGGATGAAATTCTCACAAAAGTCCCGCATCCGGAGAAATATATGGATCTGAAGGTAAACGGAAGCAATATTCGTTTGGGATACCGGGATATCCTCTACGCAGAACATTTTGCCCATATGATCTATATTCACACCCCTTCGGGAAAGCCCCTTGCCACCCGTCAGGCCTTTAAAGCATTCATTGAACCATTAAAAAAGGACCGGCGCTTTTTTATCTGCGGCCGCGGCGTGATCGTCAATTTGGAACATGCCGAAAATTTTGAAGGCAATGCGTTTCGAATGGACAACGGGAGCAGTGTGTATGTCAGTCAGGAGCTTCTGAAAAATGCCCGGCAGACCTTTATGGAATTTCTGCTGCAAAGAGGGCGAATATTATGATGAACATACTGCGGCCGATTCTGGAGCTCTCGGTTGTGATCCCCGGTCTTTTGCTTGCATATTTTCCGGTGAGATCTTTTTTGAAACAGACACCCGGGAAACTTGCAGTAAAGCTATTGCCGTTGATACTGGTGCTTTGCATGGGAGGAGGGCTGCTTTGCTGGCATTTTCGCATTTCCACAGCGCCCCTGCTTGCGTTTACTACTCTGACTGCAGGCATTCTGTATGTCAGGACGCTTCGGATATCCCTGTGGAAATCCGGAACGATCGTCCTTTCCGTATGTGCGGTTTTTGCCTGCATAAACAGCCTGTCCAGAGCTATTAACGCAGTCGTTCTGATGCACATGCATAAAGTACCTGATGCACCATGGTTTTGTCTGCAAGCATGCGTTTTTTATACCGCCCTTTGCTGGCTCAGTGCAGCCGCCGCATATTACCCGGCGACCCATGCAGTACGTGCGATGATCGAAGATGATAATTTCGCACGAACCTGGTATGTGTTCTGGATACTGCCGCTGGTATTTATCCTGCTGAATCTGTTTATGATCCCCCGCTACCAGAGCACACTTTATACCGGCCGGGTTTTGCAGGGGTACATTGTGCTCAGCATTGCGCTGCTGTTCCTTTTGTTCTGGTTCAATACGATCTTTCTGCTGATGGCAACCAGTTTGAACCGAAACGCCCGATTGCAGCAGGAAAATCAGCTTCTTTCCATGCAACAGCAGCGGTATGAAAATCTCAAAGCCGCCATAGAAGAGGCACGACAGGCGCGGCACGATATGCGGCACCAGCTGAACCAGATCTCTGCGCTGACCGAAGACGGCAACTTGGAAAAGGTCAAAGCATATCTGACCGCCTGCATATCCAGGATCCCCAGTCTGGATATGTGTTTGTGTGAAAATCGTGCAGCAGACAGTGTGATCGGCTATTATTACACGCTTGCAAAACGGGAGAATATTCCCTTTTTTGCAAAGATCGATCTGCCGGAAACGCTCCCTGTAGATGAGATCGACACTTGTCTGGTGCTTTCTAACCTGCTGGAAAATGCACTGGAAGCCTGTCTGCGCACTACCCCCACCCGGCGGCAGATCCAGGTGACCGCCTACCTGCACGGAGAACGTCTGCTTTTGATCGAAGTGGAAAACACTTTTGACGGTGAGATCAAGGAGAAAAACGGTATCTTCTCCTCCTCCAAACGAAGAGGCAACGGCATTGGTATTCAATCTGTAGAGCACCTTGCGGAAAAAAACGGCGGAGCAAGCACTTTTACCCACGAGGATGGCGTCTTTTCTGCAAAGGTCATGCTTTGCGGTTGCACCGAGTCGTCAGAGCAGGAACAATGTGCCCTTAAGTGAATCCAAGTT
>OQWM01003367.1_pt1 | contig 10681 bp, 6 predicted proteins | sample 1691531 | NCBI WGS metagenome assembly OQWM01 (sample SAMN03418257, study PRJEB22391) | human gut metagenome | biome: human-gut; feature: organic feature; material: feces | host: Homo sapiens | place: Tanzania | collected 2013-01 | reverse complement strand
TTGGTAGTCGGGCATCGAGTGGGGCGCCACTTTTAAGCTGGTCTCATGATTGCGATCGGCATGGCGCACCAGGCGATGCCCGTTTTTTATTTGATATAAGGAGTCATAAAGACGATGAATACCGAGTTGATTGACGTTAAGATCCGTGCCGTAGAGGGCGGCGTTACGGCGGCAGCTGGTTTTAAGGCTGCGGGCATCCACGCTGGGTTCCGCAAGAATCCCGAACGCTTGGATTATGCGCTCGTCGTGCCCGATAAGCCCTGTCCCGGAGCCGGCGTGTTTACGACCAACCGCTTTTGCGCGGCGCCCGTGCAGGTGAGCCGTGCCAACCTGGGTGGTGCCGACAAAGGCTATGGCATTATCGCCGGCATCTCGGTCAACTCTGGCAACGCCAACGCCGCGACGGGCGAGACCGGTCTTGCCTGTGCGCGCGAGACCTGCAACATTGCTTCGCAGGTCATTGGCTGCGAACCCCAGCAGATTCTGGTTGCCTCCACGGGCGTGATTGGCCAAATTCTGCCGATCGACACGTTCGAGACTGCCGTTCCTGCCGCCTACGAGGCACTCTCCGCCCACGGTGGCGCCGATGCCGCCCGCGCCATCATGACGACCGACACGCACTCCAAGGAGTATGCCGTGCGCTATCGTAGCGAGGCTGCGGGCCATGCGGGCAATGCCTATACGGTGGGCGGCATGTGTAAGGGCTCGGGTATGATCATGCCCAACATGGCCACCATGATCGCGGTCATCACCACCGACGCCCCCGTCGAGCCGGCAGCGCTTCACGCCCTGCTGCTCTCGACCGTCAAACAGACCTTCAATAAGGTAACGGTCGATTCTGACACCTCGACCAACGATACTTGCATCATGCTTGCCTCCGGCGCCGCGGCTGCAGACGCCGAGCCTATCGTCGAGGGCACTGATGCCTTTGATGAGCTGGCTTTTGCCGTGCACGAGGTGTGCGAGAGCCTAGCTCGCAATATCGCCGCCGATGGTGAGGGCGCGTCGAAGCTCGTGACGGTCAACGTTGCCGGCGCTCTCAACGACGAGGAGGCCGATACTGCCGCCCGTGCCGTAGCCAACTCGCCACTCGTCAAGACCTGCATTGCCGGCCACGACTGCAACTGGGGCCGCGTCGCCATGGCGCTCGGCAAGTGCGGCGTGCAGTTTAACCAAGAGGACGTTTCTATCGACATGATGGGTATGCCCGTCTGCCGTGACGGCCTGACCGTTCCCTTTGATGAGGATGAGGCTCTGCGTCGCTTTGAGGCGCCCGAGATCGTGATTTCGGCCGACCTGGGCGCGGGTGACGCGGCGACCACCGTGTGGACCTGCGACCTTACGCACGAGTACATTTCCATCAACGGCGACTACCGTTCCTAGACTCCAGATGTGCCGCGCGTCCCGCTGCGATTGCGGGAAACGAGGCGTGGCGCGATAGCTATACGAAAGACGAGGCCGACTATGAAGTTCGCACGCGATTGTCGCTCGAGCGAATCCAACGAAGTAACCGCGCAGCTGCTGTTTGAGGCGCTGCCGTGGATTAAGAACCTGACCGGTAAGACGGTCGTTATCAAGTACGGCGGTGCCGCCATGGTCGATGAGCAGCTGCGTCGCGACGTGATGAGCGACATCGTCCTGCTCAAGATTATCGGCATGCGCCCTGTTATCGTGCACGGCGGCGGCAAGGCCATCAACGAGGCGCTCAGCCACTACGACATCCCCGTCGAGTTTAAGAACGGGCAGCGCGTGACCACGCCGGCGACCATGGATATCGTGCGCGAGGTGCTGGGCGGTAAGGTCAACCAGGAGCTGGTCGCGGCGCTCAACCACCACGGCAACCTGGCCGTGGGCGTGTCCGGCAGCGATGCCGGCACGCTTATCGCCGAGCCGCTCGACCCCGAGCTCGGTCGCGTGGGTAAAGTCACGCACGTCAACACCGACTACATCGAGCGCTTGCTCGACAGCGAGTACATTCCCGTTATCGCCACGGTTGCGGCGGGGGAGGACGGCGGCTTCTTCAATATCAACGCCGATACCGCCGCCGGCGCCGTCGCCGCAGCGCTCCATGCGCACAAGGCGATCTTCTTGACCGACGTCGACGGCCTGTACAAGGACTTTAGCGATAAGGATTCGCTCATATCCAACCTGACGCTCGACGAGGTCAACGAGATGCTCTACGGCGGCGAGGTCGATAAGGGCATGATTCCCAAGCTGCGCGCTGCCGTCGATGCCCTTACCGCTGGCGTCTTCCGCGCCCACATCATCAACGGCACCACGCCGCACTCGCTGCTGCTGGAGCTGCTGACCGATGCCGGCGTCGGTACCGTGATCCATTCCACCGAGACGGCCTACGAGTTCGATACGCATCCGCACCCGCTTTCGACTTTTGCGGCGCGCCTGGCCGAGAACCTCGACGAGGTCGAGAAGCTCCAGACCGTTTAGCCTGTCCGCAATCGTCGCATCTCTACACCTATAGCCCGCGCCATCTGGCGTTCAACGAAAGGCATCCCATGTCACTTGCAGCTCAACAATCGCTCGAATCCCATTACGTCATGCATACCTTTGGCCGCTCTCCGGTCGAGTTTGTCGAGGGTCACGGCATGAAGCTCACCGGCGACGATGGCCGCGAGTATCTCGATTTTCTTGCTGGTATCGGTGTGTGCAGCTTGGGCCATGGCAACCCTGCTGTGCTCTCGGCGCTCGAGGCACAAACCAAAAAGCTCATGCATGTCTCCAATTACTTCTACATTGAGCAGCGCGGTCAGGTCGCGGCGTTGCTGTCCAAGCTCGCTAACGATGACGTGGATGGCGCGCGCGTGCTTGCCGATGCCATCGCCGCTGGTGATGAGACCACGGCTGCCGCGCTTGGCGCGCCGGCTGCGGATGAGCAGGTGTGGGAGTCTTTCTTTGCCAACTCAGGCGCCGAGGCCAACGAGGGCTCGATGAAGCTCGCGCGCCTGTACGCCAAGCGCGCCGGCAACGGCGGCAACACCATCGTGTGCATGCGCGGCGGTTTCCACGGCCGTACGCTCGAGACCATTGCCGCCACCATGCAGGATTGGCTGCAGGATAGTTTCCGCCCGCTGCCGGGTGGCTTTGTGGCCTGCACGCCCAACGATGTCGACGAGCTGCGTGCGATCTTTAAGCAGTTGGGAAGCGAGATCTGCGCCGTCATGCTCGAGCCGATTCAGGGCGAGAGCGGCGTACATCCCATGACCGAGGAGTTTATGGCGGCAGCGCGCGACCTGGCACACGAAGTGGGCGCCGTGCTTATCGCCGACGAGGTCCAGTGCGGCATCTTCCGCTCCGGCAAGCCGTTTGCATTCCAGACCTATGGCGTGGAGCCCGACATCATGAGCCTTGCCAAGGGCATTGCCGATGGCGTGCCCATGGGCGCTGTGGTGGCAAAGAAGGAGATCGCCGATGTCTTTAAGCCCGGCGACCACGGTTCGACGTTTGGCGGTAGTTGCCTGGCCGTCGCGGCGTGCGCCGCGACGCTCTCCGCGCTCGTGCGCGGTGATTATGCCGAGCATGCCGCCAAGGTGGGCGCCTATATGGAGGCAAAGCTTGCTGCGCTGCCGCATGTGATCGAGGTGCGCGGACGCGGTCTGATGCTCGGTTGCGATTTGGATGACGCCGCGGGCGATGCGCATGATATTGTTGCCCGCGCGCTGGCCGCCGGTGCCGTGATCAACGCTACTGGCGCTCATACGCTGCGTTTCCTGCCGCCGCTCGTCTGCGAGGAAGCCGACGTGGACAGTTTGGTTGAGATCCTGTCGGACGTTTTGGCCTAGCACGGGCGAATATAGTTGCTTGGAACGGGTTCCGGACTGCGGGCGTGCCATATACGGCACGATTCAGCGGTCTGGAGCCCGTTTTGCCTTAGATTTGCGAAGGCAGGGAGACCTGTTGGTCAAAAAACATCAAATATGAGTACTGTTACCGATTTGGTAGCAGCAATTTTGGACTAATAAGGCTAAATTGCAAGATGAAATGGCGATGAATGCACGATTCTAATCCAGCTGCTAGTACTTATAATGGACATATGTTGCGTAACAGCGGCAAGAACTGTCTTTTTATATGTTGCAAGCAAAGTAGCAGTACTCATTTTTGCCATTTTTTGACCACGGACCTTGAAATAGGGGGTCCTTGCGGGTTCGAATCCCTCTGCGATGGGCCCAAAAACGAAAGGCCCCCATCGCTGGGAGCCTTATCAATCAAGTGGTGGGCGATGAGGGATGTCCGCGTGCGGCTGGCGCCGCCCGCTTTCGCTTCGTCGTTTCGCTCCTCGCGTGCTGCGCTGGAAAACGCTTTGCGTTTCCTCAGCTCCGCACCCTGTCGAGTTCGAATCCCATGCGCTGGGCCCTAACAAGAAAGGCTCCCATTGCTGGGAGCCTAACAATCAAGTGGTGGGCGATGAGGGATTCGAACCCCCAGCCTTGTGCGTGTAAAGCACCTGCGCTAACCGTTGCGCCAATCGCCCGCAGGGATTGAGTATAGCGGAAACCTTGCGCGGTTCACTGCTAATTCATAACGAAACTTAGGCGGCGACTTCGGTACCCTTGTTCTCGTCGATAAAGAAGCGCTTGTACCAAATGAGGAACGTCAGCGTGGTGTAGATCTTGCGCTGGTTGAGCGCGCGACCCTCAAAGTGGTCGTCGAGTAGCTTCATGAGCGCGCCGGTGTCAAAGAAGTCGGCAGCCCACGGTGCGGTGAAGTACTCCTTAACGTAGTCGTAGTACTTCTGCTCACGCAGCCAAAACTTAACCGGCACGGGGAAGCCAACCTTCTTGCGCGTTGCCCACTCATCGGGCAGCGTGCGGTTGGCAGCGTGACGCAGGACGAGCTTGCAGCCCTCCTCGTTTACGCGGTAATTGGCAGGGATATGCTCGGCGAACTCCATGACTTTCTTGTCCAGGAACGGGACGCGAAGCTCCAGGGAATGCGCCATGCACATCTTGTCGGCCTTGAGCAGGATGTCGCCCGGCAGCCACATGTTCATGTCCAGATACTGCTTCTTGGAGAGCTCACAGCAGTCGGGAACCTGCTTGTAATACTCGGCGCACATTTCGGCGGCGTTCTTGCCGGTATCATAGGCAGGCTTAAGCACCTCGTCGACCTCGGACGGGTCGAACACCTTTGCCTGGCCCACATACCAGCGCTCGGGGACCTCGGCGCACTTGGTCAGGAAGTTGTGGCCCTTAAAGTAGGGGAGATGCTGAACGAGCGAGCCCAGGGCGCGGCGAATGCCGAGCGGCACGCGCTTCTTAAAGGAGCGCATCTCGGGGGTGTCCTCGTACCACTCGTAACCGGCAAACAGCTCGTCAGCGCCTTCGCCCGAAAGGACGACGGTAACCTCCTCGGCAGCCATCTGGGCCAGATAGTACAGCGGTACGCTGGAGAGGTTCGACTGCGGCTCGTCCATGTGGTACTGGATATCAGGCAGCGCGTCGAAGAACTCGTCGGCGGTAATCATCTTGCACACGTTCTTGATGCCCAGCTTGTCGGAAAGCTCGGCAGCGTAGTTGGTCTCGTTGAAGTTCTTGTAGTCAAAGCCGACGGAATAGGTCGTGTCGGGCATGAGGCAGGCGGCAATGTAGCTGGAATCGACGCCGCCGGAGAGGAACGAACCAACCTTGACGTCGGCGATGCGGTGCGCGGCGACGCTCTCGTGCACGACCTTGTCGCACTCGTCCACGTACTCCTCGAAGGTCTTGGAGTTGTCGTCGGTAAAGTCGCAGCTCCAGTAACGCTTGATGTCCATGGTGTTGGTCGTTAGGTCGTATGTAAAGCAATGCGCCGGGGCAAGCTTGAACACGCCCTTAAAGAAGGTCTCCTCCGTGGCGGGGAACTGCAGTGTGAGGTAGGGGCGCAGCGCGTCGTGGTTGACGGCCTTCTCGAACTTGGGATGGTCCAGGAAGCTTTTAATCTCGGAGCCAAACAGCAGCGAGCCGTCGGAGGCCTGGTAGTAATAGAACGGCTTGATGCCAAAGATGTCACGGGCGCCAAAGAGCTTGTTCTTGTTCTGGTCATGAATCACAAACGCGTACATACCGCGCAGACGGTTGACCAGGTCCTCGCCCCACTCCTCGTAGCCGTGCACCAGAACCTCGGTGTCGGCGTTGCAGTGGAAGACGTAGCCGGCTGCCTCCAGCTCGGCGCGAAGCTCCTGGAAGTTGTAGATCTCGCCGTTAAAGACGATCGTGACTTTGCCGTCGTCGCTCGACATGGGCTGAGCGCCAGCTTCGGAAAGGTCAAGAATCGAAAGACGACGGAAGCCAAGGGCAACGTTGTTGACGATATGCTGGCCGCCCATATCGGGACCACGGTGGATGATGCGATTCATCATGGCCGTGAGAACCAGCTCACTCTGTTCATCTGTACCGGTAAAACCGACAAAACCGCACATGCAAGATCCTTTCTGCTGACGGCTCAGGTGCACTGCCGCAAGGCTAGCAGCAGTCAGTGTCAATTAATCTTTACTATGATGACAATCTTTTGTTTCGTGATGGAGCATAAGCGCCGAGGGGACCGAAAAACCACGGCCCGCACTTCGGATGAAGTGGCGGGTCGTGACTGCGGCGATCGCTGCATGTGAGGTGCGCGAGCGGTTAACGCTTGCTGCGCTCGGCCAGGCGTCGCTCAATCTTGGTGACAACGTGGATGAGCGGAATCGTCACGACCAGATAGTAAAGTGCGGCGCAAATGTAGGGCGTGATGTTGCCCGTGGTCGCCGTGAGGTTTTTAGAGAACAGCATGAGCTCCATGACGCCGACGCTCGAAAGCAGCGACGTGTCCTTATAGAGCATGACGAATTCGCTGGTCATGGTGGGGATGACGCAGCGTACCGCCTGCGGAATCACGATGCGCGACATCACTTGGGGCCATGTCATGCCAAGCGAATAGGCGGCCTCGGACTGCCCATGCGGCACGCTTTCGATACCGGCACGGAAGATTTCGGCGAGATAGGCCGAGCAGTTAATGGCGAGCACACCAATGCCGAGCGGCAGGTTGGGCACATTGAGGCCGATCATGGGGAACCCAAAGAATGCTATGTAGATCTGCAGGAAGAGTGGGGTTCCGCGCAGGACATTGATGTATGTCACGGCGACGCCGCGCAGCACACGGCTATTGCTGATTTTCATAAAGGCAAACAGCAGGCCGATGGGAATGGCAAGCGGAAAACCGATGGCGGTCACGGCGAGCGCGATGCCCCAGCCCTTAAAGAGCGAGGCGATCGAAGTGACGATGATCTGCGGCTTGCAGAACATGCCTAAAAACGGGTTGGAGTTCCACGCCGCGACCCAAGGCTGGGCATCGAGCCAAGCAACGATTTCTTGTACGGTGGTGCTCTCCGAGACGCTGATCGTGGGACTCTCGGGCAGCTCGCGTTCGGTTCCGTCGGCGACATAGCTGCCGGTGACGGCGTAGGTGCCTGCGCTACTGGGGAACACGACGTCGGGGACGACGACGCGAATCTGTGCGCCGGCCGCGACGGGCTCGGCGAACTTGATGATGAGCCTTGAGCCGTCGAGCGAGCACGATGCCTTGACGCTCGTCTGGTTAAGGCCGTCGAGTAGTGTGACCTTGGCGTCGGTGCTTTCGAACGATCCGCCCTCGGGCAGTTCGAGCGTAATTTGCGAAACGTCGCCCTCGTCGCTGCCCGTTGTCGCCTCCCAGGTCAGGCGGGTTGCGATGCCGCCAAGAACGCCGTTGCCGCTGTCTTCGTTTGACTTGGCGGTTGCCGAGGTGACGGCGAGTGACGCGCCCGTCGCGTCGTCCGTGCTCGAGGCGCCCTCGCTATCTGACCCGCTCGTGGGCGCCATGCCAAACCACTTCTCGTACAGTTTGTCGTAGGCGCCGGAGCTCTTGATCTTGGCAAGGGCATCATTGATGGCCTGCGTCAGCTCGGGGTTGTCCTTGGAGACCGCAATGCCAAACTGCTCGCCGGTTGGAACCTCTTTGATGATCTCCATGCCGGTAAAGGAGTTCGAAACCATCCACTGCTCAACGGGCAGGTCGCACACGACCGCCTGACACTGACCGCTCATGACGGCGGTGAAGGCTGCCGTCCAGTCGTCAAAGTTGACGGTGGTTGCCTGTGGCAGATTCTCGATTGCCCATTCTTCGGACGTGGTGCCCGACTGCACGGCAATTTTGACGCCCGATGCGTTGAGGCCATCGACCGTGTCGTATCCGGTGCCCTTTGCAACCGCGACGCCCTGGTTGGAGTCGATGTAGGGGTCGGTGAAGTCGGCCTCTTCCTTGCGCTCGTCGGTGATAGTGATATTGCATGCGCCGACGTCGGTCTTAACGCCCTGTTTGACCATGGGGATGATGCCGTCGAACTTTTGCGCCGGCAGGTAGTTGAGTTCCAGGCCGAGCTCGTCTGCGATCATGCCCATGAGCTCATAGGTAAAGCCCTGGTCATCGCCGGAATCGTTGACGTATTCAAACGGGGGCGTGGCGAGGTCGCTTGCGACGGTCAGTTTGCCAGCCTCGACGAGCGCGTAGCTGCCCGAGGTGTCCTGAGAGGACGAGCAGCCGCTCGTTCCGATGATGGCGGCAAGGACTACGGCGACTGCCATGAAGGCGCAGGCGATATGCCAGGTCGATAGGACGCGTGCAGAATGGTGGCGACGTTTGACGTGTCGTTTCATTTGGAATCCTTTGCTTAGGGCATGATGGGTCAACATTGCAGGTCAATGAGGCGCATCAAGACAGTTGGGCAAAGAATAACACCCGGAATGCTTCGATTTTATGCGATGTGGAGTCTGTTGCCAGTTATTAACCCATGGCGCAGTCCATGCAATTTTTTAGGAGGCTGCAATGCCCACAAGGTCAGGTGGCATATTAGGATGGTTGATAATACAGGGGGCGTGACCGATTTCGCTTGAGACGGTTTTGCCTTTTTAAGGTTAGGTTTAACGAGAGAGGTCGTTATATGTCGGGTGTGACGCAGGAGAAGCTGGCTTTGATGCGCTACGTGGAGCTGCTCGAGGCCGAGGGCCTCGTTGCCTTCAAGCCGGATTCCATGTGCGACCAGTACATAGAGTTTGCGACCGACGACTCGCGCCAAGTGCGTCCGGGGACGCTGTTCGTTTGCAAGGGCCGTGCGTTTAAGCGCGAGTATCTGGTCTCGGCGATTGCCGATGGCGCCGTGGCGTACGTGTCCGAGGTCGATTACGGCGTCGATGTTCCCGCCGTGATCGTCAGCGATATCCGTCGCACGCTTGCCGTGGTGGCGGACGCCTACTACGGTCACCCCTCGGGCAAGGTGAAGGTTTGCGCCTTTACCGGCACTAAGGGCAAGTCGACCTGCAGCTTCTACCTGCGCGGCATTCTCGCCAACGAGGCAAAGCTCACGGGCTGTCATCGACCCGCTCTGAATACGGGCATTGAGTTCGACGACGGAATCGAGGCGGGCCCTTCCAAGCTGACGACCCCCGAATCCTTCCTGCTGCAGTCTCGCATCGCGCATGCAGCGGAGGCGGGTGCTCCGTGGCTGGTTATGGAGGCATCGAGCCAGGGCCTCAAATACGAGCGCACGGGCAAGATCGCCTTTGAAGTTGGTGCCTTTACCAATATCGGCGAGGACCATATTTCGCCGATTGAGCATCCGACGCTCGAGGACTACTTTGCCAGCAAGCTCAAGATCTTCTCGCAAAGTCGCTTCGCCGTGGTTAATCTCGACATGGATAAGGTCGACCGCGTGCTCGAGGCGGCATCTCGTTGCGAGCGTACGGTGACGTTCTCCCTGACCGACGAGCGTGCCGACGTGTTTGCGTCGGCGATTCGTAATGGAGACTGCGGCGTGGTGGCAACGGTTCGCACGCCGCGCTTTACGCGCGACGTCGTGATTCCCACGCCCGTCAAGTTCAACGTGTCCAATGCGCTTGCGTCGGCTTCGGCCGCGCTCGCATGCGGCGTCGATGCCGCGAAGGTGCGCGAAGGCCTTATGACGTTCATGCCCCTTGAGCACCGCCTGGAGCCTTGCGGCGAAATCGATGGCGTGAAATTCGTGAACGACTCCAAGGCAACCAACGTCGACGCCACGTTGAAGGCGCTTTCGGCGTTTGCTCCTCAGACCGCGATTTTCTTGCTTGGCGGCAACGACAAGGGTACCGACCTCGATGAGCTCGTCGAGGCGTGCGATGCGGAATGCAAGGCCGTGGTGTGCTTCGGCGCGGCGGGCGAGCGCTTCTTCAACGCATTCGCGAATGCGGGCGTGGAGCATGTTCGCGTGGAGCATATGGAAGACGCGCTCGATATGGCGATTTCTATGGCTCAGTCCGGCGATGAAGTCGTGCTGTCTCCGGCTTGCTCCTCATTTGACGAGTTCGATTCGTTCGAGCATCGCGGCAAGGTCTTCAAGCAGCTCGTGGCGTTTCGCGCAAGCAATGCCCGCTAGGTTGTAGCTGGTGGCTCGAGCGATGCGCGCCGGCTCATCTGCCGGTTTTCCTGAATTGAATAGAAGAAGCAAGCAGCAATGCCGCGCACACGCCCCAAAACAGCCAAAACCACACGCCGCCCAGCAGGGAGCGATAGTCTCGCGTGTACACGAACACGGCGAAGGCCGTGCCCACCGCAGCGAAAATCGCCTGCTTCACGACGTAGGATATGGGCGAATCGCCATTATGGATCGCCTCGACCGTCGAGGCCGAAAACACCATGACGA
>OQWM01003366.1_pt1 | contig 10684 bp, 4 predicted proteins | sample 1691531 | NCBI WGS metagenome assembly OQWM01 (sample SAMN03418257, study PRJEB22391) | human gut metagenome | biome: human-gut; feature: organic feature; material: feces | host: Homo sapiens | place: Tanzania | collected 2013-01 | reverse complement strand
GGCGAAATAGGGCGCGCTTGAGCCCGTATTGAGCCCAAACGGGCGAAATAGGGCGCGCTTGAGCCCGTATTGAGCCCAAACGGGCGAAATAGGGCGCGCTTGAGCCCGTATTGAGCCCAAACGGGCGAAATAGGGCGCGCTTGAGCCCGTATTGAGCCCAAACGGGCGAAATAGGGCGCGCTTGAGCCCGTATTGAGCCCAAACGGGCGAAATAGGGCGCGCTTGAGCCCGTATTGAGCCCAAACGGGCGAAATAGGGCGACAAAAGCATAAAAAATAGATAGGTGCGATCACTTGCACGTTTTGCGCAGTAGCGGTAATATGGGCGCGGTCGTTTGGCGACATTTTTTTTAGTCGTGCGCATATTGTAAGGAAGGAAAGATATGGGCGTATTGGCGAAACCCATTCCATTTGGTGACTATTTTCTGCTCGAGAAACTCAATACCGGCGGTATGGCCGAGGTGTTTAAGGCCAAGACATTTGGCGCGGAAGGTTTTGAGCGCATCGTCGCCGTAAAGAAGATTTTACCCTCGATTGCCGAGGACAAAGAGTTCATCTCGATGTTCATCAACGAGGCGAAACTCGCCGTGCAGCTCAACCATGCAAACATTGCGCAGATAAACGACCTTGGAAATATCAATGGCGATTACTACATTGCCATGGAATACGTGCCGGGGCACGACTTGCGGGTCATCTTCGACCGTTGCGTGCGGATGAATAAGAAGCTCGACATCGGATGCGTTTGCTACATTATGAGCAAGGTGTGCGAGGGGCTCGATTATGCGCATAATAAGAAGAATGCCAATGGCGAGCCGATGAACATCATTCACCGCGACATTAGCCCGCAAAACATCATGATTGGGTACGATGGCGAGGTGAAGCTCATCGACTTCGGGATTGCGAAGGCGACGAACCAGTCGAATGCGACGCAAGTTGGCATTTTGAAGGGCAAATTTAGTTATATGAGCCCCGAGCAAGTGTCGGGCAAGGCGAATATCGACCGCCGTAGCGATATCTTTGCCATCGGCATCGTGCTCTTCGAAATGCTTACGCTCAAGCGGCTATTTTTGGGCGCTAGCGATTTCGAAACGCTCGAGAAGATTCGCAAAGTCGAGGTGAGCCCGCCAACGCTCTATAATTCGGCAATTCCCGAAGAGCTCGAAGATATCGTCATGAAGGCGCTCGAAAAAGACGTCTCACAGCGATTCCAAACGGCGCAAGAGCTACAGGAAGCATTGCAACGCTTTATGTTCCGCCAGAATATGTATTACACGGCTAAGGAACTGAGCGAATTCTGCCAAGAAATGTTTGCGCAGGAAATTGCGTTAGAACAGAAAAAGACCGAATTTTATAAGGAACTCACGCGCGATGTTCTAATGCAATCCAAAAAAAGCGAGGGCGACGACGAGACGGCGTTTTACGATAAGCCGAATATGCCGAAGATGACGGGCGTCAATTACGACGTCGTGTCGGCGCAACCTGCGAAAAAGCAGGCGATTTATGCCGAGCTCGACGATTTCGAACCGCCCAAAGACGACGACATCGTCTATTCGTCGAAGGTGAGCAACGGCCACGGAGGGGATCCGGTTGCGGCAGCCGCACCAGCGAAGAAAGAAAACATCAGCGCGATTATCAATGCGCCCGTTTCACCGAACAAAAAAGCCCCTGTGCCTCGCAAATCGCAAGCCATGCTCGAGCCCGTTGCGCCCGTCGAAGCGGTTGCCAAAGGTCGCGAAACGGTGCTCACGACGCCCGTCAAGAAACGGAATCGGCGAACGGTTGCGATTACGACGGTGACGGTTCTCATCCTCACCATCATTGCGCTCGTCGTCTTTGCCATTATTCGTCCCAAAGATACGCGCGATGGGCAGCTCCAGTTCGTATTGACGCCCGCCGACGTTCGCGTTCGACTCGACATCAATAATGTTGCCGGCGAAGAAGGCATCTTGGGACCGATCAACGTTTCGGCGCTCTCGACGATAAACGATACCCATTATCGCATTACAGCCGATGGATATGAGCCGATCGAAGGCGCGATTAAGGCAAATAAAAACAAGATCGAAGTTCCCATTCATCTTCAACCGCTCGACAATTCGATTTTGACGATCTTAGCCGATGTCGATTCGGCAGAGGTCTCGGTCGATGGCAAAAAGATCGAGGGCAACCGACGCTTCGAAGTCAAGAATATGACGCAAGGCCAACATACGATCGTCGTCGAAAAAGACGGCTATAAAAAATTGGAACAAGTCATCGATTTCAAAGCCGGCGAGCCGATGAAGATCAAGGCAGATCTCAAGCCGGAATTTGCGACACTCGTTTTGAAAACCCAACCTTACGAGGCGCAGTATCAGCTCAAGAACCTTCGCACAGGCGCGATATCGAGTGGACGCACGACGCTCGATGGCGTGACGATTGCCGATTTGCCAGCCGACGACACGTTTGAAATCACGATTTACGACGGCAACAATAAGATTCAAAGGGAATGGAAGCCGAACGTGAGCGAGCCCAACGAACGCGAATATCGCAGTTTCAAGACGGAGTTCGATCCGAATGCCGTGGCCGTCGTTGCGCCCGAGCCCGAACCGACGCAAGTCGCCGCGGCGCAACCTGCACCACGCCCAGCCCCGAGAGTCGAAATGAAACAAGCCGAGCCAAAGCCTGCGGCAAAGCCGGCACAAGCCGAGCCAAAGCCCGCGGCTAAGCCGGCACCCGAATCGAAGCCCGCGCCCGCAGCGCCCAAACCCGTCGCCGATACGGGCGCACCGGGCAAATTCCTGCTCAACAGCAAGCCTCCTTCGAACGTCTATATCAACGGCAAAGATTACGGCGCCACGCCAAAGCAAATCGAAATGCCCCCTGGCGACTACATCATCCGCTTTGTCAACGCCGAAAATAACCTCAACGTCGAAAAGAAAGTCACGCTCAAGGCGGGAGAAAAGAAAAAAGTCTTCCATCCATAAAAGACGATAATGACGAGCGATTGAATCGATGTCGATCGATTCGATCGCAGAGCTGACGAGCCGATGAGAATGATCTCATCGGCTTTTGTCGTTTATATCAAGCCCCATGCGTCGGAGGGTTGATGGGCTTTATTGGATGACGGCTTTGCAGTTGTGAGCATCGCGCTATAGACCATCGACTCTCCAATCGGCAGTAAATCCCTTTTTCTCAGATCCAGTTTTTTTCGAATCCCTTTTAGAATCCTTCTTAGAATCCTTTTTCGTCTCTTTATTCGCCTTTGTCTTGCCGAGTTCGGCATCGGTAGACGGTTGATGAGATTTATCTTTTGCCGATTTATCTGATTTATCTTTTGCCGATTTATCTTGTTCTTGAATAATCTTCGGCTGTTCGAGGTCTTTTTTCGATTTATCGGCTATCTGAGGTTCGACGCGATTGTCGTCTTTTGCGCCAGCGACTTTTGGATTGCCGTCGATAAGAGGCTTGTTTTCGGCCACTGCTTTTGCCGAGTCGCCAGGCGCGACGGGTTGCATATTGAGATTGACTGGTGTCGGCATGAGTGCGTTGACGAGGAAGGGGTATTCGACGAATCCATCGGCTTTGAGTCGGAGTTTCCAAGCTTCGAACGTGGGCACGACCGAGATGGCGATGGGGGTTTTTCCGAGGAGGTGATTATCGGATTCTCGGTAAACTTCGGCGCCGGCGGGCATGCTCGAAATCATGACGTTCATTCGGAAGAGGGGCAGTGCGCCTTCCATAGCGCCAAACGCCGCACTTCGAACGATCAATTTATCGCGTGCCGAAAGTTCTTCGGCGGCAACGGCCGATGGGTCATGCGTATCGTCGATGAGCAACTTCACGACGATAATCGTGGCGCAAGCAATCATCCCCACGATGATGAAGACGAGGAGGATCGTATTGAGCATCGTTCGGTTGTTGTTTGCACCGATGAGTTGCTGGGAGATGAGCGTCTGTTGCGAGACGGCTTGTGCATTGGCAGGCGTCACTTCGGGCGTCGTCGCCTGCGACATGCGGCCGCCTGTGCGCGAACGTTTTCGCATCTTCGCCGAAACGTATTCGTTTTTGAGCGTATTGTCGTCGAGTGCCGAGAGCGCAACGAAGCATTCCGAGGCGTCTTTGAAGCGCAGAAGCGGATCTTTTTGGATACATTTTTCGATAACCGTCCAAATTGCCGTATCGCGTAGCCAATACCAATCGTCGTCGTCGAGCGGATCGGGCGATAAAATCATCATAGCGGCATCCATGGCCGAATCGGCGTTGACGGCTTGAACGCACGTCAACATTTCGATCATGATCAAGCCAATGGCAAAGATATCGGAGGCGGGTGTTGGCGCGTAGCCCTTGAGTTGCTCGGGGCTCATATAGGCGGGCGACCCCATCCAAGCCCCCGTCTGCGTCACTTTTTGCGCCGTGCTATCGTCGCCTTCGATAGCGCGAGCGATGCCGAAATCGAGCAATTTGACGATGAAATCGTTAGAATCGGCCGACTGTGGCTTGAGGCAAATATTAGCGGGTTTGAGGTCGCGATGGACGATGCTATCGCGATGAGCCACAGCGAGCCCGTCGAGCACTTGGAGCATCAAAGATTTGACGTCGAAGAACGAGAACTTTTGGCGTCGTTCGATGTAATCGTCGAGCGTTTTGCCCTCGATAAACTCCATCACGTAGTAGAGCGTATCGGCATCGACGCCTTGTTGCGGGTCATCGTCGGCCGTCGTCCCGTGATCGAAAACTCGCACGATATGCGGATTGTCGAGCTTTTCGCAAATCGCAATCTCGCGCTTAAACCGCATCACGGCGACGTTGTAATCTTCGATCTTATGGCGCAACGTCTTGACGGCGACGACGCGATTCATCTCTTCGGTGTCGATTGCGCGATAGACGACGCCAAACCCACCGCTACCGATGACGCTTTCGATGCGGTAGCGCCGCTTGACGACATAGCCCATGGGGAGCTCGTCGCTCGAGACCTTCTTTGTCGTATTCGCCGGCAACATTCCCCCCACGCCCTGACACGTCTCGGCCGGGATTCTCTCGAGCGTATCGGCTTGCCCGACATCTTTCGCACCACCGACGCCATGGCGCGTATCGACTCTCATGCGATCGCCCACGTCGTCATCGTCCGAGTCATCGTCGCCATCTTTACCGCCCGATTTGGCTTGTGTGCCGCCCGATTTGGCATCTTTCGCCTTCGATTGGCTCATCTCTGCAATTGCTTTGTGCGAAAGTGATTCGAATAGATCAGACGAACATGGCATATCGAGCGTTTCATCTTCGTCGTGTTCGAATTTGCTATCATCGTCGATATGTTTAGCCGAATTTTGTTTCGTTGCCATCGGCGATTTCGGTTCAGCCACAGGCGATTTCGATTCGGCCACTGGCGATTTCTGCGCTTCCGACGCGCCTCCCGAACGCAATACACCGCCTTTCGACGCCGACGGTCGAGATGCGATTTTAACGGGTTTCGGCGGCACAACGCCCAATTCGTCGAGCGAATCGAACATCGACGCTATATCGTCGTAGGCATCGTCTTCGGCAGAGTTCGATGCCGCTACTTTGGGCACGGGTTTTGTCGAGCTAGAAACACTGCTCAGTGGCTTAAATGCTACTTTAGAACTATCTTTGGCACCAAATGCATGATCGACCCTTCTCGACGCTCCAGATTTTTGGGCGTCTGAGTTCGGCTCTTCTGATTTCTGGGCGCCAAATACGGGCTCGGCTGTTTTCGACGCCTCCGATTTCAACGCGTCCGATTTCTGGGCGCCAAATACGGGCTCGGCTTTCTTCGAAGCTCCAAATTTTTGGGCGTCTGACGGCTGAGCCCCCGTCTTTGCTGCGCCTACTTGCGCATCGCTTTTGGCATTGAATTTATCGTCGATTTTAGCATCAATTTTACATGCATCTTTGGGATTGCCGAGTTTCGGCGCTGCTTTCGACTCATCCGAAGCCACGGGATCGAGCCCCTCGAACGAATCGAACATCGACGCAATCATGTCGAAACTCGATTTCGACAATCCCATATCGTCTTTGATTTCGGGAGCTTTTTTGGGCTTACGCTGCCCTTCATCAACATTACTCATGCTTCATATACCTCGATGTTACCATCGAAACCCTCACAATTCAACAGAATGCGTATGCGCCATCATCGCGCATACAGAGCGCATGATGAGCTTATAGCATATTTCGTGCCCATGCCCAAAAGTTGAATCTTCAAATTGATCCTTTTGCCGATTTCGTGCACAATAATGGGGTGTTTGAACGCGCCATCGACAACAGGAGTCCATCATGCCGAATGAAATCACGATCCGCCGCATGCACATCGAAGAGCTCGACGCCATCCAAGACCTCTACGCCCAGCAATCGGCCGCCGACGCCGACCCACTGGCCAAACTCCGCGTCAACCCCAAACAACACGCCTGGGAAATGAAGCGCATCCGCCAACAATGGCTCGCGGCGCAAAAATACCTCCCTTACATCGCGTGCCTAGGCGACACCATCGTAGGCTACGCCGCCGCCACCATCGAACGCCAAGCGCACCTCTACGAAATCGAAACGGTCGCCAACCTAGGCGAGCTCTGGGTTTTGCCCGACTATCGCCGCCGCGGCATCGGTCGCGCCCTCGTCGAAGAACTCCTACGCGCCATCGATCAATACGGCATTTCATGGGTCTCAGTCCACCTGCCCTGCGACGACGCACTCCAAAACTTCTTCGCACAATTCGGCTTCACACCAAGCGCCCGCGAAATGCAACTCGACTTGTCGACCGTCCCAACCGACTAACGAAACGACACGCCACACGCGCACTTTCGACACTTTCTCTTGCTTTTTTGGATCGCCCTATTTCGCCCTATGGGGCTCAATACGGACTCGGCTTTTTTGGCCATTTTGCGCATCTACGGCGTCAGCGTCGCCGCGCGGGCGGCGGGAACGTACCGCAGTACGCCCCCTTGCCCTTGGACTAGCTTCCTTGTATCTGCATCAAACTGGCAAAAAAGCGATTGAATCGCCCTATTTCGCTATCGCTCAATACGGGCTCTTTATCGCCCTATTTCGCTATCGCTCAATACGGGCTCTTGGCGCGGCTATGTGCTCGTGCCCTGCGGGGCACTTGCGCGCATACACCGCGCTTTTTTGTGGCGCGGCCGGCACTCCCCCATGCGCTAGCTTCGCCTCCAAACGCCCTACAACAAATTGCTCGCCAATTCAGCCAACTTCGAGCGTTCGCCCTTCGAGAGCGTCACGGTTGCCGCGATGTCGACGCCTTTGAATTTGTTGATGACATAGGTGAGCCCGTTGCTTTCGGCATCGACGTAAGGGTTATCGATTTGGTACGGGTCGCCGGTGAGTACGACTTTCGTGCCCTGACCAACGCGCGTGATAATCGTCTTGACCTCGTGCGGGGTGAGGTTTTGGGCTTCGTCGACGATGATGTATTGATTTGGGATAGAACGCCCGCGGATATAGGTGAGTGCTTCGATTTGTAGCAAACCCATATCGATGAGTTCTTTATAGCTACGGCGCCCGCGTCGTTTATCTTCTTCGTTGAGCCCCATGAGGAATTCGACGTTATCGAAGATCGGCTGCATCCAAGGATTGAGTTTATCTTCGATGCCACCGGGGAGGAAGCCGACGTCTTTGCCGAGCGGGAAAATGGGGCGAGCGACGAGGAGCTTGCTAAAGGCTTGTTCTTCGGTCGCTTTCTGGAGACCCGCAGCGAGTGCAATGAGGGTTTTGCCCGTACCAGCTTTGCCCAAAAGCGTGACGAGTTTGATGTTGTCGTCGAGGAGGCAATCGAGGGCAAAGTGCTGCTCTTTGTTTCGCGGTTTGATGCCCCAGCACCCCGAAAACCCTGGGCGCGTCGTCACGAGTGACGTCAATTTGTTTTGCTGCGGCAAGATTCGCGCCATCGCAGTGTGATTGTCTTCGTTGCGGTCGATTAAGCGAACGTATTCGTTGGCATAGAGCAAGAGTTCTTCGTCGCCCTTGTAGCCTTCTTCCAATTCGCGGCATTTGTAGGCAAACTGCGCCTTATCGGAGGCATCGTCGAATTGCAGCGTGACTTCACGCGTTTGGTAGAGTTCATCGATGAGCGAACCATCGACGCGGAGTTCTTCTGCCCCCGGATAGAGACTATCGATCGAAATACTGCGTTCTTCGTAGTTTTCGCTCTGCAAGCCCATGCCATCGGCACGAATGCGAAGATTCGTATCTTTCGTAATAAAGATGCACGGAATATTGGGCTCTTCGGACTGCACGCGCAATGCGACGCTCATGATGAGCGTATCGGGCGAGTTTTTGCTCGTCGCAATGTTGTCTTGCGGCATGTATTTGCGTTCGGTCGGGATGACGCGCAAGAGCCCACCTGTCGGCATTTGTACGCCTTGAGCCAAGTTCCCCTTTTGGCGATATTCGTCGAGAGTGCGGCTAAAGAGTCGAGCGGATCGCCCGAGCTCATTGAGTTGCTTTTTGAAGTTGTCGACTTCTTCGACGACGTAGATGGGAATGATGACATTGCTGTTGCCAAACTTCGTTATTGCCAATGGATCGTGCAAAACGACGTTCGTGTCGAGTACAAAATTCTTCACTTTCCCTGCTGCGTTCATAAATCCCGTTCCTTTATAGAAAAAAGCCTACGCTCCCCCCTGCGCCTTAAAAGCAATTATATACGATTCGTAAATTCCATGGTTATGTTTATTTTGAAAATAGTCGGTTCGAGTTTCGACTTCAGCGCGCAGATGGCGAATTATATTTTCTAGGATCGCAGGTTTTTTGAATTTTATTTTTCACGCAACGCCACGATACGGCCCAATCGACTGGGGAATGCAATTAGCACCAAAAAGCGGAGCCCGTATTGAGCCCCGTAGGCGAAATAGGGCGACAGCGTAGGCGTATGCGCGCAACGCCAGTGAGCACATAGCCGGAGCCAGAGCGCGTATTGCCCGCAGGCAATAGCGCGACAAAAGCCCGTATTGAGCGATAGCGAAATAGGGCGCCCCCCCAAAAAAACGATTAATTCGCGGAACAAACGAGTGCGGCGGAGAAAGCGCGTGTCGTGAGCGTGCGTTCGGTGTCGGGGAGTTCGAAATCGAGGGTGAATTCTTCGCCTTTGCCGTCGGCGGCGGTGAGGTATTGTTTGCGGTAGGGCGAATAGGTCGTGTTGATCATTTTGCCATCGCGGAACGAGATGAGGCGCAAGTAACCTTCGGCGCCTTTGCCTTTGGGGTATGGGTAGTAATTGCTGTGATCGACGACGATTTCGACGACTGAGCGGTTTTGGTTTGGGATTTCGTGGATGTTGTAGTCGCGTTCAGCGGTGTGGCCGCAGAGGACGAGTTTGACGTTGGCATTTCGGGCGACGACGACGCGATAGATGCGATCGCCCAATTGCGATGGTTTGCCGTTTCGCAAGTAACTGTGCCGCCCGACGATGGCGATGCGATGGGCATAAGTGGCGAGTGTGGCGTTGAGCCAATCGTAGGGGAATTCGTCGTAGCCCGAGTTGATGACGATGAAATCGCGGTTTGCGATGGTGACGAGCACATAGTGATTGTAGTGGCTAGGCGGCGTGAGATCGCTTTTTCCATACCAAAAGAAGTTTTCGAATCGCGAGGGAGGGAACGTCTTTTCGAAATACTCGCGGATATTGAACTCACCCAAGCTGACCTTGAGGAAAGTGTCGTGATTGCCGACCGAGACGCCGTTTGGCATGCCGACGTCTTCGATGATCTTATGGGCTTCGCTCGCGATTTGTTGTTCGACCTCGAACATGCTTTCGCCAGATGTGTTGTTCGTCATGTCGCCTGCATGATGGAAGTAGGCGGCTCGCCCCGCCAAATACTCATCGCGCGCGTAGGTCATAATCGTGTTGTATATGCCGTTTGGTTTTCCATCGACGAAAAACGCGCTCGAGGTGTAATTTTGCGTATCGCCCGTGAAGATGATCGTGTCGGATCCGTTAGCGGCGAGCTCTTGAACGGCCATGAGGCGCAAAGTATGTGTCGCTGGGTCGACGTTTTGGGCGTTTGGGACGTCGATTTCGATTTTGACTTGGCCCGAGTCGTCGGTCGGCTGCCCGATGAGTTTTGCCCATTTTTGCTCACTGCTCTGCCAAGCCATGATGGCGATGCGCTCGCCGATGCGCGTCGCCCCCTCGTATGCGATGCGCGTTACCCCTGTTTGGGGGAGATTGTGCACTTCGAAGACGTGATAGGGGAGCGCGTTGGTCGCATCGGTCGTTTCGGGGTCGTCGAGTGTGAATTCCGTTTCGCCGGGGTATTGAGCGCTTTTGAGCTGCAAATCTTCGGTCGTCGCGACAAATGCCTTGTATTGGCGCGTGCTTGGGTTGCAAATGCAGGCGCCGGCGACGCACACCGACGACGTTTGCGAGCAATCGGCACACGATTCACCGCACGACGTATTCGATTCGGCTGTACATTGGCCGCCTTCGCCGCAGTGGCGCATGTTATTCGGGCATTGGCAAGCACCATCGATGCAGATTTCGCCATTTTGCGAGCAATCGGCACACGATTCACCGCAAGACGTATTCGATTCGGCTGTACATTGGCCGCCTTCGCCACAGTGGCGCATATTATTCGGGCATTGGCAAGCGCCATCGATGCAGATTTCGCCATTTTGCGAGCAATCGGCACAAGATTCACCGCAAGACGTATTCGATTCGGCTGTACATTGGCCGCCTTCGCCACAGT
>OQWM01003365.1_pt1 | contig 10687 bp, 9 predicted proteins | sample 1691531 | NCBI WGS metagenome assembly OQWM01 (sample SAMN03418257, study PRJEB22391) | human gut metagenome | biome: human-gut; feature: organic feature; material: feces | host: Homo sapiens | place: Tanzania | collected 2013-01 | reverse complement strand
AGCTGTACACAGTCTGATGCGGACCGAATCTTGCAGGAAGATCGCTCCAGCGCGCACCGCTGCGGGCAAGCCATAGGATGCCATTAAGATGCGCGCGAATATCCTTCTGCGGGCGACCGGTATGCGAGATCGGGATAAGCGGCTGGACCAGCTCCCATTCCTTATCGGTAAGTTCATAACGACGGGCTTTCATGCTTGTCACTTCTTTCTGCCCTTGTCTTACCACTTATTTGTGTCTTTTTCTTGTACGTTTCGCTATTTTTGACTTTTCAGATACACCCTAAGGCCTTCCCGGTGCGCGCAGCCCGCAGTGCTCTGCGCACATTTGGGGAAAAGCTTACTCCGCCGAACCGAGATAGGCTCTGCGCACATCGTCGTTGCGCAGAAGGTCTCTGGCCTTGCCGGTCAGGCTGATCCGCCCGCTTTCGAGGACATAGCCGCGGTTGGCGATGCTCAGCGCCATATTTGCGTTCTGTTCAATCAACAGAACGGTCGTGCCGCTTTTGTGAATACGCTCGATCAGCTCAAAGATCACCTCGACAAGATTCGGGGAAAGACCCATCGACGGCTCGTCGAGGAGCAGAAGCTTCGGCTGTGACATCATCGCGCGGCCGATGGCAAGCATCTGCTGCTCGCCGCCGGACATGGTCTTTGCCTGCTGCTTCTTGCGCTCATAGAGTCTCGGGAACAGCTCATAGACCTGCTGATAGGAAGCTTCGATCTGCTTCTTGTCCTTGACGGTATACGCGCCGATGCGCAGATTTTCCTGTACGCTCAGGCCACCGAAGACCTCGCGGCCCTCCGGCGAGACGGCGATGCCGAGCTTTGTGATGTCCGAGGGCTTATACTTGGTGATATCGGTACCGTTGAAGACGATCTGGCCGCTGCTCACCGGGGTGATGTCCGTGATGCTCCCAAGCGTCGTGCTCTTGCCCGCGCCGTTGCTGCCGATCAGGGTGACGATCTCACCGGGATAGACCTCAAGGCTGATGCCCTTCAGGGCCTGAATGCTGCCGTAATTGGTAAAGATATTCTTTACCTCCAGAATCGGTTCCGCCATTCTTATGCCTCCTCCCCGTCGGTTTCGTCGTCGATGGCGCGCTGCGCGCCGAGGTACGCCGTAATGACTTCCTGATTCGTCGCAATCTCCTTCGGCAGACCCTCGGCAATCTTGCGGCCGTGGTCAATGACATAGATACGGTCGGAAATATTCATAACGACGCTCATGTCGTGCTCAATCAGCAGGATGGTGATGCCTCTGTCGCGCAGATGGCGGATAAAGTCCATCAGCTCTGCCGATTCGTTCGGGTTCATGCCCGCCGCCGGCTCGTCAAGAATGACCAGCTTCGCGCCCGTTGCCAGCGCACGCGCAATCTCCAGCTTACGCTGCATGCCATAGGGCAGGTTCTTCGCGTAGTTGTCAATCTGATCCGCCAGCCCCAGCGAGTCAAGCAGCGCAATCGCGCGCTCATGGCAGGCCTTTTCTTCCTCGCGGTACTTCTTTGTCCGGAACAGCAGATCCAGGAAGCTGTACTGGGTGTGGATATGTTCACCAACCAGAACGTTTTCGATGACGCGCATCGTCGGGAACAGACGGATATTCTGGAACGTTCTCGCAATGCCCGACTTGACAATCCGGCGCGGCTGCTTGTTCTGGATCTCCTGGCCGTTGAAGACAATCGTGCCGCCGTCGACGTTATAGACGCCGGTCAGCATGTTGTAAATGGTCGTTTTGCCTGCGCCGTTCGGGCCGATGATGCTGACGATCTCGCCCTCATTGACGTAAAGCTCTACATTTTCGACGGCGACCAGGCCGCCGAAGATCTTGGTAATACCGTTGACTTCCAATAGTTTCATTGCATCACCTGCTCTCTGTTACCGGGATCTTCCCGCTTCTGCGGGCGGACAATACCCTTCGGAAGCGTATAGGGCCGGCGGCTCAGACCGCCAAGAAGTCCCTGCGGACGGAAGCGCATCATAAAGATCAGCAGCAGGCCGTAGACGACAAAGCGGTAGTCGGCCAGACTGCGCAGGACCTCGGGGAATGTGATCAGGACAAGCGAGCCGAAGATCATGCCTGGAATAGAGCCGAGGCCGCCGAAGATGACGATGCAGAGGATGGTCATCGACACGTCAAAGCTGAAGGTCTGCGCATCGATATAGCGGTTCATGGATGCGTAGAACGCACCAGCCATACCGGCGATGGCGCCGGAGAGGACGATGGTCTGCACGCGGTAGGAGGCTGTGTTGATGCCCATCAGCTTCGCGGCAAGCTCATCCTCCTTGATTGCGCGCACCGCACGTCCAAACTTGGAATTGACGACGTTCGTACATACAACAATGGTCAGAACGACCAGCACCAGCATCAGCCAGTAGAAGCCACCGTTCGCCGTGGTGAGCTGCCAGCCGAAAATCTCCGGGCGGGGAATGCCGCGCACGCCGAGCGGGCCGTTGGTGACATTGTTCCAGTTGAGAACGACCATTTCCACGACCTCACCAAATGCGAGCGTGATGACCGTCAGATAAGATGCGGACAGCTTCATCGTGGAAACGCCGAGAATCAGGCCGCCGATTGCACCGCCGACAATGCCGAAGGGAAGCGTCACCCAGAACGGCCAGCCGAGCTTTGAGCCGAGCAGGCCGGAGAAATACGCGCCCATCATATAAAGTGCGGCATGACCCATCGAGCTTTGACCCATATAGCCGGTGATGAGGTTCAGGCTCATCGTCAGGATGGAGTAGATGCCGATCAGGCACATGACGCGCAGCACGTACTGGCTGGTAACAACAAACGGAACCGCCGCCAGCAGAATCAGCGCAGCAGGAGCCACGATGAACTTATGCCGGATGACCCAGTCGGTGACGTTCGAGGTGCACGTCTGAAGCCCGGAAAGAACCGAATTTGATTTTTTCATGCAGTTCCCCTCCTTAGACCTTATCCACAACGTGCTTGCCGAAGATGCCGGACGGCTTGATCATGAGAACAAGGAACAAGATCAGATATGCCGTGGAGCTGCGGAAGCTGCCGCCGAGCAGCATAACGGCCAGCGATTCCGCCACGCCGATGATGATACCGCCGACAACCGAGCCGTGCAGAATGCCGATGCCGCCCAGAACCGCCGCCGAGAAGCCCTTCAGGCCGGCGTCAGTGCCCATTGTGCTGTAGACCATGCCGTAGTAGCTGGAAACCAGCACACCGGCAACCGCGGCGCAGACGCCGCTGATGAAGAATGTGAATGTAACAACCTTGCGGACGTCAATACCCATCAGGTTTGCAGCCTTGGTGTTCTCGCGGGCCGCGCGCATGGCAAGGCCGATCTTGGTGCCGTTGACGATATAGGTCAGGACAACAAGGAACACCAGCGCAATCAGGAAGATCGCGGCCTGTGCGCTTGTAACAGTGACGCCGAAAAGCTGGAAGCTTCCGAACTTAAAGAGTGAAGGGAACGGTTTTTTTGTACTGTCAAACAGAATCATCATCATGTTCTGTATGATGTAGGAAACACCCATAACAGAGATCAGACATGTGATGTTCGGTGCATTTTTGGCACGGAGCGGCGCAAGGATCACACCGTCCATGCAGGAGGCGAGGATACCAGTCGAAATCGCTGCGAAAATCAGCGCCGGGCCAATGCCCCAGTTCAACGAAACCGCGAACAATGCCATATGCGCTCCAAATGCGTAGATGGAACCGTGCGCCATGTTCAGCAGCTGCAGAATGCCGAAGACGAGCGAGTATCCAACTGCTATCAGCGCATATACCATACCAAGCATGATTCCGTTGATGACCTGCTCAAGTATTGCATGTGTCATTGATGGCCATACCTTTCCGCTGCGTCTTTCGGCACGGACGCGCAAGTCCGTTTTACGGCGCAGCCTGTAAGAATTTGTATAAATCAGAGAAAAATCAGGCGCAGGAGAGTCCCGCTGCAACTCGGCACAATATCCCGTTCTGCAGAAAAGCCGGTGCTCTCCCACGCCATGCGGTATTTGAATGGATCAGGCGATACAGCGTCTCAATGATGTGCGGGCCGCCCTATGCAAAAGGGCGTGAGACGCGCCCTTTTGCGGCATGGAGAAATCACGCTGAGAAATCTGTGATCTGTGAATCAGTTCACGCCAAGGCTGGCTTCGTAGTCGGTCTGGGACAGCAGAGCGTTCGGGATCTCGACATAGTCGCCGTCCTTGATCTCAAGCAGAACCTGCTGCTTCGGGCAGTTGCCTTCCTCGTCGAAGGTGATCTTGCCGGTCACGCCCTGGAAATCGGTTTCAGCAAGGTTCTTGACGATGTCGGCACGCTCAGCGGAGTTGCCCTTTTCGATGGCGTACAGGATCGCGTAGGTGGCGTCATAAGCCTGTGCGGCAAAGGTGCTGGGGTTGCTGCCGTAAGCTTCGATGTACTTCTGGACGAAGTTCTGGACGTTGGGGTCAGCGCTCTCATAGAAGAAGCTGGTGCCGATGACAACGCCTTCCGCGTCTTCACCCGCGAGGTCAAGGAATTCCTGGGAGAAGCAGGCTGCGGACATGATGAACTTCATGTTGGGGTTCTTCTCAAGATACTGCTTGATGAACGGAGCGGTCTGGGCATAGGCGCCGGAGGAGTAGATGACCTCAACGCCAGCCTGCTCAAACTTGCTGATGGCAGCAGAGAAGTCAACAGTGCCTTCTTCGTACAGGTCAGCGAGCAGAAGATCGCCGGGGTACTTGTCGCCGTACTTTTCGATCATGCTCTCGATGCAGTTGGTGATGGACAGGCCGGCATCGGAGTTGGGGTTCAGCGTGCCGATCTTGGTGTAGCCAAGGTAGGCAGCGATCTGGAGCATGGTGTTGGCATCCGTGGTGTAGACAGCGTTGTTGCGGAAGATGCAGTCGCCGATCTTCGCAAAGTCAACGTGAGCCGCGGAAGCGTTGATGAGGGCCAGGCCGGACTCCTGATAGATCTCAGCCGCAGTCATAGCGACGCCGCTGGAGAAGTGGCCGACAACGGCGCTGATGGACTTGTCGCCAACGAGCTTTTCCGCAATGGAAGCAGCCTGCTCGGAGGTGTTGGCATCGTCATAGTCAACCATCTTGATGGTCTTGCCGATGACGCCGCCCTTTTCGTTCCACTCGTCGATGGCGATCTGCATGGCAGTCTTCATGGATTTGCCGTACTCGGCGTTGTCGCCGGTCTGCGGGCCGACGAAAGCAAGGGTGATCTCGCCGCCTTCTTCGGTCTTGTCGCTGTCAGCAGGGGTCTCAGCGGACGTATCGGCGTTGTCCTTGGTGTCAGAGGTGGACAGAGTGCTGGGGGTGTCGTTGGTTTTGTCGGTCTTGGCGCAGCCAGCCAACATGCCGATCACCATAATGGCAGCCAGCAGGATGCCGATGATCCTTTCGAGTCTTGACTTTTTCATTGTGTTTCCTCCTGTGTTTTATTCTTTTTGAGAATATATCTCAAGCGGATGATTCCGCTCAAGTACGACTGGATGGTTCTGCACTGTGTCTTACAGCTCAACCTGACCGAGCATGAGCTTCAGGATCTCGATATCCGTCTCCTTCATGCCGACGCGGCCGATATAACCCATGCTGCGGATCGTTTTTTCGATGTCATTCTGAATGAAGCCCTCGCCGGATTCAAAGTGACGGCCGCGGATGCCCATGTTGTGCGCCATAATGGCCGCTTCAACCGCGGAGGCGATCTTTGCCGCGCAGGAAGCCTTGGCCCCGTCGCAGACGATGCCGCCGACGTTGGCGATGGTGTTGACAATGGTCATACAGACCTGCTCATAGGTGCCGCCATACATATATGTAATGCCGGCGCCGCAGCCGCAGGCCGCGGAGACCGCACCGCAGAACGCGGAGAGGCTGCCGATGAAGTGCTTCTGATAAATGGAAACCAGATTGCTGACGATCAGCGCGCGGTAGAGCGCATCTTCCCGAATGCACAGCTCCTTGGCGTACTCGATGACAGGCAGCGAAACAGTCATGCCCTGATTGCCGCTGCCGGAGTTGATGACGACCGGGAGCGAGCAGCCGCCCATGCGGGCATCGGAGCCGGCCGCAGCCTTGGCGCGGGCTCTGGCCTGAACGTTGTTGCCGTAGATTTCAAGAATTGTCCGGCCGACCTGCGCACCGTAATTCGAGCAGAGGCCCTCGGAGGCAATGGCCGTATTCTTTTCAATCTGCTCCTTCAGGACGTCCTGAATGAGACTCAGATCAACGTTATCTGCAAAATCAAGGATATTCCGGATATTCCACAGATCCCAGCCGTCGTTTCCTTCACTGCCGGAGGTGTCGACCGGCGTCTCTTCAAAGAGGACTTCGCCGTCCTTGACTATTTTGGTAATGAGCGTGTGGCGGTTTACAATGGTGACGCTGGCGCTGTGCTCTGCGGACTGGACACTCGCCACAATGTAAAGGTTTTCAACTCCTTTCTGCAGTTTGCACTCGACAAAACCTTCCGCGACCAGGCGCTTGGTCTGCTCGATGTGCTCCGGCGTAACTTCTTCAAGCACTTCCAGCTCCCGGCTGGCATTACCGCCGACAACGCCCAGAACAGCCGCAACATCGATGCCGCGCAGGCCGCCGGAGTTCGGAACTGTGACGCCTTTGACGTTTTTGACAATATTACCGCTGCAGCGGATCTCCATATGGGTCGGGAACTCACCGAGGACCTCCCGTGCCTTGGCCGCCGCGTAAGCGATTGCAATCGGCTCCGTACATCCAAGTGCCGGGACCAATTCGCGCTTCAGTGTTTTGATAAACACATCCTGCGTTTCCTGATTCATAGTGTGCCTCCTGTTGTGTATGAAAACATTTTCACACATGCTCCCTTCAAAGTCAAGCATATGTTAAAAAATCGACGAAACGAACAAATTGCTGTCATCTTTTTTGTGTAGTAAAGACATCTTCTCTGGCTTTTAATTGAAAATATTTTCATATAAACAGATATGCGGCAGTCTTCTCCGACAAAATCGTGAAAACCGCCGCATAAATCACTGGATCGCTTCTTCTCAGATGGAGACCGCCATCGTCGTTGCAATCGTTAGCGCAGGCTGCGTTACATCCACGCGCGTATACTGCACCACGACCGGCTCGCTGCATTCGATCACTGCCGCGTAGCCAACGCCGCGCGGGATCGCCTGACCGTCCTGATTTTTCAGCTCGTTTGTGTGGAAGTGGATCGTCCGCTCCGCCGGAATCTCCAGCACAAAGCCGTCCAGCTTCTCCCGATCCTCAAAATACAGCGTCATGTGCGCCGTAATGGGCTTTTCCGCCGTGTTAAGGACGCTGATTGCCTCATGTCCCAGATAATCGCCCTGATCCTTGACCGGCCAGAAGCAGTCCGGAATATACCATTTCATTGTTTGTTCCTCCTATTCTATCCCAAGGTGTATCGCCGCCGTGCTTTTGCGCGGAAGCAGCCTTGTGGAAATCTGCATTTTCACCGGAGCAGAAAACGGATACTGAATGCAGTCGCACAGCAACCGCGCCGCCCAGATCCCCATTTCCTTGCAGGGAACCTCCATCGTGCTCAGCGGCGGTTCAGCCATGCCGGAAAGCGGGATGTTGTCAAAGCCGATGACGGATACGTCTTCCGGAATGCGGAGTCCTGCCTCACGCAGAGCCTTGATCGCGCCGAGCGCGATCGAATCGTTGTTCGCGATCAGCGCCGTAGGAAACCGCTCTCCTTGCGCCAGAAGATCATGCACTGCCAGATATGCTTCATCGGGCGTCGGATTCACGCGGAAGATCTGCGGTTCCTGCTCGTTCTCCCGAACTGCCTCGCAATAGGCCCTCTCGCGCGCCATACAGTTGCTTGAGGGCGTCTGATTGGCAAGAAAGCCGATTTTCTTATGCCCGAGCTCATGCAGATAGCGAAGCGCCTGCCGGATGGCGTTTCGGTTATCCATCGTAATGCTGTTGAGATCTGTTTCTGCCGACGCATTGTCGAGCAGCACCAGCGGCACCGGCAGCTGCGGCAGTGTGCGCAGGTCGCCGTCTGTCAACTCCGTGCCGAGCAGCAGAACCCCGCCGCACTGTTCTGCGTGCACCGCGCGCATGATCTCCGGAAGGTCGGCAGCTCTGCAGGTCGTGACCAGCAGCTCATAGCCCTGCCGACGGCATTCCAGACTGATCGCATCGATGATCATGCTGATAAAACCCGGATTGCCGTCCACCAGCATAGCATGGCGCTTGCATTTCAGTAATCGGATCGCCCGGGCAGTGTTCTCTGTCCGGAGCACATCCTCCGGGCGCAGCCGAGGCTTGTCTGCGGCATAGCCGTTCTCCTCCAGCAGCCGCACAATCTCCTCACGCTTGGCTTCGCCCACGCCGGGACGGCCATGCATCACCAGGGACACGGTCGACGGAGATACGCTCGCCTGCGCCGCAATTTCCTTCAGCTTCATCCGTGAACCCCCTCCTTTCCTGTTCTGTCCGCCTCAGTATAGCACAGAGCGCTGTCTCGGCGCAAGCCTTTTAGTGAAATTCGATTGTATTTTACTAAAATTTGTGCGCATTTGATAATTTTCAGCCTAAAATCCCGTCATTATCTCCATTGACATTTTGTTTTTAAGCTGTTATTCTTAAAGGCGAAGATAAATTTTACTAAATTTTGTGCCGTGTGTGCGCCTCCACGCCCCGGCAGAAAGGATGCTTTTATGGACGATTCTCTGGTTTCCAAACGCTATGAGCTGGCGCAGCAGGTCTATGCCGCGCACGGCGTTGACACGGAAAAAGCAATGGCTGCCATCGACGCCATCCCCATTTCGATGCACAGCTGGCAGGGCGACGATCTGCTCGGCTTTGAAGGTGCCGAGGCTCTGACCGGCGGCATTCAGGCCACCGGCAACTATCCCGGCCGCGCCCGCACTGCGGACGAACTGCGCAGCGACATTGATGTCGCGCTTTCCTGCGTTCCCGGCACCATGAAGGTCTCTCTGCATGCTGTCCACGCGGAGAAAGACGGCCGCAAGGTCGACCGCGACGAGTACGACGTCAGCCTGTTCGAGCGCTGGATCGACTGGGCCAACGCCAGAAACATCGGCCTTGACTTCAACCCCACCTTCTTCTCCCACCCGATGTCCGACGGAAACTTCTCCGTCACCAGCCTTGACGAGAAGAAGCGCCGCTTCTGGATTGAGCACGGCAAGCGCTGCCGCGAAATCTCCGCTGAGATCGGCAAGCGCACCGGCAAGACCTGCATCGACAACTTCTGGTTCCCCGACGGCTACAAGGACATCCCCGCCGATACGCTGGTCCTGCGTGAGAGCATGACTCAGGCACTTGACGAAATCTTCGCCGCGAAATTCGACCCGAAGTACACCGTCGACGCCCTTGAGAGCAAGCTCTTCGGCCTCGGCGTTGAGAGCTATACCGTCGCCAGCCACGAGTTCTCGCTCCTTTATGCCGCCACCCGCAATATTCTCTACACGCTGGATGCCGGCCATTTCCATCCGACCGAGAGCATTGCAGCCAAGCTGACCGCAATCCTGAATTTCTTGCCGCAGGTCATGCTGCACGTCAGCCGCGGTGTCCGCTGGGACAGCGACCACGTCGTCATCTGGAACGACGAGCTTCAGGCCATCGCCACTGAAATCATCCACAACGGCTATCAGGGCCGCGTCAACATCGGCCTCGACTACTTCGACGCCTCCATCAACCGCATCGCCTGCTGGATCATCGGCGTGCGCGACACGCGCAAGGCTCTGCTCAAGGCAGCGCTCGATCCAATGGCTCCGATCCTCAAGGCTGAGCAGGAGGGTGATTACACCTCCCGTCTGGCGCTTCTCGAGGAATCCAAGACGCTTCCGTTCGCAGATGTGTGGGATTACTACTGCATGAGCAGAAATGTCCCCGTCGGCCAGAGCTGGCTCAAGACCGTCAAGGAATACGAGGCGGCTGTCACACTCAAGCGCTGAGGAAAAATCTCTTTTACCGCGCAGCGGAATTGTGATACAATATAATAAATGATGGCGGCACCCGCAGATCCGGCGGAAGCACATTTGCGTGCGCCCGGTTTTGCGGGTGCCTTTTCGCGGCTGTGCCGCGGAATCCTGCAAAGGGGAAAGGAAGAACGATTATGCATTATTATATCGGTCTGGACAACGGCGGCACTACCACCAAAGCGGCGCTTTTCAGCAGCACCGGCGAGGAAATCGCAGTCTGCAGCATGTCCACCGCCATGCTGACGCCGCAGCCGGACTATGTTGAGCGTGACATGGAAGAGATGTGGCAGGCGAACTGCGCCGTAATCCGCGGTGTTCTGGAAAAGTCTGGCGTTGCGCCGAAGGACGTCGCCTGCGTCGGAATCTGCGGCCACGGCAAGGGGCTTTATCTGTGGGGCAAGGACGGCAGGCCCGCGCGCAGGGGTATCATTTCATCGGATAACCGTGCATGGGAATATCCGGTGCGCTGGAAGCAGGATGGCACCGAGGTAGCCGTGTTCGCCCGTTCCTGCCAGCATATCATGGCCTGTCAGCCGGTCGCGCTGCTGGCGTGGATCCGCGATCACGAGCCGGGCGTGCTGGAAAATGTGCAGTGGGTCTTCGCCTGCAAGGACTACGTCCGCTTCCGCCTGACGGGCGAAGCGAAGGCAGAGCTGACCGACTATTCCGGCGCAAACCTTCTGAATCTGTACACGCGCCAGTATGACAGGGAGCTTCTGCGGCTGTTCGGGCTGGAATGCATCGCGCCGGCGCTG
>OQWM01003359.1_pt1 | contig 10703 bp, 11 predicted proteins | sample 1691531 | NCBI WGS metagenome assembly OQWM01 (sample SAMN03418257, study PRJEB22391) | human gut metagenome | biome: human-gut; feature: organic feature; material: feces | host: Homo sapiens | place: Tanzania | collected 2013-01 | reverse complement strand
TCCCCATTGTCCGGATTGACGAAAGTGATGGTCTTCTTGAGAATGTCTTTCAATCCGTTGTAGGATGTGAGGTTATATGTCGCGCTGACGTCCCAGCCCTTGAGAATGTCCACTTTGACAGTTTCCATTATCGAGAGTTCGTCTGCATCTGTCTTGATCCTGCCGCCGTCGTACAGGACAGCCACCGGGTTGGTGTTGCCTCCGCCATAACCCCAAGAGCCGTCTGTGAAACGGAGAGGGGAGTTAGGCGCGATTCGCATTGCATTGTAGATGGCTCCGCCGCCGCTGGTGAGCGAACTTACAGGAGAAGTCACTTTTGTGGTGGTGTATCCGATGTTGGATGAGATGGTGACTCTGTCGATGAGTTTCGTGTTGATTTTGAAACGGATGTTGTGCCTGCGCTCACCGGTACTGTTGCCCACTGTGAGACCGTCCTGGTCGAAATATCTGTAGGACAGCATATAACCGCTGTTTCCGAGGGTTCCGTTGAGGCTGACAGAGTAGTTCTGCTGAGGAGCCACCTTCTTGAGGACTTCGCCGACCCAGTTGGTGTTTCCGAAATAGTTAGGGTCCGAGTTGTTGCGCACCTTGTCGAAATGTTCAGGAAGCCAGGCTGCCGGGCTTCCTACATTCTTTCTTGCCTCGTTGTCGAGGGTCATGAACTCGATCGCGTCGCACATCTCCGGCAGTCTTGTCGGAGTCTGTATTCCGGCATAGGCTGAGAAGTTGATTCTTGTGACGCCGTCTTTTACAGTGGCGAGTTTCTTGGTGGTCACGAGAAGGACACCATTTGCTGCCCTGGCTCCGTAGATTGCTGCGGAAGCCGCGTCCTTGAGGACTGATACGCTTTCGATGTCTTCCGGGTTGATGGATGTGATGTCACCTTCGACACCGTCGATGAGTATGAGAGGGTTTGCATTGCCGATGGTTCCCACTCCGCGTACTCTGATTGTGGTGTTTGCCTGTCCTGGCTGTGATGAAGAGTTTACTACCGTCACACCCGGGAGAAGTCCCTGAAGTCCTGAAGCGACGCTTGAAATAGGTCGTGCATTCATTTCTTCACTATTGATCATCGCCACCGCGCCGGTAAGATTTACCTTTTTCTGGACACCGTAGCCGACAACGACGGTCTCCTGAAGCATCTGAGTGTCTTCAGCGAGGACCACTTTCCTCGCAGCTGCTGAACCGGCAACTATGATCTGCTCCTTGTAGCCGAGGCTGCTGATTCTGATTTTGGTCTGGGCGGAAGGTACTATGAGTTCCCAATTTCCGTTGGCGTCAGTGATGGTGCCGCCCTTTGCCCCTTCAATCAGCACGCCTGCACCTATTACAGGCTCTCCGGTACTGTCAATGACAGTTCCGCTGGCCTTGAATGTCGTCTCTTTAGTTTCTTTGTCAATGTCTTTCTTCTCCTCGCTGAGCACGATCTGATGGCCGTTTATCTCATAAGAGATGGCCAGGCCGCTGAAAATTCTGTCGAGGATGAATTCAATGCTCTTGTCCTTCGCATCGATGCTTACGCGTGCATCTTTGTCAGGGAGCATGTTACTGTAGAAGAAGCTGTACTCGCTTTCGTTCTCCAATGTAGCAAGGGCCTCCGTAAGAGGAACGTCCTTGAATGAGACACTTATCTGTCCGTGCAGAGGTGCCGCATTCAGCAATACGCTGAAGAACAACGTGATGATTAAAAGTTTTGCTTTCATTATTATTGTTATTGGTGTTATTGTTTTGTATTTACATGGTGGTCAGGTATTCCGGAACTCGGGCGTTATTTGCGTCCCGTGCGCCGTCTGCTGAACTTTATCGTGTTGTAGTACATCTGGGCTTCCACCGGCGATGTCGCTGTGATAAGGTCAAGCACATTGCTCAGAGAACTGTTCCTCACAAGTCCAGTGTAGGAGTAAGCCGTCACGCTTTCGTCCTCGAAGATGACATTGACATTGTACATTCTCTCGAGAATGGCTCCTATCTCCTTGAGGTTGTTATTGTTGAAGAAGAGTTCATTGTCACGCCAAGGGATGAGGTGGTTTTTGTTCGGCGCATCATATTTCCTCATTTCACCGCTCTTTACATTGTAACTTATTTCCTCTGCCGGCTTCATGAGCATTTCCCTACCGTCTGCAGTCGCCTTCACGCAGCCTTCGACCAATGTCGTAACTATCTCAGGCTCTGAACTATATGCTCTGACATTGAACTTTGTTCCGAGAACCTCGACCTTCATCTGCCTGGCCGATACGACGAGCGGAATCTCTTCATTGCGGGCGACTTCGAAATAGGCTTCGCCATTCAGGTCAATGTCGCGGTTCTTCACATTGAAATCCGATGCATAACGGATCGAACTGCCGGAGTTGAGCATGACCTTGGTCCCGTCCGGGAGGGAAATCGTGCTTTTCTGACCGTTCGCGGCAATGCACTCAAATACATTGGCCTCGGCCTCTCTGCCCTTGCCTGCTACGAATCCTGTAACGACAGCAATGGCGACCACGGCAGCCGCCGCAGTCCACTTGAATATTCTTCTGAACAGCAGTTTCTTCTGTGCCTTGATTCCGATAAGCAGTTTTCTGCGGATTCTCTCTTTCTGGATGCCGGACATTCCAGTACCTGCGTTCTGCCATTTGGAAAATGCATATTCGTCGAAAGCCTGTGCTGCATCCTCCTCGTCCATCATGGCGCGGAGTATCGCATTTTCTTCGGCTGTAGTCTTTCCGGAAAGGTATTTTTCAATCAGTGAATGAAATCTTTCGGTTTCCATATTCTGTAGTTTTGCTATATGTATCCACAGAATCAATAAAACCTTACAAGAAAATTGAAAAAATTATAAAATTTTGCTCAACTTAAGATTACCGCCAGCATCAGAAGCTCTGAAATCCTCTGACGGATAGCGTTTTTCGCCCTTGCGATCTGGGTTTCCACGGTCTTGGGAGAAATGTCCAGACGTTCGCTTATTTCGTGGACGGACAGCCCTTCGATAAAGCGCATCTTGTAAATCATTCGTCTGGATTCAGGCAGGGCGGCGATTGCAGCTTCAGCTTCCGCCAATATGACGGCCGTGTCTCCAGTCTCGAACTCTTCCTGCCGGGCATCGTCGCTTTTCGACACATAGTCAATGTATTTCGATGCTGTCACCTGTCTGCGCAGTTCCTTGAACACGGCATTGCGGGCTACGACATAAAGCCATGCCGGCACGTTTCCCTCAGGGGAAATCGAGGACCTGCGGATCCACATCAGGGCGAAGCAGGACTGCGTGATGTCTTCGGAAAGGTAGGTGTCTTTAAGGATGGAGTGGGTGAAATTGAAGACCATTCCCGCATACTTGTCATACAACGCCGAAAACGCCTCAATAGACGAGGCATTCAGCTGCTCTATGAGTATTTGGTCTTCTTTCATGATGTAGCGGGAGTTCTGTGTTGCTACCACAAATATAGAAAATAAAGTCAAGTTTCCCGCTATTACTTGGATTTTCAGGCCTCTGAGCCCTCTACAGGGTGCACCAGAAAGTGACGATGAACGGTATTGAAAACTCAAGCACAAAGCCGTGGAACAGCGAAACCACAGCATATTGCTTGCCGGAAGAGTCCATGATGATAGGCAATGTCGTGTCCATCGAAGTCACTCCGCCTGCGGCGATAGGAGCCAATGGCCCTGCCACTTTTACCAGCAGCGGCGACAGGATCAATGTGAACATTTCCCGGACAATGTTCGAGAGCAATGCGATGGTACCGAGTTCCGCTCCCTTGTATTCTGTAATGAAGATGCTGGACAATGAATAGTATCCGAAGCCGGAACCTACTGCCAGACAGTCTGTCGCGCTGCGTCCGTGCAGCAGGAGAGCCGCGGCAAGTGCTCCGGCCAATGTGCCTAGAAGCGTACCGACCGGAAGCAGCGACATCCTCAGGTCCAGAGTCTTGAACTTGGATATGAAACTGTCGTCGCTTCCCACTCCTGCACCCACGAAGAAAAGCAGGGCACAGAGGGCATAGAACGTAAGATTGCCCTCAGATATGCCTGAGGGAATCAGGCCAGACAGTCCTGCGGCAATGCCGATGATGAAGAAACTGATAATGACAAGGCTGCCTTTCATCTCGATTTCCTCCTGCTTATATATTGCCATAGGATCCATGCGAAAACGCAGCTTCCTGCCGTGCAGAGCGTCGCAATCACGACTGCATCCAGTCCGAGTGAGGGCAATGCGGATATGATCTTCTTGTTTCCGCCGACTTCCACGCCGAGCAGGAACAGCAGAATCCATATGAGCAATGTCGTCGCCTTGGAAGTCCATTGGCAGTCCCGTTTTCTCAGGAGCCATCCGAAGGCAATGCCTCCGAACATGCAGCCGATAACTGTAAACATCTATTTGTCAGTATTTTGCGGTTTCGTAATGATTCTATGCTGCGATTGCAGAAATGCTTTCCTGTTCTTTTCCAGTGTTGCCCGTTCAGTTTCGGGCAATGCGAAATCGCAGAATCTTTCCCATATATAGTTTACGGCCTGCTGGGACGGATGCACCATGTCTTCTGCATAGAAACGGTAGTCCCTCAGCTCGTCCATCATGATCTCATAGGCAGGGAAGTATGCGCATTGGTCCGGATGATTCTCAACTACCGATTCCACGGCCATAAGCAGGGTGCTTTTGCTGATCTGGTTGCCGTGTGCGCCGTCTTTGAGATGACGTATGGGGCTGACAGTGAATATGAAACGCTTCTGTGGATATTTCTCGACAAGAGAATTGAGCAGTACCGAACATGTCTTCAGCGAAAGCCTTTCGCGGGTGAATTCTTTGGCATCCCGTTTCAGGCAATTGGACACGATCTCGCCTGTGGCATTGAACCGGAATGTCCAGGCCGTGCCGAGCGTGATGATTATCGTGGATGCCTCGCGGAAGAAGGCCGATGCTTCTGCAAGGGATTCATTTGCATTGACAAGAAACTCTGCGCTTGTCGCCCTTGCGGCTGCGGTGTGGTGGCTGAATGAACAGACCAGCTGCGCTCCGGCGCCCATCTGCACGCACTCGTCTTCGCCGAACGGAACAGCAGAATCCAGCCTCCGAACTGCATTGCAGACGGAAACTGGATTGTACAATGTTCCAAATGGATTGGTGCAGGCCCGGAACCCCATGTTCTTCATTATGAGGCCGATATTGTCGGAAAAACAACTGCCGAGCAGCAGGATGCTGTCATCGAAACTGATTTTTATCTTGCTTTCCGGAATATCCACCGGGGTCTGCAACTTTATCATATTTTGTCTGTTTGTGAGGAAAAGTTACTTTTCCATGGATTCGATTACTGAAAGGTTGGCTTTCCTTACTCTCGCCTCATCCATTTTCAGGACTTTGCGGTCGTAAGTCATAAAGCCGTTCACCTCGCCTTCCACGTCGGTGGTCTGTGTATAGACCGCTGCGCTGAAGCCGCTTCTGACCATTTCTTCCAGGTCGCGTGCATATTCCACGTAAACATCGGTAACCTCATCTGAGTTCTTGTACTGTACATAGCCCCAGTTGCGGTCTTTCTGCCACAGATGTCCTTCGAGAGGCAGGCCGATTCCGCCGTACTCTCCGAGGACAGTAACGTAATTGCTGTCGAAGAAACGCTGTTTAGGCCCCGGATATCTGTGCTCATCGAGGATATCACCGCATTTTCTGTGGTTTCCGCCTGAAGCTGAGTTCACAAGTCTGGTAGGGTCGAGTTCCTTGGTGTATTCAGCGACTTTCTCAGTGTCGAACTGTCCCCAGGCCTCATTGAACGGAACCCATACTACGATACAAGGGAATACACGTCTTGCACCGATGATCTCGGTCCATTCCTTATAGTAGTTCTTTTTCCATTCGTCAGGCACAGGTGTGTCTGTGCCCTGGTCCCAATTATCGTAAACCCACTTGTTGGTGGTGTTGTCCGCGATGCTTGGCATATCCTGCCATACCATCATTCCGAGCTGGTCGCAGTGGAAGTACCATCTTGCAGGCTCTATCTTGATGTGCTTGCGTATCATGTTGAAGCCCAGCTCTTTAGTCTTGACGATGTCGTATCTCAATGCCTCGTCTGTCGGAGCTGTGTAGAGTCCGTCAGGCCACCATCCCTGGTCGAGCGGGCCGAACTGGAACAGAGGTTTTCCGTTCAATGCCATTCTCTTGTAGTTGTGCGAGTCAGTGACCACGGAGATTTCCCTCATTGCCGCATAGCCTTCCACCTGGTCCAGAACCTTGCCGCCGCGAATTACTGAAAGGCGCAGTCCATAAAGGTACGGGGAATCAGGCGACCAGGTCTTTACTTCCGGCAATGTGACTGTAACTGCCTTGCTTTCAGCTGCTTTTGCGCTTGCGATGACCTTCTCGGCCGGTTTCTCAGGTGAGTATCCTACGCCGCCCTCCAGCACTTCTGCCAATATGATGTCGCCTTCGGCTGTTCCTTTCGTCAATGTCTTGACTGTCAATGATTTCGTGTCAATGTCGGCTACGGCTTCATAGCTCAGGAAGCGTGTCTCAGGCACTGTCTCCAGCCATACGCTCTGCCATATTCCGGAAACCGGAGTGTACCAGATTCCTTTAGGTGAGAGCACCTGCTTGCCCCTCGGCTGGAATGACTTGTCGCTGCTGTCTGCGACTTTCACCACGAGCTTCTGCTCGCCTTTCACATTGAGGTATGGGGTGATGTCGAACGAGAATTCCGTAAATCCGCCTGTGTGCGTTCCGAGGAATATATCATTGACATAAACATCTGCTTTCCAATCTACTGCGTCGAAGTTGAGCATCGTCCTCATTCCTTTCTGTGCCTTGGCCTGGAAAGTGGTGCTGTACCACAGGTTCTCATTTGGCTGAAGGATCCTTCCGACTCCTGACAATGATGACTCGATGGCAAACGGCACGAGTATCTGGCCGTCGTTTTCTGCCGGCTGAGGCTCTCCGCATTTGGTGACGGCATAGTTCCACAGTCCGTTCAATGATTTCCAGTCGCCTCTGACCATCTGCGGTCTCGGGTATTCCGGATGGCAGGATTCAGGAGAAACCTGCTCTGACCAGGTTGTACGGATGTTTTCGCCTGCCGGAGCCCAATTCTGAGCTGCTGCCGACAGCGGTAAGGTCAATGCTGTCGCAATAATTAGTGTAGTGATTCTGTTCATGTTATTATTGTGTGTAATAATTTGTAACGAAATAAAATCGAATCCTCTAATTTACGGTTTTTCCGTTAAAATTTGTACATGTTCAACCCGGTCTCTTCGGAAAATTTCCTGCCGATATGAGCATTTGAAGGGATTACTACCAGTTCACAGGCACCGCTTATGACTGCGGAGAAAAGATGCCCGCAGATGGCGGAACAGTCTGAGCGGCCGAAAGTTGCGTGAAGATGCAGATACACATTGCCGTCCTTCTCGGAGATGTTTCCGGTGAGATTGGCCATTTCCATCTGCTCCTTGAACTCCATGTCCACATATTTCTTGGTGGCAGGGTTCAGAAAACGCAGAACCACATCATTCACTGCGCCGAGACCATAAATCTCTCCCGCCAGGATGTTCTCTTTCCTGCAGAATTCGGTCAATGCCGCTGTTACTTCACAATGATTGTCAATGCTGAGAAAATATCTGTCTTCAGCTTTCGTGTACTTGTACATAGTATAATAATTATAGGTATATCAGTATGGCTATCGCTCCGACTGCTGCGGCAATGACTGTTTTTATAAGCTTGACAGTCAGCCAGCTGCGTTTGTTTTCGGCAATCAGCGGCAGGCAAGCGTGCCCGTCCTGGGAAATGCAGTTGGCGAGCAGTACCGGGAACGGAAGAATCCCCGCAGCGAACATTGACACGAAAACAAGGTGCGGACCCGACTCCGGAATCAGTCCGGCAGCGACCGCAATCACGAGCATAAGCCAGATGTTCCCCTTGATCCAAGTCTCGATGTCGATATAGATGGACAATATCCCGAATAGCGCGAGCACGCCGAATGTCCATGCGAAAATCGTAGGCAAATGCCTCTTTATCACGTGTTTCCATACGTGCTCTTCCAGGAAGTGGCGCAGGTTGCGGGCGTGATGCACGTGCTCTTCTCCCTTCTCGTGATGATGGCCGCCATCCTCGTGATGGTGGACCGCTTCGTCATGATGATGACAGCATTCCTCGTGATCGCGGCTGTCCTCCCCATTGTGATGGCCGCATTCCTCGTGGCTGTCCTCCCCGTGATGGTGGTGTTTCTCCACGTCGTGGTGGTGGCCGCAGTCGCAGGAATGGATCTCATAATTGTCATTGCTGCTCCTGTCCGCGCCGATGTTCATCATCTTGCCCTTCTTCTGCATTGACCCGACAATGATTTCTGTCAATGCACCTATGCCGATTCCGAGAACGAAAAGCCCGCACATCATCATCAGCGCAGTGCCCGGAAATTTCGCCAGCATTATGAAAGCCTCATCGCCGGTCGTGGCTATCAGCGTGGCCAGCAGCGCGCCGAACCCTATCATTCTGTGAGAGTAGAGTGATACGCCTGCAAATCCGCCGAGGCATCCCGGTATGAGTCCGAGGGCAGCGGAAGTCACGATCTGTCTGCCTTTGTGCTTCTCGAGACTGTGAAACATTTTTCCCTGAGTGCAGACATTGAAAATCTCTATCAATGTCATCATCAGTATTACGAGAGCACAGATTTCTATACTTTCCTTGAATGCATCTATGAGTGCGTCAGGTATATCGTGTGGCGTGTGGGGAAGTTCTCCGTGGATGTGTAATGGTAAGATGGACATAGGTTTATTGGTAAATGGTTCCCGCGATATAGAGGCTTATGACAGGCCTGAGCGGTGAATTTGTCGTCAGAATTATAGCTGTTTCATTGTCCCCGACAGGGAGATTGCCCGTGTCAAGTGTGCATTTGAAAGAATTTTTCCCGCCGGAGGGAGTGTCAATGAACTCTGCCGGCACTTTCACGCTGTCGTTTTCAGCATCGCATTTGTAGATGTGAAAACTGCCGCCACCCATATTCTTGTAGGAGAATGTTGCTGTGACAGCAGTGCCTTTGCGGACTTTTCCGAAATGGTAAGTGCTCGCGTCAAATATCGGCTGGGCTCCGTTTTCCTGTTCCTCGGCGGTCCAAGAAGAGAAGTCTTCTTTCGTGAAAGCCTTTATGCTCAATGCTTTATGTGGCTGGCCGTTTACTACAGGAGTTGCGAAATAAGTGTTTCTTCCCCACCTTGACCTGTCTGCCGTGACGATATATGTCATTTTGGCGGTGGCTCCGGCCGGTATCGGGTTCGGCGAAACGGAGACTGAAAGTCCCGGAGACACTTTCGTAAATGAAATCCTGGCAGGGGAGTTCCCGACATTGGCCACAGTCACTCCGTCGCTTTTCTGTCCGCCCTGTGACAGGTTTCCCAGCTGGAAAGAGGATTTGCGCAGTGCCAATGCTCCTCTTCTTTCAGGATATAATTCATTGAGCGACAGTTTCTTGGCATGGACTATCCCTCGGAGTCTGAGTATCACCGGCTTCTTTATTCCCGAAATATATACTGTCAATGTCTTGTCGAAAGGGTAGGGGCCTTCGTCATTGGTGTAGGTGGCTGAAATGGTGCCTGACTTTCCCGGCAGAACAGGTTCGCGTGTCCATTTTACCCTGGTGCAGCCGCAACTGCTTACTACATTGTATATGACTGCCGGTTTGGCAGATATGTTGGTCACCGTGAACGTGCAGCTCTGCTCTCCCTGTCCTACGGTGAGGTCGCCGAAGTCGTGTATGGTCTTGTCGAAACGCACAATCCCGTCATATTCAGTGGTTTTGCCGTCAGTTTTCACTTGAGCGTACAGAGCCGCCGAAAATAAGGCTGCGGTGATAGTCGCAGCCAGATATTTGTAAATCTTCATCATATCGGTCCAAGTTCCTGCAAAAATCTAACCACTATTGATTATTTGACAGATTTCACATACATTTGCATTCGTAAAAAAGCAACAACCAAAAGAATTTTAATATTATGGCTTACAAAATTTCTGAATCAGAGTGCGTAGCTTGCGGTACTTGCATCAGCGAGTGCCCTGCAGGTGCTATTGTAGAAGGCGATGTTTATCACATTGATCCGAACCTTTGCCTTGATTGCGGCACTTGCGCCGGTGTTTGCCCTATGGGCGCGATTCATCCGGGAGACGAGTAGTACGCGTCTGGAATCCGACACGAGAGAGACCTGGGGGTGTGATGCCGTCGGCCTCTCTCTTTTTTGTGCTCTGAAATGTATTGAATTTAGAAAAATATTCATATATTAGCGAGTTGTTTGATGGTTAATTACTTAATAATTAGATAATGAAACTTTCTATTTTTAACACTCTCCGTGCGGCAGCCTATGCAGTTGCGGCCGGACTCCTTGTTACTGCGGCAGTAGGATGCGATCCTTCAAGCAGTAATGACAAATCACTTTCAGTTTCTGACAAGTCAGTCATTCTCGATGGTGAAGGCGGCTCTCAGAAAATTTCAGTTTCAGCAAACGGTGTGTCATGGATTGCCACAGCTGCTGATTCTTGGGTGAAGTTGACTCCTCAGTCAGGAACAGGTGACTCATTTGTAGTCGTTTCCGCTGATGCGAACAATACGGCTGAAATGAGAACATCTTCCATTACTTTTGAGGCTCCAGGCGTAAGTCCGGTTGTGGTTTCAGTTCTCCAGAGCGAAGGCTCAGGCTCTTCTGTAAGCGGCTCCGGCGGCAAGTTCGCGGTTAGAGAAGATACTATTGAACGCTGATCGAAGGCC
>OQWM01003357.1_pt1 | contig 10706 bp, 10 predicted proteins | sample 1691531 | NCBI WGS metagenome assembly OQWM01 (sample SAMN03418257, study PRJEB22391) | human gut metagenome | biome: human-gut; feature: organic feature; material: feces | host: Homo sapiens | place: Tanzania | collected 2013-01 | reverse complement strand
TTTGCCACCTCCACCCCCACCGGCGGCCAGGAGAACTACCCCTATGTGGCCCGCGAGTGGATCAAGCCCGGCGCATTGTTGTGTGCCCCCGGCGCACTGAACGTCCCGGAGGCGCTGATCCTGGACCCCAAGACCAAGCTGGTCGTGGACAACACCGCCCTGTACGACTCCTGGGCCGAAGAGTATCCCTACCCCACCTTCGACACCTGGTTCCTCATCGGCAGCAAGTTCACCGACATGGAGCACGAGGGCAAACTGACCCGCGACCGCATCCATGACCTGGGCGCGATCCTCAACGGCAAGCTGCCCGGCCGGGAGAGTGACGATCAGATCATCATCTATTCCATCGGCGGTATGCCCATCGAAGACGTGGCCTGGGGCGAGACCGTCTACAAGAACGCCCTGGCCAAGGGCATCGGCACCAAGCTGAACCTGTGGGACAAGCCCTACCTCTATTGACGTGAATGGATGCGAAAGCCTCTCACGCCATAAACCCAGAACGTCCAGCGCATAGCTGTTCAAAAAAACACCCAAAGGAGAAATACTGTCATGGCACGTTTTACCATTCCCAGAGATGTTTACTACGGCCCCAACGCCATGGAAGAGCTGAAGGTCCTGCAGGGCCACAAGAAAGCCATCATCGTCACCGGCACTCAGTTTATGCTGGACAATGGCAGCCTGGAGAAGCTCACCGGCATCCTGCACGGCTTTGGAATGCCCATGCTGCGGGACGAGCCGGTGGAGATCACCGGGCTGAAGGTCGGCATCGTCGGGCTGGGTGTGTCCGGCAAAATGATCGCCGATGCGCTGCAGTTCATGGGTGCCGACATTGCCTATTACAGCCGCACCCGCAAGCCCGATGCCGAAGCCTCCGGCATGGCCTACAAGCCGCTGGCACAGCTGCTGACCGAGAGCGAGGTGGTGTTCACCTGCCTGAACAAAAATGTCCTGCTGCTGGGCAAGGACGAATTTGCGCAGCTGGGCGAGGGAAAGGTGCTGTTCAACACCTCCATCGGCCCGGGCTTCGACTCGGCCGCACTGGAAGATTGGCTCACTCTGCCGGGTACCCATTTCTTCTGCGATACCCGCGCTGCTGCAGGCCCGGTGAGCGAGGACTTTTTTGAGCGAGAGAACGTACACTGTGCCAATGTTTCCGCCGGGCGCACCAAGCAGGCCTTTGTGCTGCTGAGCCAGAAGGTCCTTGCGAACCTCCGCACTGCTCTGGGAGAGTGACGCAGCTGCGGCGCAGGAGATCCGTTCGGATGAAAGCCGCTTCTGCCGCTTCTGAAGATCCGATCACAGCTTAAATAACAAAAAACAGAAACCCGGAACTTTGGGGCCGTCGCCCCTGAAAAAGTTCCGGGTTTTGCTGTATCATGGAAGCCCTGACCGGCAGGTGGAACGGAGTCGTTCCAAAGTGCTGTCTTCAATCTTTCAGTATTTTTTGGATCTGTTCCAGATCCGCAGCAAAGTGGATGCCCCGCTGGCGCTGCGGCGTGGAAAGGCCCTTCTCGATCATTTTGTCCAGCAGTGCTTTCAGGCTGTCGTAGTAGCCGTTCAGATCATAAAGGATGCAGGGCGCATCCAGCTGACCCAGCGAGACCCGGGACATCACTTCCGCAATTTCTTCCAGCGTGCCGGTGCCGCCGGGGAATGCGATAAAGGCATCCCCCAGCTCGATCATCTTCGTCTTGCGCTCAGCCATGTCTCTGGTAACGATCAATTCGGTCAGGCCTTCATGCTGCAGCTCCTGCTGAATAAAAAACTGCGGCTCCACACCGGTCACGGTGCCGCCCGCATCCAGTGCGCTCTGCGCCAGCAGGCCCATCAGACCGCTGCGGGAGCCGCCGTATACAAGGTGATGCCCGTTTGCGCCGATCCAGCTGCCCAGCTCCCGGACAGCCGCTGCCAATGCCGGATCACTGCCTTCATTTGCCCCAAGATAGACTGTAATGTTCATGGTGTTTCCCCTTTTTGTTTTTTCTCATTTTACCACGTTCGCTACGCTTTGCAAGGCCCGGGACTACTTGCAAATAAAGCTGCGCTGTGGTATGCTTGTGCACAGAAAAGGGAGCTTGCAAAAGCAGGCTGAGAGTGGGCTGTCTGCCCAGACCTGTGACCTGATTTGGATAATGCCAACGTAGGGAGATACCACTGCTTCAGCATGCGGAAATGTCTCCCTGTGGGCATTTCCGCATTTTGATGCAAAGGAAGTTATTGCTATGAAAACCGCATTGACCATTGCCGGCAGCGATTCCAGCGGCGGCGCCGGCATTCAGGCCGATATCAAAACCATGACCGCTAACGGCGTGTATGCCATGAGCGCCATCACCGCCCTGACCGCCCAGAACACCACCGGTGTTACCGGCATTTTTGAAGCCACCCCGGAGTTTCTGGCGCAGGAGATCGACGCCATTTTTACCGACATCTACCCGGACGCTGTCAAGATCGGCATGGTGTCCTCGGCTGAACTGATCAGTGTCATTGCTGAGAAGCTTCGCAGCTACGATGCAAAGCATATTGTGGTGGACCCCGTGATGGTAGCCACTTCCGGTTCCAAGCTGCTGCGGGATGACGCCGTGCAGGCACTGACCGAAAAGCTGCTGCCCATGGCAGAGGTCGTCACCCCCAATATCCCGGAGGCCGAGATCCTTTCCGGCATGAAGATCACCGACGCGGCAGGCATGGAAGCTGCCGCACAGCGCATCAGTGAAAAATATCACTGCGCCGTGCTGTGCAAGGGCGGCCACCAGATCAATGACGCCGATGACCTGCTGTGGCGGAACGGCTGCGGCAAGTGGTTCCGGGGCAGGCGCATTGATAATCCCAATACGCACGGCACCGGCTGCACCCTGTCCAGCGCCATTGCATCCAATCTGGCAAAGGGCTATGGTTTGGATGCTTCTGTGGAGCGGGCAAAAGCCTATATTTCCGGCTGTCTTTCTGCCATGCTGGATCTGGGCCATGGCTCCGGCCCCATGAACCACATGTTTGCACTGAAGGGAGAATTTGTTGGTGAGTGAGCAGTCTTTTGTGCAGCAGCTGGTGCAGGAAAGCCTGCCCGTGTGGGAGCAGTGCCTGCATTCGGAATTTCTGGAAAGACTTGCGGACGGCACGCTGGACGAAGCCTGCTTTAAAGGCTACATTGTAGAGGACAGCCTTTACCTGCGGGAATATGCCAAGGTGTTCGCATGGGGCATGACCAAGGCGGCAGATATGCAGACCATCCGCACCTACTATTCCCTGCTGTCCTTCGTAAACGAGAGCGAGGACGCCGAACGCCTGCGCTGCCTGAGGCAGTTCGGACTGACCGATGAGGGCATCCAGAGCCTGCCGCTGCGGCCGGAGAACCGCGCCTATGTGGACTACATGATCGACACCGCCAGAAACAGCGAGGGCGCAGCCGAGTGCATGATGGCCTGCCTGCCCTGCATGCTGAGCTACAGCTGGATCTTCCAGAAGCTGCTGAAAGAGCATCCCGCTGTGCAGAATGCCCCCTATGGTGCGCTGGTGGCAGACTATGCAGGCAAAGGCTACGAGGAAGCCTGCCGCGACTGGGCCGCATTTGCAGAAAAGACCTGTGCGGGCCTGAGCCCGGAGCGCCTTGCCCGCTGCCGCGAGATCTTCCATGCCTGCTCTGTGTATGAGCTGGACTTCTGGGCTATGGCGGCTTTGCCCCGCAGTGATCTATAATTTTCACGACTACAGAAATGCACCCGGCGTGTGGGCAGAATCACAGCAGCCGGGTGCATTTTCTTTTGCGCAGTCAGGCAGGCATTAAAAGTCCGACTTCTCGTGATTTTTCGCAAAAGCTGTCCGTGACGCAAACCACTGCGGGCAGTTTCTGTTTTTCTACAGAGTACACTTCTTGCAAAAAGTGAACAAAATGCCGCTGCAAAAAACGCGGCAGATTCTTCTCATCTGCCAAAGTTTTGCCCGGAATGCATTTTTTGCTGGACAATGCCGCCCGGCTGTGCTAAAACAATGTCAGGAACCCGCAATGGTGCAGGCCTTTAGGTCAAGTGCGCCATTGCGGGCTTTTTGTTTTTTCCGGGAAAGTGTTAAGAAATTAGAGGAGGCATTTCTTATGAAAGCATTCATTTCTCGCCGTGATTTTCTGAAGGCTGCAGGCATTACCGCAGCTGCGGCAGCTCTGGCAGGCTGCTCTTCTTCTGGCGGTTCCGCAAGCGGCTCTTCTGCAGGCGGCAAGACCATCCGCGTTGGCGTGTTTGAGCCGGCTTCCGGTGATAATGGCGCAGGCGGCAAACAGGAAGTGCTGGGCGTCGAGTACGCCAACAGCCTTGCTCCCACCGTGGAAATCGGCGGTGAGACTTATAACGTTGAACTGGTAGAGGTGGACAACCAGTCCAGCACCGATAAGGCCGTGACTGCCGCACAGGAGCTGGTGTCCAAGAAGGTGTCCATCGTGCTGGGCAGCTACGGCTCCGGTGTTTCCATTGCAGCCGCTCCCACCTTCCAGTCCGCTTCCATCCCGGCCATCGGCTGCTCCTGCACCAACCCCGCCGTGACCGAGGCCAACCCCTACTACTTCCGTGTCTGCTTCCTGGACCCGTTCCAGGGTTCGGTCATGGCAAACTTTGCAAAGGATGAGTTCAGTGCTTCCAACGCCTACGTGCTGAGCATGCTGGGCGAGGACTACGGTTCCGGTCTGGCCACCTACTTCGTCAACGCTTTTGAAGATCTGGGCGGCACTGTTACCAGCGAGCAGTTCCCCGAGGGCACCTCGGATTTCTCTGCCTACATCCAGAACGCCATCAACGCCGGTGCAGATCTGATCTTTGCTCCCTGCGCCACCACCTATGCCGCCCAGATCATCACACAGGCCGCCTCTGCAGGCTTTGACAAGCCCATTACCGCAGGCGACACATGGGAGTCCAGCGTTATTCTGGACGCACAGAAGGGCACCAGCGTGCAGGTCTACTGCTCCACCTTCTTCGACGAGAACGATGATTCCGGCGCAGCCAAGGAGTTCGTCACCGGCTTTAAGGAGTGGCTGAACGCCGACAGCCAGAAGCTGACCAACAACGGCGGCAACGACATCGTGGCAGCTGTTTCCGCTCTGGGCTACGATGCCTACATGGTAGCTCTGGAAGCCATCAAGGCAGCAGGCAGCACCGACGGCACTGCCATCCGCGATGCCCTGTACGGCGTAAACTACGACGGCGTGACCGGCAGCATCACCTTTGACCAGACCACCGGTGATGCCAACAAGGATATGGCCTACATCAAGAAGGCCGCCGACGGCGCATTTGAGTTCGTCAAGACCCAGAGCGTGGAAGGCTGATAAGCTGATAAGGTTTTAGACCGCAAAACGCAGGCAGGAGCTATTCCCCGCCTGCGCTTTGCTTGTATCAAAATAAAAGTTGTAAGAAATGGAGGGTCCCCCTTATGGCTGCAAAGTTTCTGCCCTATTTGCTGGCAGGTATCTCGGTGGGCGGCCAGTATGCATTGATCGCCATTGGCTACACGATGGTGTACGGCATCCTGCGCCTGATCAACTTTGCCCACGGCGATATCTTTACCGTAGCCGGTTTTCTGATGGTGTACGCTACTGCTTCCCTTCCGCTGACCATTTCCATCCCGCTGGTGGTGGTGGCAACGGTGCTGCTGGGCATCGCGGTGGAAAAGATCGCCTACAAGCCCCTGCGCACTGCGCCGCGCATGTCGGTGATGATCTCTGCGATCGGTATGTCCTACCTTTTGCAGAACTCCATGTGGTATGTCACCGGCGGTCTGGCCAAGCAGTACCCGGCTCTGCCCTGGATCAGCGACACTGTCACAGTGCTGGGCTGCCAGACCAAGCGTGTCACGGTTGTAACGCCGTTCCTCGTTATTGTGCTGGTGGCTGCGCTTGTCACCCTGATCCAGAAGACCAAGATCGGCATGGCAATGCGCGCAGCTTCCCGCGATTTTGAGACCGCTCAGCTGATGGGCATCAAGATCAACAATGTCATCTCCTTTACCTTTGCGGTGGGCAGCTTTCTTGCGGCCATCGGTTCCATGATGTATTTTTCCAATTACACGGCAGTCACCCCCACTGTGGGTGCCATGCCGGGCCTGAAAGCCTTTGTGGCTGCGGTGTTCGGCGGCATCGGCTCCATTCCAGGCGCTGTCATCGGCGGCTTCATCATCGGCATCTGCGAAAGCCTGATCAAGGGTGCCGGTGCCACCACCTTCAGCGATGCCTTCACCTTTGCACTGCTGATCGTGGTGCTGGCCGTGAAGCCTACCGGCCTGTTCAGTGAAAATCTGACCGAGAAAGTGTGATGACCATGAAACAAGAGAAAAAACGCATCTATCTCCGGGCTGCGCTGGCGCTGGCTGCCCTGCTGCTGGTGCTGCTGGCACTGGATAACCTGAGCTTTGTGCCCTCCATGCTGCTGACCGTGCTGCGCAAGGGTGCCATTTATGCGCTGGTGGCGGTGTCCATGAACCTGCTGAACGGCTTTACCGGCCTGTTCAGTCTGGGTCAGGCAGGCTTTATGCTGCTGGGTGCCTACACCTACGCCATCCTCACCATTCCCGCCGCTTCGCAGAAGTCCATCTATCAGCGCTATGCAAACGGCGGCATCGGCTTTTCCATCCCGGAGCTGCTCTCCAAGCCTCTGGGCGGCTTCGGCCTGCTGCTGGGCGTTGTATTCTGCCTGATCCTGGCCGGTTTTATCGCAGCGCTTTTCGCCTTCCTCATCGGCCTGCCGGTGCTGAAGCTGAAGAGTGACTACCTTGCCATTGCCACACTGGGCTTTGCCGAGATCATCCGTGCCGCCGTGGTTTACGAAGGCTTTGGCCCGCTGACCAACGGCTCCAACCTTCTGTACGGTTTCACCAGCTTTGCCAGCTTCAACCTTTCGCTGGGCGGCACGACCCTGCATCTGGAAACGGTGATGCCCTTCCTCTTTTCCGGCGTGTGCATCGCCATCATCCTGCTGCTCATCAACTCCACCTATGGCCGTGCCTTCAAGGCCATCCGTGACGATGAGATCGCTGCCGAAGCCATGGGCATCAACCTTGCCAGCCACAAGCGCATGAGCTTTATCATCAGCAGCTTCTTTGCCGGTATCTCCGGCGCAATGCTGGCCATGTATCAGGCCAGCGTGCAGGCCACTACCTTTAAATCCAGCATGACCTACGAGATCCTGCTGATCGTGGTCATTGGCGGCATCGGCTCGGTGTCCGGTTCCATCATCGCGTCCTTCCTGTTCATCGCCAGCTCCGAATGGCTGCTGCGCTTCCTCGACAACGAGACCTGGATCGGCGGCTTCCGTGTGCCGCTGCTGCGTTCCGGCTTCCGCATGGTGGTGTTCAGCATCATCATTATGGCGGTGGTGCTGTTCTTCCGCAAGGGCATCATGGGCGACCGTGAATTGTTCCAGAAAAAGCCCGCATCCACTGCAAAAGCTGCCAAAAAGGAGGCGCGTTCCAAATGAGTGAAAACGTATTGACCATTGAAAACGCCACGATGCAGTTTGGCGGCGTGGTGGCTGTGGACAATCTGAACCTGAAGGTGGATAAAGGTCAGATCGTCTCCCTCATCGGCCCCAACGGTGCCGGCAAGACCACCGCGTTCAACGTTGTTACCGGCGTGTATGCGCCCACCAACGGCGCAGTGTGGTTTGAGGGGCGCAAGATCATTGAGAACACGCCCCACGGCAAGATGAAAAAGCTCTATAAGGGCCAGAACGCGGGCAAGTATTCCCACATTATTGCTCCCACGCCCGATAAGATCACCCAGATGGGCATTGCACGCACCTTCCAGAACATCCGTCTGTGGAAGAGCCAGACCGTGTTTGAGAACGTGCTCATCGCCAAGCACTGCCGCCGCTCGGCCAACCTGCTGAGCGCCACCTTCCGCCTGAATGCAGACGAGGAAAAGCGCCAGCGCGAGGAGTGCGAAAACCTGCTGCATGTGCTGGGCCTTGAGGATGTGCGCAACGAACTGGCTACCGGCCTGCCCTACGGCCTGCAGCGCCGTGTGGAGATCGCGCGCGCCCTTGCCACCGAGCCGAAGCTGCTGCTGCTGGATGAGCCTGCTGCCGGCATGAACCCGCAGGAGACCGAAGAGCTGACTGCTTTTATCGACCGCATCCGCACCGATTTCAGCCTGACGGTGTTCATGATCGAGCACCACATGGATCTGGTGATGGATATTTCCGACCGGGTCTATGTGCTGGACTTTGGTCGTCTAATCGCCGAGGGCACGCCTGCCGAGGTGCAGAACGACCCGCGGGTCATCGACGCTTATCTGGGGGTGGACGAAGATGCTTGAGATCAAGGATTTACATGTTTCCTACGGCGGCATTCAGGCTTTGCGCGGCGTGTCGCTGACCGTACCCGAGGGTAAAATCGTCACCCTGATCGGTGCCAACGGCGCGGGCAAGTCCACCCTGATGCGCACCATTTCCGGCCTTGTAAAGGCACAGAGCGGCTCCATTTTGTGGAACGGTCAGGAAATACTGGGCAAACCCATTGACCAGATCGTTGCCAGCGGCATTGCCATGTCGCCGGAGGGCCGCCGGGTGTTTGCCGACCTGACTGTGCTGGAAAACCTAAAGATCGGCGCGTACCTGCGCAAGGACAAAGCCGAGACCGAAAAAGACCTGCAGTGGGTGTTCAAGCTCTTCCCCCGTCTGGAAGAGCGCAGCTGGCAGAGCGCCGGCACCCTTTCCGGCGGCGAGCAGCAGATGCTAGCCGTGGGCCGCGCTCTGATGAGCAAACCCAAACTGCTGATGCTGGACGAGCCCAGCCTCGGCCTTGCACCCATTGTGGTGCGGGAGATCTTTGACATCATCCGCACCGTGAACCAGCAGGGCATCACCGTGCTGCTGAACGAGCAGAACGCAAACATGGCCCTGAAGGTAGCCGACTACGCTTACGTATTGGAGACCGGCACCCTGACCCTTTCCGGTACCGGCACCGAACTGCTGGCAGACGAAAGCGTCAAGGCAGCGTATCTGGGCAAAAAGCGCAATTGATTTTGCATTTTTATAAAAAAGGAGCGATCACGTTCAGTGCGTGACCGCTTCTTTTTATTTGTAGTTTGGAAACTAACTCCTTCAGTCGCACTTCGTGCGCCAGCTCCCTCTGGCGAAAAGAAAAAGTTTATCGCTCTGCCAAAGCCTCCCTCATTGAGGGAGGTGGATGCGAACGAAGTGAGCAGACGGAAGGAGTTTTCTCACCGCTCTCTTACGGCATCCTTCATGCGCTTGACATAGGCACCGATCTGCTCCGGGGCATCCTTGCCGTACTGCTCCAGCAGCTTGATGACGGCAGAACCCACGATGGCGCCGTCTGCGATGCCGGCCATCTTTGCCGCCTGCTCCGGTGTGGAGATGCCAAAGCCGATGGCGCAGGGCACTGCGGTGTTTTCCCGCACCACCTTCACGATGGACGCAAGGTCGGTCCGGATCTCGCTGCGGGTACCGGTGACGCCCAGACTGGACACGATATACAAAAATCCCTCAGCTTCTTTGGCGATCATGGCAATGCGGTTTTCAGAGGTAGGAGCGATCATCGAGATCAGATCCACACCGTACTCATGGCAGATGGGCGCAAACTCCTCTTTTTCCTCATAGGGCAAGTCGGGCAGGATCAGCCCATCAATGCCGATCTCCGCGCAGGTGGAGATGAACCGCTCTGCGCCGTAGGAGAACACAACATTTGCATAGGTCATGAACACCATGGGGATTGAAACATCCTTGCGCACTTCCCGCACAAAATCAAATACTTTATCCGTGGTAGTGCCCGCTTTCAGGGCACGGATGTTGGCCCCCTGAATGACCGGCCCCTCGGCGGTGGGGTCCGAGAACGGGATGCCCAGCTCGATGAGGTCAGCACCGTTTGCCGCCATGGCGCGGACGGCGGCGGCAGTGGTTTCCAGATCCGGGTCGCCGCAGGTGATGAACGGAATGAACGCCTTGCCGTTGGCAAAGGCCTTTGCAATGTTACTCATGAAGATCCTCCCCTCTGTAGCGGGCAATGGCGGCGCAGTCCTTATCACCGCGGCCGGAAATGGTGATGACGATGATCTGGTCCTTGTCCATAGTGGGTGCCAGCCTGATGGCATGGGCCACGGCGTGGGCCGATTCAATGGCCGGGATGATGCCCTCGGTGCGTGCCAGATACTCAAATGCGTTCACGGCTTCGTCGTCCGTAATTGCCACATACTCGGCGCGGCCGATATCATGCAGCCATGCGTGCTCCGGGCCGATGCCGGGATAATCCAGACCGGCAGAAATGGAGTAGACCGGCGCGATCTGACCGTATTCATCCTGACAGAAATAGGACTTCATGCCGTGAAAAATGCCCAGACGGCCCGTATTGATGGTGGCGGCAGTCTCGAAGGTGTCGATGCCGCGGCCTGCGGCCTCACAGCCGATCAGGCGCACATCTTTATCATTGATGAAATTGTAGAAGCTGCCAATGGCGTTGGAGCCGCCGCCCACGCAGGCGATGACGGCATCCGGCAGGCGGCCTTCCTTTTCCAGCATCTGCTCCTTGATCTCCTTGGAAATAACCGCCTGAAAATCACGCACGATGGTGGGGAACGGATGCGGGCCCATCACCGAGCCAAGGCAGTAATGGGTGTCGCTGATGCGGCTGGTCCACTCGCGCATGGCTTCGGACACGGCATCCTTCAAGGTACCGGTGCCGCTGGTGACGGGAATGACCTCTGCGCCCAAAAGACG
>OQWM01003355.1_pt1 | contig 10707 bp, 7 predicted proteins | sample 1691531 | NCBI WGS metagenome assembly OQWM01 (sample SAMN03418257, study PRJEB22391) | human gut metagenome | biome: human-gut; feature: organic feature; material: feces | host: Homo sapiens | place: Tanzania | collected 2013-01 | reverse complement strand
TACGGTAGTCCTTAAACTGCTTCTGCATCTCCTCGTTCACCTCCTTGAGCTTGGCGTCAAACCATTTCACTGCGATTTCTGCGCTCTTAGGCTGTTCGATATCTGCTGTCTCCCAACCCTTAACGAGGCGGAAGGCGTTCCATATCTTGTTGTTGAAGTTACGTCCCTGCTCGCAGAGGCTCTCGTCGAAGAGGATGTCATTGCCTGCAGGCGCAGAGAGCATCATACCCATGCGTACACCGTCGGCACCAAACTTATCGATCAGGTCGATAGGGTCAGGAGAGTTGCCGAGGCTTTTGCTCATCTTACGGCCGAGCTTGTCGCGAACGATACCTGTGAAGTATACGTGCTTGAAAGGCATCTTGCCACGATATTCGTAGCCAGCCATGATCATACGTGCCACCCAGAAGAAGATGATGTCCGGACCTGTAACGAGGTCGCTGGTGGGGTAGTAGTAGTTGATCTCCTCATTGTCTGGGTGCTCGATGCCGTCGAAGAGAGAGATAGGCCACAGCCATGAAGAGAACCATGTGTCGAGGCAGTCGCTCTCTTGTTCCAGGTCTTCGGCCTTGATGTTGGCATTCTTCTCCTGTGCGAGTTTCAAAGCCTCCTCTGCGGTTTCAGCCACTACGAAGTCCTTCTTGCCCTCGTTGTCGAAGTAGTAGGCTGGTATGCGATGCCCCCACCACAGCTGACGGCTGATACACCAGTCTTTGATATTCTCCAACCAGTGGCGATAGGTGTTCTTATATTTCTTGGGGTAGAACTCTATGTCGTCGTCCATGACAGGGGCGAGGGCGATGTCGGCAAAGTGCTGCATCTTGAGGAACCACTGTGTAGAGAGCTTAGGCTCGATAGGCACATTGGTGCGCTCTGAGAATCCCACCTTATTATTATAGTCCTCAATCTTCTCCATCAAACCGGCGTTCTGGAGGTCGATGGCAATCTGCTTGCGTACGTCCATACGGTCCTGACCTACGTACATGCCAGCAGCCTCGCTGATGGTACCGTTGTCATTGAAAATGTCGATGGTCTGAAGACCATGCTTCAAGCCGAGGGCGTGGTCGTTGATGTCGTGAGCAGGAGTTACTTTCAAACATCCTGTACCAAACTCGATGTCTACGTATGAGTCCTCGATAACAGGAATCTCACGATTTACGAGAGGCACGATGACGTGCTTGCCCTTCAACCATGTGTTCTTCTTATCCTCTGGGTTGATGCACATGGCAGAGTCGCCCATGATAGTCTCAGGACGTGTGGTAGCTACTACGGCATAATATCCCTTGTCGTCCTTGTGCATCACGTTGCCTTCCTCTACCTGCTGGCAATCCTTCTCCACTACATAGTACTTGAGGTAGTAGAGCTTAGAGTGCTCATCCTTATAGATAACCTCTTCGTCAGAGAGAGCGGTCTGAGCCTTAGGGTCCCAGTTTACCATACGCACGCCACGATAGATGAGGCCCTTGTTGTAGAGGTCGCAGAATACGTGGATGACGGCACGAGAGCGAGTCTCGTCCATGGTGAATGAGGTGCGGTCCCAGTCGCAGCTAGCACCGAGTCGGCGCAACTGCTTGAGGATGATGCCTCCGTGCTCGTGTGTCCAGTCCCAAGCATGCTTGAGAAACTCCTCACGAGTCAAGTCTGTCTTCTTGATGCCCTGCTGAGCGAGGCGGTTAACCACCTTAGCCTCGGTAGCGATACTGGCGTGGTCGGTACCTGGTACCCAGCAAGCGTTCTTGCCCTCCATGCGTGCACGGCGAACGAGAATATCCTGGATAGTATTGTTGAGCATGTGTCCCATGTGGAGCACACCAGTAACGTTTGGTGGAGGGATAACCACTGTATAAGGTTCACGACCATCTGGCTTAGAGCTGAAAAGCTTGTTGTCGAGCCAGTACTGATACCATTTACTTTCCACTGCTTGTGGATCGTACTTACTTGCTAATTCCATTGTCAATATATCTTTATTTATTCTTTTTCTTTAAAAAATCGGTGCAAAGTTACTAATTTTTGCGCAAAAACTATTATCTTTGCAGAAAAATATTTTAAATATGCATACAAAAGAAGAAAAACTAGCAGCGTTTAGTAGATTACTCGATGTGCAAGACCGTCTGCGCATCCAGTGTCCATGGGATAAAAAGCAGACCTTCGAGAGCCTTCGCCCTAACACGATAGAGGAGACTTTCGAGCTCTGCGATGCCCTGATGAAACGTGACTACAAGGATATTAAAAAGGAGCTGGGTGATGTCTTGGAGCACGTGATGTTCTATAGCATCATCGGCAGAGAGGACGGCGAATTTGACATCTGTGATGTTTGCAATCAGGAGGCCGACAAGCTGATGTTTCGCCATCCTTTCATCAATTGGAAGGAAGAGGGCAAGTGGACCGTCTCTAATCCAGATATGTATATCAATGACGAAGGGCAGGTGGTGTATAAGGAGTCTGAAGTTAGGAGTGAGGAGTTAGGAGTTGATAGCAAACCTAATTCTGCCGCTGCCGTAGAGAAAACCTGGGAGCAAATTAAGCAGCAGGAGAAGGATGGCAATGAGCGTGTGCTCAGTGGCGTGCCTAATGCGCTTCCTTCGCTCATCAAGGCTTATCGCATACAGGACAAGGCTCGCAATGTGGGCTTCGACTGGAAGGAAAAGGAAGATGTATGGGACAAGGTGCAGGAAGAACTGGAAGAACTCAAGGTGGAGCTGGCCAAGGAAGACAAGGAAAACTCTACCAAGGAACTGGGCGATTTCCTTTTCTCTGTGATCAATGCCGCTCGTCTCTATAAGCTCAATCCTGACAATGCGCTGGAGATGACCAACCAGAAGTTTATCCGCCGATTCAATTATGTGGAAGATCATTCCTTGAAGCAGGGTAAGAATCTGAAAGACATGAGCTTGGAAGAAATGGATAAACTATGGGATGAAGCCAAGCAGGAGGAACGAAAGTCTGAAAACAAAACCGAATAATAACGAAGGAGACTGAACAATGAAAAAGTTAGTTTATATGGCTATGGCATTGGTGATGCTGATAGCTGCCAATGGTTGTAAGAACAAGAGTAATACTCCGGTGATCAGTGCCAATGACTCCACCGCACTCAGCGATGAGAATGATAGCACCATCTATGGAGTGTGTGGAGAGGGTACTTCGATGCACAGCTTGGAGCTGGTTTCTGATGATGGAGATACGCTTTCTGTATTCATCGACGATGAAAATCCTGACATCGTGCAGGGTGGCTTGTTGGCTGGTGACCGCATCGCTCTCTTGGGCTATAAGTCGCAAGATGGTGAGATGATGGCTCAGAAAATCATCAATCTCACCTCGCTCTTGGGCAAGTGGACCTCACTCGACAAAAACTTCGACCTCTTGGAGGGTGGAGAAGTAAAGAACAATGTCAAGGCTGAAACCAATCCTTGGACCACATGGAAGATTCTGAACGGCAAGCTCTTGCTGAACAAGGATACTTTCGACATCGACAAGTTGGGCTCTGACAGCCTGATGCTTGAGAACCATCAAGGCATCTATGTCTTCAAACGCCAGGAGTAGAAAATACGATCTTTGGAAAGAAATCTCATTGTATGGAACCATTTAAAGTACATATCTTAGGGTGTGGCAGTGCGCTGCCCACCCAAAAGCATAGTGCTTCTGCGCAGCTGATAGAGATGCGTGGCAAGTGCTTTTTGATGGATTGTGGAGAGGGAGTGCAGTTGCAGTTCCGTCGCGCTCGTGTCCACTTTGCCAAGGTAAATGCCATCTTCATCAGTCATCTGCATGGTGATCATTGCTTTGGCTTGCTAGGCTTGCTGTCTACCTTCGGCTTGTTAGGTCGAACGAGTAAACTAAAAGTCTTTGCTCCAAAGGATTATGAAGATTTGTTCAAGCAACAGATTGATTTCTTTATGCAGACTATTGAGTATGAGATAGAGTTTGTGCCTGTGGATACGGAGCAGCAGAAAGTGGTGTATGAAGACCATTCGGTCACTGTGGAGACGGTGCCTTTGCGTCATCGACTGCCATGCTGTGGCTATATCTTCCGTGAAAAGCCAACCTTGCCTCACATCCGCCGTGATATGATAGACTATTATGGTATCCCAATCAGCCAAATCAACAATATCAAGAATGGTGCCGACTGGACTACGGAAGAGGGGGATGTGATACCTAATAGTCGACTGGTGGAGCCAGCGGAGCCTCCTCGCAGCTATGCATACTGTAGTGATACCTGCTATCTGCCCGATTTATATAAAAGGTTGAAGGATGTAACGGTGCTGTATCATGAGAGCACCTATACCTCGGAGCAGGAGGATAGGGCAAAGCTCTATTACCATAGCACGGCTCGCCAGGCTGCCCAAGTGGCTAAGGATGCTGGAGTGAAAACCTTGCTCTTGGGGCATTTCAGTGCAAGATATAAGGACGAAAGTGTGTTGCGCAATGAAGCCAGAGAGATATTCCCTAATAGTTTCCTGACGAAGGAAAGCAGGGTTTTTGACATCGAATCAAATGGAATTTTGACACCAAATAAATAAAAAAGTGGCCTTGCATCAAAAAAAATATGAATTTTGATGCAAGGTTTCTTGTGTTATCTTGTTTAATCAGTAAAAGACAGTAGAAATTGGAATCAGAAAAGGAACTTCTGGACGACATTCATGGCGGTAGTCAAGATGCCCTGCATCGGCTTTACGAACGCTATGTAGGATATGCCATGGCGATAGCGCTGAGGTATGTCCCTTTGCGCGATGATGCCGAGGATGTGGTGCAGGATAGTTTTGTGAAGATACTTTCTTCGATTTCTCGTTTCCAGTATCGAGACGAAGGCTCGCTTAAGGGCTGGGTGATGCGCATCGTGGCCAATGAGGCAGTATCCTTTACGAGAAAGCAAAACAAGTTGACGTTTGTCGACGAGGTGCCGGATGATGTGGAGGAGGCAGGGCCTGATGTGGAACGAGTGCCGCCCCAAGTGCTGACCCGCTTGATTGGCGAATTGCCCGAGGGCTATAGGCTGGTGCTCAATATGTATGTCTTTGAACAATTGAGCCATAAGGAGATAGCTGAGCGGCTCGGCATCAAGGAGAGCTCCTCCGCTTCGCAATACCTCAGGGCAAAAAAGTTGTTGGCTAGAAAGATAAACGAATATATTAATAATCAAGATAATAAAGAATATGAGTAATAACGATTGGACTTCAAAACTACGAGAGCAGATGGCAGACTATCAAGAGCCTGTCAAGGACGACTTGTGGATGAAAATCTCACAATCGTTACATGCTCAGTCTGTCCAAAAGGCTCGCATCGTGAAGTTGCGTCGCTGGTCGGCTGCTGCGGCTGCCGTAGCATTGTTGGGAGTGGGAGGTAGCTATGTATATCTGCATCAGGATGCTGAGGTCGGTGGTGTGCCTGCTAAGAGTGCGCCAGTAATGGCACAAGGCTCTCCTATATCAGAGAAGTCTTCTGTCTCTTCTGCAGCTCCAGCTCCAGCCTCTTCTATATTGGCGGTAGCTTCAGGCTTGAAATCATCGGTAGTTTCAGCTTTGAGTTCTTTGGGGACTTCTTCTGCTTCGTCTTCTGGAGCAGTTTCTGATCAAGCTATGCTTGCGCTTGCTGAGGAACCAGCTGTTGCCTCTGCCTCGGAACTCGTATCTGTGGATGAAGCGCCAGTTTGCACCACTGAGCAATCGGCGACTACGGTGCAGCCGGCTGCTCCCGTGCGCAAAGCTCAGGAAATGAGGACCGCTAACGTATATGATGCGGAATTTGTGAATAAGGCAGCGAAGTCGGCTGATTGGAATGTGAAACTCTATGCAGAGAACGGCTTGATGATGGGAAATAGCTCTCCTGGCAGTTCGCCTGTTGTGATGGGAACATACGAGGATGCTTCGGGCAATCTGAATTATACCAGTTTTGCATCAGCTCCTTATCTGTCGCAGCTCAAGATAGTTAATAAGCCTAAGGCTAAGCATCATGCGCCTATCTCGGTGGGAGCGCAAGTCGGAGTGCATCTGGCTGAGCGACTTACGCTTTCTACGGGTGTGGTATATACGCGTACATCTTCTGATTTCGCTACCTCCGAAGTTGCGGGATATGACACCAAGCAAGTGCTTCATTACGTTGGTGTGCCTCTGGGCATCAATTATGAGGTATGGGGAACCAAGAATCTGCATACTTATGTGATGCTGGGTGGCGAGGCTGACTTTAATGTCAAGAACCATACCGAAGTGGAAGGCGTGACATTGGATCAGGATGAAGTGAAGAAGGATAGGGCTCAGTTCTCGGGCAAGGCATCTGTGGGTGTGCAGTATGATGTGGTGCCACAGGTGGGATTCTATGTGGAGCCTGGAGCCAAGTATTACTTTGATAATGGGAGCGATATTGAGAATACGTTTAAGGACAAGAAGTGGAACTTCAATCTCCAGTTCGGTCTGCGTATCAATATCAAGTAGCATTATATATGAGAAAAAAGAAAGAGGGCAACTCGCTGTTATGGCAAGTTGCCCTTTGTTTGTCTTATCTCTATTTCAAGAAAACAAATCTCTTGATGGGAGGTTTATTCCGTCAGTTTCTTTGCCATGTTGAGGGCGGCTCTTCTGCCGTCGCCCATGGCAAGGATCACGGTGGCTCCACCTCTCACAATGTCGCCGCCAGCATAGATCTCCTCTTGTGAACTCTGCATCTGCTCGTTTACCACGATGGTGTTCTTTCTGCCTAATTCCAAGCCCTCGATGCTCTGAGGTACCAGTGGGTTTGGGCTAACACCTACGGCTACGATGACCTGGTCGCACTCCAAGGTTACGGTTTCGCCTGTAGCCTCTGGACGGCGTCTGCCACTGGCATCTGGTTCGCCCAGCTGCATTACGTCGAGAACTACAGCCTTCACGGCTCCCTTCTCATCAGCCTCATATTCACGAGGGTTGTGCAGGGTGAGGAAGTTGATGCCTTCTTCCTTGGCGTGCTTCACCTCTTCCAGTCGGGCAGGCATCTCTGCCTCCGAGCGGCGGTATACCAGGGTAACGTCGGCACCCAGACGCTTGGCGGTGCGGCAACTGTCCATCGCTGTGTTGCCACCGCCCACTACTACCACCTTCTTACCCAGGTTGATAGGGGTATCGCTGTGAGGGTTGGCGGCATCCATCAGGTTCACACGGGTCAGATACTCGTTGCTCGACATGATGTTGAGCGCATTCTCGCCAGGGATGTTCATGAAGTTTGGCAGTCCGGCTCCCGAACCCACGAAGATGCCCTTGAATCCCTGCTCGTTCAAGTCCTTTACGGAGATGGTCTTTCCCACGATGCAGTCGGTTACGAATTTCACGCCCATTTTCTGCAGGTTCTCTATCTCCACGTCTACGATGGCATTAGGCAGACGGAACTCAGGGATACCATATTTCAGTACACCGCCTATCTCGTGCAGAGCCTCGAATACGGTTACGTCGAATCCCTTCTTTGCCATGTCGCCTGCGAAGCTCAAGCCGGAAGGACCTGAACCAACCACTGCCACCTTGATGCCATTCTCGGCCTCCTTCTCTGGTACGGAGATGTTGCCGCTCTGTCGCTCGTAGTCGGCAGCGAATCTTTCGAGATAGCCGATAGCCACGGCAGGATGCCCCATCTTCAGATGTACGCACTTGCTCTCGCATTGCTTCTCTTGAGGACAAACTCTACCGCAAACGGCTGGCAGGGCAGAGGTGTTCTTCAGAACCTTGGCTGCGGCTAGGAACTGACCACGCTCTATGTTCTTGACAAATGAAGGGATGTTGATGCTTACAGGGCAGCCCTCCATACAGCTAGGCTTCGGGCAATCGAGACAGCGCTTGGCCTCGGTCATTGCCATCTCCTTGGTCAAGCCGATGTTCACCTCCTCGGTTCTTGTGGTAGCGCGGTATACTGGGTCTAGCTCAGGCATCTTGGCACGCTCTATGGCGGTGCGCTCCTTCGGTTTGAGTGATGCTCTCAACTCCTTGCGCCATTCTGAGTTGCGGTCGGTTAGTTCATCTATTGATTCAGATGTAGGCTCCACGTCCATGGTTACGTCTGTGGTTTCCTTCTGCTTGGCAGCGTCCACGCTTGCCAGGTGCTCCTCGAAGTGCTCCATCTCCTCGCGCTCGGCATCCTTGAAGGTACCCATGCGCTTGAACATCTCGTCCCAGTCCACCAAGGCTCCGTCAAACTCAGGACCATCGATACATACAAACTTGGTCTTGCCACCGATGGTGAGTCGGCAGGCACCACACATACCCGTACCATCCACCATGATGGTGTTGAGCGATACGTCGGTAGGCAGGTTGTACTTCTGGGTGAGCAGGCAGCAGAACTTCATCATGATAGGAGGACCGATGGCGAATACCTTGTCGATGTGCTCCTGGTTGATGAGCTTCTCGATGCCCACGGTTACCACGCCCTTCTCGCCGTAGCTGCCATCATCGGTCATGATGATGAGCTCGTCGCTGGATGCTCTTACCTCATCCTCCATGATGACGAGGTCCTTGCTTCTGCCAGCGATGACGGAGAGCACACGGTTGCCCGCAGCCTTCAATGCCTTGATGATGGGCAGCATCGGAGCCACGCCCACGCCACCTCCGGCGCAGATGACGGTGCCGAAGTTCTCGATATGGGTAGGGTTGCCCAATGGACCCACCACGTCATGTATCTCGTCGCCTTCGTTCAGGGCGCAGAGCTTGGTAGAGGAGAGTCCCACCTTCTGTACTACCAGGGTGATGGTACCCTTCTCGATATCGGCATCAGCGATGGTGAGCGGCATGCGCTCGCTGTTGTTGTCTACTCGGATGATGACGAAGTTGCCTGCCTTGCGACTCTTGGCGATGAGTGGAGCTTCTACATCGAAGCGGAATACTTTCTCAGAGTATTGTATCTTCTTGATAATCTCGTTCATGTGTTTTTGGGTTTCTGTATTGTTAGTTGTTGTTTGTTGTTATATTCTTATGAGAAACTACTAGTCTTGTTCATCTTGCGCCCTATATATAAAAACGCAAAAGGATAACTTCGGCCATCCTATTGGACAGCCGAGGTTATCCTCGTACAATAATGTAATTTTCTCTTTATCTATATTATATATGTGTTCGGCTAATGCTTGGATTAGTCGAAATTCTTGTCGTCGAGCATCTCGAATCCGCAGTAAGGTACCAATACCTTAGGTACGCGGATACCCTCTGGAGTCTGGTTGTTCTCCAAGATAGAGGCTACGATACGTGGCAAGGCGAGGGCAGAGCCATTCAATGTGTGGCAAAGCTCAATCTTCTTGTCATCTGCATGGCGATAGCGGCAGTGCAGACGGTTAGCCTGGTAGCTCTCGAAGTTAGAAACTGAAGATACCTCCAACCAGCGCTGCTGAGCAGCACTCCAAGTCTCGAAGTCGTAGCAGATAGAAGATGTGAAGCTCATATCACCACCGCAGAGACGGAGGATGTGGTATGGCAACTCAAGCTTCTTCAAGAGACCCTCTACATGGTCGAGCATCTCCTTCAATGACTCGTAAGAGTGGCCTGGCTTGTCGATGCGTACAATCTCTACCTTGTCGAACTGGTGCAAACGGTTCAGTCCACGTACGTCCTTACCATAGCTACCAGCCTCACGACGGAAGCAAGCAGAGTAAGCGCAACGCTTGATAGGAAGATCTTTCTCATCGAGGATCACATCACGGAAGATGTTGGTTACAGGAACCTCAGCAGTAGGGATGAGGAAGAGGTCGTCGAGATTGGCGTGATACATCTGGCCCTCCTTGTCTGGGAGCTGACCTGTACCAAGACCAGAAGCCTCATTGACTACGTAAGGAGGCTGAATCTCCAAGTAGCCGCTCTTGCGAGCCTCGTCGAGGAAGAATGCCTCGAGCGCACGCTGGAAGCGAGCCATTTTGCCGATATATACAGGGAAACCTGCGCCGGTGATCTTCACACCGAGGTCGAAGTCTACGAGGTTGTACTTCTTCAAGAGATCCCAGTGGCAGAGAGCGTCAGGACCGAGCTCTGGCTTTACGCCGCCTTCCTTCACTACTACGTTGTCGGCAGCGTCCTTGCCCTCAGGTACCTCATCGCAAGGGATGTTAGGGATTTCGAGCAACTCGTTGGTCATATCCTGCTGAGCCTTCTCCATGATTTCCTCCAGTGCCTTGCCGTCAGCCTTGAGGGCAGCCACCTGAGCCTTAGCCTGCTCAGCTTCTTCCTTTTTACCTTCCTTCATGAGGGCACCAATCTGCTTAGCAAACTGGTTAGCCTGCTGCTTGTTGTTGTCCAGCTTCTGCTGAGCCTCACGACGGATCTTGTCGTATTCCAATACTTTCTCTACGGCCTCACGAGCATTAGGGAAATGCTTCTTCTCAAGACCTTTAACTACACGTTCAGTCTCTTCACTGATAAGTTTAAGTGTAAGCATAAAATATCTTTTTTATTATTTAATTTACTTTCTGAAGGCAAAATTACAAAAAATATTTCGGATAGCGCAATGTTTTCTTACTTTTTTTTGTGTTAGGGCAAGATTTTGTGTATTTTAGGATTGTGGGGTGTGCGAAAGGGATATATACGAAGAAAGCCCGCTCTAGGTGAGAGCAGGCTTCTATGTTGTTTGTTTGGAATAGTTTTTTCTAAAACTTTAAAATTTAAGCGTCAGCTTTCTTAGTCTTCTCAGCGTAAACCTCTGGAGAGAGAACAGAAACTGTACTCTTGTCCTTGCGGCCCTTGTGGAAGTAAACGATACCGTCTGCCAAAGCATACA
>OQWM01003350.1_pt1 | contig 10713 bp, 7 predicted proteins | sample 1691531 | NCBI WGS metagenome assembly OQWM01 (sample SAMN03418257, study PRJEB22391) | human gut metagenome | biome: human-gut; feature: organic feature; material: feces | host: Homo sapiens | place: Tanzania | collected 2013-01 | reverse complement strand
GATGGGAGAATATGCTTTCGCAGCATCTGCTCATAGCGCAGGTAAGATGAGAGCTTTATAGTGTTTTCCTTTTCGGCCAAGAAACCTGTTACGACCTCTTGGATAGTGACCACACCTCTTTGAGGGATGACATTCTTCTCAGTCTTAGGATAGCCTCTGTAGCGTGTATCATTGCTCCTAATAATTATCTGTTCTGAGTTTTTGACCTTAGATGTCTTGCGGATGTAGATGCCTCTTTGCGACCACTGCCGTGTTCCTGCATTACAATACTCTCTTTTGCAATGCTGCATAGTCATCCTCCTTTGCCTATCAATCTCAAATTTGTCTACAATATTCGAATGTTGGAGAACTTCCATTAATCAATCGATTATTGCACTTTCCTGTTGACTTCTGCCAATAAGTGTAGTACATTTATATCACAAGATGCTCCGCAAAGTTAGTTTACTTTGCGGAAGTGCGGCAGGAAGGCCATTACACTTCTGTATTATGCCTTAATATACCCTGCTGATACACATAAAAACTTCATAGGCCCTGGGATGTCTTACAGCGGTTATCCGAACTGCGTTCTGTGCGCGGTCAGGTAATTGCATAAAAGGAACGGGAATAATAATCCCACGCGAACGGCACCGTGGGCGCAAGAATGCACCAAAACAGCAGTAGCTGTTGGACGAAAGTCCGCCATTGAGGGATGCCCCTTGAGAAGGTAGGTAGCAAACGAGGAGCAGCAGCTCCGTGGCGCGAGGCGGGAGACTTGTATGATTAGGGCCATTAGCGGTGGGCGGATTCTCCACGCGTTGTGACAGGAGTGCTTGTTGTGACAGCTATCATAGCTTGTTTACGCACTTCTATTTTGGGTGCTTGCCGCTTTTTTCAGTTTAGCTGAAAGAGGCGGCATTTGTCATCATTGAGGGGGAAAATATGTCAAACAGAGATCCACGCCAACGATTTAACAATCAAAATTGGTTGAATAGTCAGATCGCCGAACGAGCTAAAGCCTCGCTGGCAGCGCGGGATGCCGCGTTCGCCGAGAACAATGCCGGGGTGACTCGTGCGGCCCTAGCACAGTATCTAAGTGTATGTGCAGCTGCGCTGGGCCATAGTCCCAGCCCCACAGAGATCGACGGTGGTGTGTTTATTGAGCAGCGATTCGGCAACTGGGATAATGCTATGACAGCCGCGGGATTGCCTAGGCCAAAAACTACTCCTAGGCTTAACAATACACTGCGTTACCGCATGGAAAAAGAAAAGCTGTTGCCGCTGTTTCTTTCTGAGCGCAAGGAGAAGAAACGGCAGAGACAGGTGGGAAAAGATCTGCGCCGTGGCCAACGAATGCACGAAAGAGCCGTGAGGCGCAAAGCGGAGAAAGAAACGACCAAGGCTGCAGAGCAGGAGGAAACCTGCTGAGATACCCTTGTCAAGCCACGACAGTCTGAACGGAGACTGTCAGCTTTCCATAAGGGTGGGAGGGGAAAAGCCGCCCCTCCCACCGTCCTCAAACTGTTATCCGATAAGCACGTCATGATGGCTCATGACGAGTTTATAAAATTTATAAGGAGGAAAATGACATGAAGAAGAAAGTACTGTCTTTGCTGATGGCAGTCATGATGATCGTAGCCCTTGTGGTTCCGGCATCTGCCACAGCAGACACAAGCGGCACTGTGACGGTGTACGTCACCTATGGGATGTTTACGCCGGGCGGTATTGGAGAGCAGCCAGCCTATCGGGGAGGCATCCCCACTTCTGCTAACATCAACGCAAACTTCTACATTTCGAACTACACCATCAGTATCAGTGATGTTTCCGACTGCTTGGCGGACACGCAGAGCGCCTACGCAAAACCGACCACGACGCCTTCTAGCTTCAAAACGCCCAATGTGCTGGATGCCCTTTTGGTTGCTTTTTGGCTGAACGGCACTGACATTACGGACTCCAATAAGGTAGTCGCCGGTTGGGATGCAAACCCCTTGGAAGGTAACCCTGGCGGTTATATTAACGGTGTCTATCCCCAGTATGCTACCTACGACAATCCGTATCCCGATACCGAGACTATCAACGGCGTTGTCTATAACAAATATAGCGGCAGCGGCTGGAACATTGCCTATGGCAGTAATGCAAGCAATATCGCCGCCACGGGCACGTACAGCACCAATGTGGCGCTGACAGACGGAATGATCATCGTTTTCGACTTCAGCCCCTACTGCATTTACGAAGTACAGAGCAACAGCTAAATACATACAACAGAAAAGATGAAGGGGCGGGCGCACATCGCCCGCCCCTTTATCTTACATAAGTAGATTTTGAGAAAGGCAGTACACGAATTATGAAAAAACGATTGGCAAGTCTGCAAGCCGGGCTGCTGACACTGGTGCTATTGTTCAGCCTGCTGCCGGTAAGTTCGTTTGCCACGGAACTAGATGCTGCGCCTGATTCAGTCATTACGACACAAGAGGACGCCGCCGCTGACCGCAACACAGCGGCCGCGGAAAGCGGAGAGCATACGTCCAGCGCAAGCGATGCACAGCCTGCGGCAGGGGGCACAGAGACAACTGCATCTGACTCAAGCGCAGGAACTGAGCAGGATGAGACACTTACCTCTGCGCCTTCCGACACAACTTCCGAGGCAGCAGACACGGTGGAGATACCGAACACGCAGGATGCGGCGCACGAGGATGACGTGAACCGCATGGTGGCGGTGCAGGACACCGGCTTTTCCGCAGCGGATTTTTCCTTTTATGAAGTGCGGACATGGACAGGTTCGCATTATGAACGTATGCGATTGGAAAAGCCGACCCAACTCGTTGAAAATGACGGGAAATATACGCTCTATTTCCCCTATGGCGGTGCAGGCACTTATAAATGGAATGTGCGCGTGGAAGCTCCGGTAAACTATTCTGATACATTTTCTTTGTATTATATGACATTTTTGACCGGGGACGGTATTACTACTGATGAAGGTTATTCCGTAAACGCATATTCCAGCCTACATACCAAAGAAGACGCCAGCGTTGTTCAAAGCGTTGAAAGTGACATCCACCCGCATTCAACACCGGCAGCCTTAGGCGGCAACATCTACTATTCAAAGACTATAACGCTGATTTGGACGGAGAATGGGGAGAAAAAAACCTGCCTGATCGATGTGAAGCCCTACTGTGACATGGAGCTTTCCACAAATTTCAATATCTCCGAAAAAAACGGCAGCAAGCCGAGCCCTCGTCCGCTGGAGCAGATAGATAGCACCACATATAAAACAAACTTAGTCAAAGGCAGGGAAAGTTACGCACAAATCGTCCTTATGGACTCCACGAAGCGACTTCAAGTAAGCTATGAGGGCAGCATACTTGCCGACGGAGTTACTAATACAGGCTGCACTATTCCCCTTGATACCGCCGAGGTCGGTACCAGGGAATACAAAATAGAACTCAGAGACTCAAAGGGTGAAGCGGAGGCCAAAACCTATACGCTGATCGCAGAGACACTGCCTTATGACTATACGCCGGAAAGCGATGCGAAAAAGACAACAAAGATATCACCGATTCCGGCAAAAATGTATAAGGTCACAAATGAGGACACCGCCACACTGAAATTCGGCTTGACCGACCAGCAAATCAAAGCCGTTGAAGAGGCAGGAGGCCAAACATCCTACTTGTGGACAAACAATGGTCAGGTGCTGTCGACAGAAAGCACCTGCAAAGTACCGACAGAATATAACGTCGACAAAGCCATATTTTCGGTGACTGTCACAAATACTGTTGACGGCATTGCGTGGTCCAAGAGTTTTTCCATTCCCGTAAAAATTGCGATCAAAGGCAATCCCCCTGGAATTTTTTATGCCAAGATCAAGACTGACAATACCGAACTGACTTTCGGACACACTGCCAGCGACCTGAAGGCGGTAGTCGACGACTCGGCCCCCACAGACCTACTTTATCAGTGGTATTCGAAGAACGGCAATAGGCTGACGAAGATCACGGATGCCACGGCAGCTACCTATACACCGCCGACCAATGCCGTCGGTACCGTGGAGTATTGCTGCATCGCACGGGTCGCTTACGCAGAGCTGCCGACGGTCAGACCCTCCAGTATTACCGGTGAGTCGTCGACTACCGCCTTCAGGTCGCTGGCAGGGATCGCTGGGCAAAAATTACTGTCAAGCCACACGGATGGACAGCCGAGAGCGGCATCACTGGCCGTGGCACGGAAGATGACCCGTATATCCTGCGCTGTGCGGAGAGCTTCGCTGCCCTGCGGGATGAGGTAAACGCGGGAATCACATACGATGGATCCTTCTTCAAGTTGGCAGGGGATATTACACTGCCTGCCGATTGGACGCCCATCGGATGTCTGAAGGACGAGTCCGTCACACCCGGTGCGCTGGACTATGCGGATAAGGGCAGAAATATGAACCCATTCAGCGGTACGCTAGATGGGGACGGACATACGCTAACGATGGCGAAGGGCAGTCGGCCTCTTTTGATGTTTGCCCGCAAAGCCACAGTCAGAAACTTGAATATCCAAGGTGAACGCATTGTCGGCAACGGCCTGCTGGAACGCTATGTCATCGACTATGGTACGGATGGTTACTACAACAACAGCGTACCGAATACCATAACCATTGAAAACTGCCACATCGTCGGTGATACCAATATCACTGGATCTGGTTTCCTGAGCGGATATGCCTCTGGCCTGAATATCGTGATGATCGTAAACTGCTCTGTCGGCGAGAATGTGGTCATTGGCTGTGACAAGGACCAAAGCGAGGTGGGGTCTCTTGCAGGGCACTTTAACGGAAGCGTAATGAACTGCACCAGTGCCGCTACCGTATACGGCAAGTCTCGCGTCGGCGGACTAGTCGGCTACAAGGGACAGTCCATGGGCCCATGCTCTATATCAAGCAGCTCGTTTACAGGGAAAGTAATCGCCACGGGTGACTATGCGGGCGGCATCTTGGGCAGCGGATACAACCAAGGTTCTGCGCCCAACTCGCCCTGGGCCACCATCAAAGGCTGTTTTGTCACAGGACGCATACAGGGCCGCGATGGAGTTGGCGGTATTACCGGCGGCGAGCCGGGTGTGGTCCAATGCTGGGACAATGGCACCGGCGGAATCACAGACAACGTGTTTTACGGAGAGATTCACGCTACCGGCACGAGTGTGGGGGCCATTGTGGGCACGATTCGCTCCCTGAATAAGAACACTCTAGTAGATAACAATTATTATTTGGCCGGCTGTGGCACCAGCAAGGGCATCGGCTCAATTACAACGGTCGATACAAAATGCAAGCCATCCACGCTGCCTAAAGACACGGAATATATCTGCACCAGTGACGGCTACACCAACATATTCTTCAAGGATGGCGATTACAGCCGCGAGGATGACCCAGCAGGTAAGGATGCAGATAAGCTATCAAAGGCTGTTACGAATACAGTGCTGAAGGATGGCACTGTTGTTCAGTGGCTTAACACTTCGGAGAGCAGCTACCATAACTGGATGCAGGGTACGGTTGGGCCGATCCTCAGCAATAAGGCTATCGCCTATGATTTGGAGATTACCGGCGAGATTAACCAGCACTATGTCGGTGATACCCTGGATCTGTCCGGCCTTACGCTGACGGCCAAGTGGTCTGACGGTACGACTACCAATGTGCCGCTGAATGATCCCAACCTCAAGATCACCGGCTACAACAGCAGTGAACACGGAAAGCAGACGGTGACGCTCCAGTACGGCGCGGCTAAGGTAGAGATCGTCGTCACCGTGCTGTATAAAGAGCCGGAGGACATTACCGTGACCATCACCCTGCTGGGCGACAAGACCCACGGCGACAACGGCCAGGTACACGGACTGTCCAAGGGCGGCCTGACCGCGTGGGTCAGCGGCCACAAGGTGGAAGTAACCACCAACATGACTGTGTGGGACGCGCTGCAGCAGCTGCCCGGCGTAACATGGGATAACCCCACCGGCAACTACATCAAGAGCGTGACCTACGGCGGTGTGACCATTGGCGAGTTCACTAACGGCAAGAACTCCGGCTGGATGTATACGCTGAACGGCAAGTACCCCATGCTGGGCGTCAGTGAGCAGTATCTGAAGAAGGGCGACGTCATCGTGTTCCACTACACGGATGACTACACGCTGGAGGCGGCGGACATGGGCCCCGCGCCGGAGGAGAAAAAGACCGCTGATGAGGTCATCGCCCTTATCAATGCCGTCGGCGTGGTGGATCTGACCAAGGGCGATGTCATCGCCAAGGCACGCGCCGCGTATGACGCGCTTTCCGCGGCGGACAAGAAGCTGGTGACCAACTATCAGACGCTCCTGGACGCTGAGGCGGCCTACGCCAAGCTGGTGGCCGAGCTGGGCAAGAAGGCGGACAGCATCTACAAGACCACCGGCGACTATCTGGCAAAGCTGGGCACACCCGGCGTGGGCAGCATCGGCGGCGAGTGGATGGCGCTGGGGTTGGCCCGCAGTGGTCGCACTGTCCCAGAGGGCTACTATGACGCTGTGGTCAAGTATGTCAAGGACAACATCGACAGCAACGGACGGCTGGACAAGAACAAGGCCACCGAAAACGCCCGCATTATCCTGGCGCTGACGGCCATCGGCAAGGATGTGACGAATGTGGACGGCCATGACCTGCTGGCCGGGCTGAATGAGATGTCATACCTCTCCAAGCAGGGCATCAACGGTGCGATATTCACGCTGATCGCGCTGGACAGCCACAGCTACACGCCTGCCGGCGATGTGACCCGCGACAAGCTGGTACAGGTCATTCTGGACGCGCAGATCAGCAGTGACGGCGGCTGGAGCCTGGACGGCAAGAACGCCGATGTGGACATGACCGCCATGGCTATCCAGGCGCTGGCAGCCTACTACAAAAGTAACAGCAGCGCAAAGAAGGCTGTGGACAAGGGACTGAGCTGGCTCAGCTCCGTGCAGCAGAATGACGGCGGATTCACCAGCTGGGGCGCAGCCAACAGCGAATCCTGCGCGCAGGTCATCGTTGCGCTGACTGCACTGGGCATTGACCCGGCCAAGGACAGTCGGTTCATCAAGAATGGTGTCAGCGTGCTGGACGCGCTGTGCAGCTTCGCGGTGAATGGCGGAGGATTCAAGCACCTCGCCACCGAGACAAGTGCCAACGGCATGGCGACGGAGCAGGGGTTTTATGCACTGGTGGCATATTACCGGCTACTGAACGGCCAGACCAGCCTGTATGACATGACGGATGTGAAACTGGAGGGCGTCAAGGCCGAAGAGCCGGTCGATGATACCGACAAGTCGGATGATACTGCCGACACGGATACACCTGCCGATACGGAGGTCGAAGAGGCCTCCAGTGGTGGACAGGTGGTGCTGTGGGTGGTCATCGGCGTGGTGGCTGTCGGTGGTATTGCCGCACTGGCGGTGACCAGCAAAAAACGGCATGGCAGAGATGCGGAGTAATTCTTGAATACACCAACGCAGGGGCGCGGAAGCGTCCCTGCGTAAGGTGCTTTTGTGAGGTTTTCAACATGAAAAAGAAGTCGTTTTGTTTGCTGCTCTTAACAGCGGTGCTGCTTTTTTGCGCCGCCTGCGGCCAAACACAAGTGGAGCAGCCGGAGGACACCGTCGATAAGGATCAGTACATGACCGAGCCTGTCCCGGAGGGAAAGCCCGACCCGGTAGAGCCGCAGGACACGACGATGGATACCACCGTAACGCACACCTGCACGTTTTCCATTTCCTGCGAGACAATTCTGGACAACATGGACAAGTGCGTGGAGAACAAGAAGTTTCTTGTGCCGGCGGACGGCATTGTTTTTCCTGCCACGGAGGTAGAGTTCAGCGAGGGCGAGAGTGTGTTCGATGTGCTCCAGCGCGTATGCCGTGACAACGCTATTCACATGGAATCCAACTGGACGCCCATGTATAACAGCGCGTATGTAGAGGGGATCAATAACCTCTATGAGTTCGACGTGGGCAGTTTGTCCGGCTGGATGTACAACGTCAACGGCTGGTATCCCAACTACGGCTGCTCCCGCTATCAGGTGAAGGACGGCGATGTGGTGGAGTGGCGCTATACCTGCGACCTCGGATCTGACGTCGGCGACCAGTACATGGGTGATTAAGGATGGCTGAAAAGAAAAATGATGCTTTCAGCCGCTGCCACCCAATCCTGAATTTTTTCTACTTCCTTCTGGTGCTGGGCTTTACGATGTTTGTCCAGCATCCGGTATTCCTGGCCGTTTCATTCCTCGGGGCTACGGCATACGCCATCTGGCTCTGCGCCATAGTTCGGATACCAGCCGTTGACACTGTACATCCAGCCGGACTGCTGGCCGCAGTCAAACTCATACAGGTTGTTGATGCCCTCGACATAGTAGCTGCCGTACATGGGCGTGTAGCTATACTCGATTTGAATGCCCCGCGCATCGCAGATGCGCTTGAGTACATCGAACACGGTCTCCCCCTCGGTAAAGGTGACGGTGGTGGTGGGGAGGATGGTGCCGCTGTCGGGCACATAGACATCCAGACCCGGCCTCAGATCCTGCCTATTACTGAGGATCGTATCACAGCGGATCTCAATGGTGCAGGAGTAGGTGGGCTTTTCCGCAGGCTTGGTCGTTTCGTCGGGCTTCGCGGAGCTGTCGGGTTCGGGTGTTGTGTCGGTGGAGGTATCCGCCTCGGGCTGGGTGGGCTCGGAGGTAGCATTGCGGCTATCCAGTACGGACTTCACCTCGTCGGCATGGCAGACCATGTCCTCCTGGCTGTCCAAAATGCACTCCAGGGCAAAGGAGCTGAGGGCCTTGAGATCCAGATCCTGTACGGAGAGCTCTGTACCCACATAGCTGCCGGTCTTTCCGGCGTCAAAGGTGTTGGACCCGTCGCTGACAGAGCCGCCCAGCACATACAGGGTCTCCGACCCCGTGCGGACGGTACACACCAGCACGGCGCTCCGGAGCTTGGTGCTGTGGGCGCCGTAGTGCAGGGTCACGGCGGCATCGCCGGCCTGACAGAAGGCCTCACCCGTCACCAGGCGCATCTGCATATCCTCCGGCTTCGCGGAGAGGATCTCCAGCTTGGCGCCCTGAGAGAGCGTCAGGCTGCAGCCCCCGACCTTGGCGGACACATAGCCGCTGGTAACGGAGACGGTGTCCCCCTTACGGAGCCGAGTCTTACCGGTGAGCTCCGAGGCGATACCGCCGCGGGTGAGATTGGAAAGACCCTTTTGCACCGTGGCGGTGATGGCGGTGGCCTCTCCCTCCGGGGCGGGCTTATCGAACCAGCCCAGATGCCGCCCGGCGAAAAACACGGCCAGGGCCGCAATGACGGCGATGGCGGCGATCATCAGGATGTTATAAAGGGTTTTCTTTTTCAGTTTCATTTTTTCTCCTCTCCGGGGCAATAGAAAAAGCCCCCAAAACGGGGGCGTAGTATTTCCGTATCGACCGCGGGGCATCCCCCAAGAGCCGCGGGCCGCCTGAACTGGGGAATGTATTCCGGCTCCGAACGCCCGATGCCAAAGCCTTCTCGGAGCTGCGCCCCAATGGCGATGGCGGCCTATGTCCGTCTACGGCGGCTTGGTACCGCTGGGATTGTCCCATTCCGTTCCGTCAGTTCTAAATAAATATTATAGCATAGTTCCCTCCGGGGCGCAACCGTCAATCTTCGGGCTCTTCCGGGTTTTTCTGGGCTTTTTCGTGATGGCGACATACGCCTCGGTAAATCAGCAGACCCACCAGGGACAGAAGCAGCGTTCCGCCGAACACCAGGGCCGCGAAAAGGTAGCTTTTTCCACCCAGGGCGCTGCCGCCTACGGTGGAGGTGAGCACCGAGGGAAGCCGACCCAGGGTACACAGCAGCAGCCAGGTGCCCCAGCGGAGGTCCGTGAGCCCGGCGAAGTAGCACAGCAGGTCCTTGGGGGTGCCGGGGATGGTGAAAATGAGCCAAAAGAGGAAATTGCGCTTGGGGGAGCTTTTGAGAAAATGCAGCTTATCCAGCTTCTCCGGCGGGAAAAAGATCTCCACCATGGGCTGACCCAGGCGGCGCACCAGCCAAAAGACGGCAACGCTGCCTAAAAACAGACCCAGCATACACAGAATGCTGCCCCATACGCCGCCGAAGGCATAGCCGCCGCAGATCTCCAGAGGCTCCCCGGGGATGATGGCCACCACCACCTGGAGCATACACATACCCACATACACGGCCTTGCCCCACAGCCCCAGACCGTCGATCCACTGGCGAAACAGCTCCGGCTCCTTGGCAAAGCGCACCATGGGGCGGCCAACGAACCAAAACACCGCCAGGGACAGGAGAATGGCGGCCAGGGCGGCGGCTTTTTTCTGTTTTTGGGTGAGGGTGGGCTTGTTAGGCATAGTTGCCTCCTTGCGGTTTTTTCAAACGGTTTTCCTTAGTATACCATGGATTACCACAGAAATATAAATATTTCGTGAATAAATTGGGAAATTCCTGTCACATTTCCGGGTCGGGAAACATTTTATTTGACAAATGCCAGATAGTCTTATTATAATAGGTTGACATAAGACGAAACACCCCCCGAAAAGGAGAAACATATGGATATTTTTGAAAAGTGCTATGCCCCCTCTCTTGCCACCGACCTGCAGGAAAAGGGCGTGTATCCCTATTTCCGGGCCTTGCAGTCCCGGCAGGATGTAGAGGTGATGATGGAGGGCAAGCGCCGCATCATGCTGGGGTCCAACAACTGTAGCTCAT
>OQWM01003349.1_pt1 | contig 10713 bp, 9 predicted proteins | sample 1691531 | NCBI WGS metagenome assembly OQWM01 (sample SAMN03418257, study PRJEB22391) | human gut metagenome | biome: human-gut; feature: organic feature; material: feces | host: Homo sapiens | place: Tanzania | collected 2013-01 | reverse complement strand
TCTTCATCTTTATCGCCTCAGGCTGATCAATGTTTTGCTTAAACTGCTCAGGCAGCTTCTGAGGTTCTGAAGTAGTATTTACCTGTGTTGTCTCTAGCTGACCATTCTGTGTATTTATCGAATCTGAACCTGCAGGTTTATCCATATCATTCTCGCCACCATTAGCTTTTGTAGAAGCTCGCATACGAACAAGATGAATATTGTAAACCGAAAGAAGCTTTAATGTAGTCTTTGCATCGTCACTAGATCCAGGACCTAGGTAGAAATAGCCCTTCACCTCCTTAATACCCTGGTTTATGGTATTATCAATACGAATAGTATAGTCGTTTGACGAAGGCATATGGGTTACACGTGTGGCTACACTATCATTAGCATAGCGAACAGCCAATAAAGCTACACCATCACGCATACCTTCTTGGAAGATATAGTTACAACGGAATGTCAGCAAGAAGCTGTCGCCATCATGGTATGTACTATCGGCTACGATATCAAACGAAGAAACATTATAGGGAGCTGTAGGCATGAGCAATATCGACTTGCTTCCATTCCACACATTGGCAGTATCGCCATTAGATGAAATAGAAGAATATCTATTTACCTCACTCTCTGAAGCACCAAGAGCTAAAGCCTCATTACGCAATCGCTCTGCTAGATTCTCATAAATCTTATGAAGCGATTCGGTATGACGAGTGTAATACACCATCGAAGAGTCAAATTCTGCAGATGTTATACCATATTTCTTAAAAACGGCTTCACGATACAACACTTGGTTGTACGCATAATCACTTGACTGCTGCGCCATAGCATCAGCCAACTGATAGTCGTACAATATATCCTCCATATCGTCGGGTTGTATTATCTCGCTTGGAACGCCAGGCTTACAACCAACAATAAGCATCAAGGCTACAAAAGCCACCAAGCTATGTATCAATGATTTGTTATTCATTCGTTTTACTGTTTCTTTTTATTAACCAAGTTTCTTACTCCTTCACGAAGAGTTTCTCCTATACCCTCCATATCCTTGCGGCAGAACAAAAGCATCATCACCACACCAACACTAATGCAAGCATCAGCAAAGTTGAATACTGGTGAGAAGAATATGAAATCATTACCGCCTACCATAGGAACCCATTCAGGCCATGTGGTTACGATAAGTGGGAAATAAAACATATCTACCACTTTGCCCATAAGGAAGTCGGCATAACCGGTACCAAAAGGCACAAAGTAAGATATATAATAAGGTGAAGAAGAATTGAAAATAAGTCCATAAAACATACAGTCGATAACATTGCCAGCAGCACCAGCAACAATCATCGAAAGCAATACGACATATAGCGTACGAGCCTTTTTGCGAATGGCAAGACTAATATACCAGCCAATAAAGCAGATGGCAATGATACGCAATGTACTTAACAGGATTTTTGGCATAAACGACATACCGTATGCCATTCCCTTATTCTCAATGAAATTAATATAAAACCAGTCTGTTAGACGAATAGACTCACCAAGACACATCGTTGTTTTCACTTCTATCTTGATAATTTGGTCAATAAGAAGTATTGCGACAATGATTATCCAGGCGAGCCTTCCGTCAGTCATAAATTCTCTTTTCATTTATTTACGTGCATTCTTAGATGCCACACTAAGTGTAGCATGAGGTACGATACGCAGACGTTCCTTTGGTATGAGTTCGCCTGTCATACGGTCAACACCATAGGTCTTGTTATCGATTCTCACCAAGGCTGCTTCAAGAGCATTGATAAACTTCTGCTGTCTCTGCGCCATTTGCATGAGTTCTTCCTTTGACTGTCCGAGACTACCCTCTTCCAATGCCTTATATGTTGGTGATGTATCAATTACATCATTACTATTGGCATTAGTAAGCTGCTTCATCATATCTTCATAGTCAAGACGAGCTAACCTCAGTTTCTCATTGATGATCTGTCGGAATTCCTCCAACTCCTCATCGCTATAACGTTTCTTGTCTGGCATAATACAATTGTTTTAAGTTTAAGTTAAATATTTTTTAAAGACACTCGTTTAGGTAAATACTGTTTCTATCTTAAAACGAGTGAGCAAGTCTACAACCATAAAGGTCATAAACTTGTTCGCTCGTGGATATATAGTTTAAATCTTCTCGATAGTGATGTTTACATCAAACTTATCAATCACACCATCATTTTCTGCAATGATGATATCATCAGCAAGCACCTGACCCTTGATATAGTCAGCGAATGCTTCAATTGCAGCATCAGTCTGCTCATTAGGAGCTACTGTAACCTTGATTCTATCAGTAATCTCAAGACCGGTATCCTTACGAAGGTTCTGTATGCGGTTGATAAGTTCACGTGCAGTACCCTCCTTGACAAGTTCATCGGTGAGTTCTACCTCAAGGGCTACAGTCACATTGCCATCGTTGCTTACGAGCCAGCCTGGAATATCCTGGCTGATGATTTCAACGTCAGCTGCATCAACAACAAGATCCTGCCCCTCTACATTAATAGTAAGTGAGCCTTCTTTCTCAAGCTGTGAAATCTGATGCTGGTCAAGGTTAGACATCACATTTGCAACACCCTTCATGAGCTTACCATACTTCTTACCCATAGTACGGAAGTTACACTTCACGGTCTTAACAAGGATATCTTCGCCTTCAACAAACTTAAGTTCCTTAACGTTTACCTCGCTCATAATCAAATCCTTAACAGCTTCGATTTGAGCCTTTTGTTCAGCTGACACAGCAGGTATCATAATCTGCTGCAGAGGTTGACGAACCTTGATATTAACCTTACGACGAAGAGCAAGAGTCATTGATGTAATCTTGCGTGCAATCTCCATACGCTCCTCAAGGTCGGTATTGATAAACGCCTCGTTAGCCTGTGGGAAGTTCTCAAGATGTACACTTGTCATCTCACCACCAAGATCATGATAAAGCTGATCGCTATAGAATGGTGCGAATGGAGCCAAAAGCTTAGCTACAGTAAGCAGACAGGTGTGGAGAGTCTGATAAGCAGAAAGCTTGTCTTCGCTCATTTCCTTACCCCAGAAGCGCTTACGGCTCTGACGAACGTAGGTGTTTGACAAGTCGTCGTTAACGAAGTTGTCGATAAGACGACCAGCACGTGTAGGGTCGTATGACTTGAGCTCTGCATCAACCTTCTTTATCAATGTCTGCAGACATGACAATATCCAACGGTCAATCTCAGGACGCTTAGCGAAGTCTACCTGTGGAGTTTCTACATCAAAGTTGTCTACATTAGCATAGAGTGCAAAGAAGCTATATGTATTATATAATGTACCAAAGAGCTTACGGCGAACCTCGTCAACACCATTGGCATCGAACTTCAGGTTATCCCAAGGCTCAGAATTGGTCATCATATAGAAACGTACGGCATCAGCACCATACTTATGTATCATATCGAATGGATTAACCACATTGCCCACGTGCTTACTCATCTTGTTGCCCTTAGCATCGAGAACGAGACCTGAAGAAATTACATTCTTAAAGGCTACGCTATCGAATACCATTGTAGCAATGGCATGCAAAGTGAAGAACCATCCACGTGTCTGGTCAACACCCTCGTTGATGAAATCGGCAGGATAGAACTTAGGAGGAATAGCATATCCTTCGTAAGTGCTATGGATAAGAGCATCGCGGTCAGCCTCTGTGCCACGAGCCATCTCACCCTCGAATGGATAGTGAAGCTGAGCATAAGGCATAGAACCAGAATCGAACCAAACGTCGATAAGGTCGCTCTCACGATACATTGGCTTACCTTCTTCGTTTACCAAAACGATATTGTCGACATATGGACGATGAAGGTCTATCTTATCATAGTTCTCCTTGCTGTAGTCGCCAGGAACAAAGCCCTTATTCTTCATAGGATTGCTCTTCATAACGCCTGCCGCAACAGCCATCTCTATTTCAGCATACAATTCCTCAAGGCTACCGATGCACTTTTCGCCACGGTTTTCGTCACGCCATATTGGCAATGGAGTACCCCAGAAACGAGAACGAGAGAGGTTCCAATCGTTCAAGTTCTCAAGCCAGTTACCGAAACGACCTGTACCTGTAGACTCTGGCTGCCAATTGATAGTCTTATTCAATTCTACCATACGCTCCTTGCGTGCAGTATCCTTGATAAACCAGCTATCCAATGGATAATAAAGGATTGGCTTATCGGTACGCCAGCAGTGAGGATAGTTGTGAACATGCTTCTCGCTCTTGAAAGCCTTGCCTTCCTGCTTCAACTCGTAGCAGAGCACGATATTCAAGTCTTCAGCCTTATCAGAAGCCTTCTTGTCCCAAACACCATCAACATTAAATTGTGGGTCGTAAGCATTCTTCACATAGTCGCCTGCGTGGTGTGAATAAGCTTCCTTATTTACACAAGCTGCAATGAAGTTGTCGTCGAGGTCTTCCAAAGCATAGAACTTTCCTTGAAGATCGACCATAGGACGAGTCTCACCCTTCTTATTAATAAGGTATAGAGCAGGAATATTGGCATCTTTAGCAACCTTAGCATCGTCGGCACCAAATGTAGGAGCAATATGAACGATACCTGTACCATCATCTGTAGTAACATAGTCGCCAAGGATTACGCGGAAAGCTTCGCTCTCCATCTCTACAAACTTATCGCGACCATCCTCTGAAGCAAACACCTTCTCAGGATGAGCTGCTGCATATTCTGTAACAAACTTAGGAGCAAAAGCATCAACCTTCTCACAAGGCTTAACCCATGGCATCAACTGCTCATAGTGATAACCCTCAAGGTCTGCACCCTTCATGCGGTCAACGATACGCCAAGGACAAACCTTGTTCTCCTTATCGAATGGCAACAAGTCGCCTTCCTTGCACTCCTGGTCAGCCTTCAAATATGAGGTTATCAAAGCCTCTGCCATAACAAGAGTCATAGGCTCACCATTATAGAGGTTATAGGTCTCAATAGCTACATAGTCAATCTTAGGACCAACACAGAGAGCTACGTTTGATGGCAATGTCCAAGGTGTTGTTGTCCATGCGATGAAATATGGCTTACCCCACTTTGTCCATTCAGCCTTAGGATCCTTGATAAGGAACTGAGCTGTTGTGGTAAGGTCCTTTACATCGCGATAGCAACCAGGCTGGTTCAACTCATGTGAGCTCAAACCTGTACCAGCACCTGGAGAATATGGCTGGATGGTATAACCCTTATAAAGCAAGCCCTTGTTGTAGAGCTGCTTCAAAAGCCACCATAGAGTCTCGATATATTTGTTGTCGTAAGTGATATAAGGATTATCGAGGTCTACAAAGTAGCCCATCTCCTCTGTGAGCTGACGCCACTCTGCAGTAAACATCATCACATTCTCACGACACTTAGCATTATACTGCTCTGTGCTAATATATTTTTCAGAAGCCTTGTTGTCGATATCCTTTTTGGTAATACCAAGTTCTTTTTCTACACCAAGCTCTACAGGGAGTCCGTGAGTATCCCATCCAGCTTTACGATGAACCTGGAAACCTTTCATTGTCTTATATCTATTGAAAGTATCCTTAATGGCACGAGCCAGCACATGGTGAATACCAGGATGTCCATTAGCTGAAGGAGGACCTTCAAAGAAGATAAACTGTGGACAGCCTTCGCGTTCGTCAATACTCTTATGGAAGATATCGTTCTTCTCCCATTCGCTCAGCACATTCTGATTGATTGCGGTCAAATCAAGACCTTTGTGTTCGGCAAATTTCTTAGCCATTTTTACCTCTTTTTGTTAATAAGGTGACATCACTCATGTGAGCCACGGTTAATGATATATAATGGGCAATGACCAAAGTCATTCCCACCTAATTTATAAATAATGCGCAAAGGTATAAAAAAAAAAGGAAAATCATCACAATTTCCCTTTTTCTTTTTAACTTTTAATATTTTGATAATACTTTGAATGTCAAATCGACATATATTTATTCTTCAAATCTAAGCAATGGCAACGAAATATGATACTTCACAGCCAAGAAGCGAGTGGCGCAAACAAAAGCGAATACAGCCAACGAAGTCAAAGCTAAATTTATGCCAAGAGCCATCATTCCCCAATACAAAAATCCGCCAGCAATACTTGCCATAGCATAGATTTCTTTTTGGAATATCACAGGTTCTTTGTTTAACAACACATCACGTATCACACCACCTGCTGCACCTGTTATACAACCCATGATAATAGCAACCCAAAAAGGGAAACCACAAGCCAATGTTTTCTGTATACCCGCTATGGTAAAGAGTGCAAGACCAAATGTATCGAAAACGAACCAAGCATTGTCAAGCCGTTTCATCAACTTAGCAAATGCTATCGTGATAAACTGTGCAAAGAATGTACATAGCAAATACAATGGTGTTGTCATCCAAAAAGGAGTCTGACCAAGCATCAAGTCGCGGATAGTACCGCCACCAATAGCTACAGCAACTCCGCAAACAAAACCACCAAACCAATCATATTTCTTTGCAGCAGCATGACGAATACCAGATATTGCAAAAGCCATTGTACCAAGTACTTCCACGATATTTTGCAAGTAATTCACGAACTGCGGATCTGTATGCATCATCCCTTAGCAAGTACTTCTTTGTTAACTACATTCTGAGGATTACCCGCAATGAACGAACGGATATTCTCAGCAGCTATTTCAAACAGTCTGGTTCTTGCCTCTACTGTTGCCCAAGCAATGTGAGGAGTAATATAAGCGTTAGGTTCTTTCATCAAAGGATTATCCTCTGATGGTGGTTCCTGACACATCACGTCAGCTCCATATCCGGCCAACTTTCCTTCATGCAGAGCCTCTGCTACAGCCTCCTCGTCGACCAATGGCCCACGACCAGTATTTATCAATATTGCACCAGTCTTCATCTTAGCAATATTTTCTTTATTGATAATATTGCGTGTAGCATCAGTCAAAGGACAATGCAACGACAACACATCGCTTACAGAGAACAAACCTTCAAGAGTTGTCTTCTGTATACCTAAAGGAAGGTCTACAGAATTCTTGCTTGTATATGCAAATACATCCATGCCAAAAGCATGAGCAATAGTAGCAACCTGCATACCGATATTACCTAAGCCAACAATACCCATGGTCTTTCCCTCAAGTTCATGCATTGGCGAATCCCAATAACAGAAATCTTGATTGTAAGTCCATCTGCCATTGCGGTTTTTCTGTGCGTAATACTCTACCCTATTGGTCATAGCCAGCAACAAAGAGAATGTCATCTGAGCAACACTATAAGTACTGTATGCAGGAATATTGGTAACAATTATGCCACGCTTCGTTGCAGCATCGATATCTACAACATTATATCCTGTAGCAAGAATTCCAATATATTTAAGCTTTGGCAATGCATCCATAACATAGCCATCGATGTTTACCTTATTTATCAGAATAGCATCTGCATCTTTTGCTCTTTCTACCACATCTTCATCCTTGGTTCGTGGATAAACCACAAACTCTCCCAGCTGCTCAAACGCCTCATAGCTCAAATCGCCAGGGTTAGCAGCATAGCCGTCTAATTCTACAATTTTCATTTTCTTCATCTTTTAATTACATCTTTTATATAACGACATAACTATCTTTTCGACAGTCAATTATAATATTACTAAAAAAATTAATCTTCATATCTCTTACCCCAACAGCCTTTCATATACTGATAGAGTCTTTCTTCTGAAGGTGAATGTTGGATATGCCAGAATCGCTCACCCTCCATACCATCAGGCAGATATTGTTGTTCAACGAAATGTCCGGCATAATCATGGCTATATTTATATCCATCATGATATCCAAGATTTGCCATAAGCTCGGTTGGCGCATTACGAAGATGCAAAGGTACAGGCTGATTGCCTGTTTCCTTAACTCTTTGCAAAGCTGCATTTATTGCAAGATATGCAGAGTTGCTCTTTGGTGATGCAGCAAGATATACTACAGCTTCCGCCAATGGTATTCTTCCTTCGGGCCATCCCAGTTTGTTGACTGCATCGAAAGCAGCATTGGCAAGCAACAAGGCATTAGGATTTGCGAGACCTACATCCTCGGCTGCAGAAATAACAATTCTACGAGCTATAAACTTAGGATCTTCGCCACCCTCCATCATCCTTGCCATCCAATATAGCGCAGCGTCAGGGTCGCTACCACGAATACTCTTGATGAAAGCCGAGATAATATCATAATGCATCTCGCCATCCTTGTCGTAAGCCAACGGATTTTGCTGCAAGCGCTCAACTACAACATCATCGGTTATCACTATATCGTCTTCGTTGAATGCGCTAACAACCAACTCCAAGATATTCAACAACTTTCGAGCGTCGCCACCACTATATCGTATCAACGCTCCTGTTTCCTTGAGCGTTATTTTTTTCTTCTTAAGTTCTTCATCCTCGGTTATTGCCCTTTCAAGCAGCTTCTGCAAGTCTTCTTGTGCCAACGACTTCAGCACATAAAGCTGGCAGCGCGACAGTAGCGGACGAATAACTTCAAACGAAGGATTCTCGGTAGTAGCACCAATAAGAGTAACCACGCCCTTCTCTACAGCTCCAAGCAGGGAGTCTTGTTGCGACTTTGAGAAACGATGAATCTCATCGATAAATAATATAGGTGAAGCCGAATTGAAGAATCTTCCATTCTTGGCTCTCTCTATCACCTCTCTTACATCCTTTACACCACTCGTCACAGCACTAAGGGTATAGAAAGGTGTCTCCAGCTTGTGGGCTATAATCTGCGCAAGCGTAGTTTTGCCGACACCTGGAGGACCCCATAATATAAAAGAGGAGATATGTCCGGAATCAATCATCTTCCGCAACACACCGCCTTGCCCAACCAAATGTTGCTGACCGACATAGTCGTCGAGCGTACGTGGGCGCATTCTCTCTGCTAATGGTTCACTCATACAGATGCAAAGGTAATAATTTTCTTCAAAGCAAAGAAACATTTTCAGCATTTTCGTTCAAGCCATTACTCTTGTATTATAGTTTGCGATTTCAATACAAAACATAATGACTGTAAAAATTGCAAACTCAACTTAGCATTTTAAGCAAAGAATATAAAACATGCATAAAAAACGATACACAAAAATAGGTATTTCAAAAAGAAATTATTAACTTTGCAGCAACTTAAAGGTAGGTACTTTGTGCCTATATAATCAACAATGTAACAACAGAAAATTATTTTCTTATATTCATTAAACTATTTAGCGAATATGATTTATTCTAAAGAAGTCGACAACATGTGCGTTGTTGCAAAGGGTCCTAACCACGGACCTGCTCCAATTCCTGAGGAAGGAAAGTGGATTCAAGCTAAGGAGATAAAGGATATCTCTGGTTATACTCACGGTGTGGGTTGGTGTGCTCCTCAGCAGGGTGCCTGCAAGCTTTCTTTGAACATCAAGGAAGGTGTTATTCAGGAGTGCCTCGTTGAGACAATCGGTTGTACAGGTATGACTCACTCAGCAGCTATGGCATCTGAGATTCTTCCTGGCAAGACCATCCTCGAAGCATTGAACACTGACCTCGTTTGCGATGCTATCAACACAGCAATGCGCGAGTTGTTCCTCCAGATTGTTTACGGACGTAGCCAGAGCGCTTTCTCTGAGGGCGGTCTTGTTATCGGTGCTGGTCTTGAGGACCTTGGTAAGGGTCTCCGTTCACAGACTGGTACTCTCTATGGTACAGTTGCAAAGGGAACACGCTACCTCGAGCTCACAGAGGGTTACATCACAAAGATGTTCCTCGATAAAGACAGCCAGGTTTGCGGTTACGAGTATGTACACCTTGGCAAGATGATGGAAGCTATCAAGGCTGGTATGGATGCAAACGAGGCTGTTCAGAAGTTCACTGGACGCTACGGTCGCACTACAGCTGAGCAGGGTGTTGTTAAGAGTATTGACCCACGTAAAGAATAAGGATAAGCACTATGATAAGAAAAGTTAGTTTTGAAAGCCAGGAGCGTCGTATGGACCAAGTCCTCGCCGCAAAGTGTATGGAAAAGACGAAGGCGAATATGTCGATTACGAGGAGGTAAAGTAAAATACAAAGAGATAAATTATTTTTTTATTTGATTGATGGATTATTATTCGTTACTTTGCCCGCAAATTTGCTAACAATATAACGATAATATGAAAACAAAGAAATTCTTACTACAAGAGAAAGATATTCCGACAGCTTGGTATAACATTGTTGCGGATATGAAAAACAAACCTCTGCCTTTGTTGAATCCGAAGACCAAACAGCCGATTAAGGCAGAAGATCTTTATCCCCTCTTTTCCAAAGCAGTTTCTGACCAAGAAATGAATACAACAGACGCTTGGATTGAAATCCCAGAAGAAGTACGTGATTTGTATAAAGTATGGCGCCCGACTCCTCTGGTTCGTGCATACGGTTTGGAGAAAGCATTGGATACACCAGCCCATATCTATTTTAAGAACGAAAGCGTCAGCCCGATTGGTTCACATAAATTAAACTCAGCCATTGCACAAGCATATTATTGCAAAAAGGAGGGAGTAACCAATATTACGACTGAAACAGGGGCGGGACAATGGGGTGCTGCTTTGTCCTATGCAGCTAAGGCATTCGGCTTGGAATTGGCTGTTTATATGGTAAAAGTAAGCTATCACCACAAGCCTTATCGCCGTTCCATCATGCAGACATTTGGAGCACAGGAAATCCGCTGACGGTTCTGTCAAATCCAGTATCCATCTACCGAAAGGC
>OQWM01003348.1_pt1 | contig 10719 bp, 9 predicted proteins | sample 1691531 | NCBI WGS metagenome assembly OQWM01 (sample SAMN03418257, study PRJEB22391) | human gut metagenome | biome: human-gut; feature: organic feature; material: feces | host: Homo sapiens | place: Tanzania | collected 2013-01 | reverse complement strand
AATGGGGTGAATGTATTTCCAAAAAAGTTCAAGTTATTTTTTAACGATTACTAAAGATTGGACTTGTCTCGATGAAGATTATCGTAATTCAAAAAAATGAAACACAAGATTGAAGGTAAAATGTTTTCTTATGGACAAATGTCTGAAGTCTGACTTCACTTTCCAAATGGCATCTTCTTTACCTTCCACAACTTTGCGAAAAAACATGGAGCACAGCGGAGTGAGCTCCGCCGTACCGCGCCACCTGACAACAAACGATATCATGACTGTCAAATGCTTCCCTGACATGTCGTAGATTCCCGTCATTTGCCACGCCTGTATGACATTGACAATCCCCAGAGCCATTTGACCTGGCAGAGGAGATACTTCATTTTCTCTTGCGCCCGGATTGACGCTCACTTAATTCCGGTTTTATTTTTCGCTAAAATATTGTTAAATTTGCAGACTGTACTAAAACCAGATGTATGTCGAAATATAATATTGTCGAAGTCAGCGGGAAGAAGGACTTGAAAAAATTCATCAAGTTCCCTGACGAGTTATATAAGGACTGTAAGCAGTATGTGCCTGCCCTTCATTCGGATCAGGTGTTCAGCCTGACGAAAGATCCGGCATTGGATTATTGTAAGCATAAGTTGTGGATGGTCATGGACGGAAATAAAGTCGTTGGACGTATCTGCGCCATGATAAATCCGCGTTACAACGAACTCTACAACAAGAAAAGGGCCCGTTTCGGCTGGTTTGACACGATCAATGACATTGAAGTGGCCCGTCTTCTCATAGGCAAGGCGGAGGCCTGGGCGAAAGAGAACGGAATGACGGAAATTCACGGACCGCTGTATTACAATACATTGGGAAAGCAGGGTATGCTGGTGGAAGGATTTGAGAATGTCCCTCCGTTCAACTGCCTATATAACTTCCCTTATTACAATGACTTCGTGACGGCACTCGGCTACGAGAAGGAGTGCGACTGGCTTCAGTACAAGATGGATGCATGTCAGGGTGTGCAGGACAAGATGGTAAGGATTGCCGGCATGCTGAAGGAAAGATACAACCTCCATGAGGGTCTTCTGAGCAAGCTCAAGAAAGACAAGGAGATGGTGAAGTATTTCTTCAAGGTTTACAATGAAAGTTTCGCGGCAGCGGTATATAACTTCATTCCGTTTACCGAGAAGGAAATTGAGCACGAGGCGAAAGTTTCGATGCCGTTCATCTCAGACAAGGTAAGCAGCATTGTCCTCGACGAGAACAATGAACTGGTAGCGTTCGGAATCGCATTCCCGAGCATTTCGGAGGCCCTGCAGAAAGCCAAGGGACACCTTTTCCCGTTCGGATGGTTCCATCTGCTAAAGGCAATGCACAATTACGAGGCTGTGGACCTGATGCTGAACGGTGCCGTGCCTCAGTGGCAGAACAAGGGCGTGAGCGCGATTTTCCACTGCTCAATGTCTGACAAGTATCAGGCGGCGAAGACAAGATACGCGATTTCCAACCCGCAGATCGAGACGAACAGCGCGGTCAATGTCTGGGGAAAATACGAACACGAGTTGTACATGCGCAGACGCTGCTACGTGAAATCGCTGTAAGTCAATGCGTTTGTCCGGGGTTATGTCAATGCTAGCATGACGGATTACCGGACTGTTTAAGAAGAAAAACAGAATAATATATATGGCAGAAAAGAATTCATTGCTCGAAAAGGTTCTGAGCCTTCAGGACAAATTCACATCGCTGCAGAACCAGCTCTCTGATCCGGCAGTCATGTCGGACATGAAGAAATATGTTCAGCTGAACAAGGATTACAAGGAACTGGAACCTATCATCAAGGCCGGACTTGAATATAAGAAAATGGTGGATGAACTTGCTTCAGCCAAGGACATCATGGCCAATGAAAAAGATGAGGACCTGAAGGAGATGGCCCGCGAGGAGATTTCCGAGATTGAGCCGAAACTCCCTGATATGGAGCAGAATATCAAACTCCTCCTCATTCCGTCTGACCCGGATGACGGCAAGAATGCAATGGTCGAAATCCGTGGCGGTACAGGTGGCGACGAGGCTGCTATTTTCGCCGGTGACCTCTTCAGAATGTATTCAAAGTTCGCTGAGCGCAAGGGCTGGAAACTCGAGATTACTGACCAGGCTCCCGGAACATCAGGCGGTTTCAAGCAGATTGTCTTCAAACTGTCTTGTGCTGACGGCGTTTACGGAACCATGAAATATGAGTCAGGCGTGCATCGTGTACAGCGTGTGCCTCAGACCGAGACTCAGGGCCGTATCCAGACTTCTGCCGCATCCGTGGCAGTATTCCCTGAGGCGGATGAATTTGACATTGACCTGGATATGAACGATATCCGCAAGGATACTTTCTGTTCTTCCGGTCCTGGCGGTCAGGGTGTGAACACGACTTATTCTGCTGTCCGTCTTACCCATATCCCGTCAGGTATCGTGGTCCAGTGCCAGGAGGAGCGTTCCCAGCTGAAGAACTTCGACAGGGCTTTGGAAGAGCTCCGTACACGTCTCTACAATATGGAGCACCAGAAGTATCTCGACGGTATCGCTGCAAAGCGTAAGACCATGGTATCTACCGGTGACCGTTCTGCAAAGATCCGTACTTACAACTATCCTCAGTCACGTGTGACCGACCACCGTATCAACTGGTCAATGTACAATCTTCCTGCTTTCATGGATGGTGACATCCAGGAGTGTATCGACCAGCTGCAGATTGCCGAGAACGCAGAGCGTCTCAAGGCAGCCGGCGAGGACGAAGAATAAATTTCAGACAATATCATTGGCGCAGCCGATTTAAAAAGGTCGGCTTCGCCGAGTGTATTCTAGGAAACCACTTAAAAAACAAGACATGAACAAAAAAGTATCAGTAGTTTTCATGCTGATGGCAGTACTGTTTATAGTATGCCTGATAGCATCCAACCTTTTTGCAACAAAGGTCTTCGCAATGGGCAGCATCACGCTCCCCGGCGCAGTAATCATTTTCCCTATTTCTTACATTCTGAACGACTGCTTTGCAGAAGTATGGGGATACCGCAAAGCCAGACTCGTAATCTGGACCGCCTTTGCGATGAACTTCTTCGTAGCCATCATGGGCCAGATTGTCTCATGGCTTCCGGCTGCATCATTCTGGGACGGCGGTGAACACTTCGACTACGTGTTCAGCATGGCACCACGTGTAGCCTTCGCATCCCTCCTTGCCTTCCTCGCAGGCTCTACCATGAACGCCTTCGTCATGAGCCGTATGAAGGTGGCAACCCAAGGCAAAGGCTTCTCGGGCCGCGCCATCCTTTCTTCCGTAGCAGGAGAAACCCTTGATTCATTGATCTTTATGCCTATCGTCTTCTGGGGCGCGGACATCAGGTCATTGGCGACAATGCTCATCGCTCAGGTTACTTTCAAGGTATGCTACGAGATTCTCATCCTTCCTGTCACGATACAGGTGGTGAAAGCCCTCAAACGCTGTGAAGGCATCGACACATTCGACGAAAACATCTCGTATAACCCGTTCAGAGTTTACGATATCTAATTGGTAATCAAATAATTCTCCGTCTCCGGATGCCTGCGCACCTGAAGACGGAGTAACTGTCACATTTAACAAATACTTCAAATGAATAAAGAAAGAGAACAGGAAGGACTGCACTCCTTGGGCCATAAATCCGAATACAAGATGGATTACGCTCCGGAAGTCCTGGAGGCCTTCATAAACAAACATCAGGAAAACGACTATTGGGTAAGATTCAATTGCCCTGAATTCACAAGTCTCTGTCCTATCACGGGCCAGCCGGACTTTGCCGAGATCCGTATCAGCTATATCCCTGACGTGAAAATGGTCGAGAGCAAGAGCCTGAAACTCTATCTTTTCAGTTTCCGTAATCATGGAGACTTCCACGAGGATTGCGTAAACAAAATCATGAAAGACCTTATCAAATTGATGGACCCGAAATACATTGAAGTAACAGGTCTTTTCACTCCTCGTGGTGGAATCTCCATATTCCCTTATGCCAATTACGGCCGTCCGGGCACAAAATTCGAAAAACTCGCAGAGCAGCGTTTCGCTACACACGAATAGCAGCTACACTGTCCTGCCTCTTAATATGACTCTGTCTATGAACGGAGTCTGGTAGCAGTAAGGAATCCATGTCAATGACGGTATCCGCTTGGTAATGATGAGGTTGGCGAGCTTGCCGGCGGTTATCGAACCTGCAACGTCGCTGATGCCCATCGCATAGGCTGAATTCAGCGTACATGCGTTCAATGCCTGTATCGGCGTGAGTCTCATCTGGATACAGCCGAGCGACATGACGAACCTCATGTCTCCGCAAGGGGAAGACCCTGGATTATAATCTGATGCCAATGCTATACCGAGCCCTGAGTTGATGAAATCCAGGGCTTTGCCGTATTGCATCCTCAGGAAGAATGACGCTCCCGGAAGCATTGTCGGCATGGTGCATGAGTCCTTGAGTACACGGATTTCCTCATCAGTCGTGCTCTCCAGATGATCTACCGACAGGGCATTGTGCTTCACTCCGACCTGCACGCCGCCTGAAACGGCAAGCTGGTTCGCGTGGAGCTTCACGCTCATACCGTACTGCTCTCCAGCCGTCAGAATCCTGTCAGTCTCTTCTGTCGTAAAGAATCCTTCTTCGCAGAATACATCGACAAAGTCGGCAAGATTCTCGGCCGCAACAGCCGGAATCATCTCATTGCATACGTGATCTACATACTCGTTCTGCCTTCCTGCGAATGCCCTGCCTACTGCATGGGCCCCCAGAAATGTGGACTTGATTATGGCAGGGGAGTTCTCCCTTATTCTTTTTATTACGCGGAGTATCTTCAGCTCATCCTGTGTGGTGAGTCCGTATCCGCTCTTGATTTCGATCGCTCCGGTACCTTTCGCTATCATTTCATTGACACGCTCCATCGCCTGCCAGTACAGCTCATCCTCTGACGTGTTGTGCAGAAGGTCGGCAGAATTCAGGATTCCGCCTCCGTGCGCGGCAATCTCGGCATAGGAAAGACCTTTGATCTTGTCCAGGAATTCCTGCTCTCTTGTTCCCGCAAAGACAATGTGGGAGTGTGAGTCGCAGAATGCTGGCAGAACGAATCCGCCGTCTGCGTCAATGACATCGAAAGAATCCTGTCCGGATTCCTGTGGGAGATCCGGACAGTCTGACATTGGCCCGAAACAAGCAATCTTGTCGTCCTCGATGAGGAGCCATGCGTTCTCCAGGGTGCCTGTCTCTGACATTGACACTCCTTCTTTCCGCATTACTCCGGCTTCGACGATTCCGGCAATCTGCCCGATGTTCCTTATCAGCGTTTTCATCGCGTCGGGGCTTAGATCAACAGATTGTTTTCGTCGCGGAGGAAGTCAATGCTCTTCATGATGAGAGGATGCATGTATGTATCGACATCCACGAACGGAACCTCTTTGCGGTAGTCTGCGAGCATCTTCTCGATGAGTGGAGATGACTTTTCAGGACGACGGAACTCGAGAGCCTGTGCAGCATTGAAAAGCTCGATTGCGAGAACGGTCTCGACGTTGTCCACTACGCGGACGAGTTTGGTGGCTGCGTTTGAACCCATGCTGACGTGGTCTTCCTGGCCCTGTGATGAAGGGATGGAGTCGCATGATGCAGGCCAGCAGAGCATCTTGTTCTGGCTGACGATAGATGCCGCGGTGTACTGAGGAATCATGAATCCGCTGTTCAGACCAGGTTTTGCAACGAGGAACATAGGGAGACCTCTCTGACCGCTGATAAGCTTGTAAATTCTTCTCTCTGAGATATTTGACAACTCTGACATCGCGATTGCGAGGGTGTCCATAGGGATGGCGATAGGCTCTCCGTGGAAGTTTCCGGCAGAGATGATCATGTCCTCGTCAGGGAATACGTTAGGGTTGTCGGTAGCGCTGTTGATTTCGTCTCCGATGACAGATGACACGTGTCTGATGTTGTCTTTCACCGCACCGTGGACCTGAGGGATGCAACGGAATGAATAAGGGTCCTGAACGTGCTGCTTAGGTCTGCGGATAAGTTCGCTGCCGTCGAGCAGTTTCAGGAAATTCTCCGCTGTCTCGATCTGTCCTTTGTGGCGGCGGAGAAGGTGTGTGAGCTGGTAGAACGGCTCGATTCTTCCGTCATAAGCCTCCAATGACATGGCTGCGATGCAGTCAGCCCAGCGGGAAAGTCTCATGCTCTTTATCAATGCCCATGTGGCGTGTGCGCTCATGAACTGTGTACCGTTGAGAAGTGCGAGGCCTTCCTTTGACTGGAGTCTGATAGGGCTCCATCCGAACTCCTTCCATACTTCTGCTGAAGGACGTACCTGTCCTTTGTATCTTACCTCGCCGAGGCCGATGAGAGGGAGGCACATGTGTGCGAGCGGTGCGAGGTCTCCTGATGCGCCGAGTGAACCCTGCTGATAGACAACCGGAAGGATGTCATTGTTGAACATGTCGATAAGGCGCTGGATGGTAATGATCTGGACGCCTGAATGTCCGTAAGACAGAGACTGTATCTTCATGAGGAGCATCAGTTTGACAATCTCAGGCCTTACAGGGTCGCCTGTTCCGCATGCGTGTGACATTACGAGGTTGTGCTGGAGCTGTGAAAGGTCAGCCTCCGGAATCGTAATGTTGCAGAGTGAACCGAAACCTGTGGTGACGCCATATACCGGTCTGCCTATGTCCTCCATCTTGCTGTCAAGATAGTCGCGGCATTTCTGTACGGCCTTTGCCGACTCTTCTGAAAGCTCGAGAGTTGCGTGATTGTCAATGATTTCCTTGACTTTTGCGAGTGTCAGTGTCTCGTTGGATATTTTATGTATCATGTCGTGTTATTTATGTTATTGACCCGGAATGTCACCAGTCGCGGACATTCCGGATCATTTTCGGATTTCTGCTTATTTGATGTTTTTCAGTGCGTCGCGGACCAGAGCCTCGTCAGCATTGACAGGAACTGTTACTGTCAATGTTTCTGTGCGTCCCATTTCGCGGGTTATCGCGTGGAGCGCGCCTTCGTTGCGTGCCCAGCTGCGGCGTGCGATTCCGTTGTTCACATCCCAGAAAAGCATGTTGGTGATGTGGCGGTCTGAGTCTGCGGTTCCGTCGATGACCATACCGAAGCCTCCGTTGATTACTTCGCCCCAGCCTACGCCGCCTCCGTTGTGGATTGAAACCCAGGTGGCGCCTCTGAATGAGTCTCCGATGACGTTCTGGATGGCCATGTCAGCGGTGAACTGCGAACCGTCATAGATATTGGATGTCTCGCGGAACGGTGAGTCTGTTCCAGAAACGTCGTGATGGTCACGTCCGAGGACGATCGGAGCGGTGATTTCCCCGCGTCTGATGGCGTTGTTGAAAGCCAATGCTATCTTGGTTCTTCCTTCGCAGTCAGCGTAAAGGATTCTGGCCTGTGAACCTACGACAAGTTTGTTGCGGCCTGCCTCCTCGATCCAGTGGATGTTGTCGCGGAGCTGTCCCTGAATCTCTTCCGGAGCTGTCCTGGACTCTTCCTCGAGGACCTTGACTGCGATTGCGTCTGATTTCGCGAGGTCCTCCGGATTCTCTGACATACATACCCATCTGAAAGGTCCGAAACCGTAGTCGAAATAGAGCGGTCCCATGATGTCCTGTACGTATGAAGGGTAACGGAACTTGCCGTCCGGTCTGAGGATGTCGGCTCCTGCGCGTGAAGACTCGAGAAGGAATGCGTTACCGTAGTCGAAGAAATACATTCCCTTGGCAGTCAGGCGGTTGATGGCTGCGACCTGTCTTCTGAGGGATTCCCTTACGCACTCCTTGAAGCGCTCAGGCTCTTCTGCCATCATCTTCTTGGACTCCTCGAGACTGTAGCCTACAGGGTAGTATCCTCCTGCCCAAGGGTTGTGGAGTGACGTCTGGTCAGAACCGAGGTTCACTTCAATGCCTTCGTCAGCGAGTCTCTCCCACAGATCGACAACGTTTCCTACATATGCGAGTGAAACGACTTCTTTCTCGCTTGTGGCCTTGCGGATGCGCTCCATGAGCTCGTCTAGATTTTCGTGAAGCTCATCCACCCAGCCCTGCTCATGACGTTTGCGAGCTGCAAGCGGGTTGATTTCTGCTGTAACGCTCACTACTCCGGCGATGTTTCCTGCCTTAGGCTGTGCGCCTGACATTCCGCCGAGTCCGGCTGTCACGAACAGGAGACCTTTCATGTTCTCTCTGGTACCGTCAATGCCTTTGCTCTTCAGCTGTTTGCGTGCGGCGTTCATGACTGTGATGGTGGTTCCGTGCACGATTCCCTGAGGCCCGATATACATATATGAACCTGCTGTCATCTGGCCGTACTGGGAAACTCCGAGAGCATTGAATCTCTCCCAGTCATCCTGCTTTGAGTAGTTCGGAATGACCATACCGTTGGTGACAACCACGCGAGGAGCGTCCTTGTGGCTTGGGAACAGTCCCATAGGGTGTCCTGAATACATTGCAAGTGTCTGCTCGTCAGTCATTTCCGCGAGATATTTCATCGCGAGGCGGTACTGTGCCCAGTTCTGGAAGATGGCTCCGTTTCCGCCGTAGATGATGAGCTCGTGAGGGTGCTGTGCGACTCTCGGGTCCAGGTTGTTCTGGATCATGCCCATGATGGCTGCTGCCTGGCGGCTCTTTGCAGGATATTCGTCGATAGGTCTTGCATACATCTCATAGTCAGGACGGAACCTGTACATGTAGATTCTTCCGTAGTCGTGCAGCTCCTGAGCGAACTCTTCCGCCAATACAGCGTGGAACTTGACCGGGAAGTATCGGAGCGCATTCTTCAGCGCGAGCGCCTTCTCTTTGTCAGTGAGAATGTCCTTGCGTCTCGGTGCATGGTTCACGGACGCGTCATACGGTTTTTTCTCGGGCAGTTCTGCAGGGATGCCTTCGAGAATCTGTTTCTGGAAATCAGTCATATCTTATTGTCCTATGTTCTTGTTAACTTCAGCAAGTACCTCAGCCTCAGCCGCTACAGCCTCCGCTTCGATTCTTGCGGCCTCGTCGGTAAGTTCCGCGGCCAATGCCCTGTCTTTCAGGCCGGCTGCATTGATTCTTACATTCAAATGGGCGCCTCTTACGGCGGCGAGGGCGGCAATCGCGCCGACACCAGCGTCAGAAGCGGAAGTCGGGTTGCCGATGCGGGCCATGGCCAATGCCACAGGCATCGCCTCCATCGCTGTCTGCATCGTCTTGAGCGGCACTCTGCTGGCGTAGAGAGTAGCCTTTTCCATCGCCTCGGCACGTGCTGTCTTTTCCTCCTCAGTACCCTTAGGCATGGAGAAGACATCCATGATTTTCGCGAATGCCTCAGTATCTTCATCTACCAGCCTGAGCAGCCTTTCCATCACATCCTGGCCTCTTTCAGCCCAGTCGGAAAACTCCTTCCACCTGTCATCCCAGCCACGTTTGTGGGCGGACAGATTGGCAACCATAGTGCCCAGAGCCGCAGCGAGAGCACCCATGTATGCGGATACGGAACCGCCGCCCGGAGCAGCTGACTCAGAAGCCGTTTCACGGGCAAATCCCTTCACGCTCATCCTCACCAGACGCTCTTTGCGGGCCTGGACTTCCTCGTCCGTCATCAGGTATTCGATAACCTTCTCTTTCGGGTTGAATGGCTTTAAGTCGTTGAGGCCCAATGATTTGACTGCTATCTTGATAAGCTCTTCCTCAGGCACGCCGAGAGAACGCTGCTGTTTTTCCAAGTAGAATTTGCCGGCGTCCACCAGTACCCTCTTAGGCACGAGGCCCACAATCTCGGTTCCCGTAACCCTCAAACCTCTGGCAGCAGCGGCCCTGCATACTTCCTCGAAGGCCACATGCAGCGGAGTCACGTTCATATCCGTAATGTTCATGGAAACCTGGGCGATACCGTATTCCTCTATGAACCAGCCGATTGCCTTGCACCCTTTGAGAGTTCCCGGAATCCATACGGTCTTGCCTGCCTCGTCCTTGATGATTTTTCCGGTCAGGCTTCCTCCTTCACGTGCAGGACGACCCTTCTCCCTCACGTCGAAAGCCACCGCCATCGCACGACGCGTGGAAGTGGTGTTGAGGTTGAAATTCACGGCGATCAGGAAATCCCTCGCTCCGACATTGCTGGCGCCGGCCTTTGCAACAGTCTCCGTATATGCCTCAGGCCCGAAATCAGGCTTTCTTTCCGGGTCAATGACTTTTTCCGGCAGGGCTTCATATTCTCCCGCACGGCATACTGCAAGGTTCTTTCTTTCAGGCTTGTAGGCCGCAGCCTCATAACAGTAGCACGGTATGCCGAGTTCATTGTAGATGCGCTTGGCAAGTCCTCTGGCAAGCTCTCCGCATTCCTCAAGAGTGATACCTGCAACCGGTACGAGCGGAAGTACATCAGTAGCTCCTGAACGTGGATGCGCACCGTGATGATGGCGCATGTCGATCAGTTCGGCAGCCTTTTTCTCGCCCTGGAAAGCAGCTTCGAGAACAGCTTCCGGACTTCCCACGAATGTCACCACAGTCCTGTTGGTAGCTTCGCCCGGATCGACGTCCAGCACTTTTACGGATTCTTCGCCGCGCTCGGTAACGACCTTGGTATCAGCCACTGCCGCGACGATCTGGTCAATGATTTCTTTGTTCCGTCCCTCACTGTAGTTAGGTACGCATTCAATGATTCTGTCCATATCTTATTGTTTATAACATTCGTGAAACTATCTTATAACCGCCTT
>OQWM01003346.1_pt1 | contig 10722 bp, 14 predicted proteins | sample 1691531 | NCBI WGS metagenome assembly OQWM01 (sample SAMN03418257, study PRJEB22391) | human gut metagenome | biome: human-gut; feature: organic feature; material: feces | host: Homo sapiens | place: Tanzania | collected 2013-01 | reverse complement strand
TAGCAAACTTACCAAACTCAGCGGGCTGGAGTCGGAGCGGACCTAACACAAGCCATAAGAACTGCTACAATTAAGCCGTGGCGCGTCACGATAACATGACTAGTAGATGAAAGGAGAGAAGATGCAAGAAGAGCGACGTATTGGACGTCGTGTATATGAGACAATGTGCCAAGTGCTCATGTACGACAAAGACAACAACCAAGTAGAGTTGGAAGTTCTGCTACTGGGAAACATCAACGACTTGGAACGCGCAACATCTAAAGTTGCAAAACAGCTTGGCACATCCCGAGTAATGGTAAAGTCAATGGAAACAACTTCACACTACTATTCAATGCTAATGTCCGAGTTTATCAAACACGCCGATTGTGTAACTGAGTAATCAAAGGAGAAACCATTATGTCTAACGAACTCGCAACTACCGAGAACAACAACGAGCTTGCCAACACCGATGCTGTGGAGTTTAACATTCCCAGCGGTTACATCTGCACCGTAGACCGTACCACCCGTGAAGGCACTATCAAGGTCGCTAACGCGCTTTCCGATGCGGTATCTCTCAAGGAGATTGGAGACACGCACTTTAATCTCGTTGACGTGCTTACCACTCCGGGCGTTCGTAGCCGTACCGGTGAGGTCTGCACGAATACGTATCTGATTGACAGTGCTGACAATATGTACATGTCGCAGTCTGATGGTATCAAGCGCTCCGCACAGCAGATTGTCGGTCTGTTCAACGGTGATTTCGGTGAGGACGGTATCGAGGTTGCAGTTGTCGAGAAGAAGTTGAACAACGGTAACACTCTCAAAACACTTCACTTCTATGCGTAACATCTAGCGCAAGTTTAACCAAGGCGTGAAACCTGCGAACTGGTTTCACGCCTTCATTTGTTTTAAGGAGAGTTATAAATGGGTATGTTCATTTCGACTTGTGTTCCGAACGATGCTACGGGACTTACTGTCAGCCTGAACACTGAATACATGTACAGAGACGATGGCTTAAAGTTAGAAGTACTTGCCTTTGAGTACGTTAAAGATAGCGACCCTGATTTTAGATGGTTTGTTTTAACCAGAGAAAATAAATACAAAACGTCTAGGCTCGCAGACGCAGATCGATACAGGGTTTCGGAACTGTATCTGGAACAGCCAAAAGTATCTAATACAGCGGTTGCCCTTAAAGGCTTGAAAGATTTAAGGTCGAAACTAAACAATCTTATGTTTGCGCTTAGTTTCGATGATGATACTTATTATGCAGTGAATAAGTACGCTCTCAATAATTTGGACATTGAACCTCATCAGTTTAATGCTTGGGATGCAAATAGCGCATTGCGCCTAGTTCTTAATAACTTTAGAAACGACCTATACAACGTAACCAAGTTGCTGGAAAACTCCGATGCCGAGTAAGAAGGGAACCGCAGCCTACATAGCGCGCCTGTCCCGAGTAAAGGGAAAGCGCACTATCCAAAGGCTCGGAAAGATACTCAAAGACCCGCGCAGCTCGGCAGGTCAGAAACTGGTTGCAAAAGCCACATCCGAGCAAATAAGCAAAGCGATTCAGGAAACGTATACAGGCAGGAAACCGCTCACAGGCAAGCAGTTGCAGACGGTAAGAATGGCATCAGCCAATATCGAATCATTGGTAGCAGGTTCGAAGATTGCAACAGGCAAGTACGGTGCAGCCAACCTATCGACACAGTTCCAACTCAATTTGGCAACTAAGCGTTACAAGGGCGCGGATGCAGCTTTGGAGCAGGCTTCCAACCCTTCCATATACTCGCGCGAGGAAGTAAAGACGTTCTATCGAGTGACACAGCGCATCTGGCAAAATCAAGACGGAACACCAACGGATACCGCTCAGATTAACAAGCGCATCATGAAGTACTTCAGAACCTCTTCACTTGAGACTGCATTTGAACGCGCGATGTCGCAATCTTCAGTTCGTCACGCTTTGGAAATCGCAGAGGGGAAGATTGACCAGAACGCGAATCTTACCGAGGAACAGCGCAGGTTCTACGAACGCGCCGAATCTATGGACAACGAGCAGGATACGCAGCGTAGCCCCGACTATCTGGTCTACGTTGTGCAGTTCAATCCTAACAAGGATTGGAGGGAACAGGTAGAATGACGATGGTGAAAAGGGTCAAGTATGCAATATGCTCGGTTTACGATACCGAGACTTGCAACGTAGGCGAGGGAAACCAGACACGCGCCTATCCGATTCTTTTCATCGACAACGATATTAGGGACAAGGACTTATATAATTACGAACCTGTCATAGATGACAAGGTTTCATTCTACAGATATGAGAACGAGTACATAGCTCGCATACAGGAATACATCGAATGGGGTCAGTTCTTCAAGGTAGTCCCAATCGTATGCGCCTACAACCTGATGTTCGATTTGCAACCGCTAATGGAAACATTGAACAGCATGTATCAGATTTCGGCAAATGCGCAATCTTCAACCAATGTCTACACACTCGATTTGGTGGATGAGGAAACGGGAAATACCGTGCTAAGGTTCTGGGACACGTTCCATCTTGAGATGCGCGGACTTGCGGCTATGGGCGATACGTGCGGACTCGCCAAAGCCAAGGGCGATTGGGACTACAGCTTGACGAGAACGCCAGAAACCCCGTTAACGGAACTCGAACTCTACTACGCTGCAAGAGACGTACAGGTTATACCAGCATATCTGAAGTACCTGTTACATGCTAACGAGTGGATGACACAGGACATGTTGGGAAACAGGGTTCTCACAAAGACTTCAATCGTGCGCCAGATGGCAAAACATGAAATCGCACCTTTGAAGATAGACAAGAAGAACGGCAAGAAACTAACGCTTGAAAAAGCCTTCATGAACCTGTGTATACAGGAATTACCGAAAACGTTTCAACAATACGCGCTAAGAAAGGGATGTTTCAGAGGTGGCTTCACCTTCACCGCAGCTGCAACCGCAAATGTTGTCGTCAGTAATGTCGCTAGTCTCGATGTCACTTCGATGCACCACACGTTTATCAACGGTAGATATGTACCGCTTGGCTTCAAAGAGTGCCTACCAGACGCGCTTGAAATCGGGTATCAAGAAATCGTAAACAAGACGATAGACGATATTCTGAACAACTACCATAAGCCTTTTGAGCACGCAATGCACGTGCTTATCAGATTCAAGAATATACGTATCAGAAAAAATACATGCTTCGATAGATGGGGGATTGCCTTGGAATCATCTGCAAAGTTCAAACGTTATCTGCAACCGGGTCTTGACATCGGTTGCGACCCAAGAAACGTAACGCAGGAGAATATCATCAGGGAATACGGTTTCTTAGATAGGTACGTTAACGCAGATTTCGCATTCGGAAAGCTGTACAGTGCGGACGAGGTAGTTATGCACCTGAACGAGATTGAGCTATGGTGCATTTCTCAGGTATACGAATGGGACGCACACGAGATTATCTACGGCGAGCAGACTATTAGCTGGAAGATTCCACCCGACTACGTAACACTGCAATCGAACATTCTCTACGAGATGAAAAACGATGCAAAGTTCATCAACAACCACTATATGCAAGGTAAACCATATGAATACAGAATCCCATCAACCATTCCCGACGGCATTTCAGAATCACTGGAAAACGGAACCTGCTCAAATCAGTTCTTTGAAGCATGGTACGTCTCAACAGTCAAAGGAGAGTTCAACGGAATCTACGGAACCATGGCTCAGGACATATATAAACCATCTTATAAATGCGAGAACGGCGAACTGATGATTGACGAGTCTACCGCAACGTGTGAGGATAACTGGGAAGAGCGTCAACCCAAGACTTGCAAGGTGTTCTACAACTACGGTATGAGAATTGTTGCAGGTTCGCGTATGCACTTGGTTATCGCAATGGAGCTTCTGTACTCGTATTTCGGAGACAGGGTGCGAATCACAGGCGGCGATACCGATTCAATGAAGGTCGCTTGCGACAGGGATGTAAAGGACGATGAACTCATGAAGGCATTGGAGCCTATCGCTATCGCGTCCAAGAGCGCAATCGACACGTGCATGAAACGACTTCGTATGCAGCGTCCTGAAATGGCATCCAACTTGACGGGAATCGGCTCGTTCGACATCGAGGGCGCGGGTTCCGGCGACAGGTGGGAATACCATATGGAAGGTTGGAACAAGGCGCGAGTATCGTACGCAGACGGACATTCGCATATCACGTGCGCTGGACTGTCACGCCCAGAAGGCGCATATACGATTGAAGATTTCATCGACGAGTTGGTTGAAGGTGGGAACGACATCAAGGAGGTGTTTCAAAATGTTCTCGGGTACAATATCTACGTTTCTAACAAAATTGCGCACGCTTTGGAAGGACATAAACCGAAAGCAACGGACGTATACGAATCGGACGTTACCGACTACCTATCTAACGTTGCGCACGTACGATGCCACGAATCGCAAGCGCTATACCCTGTTGGCAGGATACTCGGCGAAACGAGCAAGCCCAGCAACGCGCAAACAGTTTCATATCTAAGGCGCAAGTACGGTAGGGAAGTGGATACGTCATTGCGGTATCTGTACAGAACTAATGAGGGTGCCTGCATCAAGGAACGCAACGAGTACGGCATGGTGACTATCATGAGAGGTGTGGAATATGCCAAAGATTAAAATCACCGTTGACAGAACTTGCGGTTCATACAAGAAAAGTGACGAGTATGTATACCCTTATTCGGAGTATAGTTCACTTTGCGAGTATATGAAACGCATTTTCGTTAATGGAAACTTTGATTCAATCACTATCGAGAGAAAGGGCAAATGACATGCCACGAACGAGTAGCAGCAACAAATGCGTCTACGTTGACATTCTGGATGAGGACGGTTGCGTAATCGGGGTCGCGCACGCCTCGGGATGCGCGAACAACGGCAGGTTCATCGACTTGCTGAAGGAAATCAACGAGCTTACAGAGTACGATGGCGATGTTATCTACTTCAATCCTGACGATTTGGAGTCCTGATATGGTTGGGTTATCGAAGGAAAAAGACAGCTGGGAGAAGTTAGAGACTGATTTAAAACGGGTAGTCGATTACTCAGAATCACGTATGTTCGGTGTTCCTACATGCGCCTACGTTGACAAGCAAGATTCGTACTTCTGCGATGGCTGTAAGTTTATCGAAGGTGAAAACTGTACAGAATCAATGTGTTCCGATATTTTAAAACGCATCCGCAATCTGAGGGGAGAAAACCATGACCGTTAAATGGTACGTCAAGAAGTCAATCTACGGTGACGAGCGCAAGATGGCTGAAGCGTGGTGCAGGTTCCGCAACAAGTGCGCGACAGACCAAGACTACGTATACCGCCTGTACTCGGTAATGAAGCACTGCCCCAAAGAGGTAACCAAGATTCTCGATTCCTATTTGTACATGGAGAAGGAAGTTTAAATTGGCTGATTTTTACGATTGGGACAAGACCCTGTCGTATGACGCCGATGTGACTATGGTAATCGGAGCGCGCGGATTGGGCAAAACCTACGGTCTGCGCGCTCGTTTTATCAGGGATTGGATTAGAGACGGCTCCAGATTCGTGGAGGTGTGCCGATTCAAGAACGAACTATCAGGGGTCTCAGACGGATATTTCAACAGGGTTCAGAAAGAGTTTCCCAACTATCTGTTCCGAACGGATGCTAAATACGCATATATTTCCGAGAAGAAGGACAAGAACGACAAGGACAAGCAGGTTTGGCACATCATAGGGTACTTCTGCGCACTGTCAGATTCACAGGCGCTCAAGAAACGCACTTACGACAAGGTGCGCAGAATCGTGCTTGACGAGGCCGTTATCGAGCGCTCGGACAGGTACCACAGATACCTACAGAACGAGTACACGAAACTAGCTAATCTAGTGGATACGGTATCGCGCGAACGAGCGGACACCAAATCGCTGCGACCTAGGGTGTACCTGCTCGGTAACGCCTGCGACATCGCGAACCCGTACTTCGCGGCGGCTAGGGTATCCACCAACCTCAAGTTCGGCTACTCGTGGCACAAGAACAAGACGTTCCTGCTGCACTATGTCGAGAGCACCGAATACGGTCAGGAGAAGTTGAGCGGAACGGTAGCGGGTCGAATGATGCTGGGAACGGCAGAAGCCGATGTCGCGGCGGGAAACGAGTTCTACATAACCAGTTCCGAGTTCGTTGCGAAGAAACCCAAGCGAGCCAAGTACATGTTCGGCATAACTGTCAACGGCAAGATGTTCGGCGTGTGGGTCGATATGCAGGAGGGTCTGTACCACATCACGAACAAGGTTCCCAACAGGCGCGACAAGCCAGTATACGCGCTTACCGCATCAGATTCGAGCATCAACTACGTTCAGGCGAGACGCGCGGAACCAGTGATGAAATCATTCTCAGAGATGTGGTATCTGGGTTTGGTTCGCTATGAGGACGTGCAGGTAAAGACGGACTTCGCCGAGGTTCTGGCGCTGTTCGGGATTAGGTAGGGAGTTGCCATATGTTAGACAAGTTCATAACGTTTCGCGTGTATGTATCGGTTTTCGGAGGGCTTATCGCAACGTTGACAGTGTTCGGTTTCATTTTCGCGCAATGTGCAAAGGGTGCCTTCAAACGTGAATCATATCCTCTTTTCATTGCAGGCTTTGTTCTGCTCATGGCATTGTCTATAGGCGAGATTGCGTTCTTCTTCATGTGATACAATACATAGCCGTAGGTTGTTGCCGTCAACTCGGGTGAGTAGCAGGGCGCGGTGAAACACGTTGGGTCGTGCGCTCCCGCTTCGCATTTCCTCATGCGATTTCAACTTGATTGTCGGACTGGCGACCTATATAATGTTTGACCGTGGGGAACCGTCTAAGGCGGGAAACCCCACGGTCTTTTTTGTTTCGAGCGATAAGGAGAACAGAGATGCCGAACCAGCAGCCAGACGGAGAACCCAAGCAGGAACCCAAGCAGGAACCCAAGCAGGAACCCAAGCAGGAACCGAGTCAGCAACCGAACACGGGCGCGGGAGAGTCCACGCCGAACGATGGTGCCGCGCAGCCCGACTACGGTATGATTCTGGACATGATTAAGGACGTGCAGTCGAAACAGTCCGTAATCATGGGCAAGCTGAAGTCGCTTTCCGATGCGCAGTCGATTCTGGTAGATTCGGGCGCTGTCGTGCGCGAGGGAACCGAACCGCAGAGCGGCGTGCAGGCGAACTTCTCGAATGACGGCTTCATCTCGCTCGACAAGATGGATTTGTCTATCTAGCAACCAACCAAGGAGGTAATGAAGATGGCAACAGACAACGTCACCATCCTCGACAACATCTGGCTCAACGCCACCAACGACTACCAGCAGCGCATCCCGCAGGCAACGCAGCAGGGCATCAGCGCCACCATGGACGCGCTGTTCGACCCCATGAACCGACAGTACTACAACCAGTTCGTCGACTCCCTAATCATGCGCATCGGACTGACCTACGTACACCAGCAGATTTTCGATAACCCGTTGGGAGCCTTCAAGAAGGCAACGATGCGCTACGGCAGCACGGTTCAGGAAATGGCCGTCAAGTGGATTAAGGGCCACAGCTACGTGGACGATGCCGAAGACGTATTCAAGCTGCATCGCCCCGATGCGGCAGTGTGGTACCACTCCCTGAACCGCCAAGACCAGTACCCCATTTCCGTTGTACGACCAGAGCTGTACCCATCGTTCACCTCTTCCGAGAACGGATTGAACCAGTTCGTTGCAGGCATTCTGCGTTCCCCTCGAAACGCTGACGAGTACGATGAGTACCGAATCATGCTCCAGCTGTTCGCCTTCTACGAGCAGAAGTTCGGCTTCTACAAGCATCACCTTTCAGGTGCGCCCAGTGACGAGGCAACGGGCAAGGAGTTCCTGAAGGCGGTTCGCACCTACGTTGGCAAGCTGCGATTCCCGAACACCATCTACAATGGCGTGCGTCTGCCCGAACTCCCCGTGTTCGCCATGCCGAACGAACTCGTGCTGTTCACCACTCCCGAGATTAACGCATCCGTTGACGTGGACACGCTCGCCGTCCTGTTCAATCTCGAGCGTGCGGACATTCAGGTGCGCAAGGTCATCGTTGACGAGTTCCCGATTCCCAACGCGGTCGCGCTGCTCACGACCGAGGACTTCTTCCAGTGCCGCGATACGCTGTACGAGACCGACAGCATCTACAACCCCAAGACCATGAGCAACACGTATTGGCTCCAGCATTGGGGTATCTACTCGGTGTCCCCGTTCGTCCCGGCAATCCTGTTCACCACTGACGAGGGAACTGATACCGTCACCGTGACGCAGAATGTGACCTCGCTCACGCTCACCGCCGAGAAGGAGAACGCGAGCGCAGGCGATATCGTTCAGCTGACCCCGAAGCTGGTGGGCACGCTCACGCCCTCCGATTCCAACGTCAAGGTTGCCCCCGATGCCTGCACGTACACGCTCAGCGGACTCGTAGCCACGGGCGGCGCTGAACTCCAGCTCCCGTCCACCACGTATGTTGACAGCCGCGCACGCCTGCATCTCGGCAAGTCGCTGAAGGCTGGAAACGTGGTCAACGTCAAGGCTACTTCAACGTACGTCAACCCGTCTGGCGCGACTTCCGAGGTTACCGCCACGGCTACCGTGACAATCCAGTAGTTGCGCATTCCATAGCGCGACGCTACAATCGAGAGGGTACCGCGCATCGTCTCCTGTGCGCGGTACCCTCTCCGCTTTCATGAAACGAGGTGCATATATGGAGTTTCCGCATATGGGCGATACCGCATACCCGAATCTCGGCAACGTGGACGTGTATGCGTACCGCAACGAGTTCGACTACACGCGATGGGAACCGAATACCAAACTGTATCTCACCAACGTGCTGTGGAACGGTGACTTCGAGGATTGCGTCAAGTTCGCATCGGATGCCGAGCGCGACCGATGGTTCGATGAACACGTTACCGAGACGGTTGCCAAAGACCCGGCATCGTCCATGATTCTCAAGACCAACGCCACAATCGTTAACGGTACCGTCAAGGTTCCCGTGCCTTTCGACCGTGCCGCGCAGTACAACTACCTAGTCGTTGACGTACCAATCATCACGTCTGCGGGACAGCCCCTGAACTATGAGACCCCGAACGGGTACAGGCGCTGGCATTTCTTTGTTACGGACTTGGCGTATTCCGCGCCCTCGACAACCATCCTTACGCTCGCGCTCGATGTCTGGACGCAGTTCATCAACACGGTGGGCTTCAACTACTTCCTGCTGGAACGAGGACACGCCCCCGTGCACGGGAGCGATACGGACGAATACCTTGCCAACCCCATGGACAACTGCGAGTACCTGCTCGCACCCGATGTCGATTTCGGCGGCGATACCGTCTCGCGCGGCGGCGAGTTCATCCCGTTCGGCAACGGCGAGAAGTACATATGCTTCGCCAGCACGTGCGAGCCTTCGCAGTTCGCGTCAATCGGCAGCGTCACGAGCGATGCGCAGTACACGTTCTCAGACCCGACCTTCTCCGATTCCACTGCTAACCCCGATGAATCGAACCGCTGGGGACGACAGTTCGAGGTGAGCGGATACGGTTTCGGTACGGGCAAGTCGTATGCGGACGTATCGACGCCCGTGGGAAACGGCATCGCAGCCAACGGTCGCATCCCGACAGCCACCACCGTGTACGCAATCGCCGCCACTGAAGCTGACGAGTTCGTGAGCGATGTTCTGGCTAACTCCCCATCGTTTCTCAACACGGTGCAGGCGTGCTTTATGGTCGCTAAGGAGCTTATCACGTTGGGAACCCCGCACACGCTAGCGAACCATACCGTGCACGAGTGTCAGGGCAGCGATTCGGAACTCGGTTCCGTAACGCTTACCAAAGACATGTTCGGCATTCCCGAGCGCTACCAGCGTTTCGCCAAGCTGTACACGTTCCCGTACTCGGAACTTGAGATTACCGACAATGACGGCAAGACCGCATCGGTTCGCGTGGAGTCCACAGGCTCGATAAAGGCTCACGGCATCGTGTCGCTTGCGTACCCGTACCTCAACATGCGCATGTTCCTCACGGGAATCGGGGGCAGCGGTTCACATTCCTACCAGTGGCAGGACATGCGCGGCTCGCACGACATGGAGATGGCGAACGGCGATTGGTACCGATTCTGCTACGACATGGGTATTCCCATGTATTCCCTGTACATGGACGGTCGCACCAGCTGGGAACTTGGAAACTACAACAGGCAGTACTCAAACGCGCGCAACTCGGCTATCGTGAACTACCACAATTCGGTGCGAGAAGCAAACAACGCGATGCACAACGCGCAGGACACGGCACAGACGAACCGCGACAACTCGGTAGCATCTGCAAACACGGGATTGAGCAACGACACGAACAGCGCGAACACGGCTCAGACGAACGCGAACAACGATGCGAACACGATGAACTCCAACCACGCCAACTCGCGTGCGTGCGCTACGGACATCACGGCAACGAACAATGCCGCAGCCAACGCCAACACCACTTCGCATAACGACCAGATTACCTCCACCACATCATCCAACAACTCACTGAACTATTCGCACGCGGTCGCGGCAAATGCGTTTACGCTGGCCAGCACGAAAGAGGAAAACGAAACGTCTGTGGCATGTGCGGGAGGCAATGCGATTGCACAGGGTGCCAGCGCGTCGTCGCCCGGTATGCAATGGCAGCAGGAGGGGAAGATGTAGCCGTT
>OQWM01003345.1_pt1 | contig 10723 bp, 7 predicted proteins | sample 1691531 | NCBI WGS metagenome assembly OQWM01 (sample SAMN03418257, study PRJEB22391) | human gut metagenome | biome: human-gut; feature: organic feature; material: feces | host: Homo sapiens | place: Tanzania | collected 2013-01 | reverse complement strand
CCCGCGTGTCGCCGAGTATATGCAGGATCTCGACGAGGAGCTGTGGAAGCTCGGCGTTCTGTCCAAAACGCGCCACAACGAGGTCGCCCCGGCTCAGCACGAGATGGCGCCGGTCTACTCCGACGCTAACACCGCAAACGATCAGAACCAGATCAGCATGGAGATCATGCAGAAGGTAGCCGACCGTCACGGACTTGTGTGCCTTCTGCACGAAAAGCCCTTCGCCGGCGTAAACGGCTCCGGCAAGCACAACAACTGGTCGCTCGGCACGGACACGGGCAAAAACCTTTTCTCTCCGGGCAAGACTCCGAGTCAGAACGCACAGTTCCTGCTGTTTTTAGCGGCGTTTGTCAGAGGCGTTGATAAATATCAGGAGCTTTTAAGATGCTCTGTAGCCTTTGCGGGCAACGACCACCGTCTCGGCGCGCAGGAGGCGCCTCCGGCGATAATCTCGGTGTTCCTCGGCGAGGAGCTTGAGGGCATAGTCGATTCCATCGTCCGTGAAACGGGCTACACCGAAAAGAGCAAGGGCACGCTGCGTATCGGCGTTGACGTTCTGCCGCCCATCCCGAAGGATACTACAGACCGCAACCGCACGTCTCCCGTCGCCTTCACCGGCAACAAGTTTGAGTTCCGTATGCCCGGCTCGAGCCAGTCTATTGCGGGGCCGACCACGGTGCTCAATACCATCATTGCAGACTCTCTGTGCGTTTTTGCCGACGAGCTCGAAAAAGCGCCGGATTTCACCACGGCTCTGCACGAGCTCATTAAGCGCACGTTCAAGGATCACGGCCGCATCCTCTTCGGCGGCAACGGTTATGACGAAAGCTGGGTCGAGGAGGCCGAAAGACGCGGACTTAAAAACCTCAAGAACTCCTCGACGGCGCTTCCCGAGTACATGCTGCCGAAGAATGTTGAGCTTCTGACCAAGTACGGCGTTTACACCGAGGCCGAGATCATAGCGCGCAACGAGATACACATGGAGCACTACTGCAAGGTCATCGCCATCGAAGGCGAAACGCTCGTTGACATGGTGCAGCACGGCATACTGAACGCCGTTTCCGAGTACACCGCCGCGCTGAGCGAAACGCTCATCAAAAAGCGCAAGGCTCTGCCCGAGGTGCCCTGCCGCGTCGAAAGCGCGCTCATCGGAACGCTCAGCAGCTTGAACGAGAGTCTGCTCGACAAGATGGTGTCCCTCAAATCCGCGCTCGAAACAGCGCCGAGCGTCGGCAGCGCAGAGCTTATGAAGTATTACCACGACGAGGTGTTCCTCAGGATGGAGGATATGCGCACCGTCATCGACAAGCTCGAAACGCTCACGGCGGTCGAATACTGGCCGTACCCCAGCTACTACGATATGCTGTTTTCCGTTTGATAACGGAAAAGTGATATAAATTTCAGAATGAGAGAGTAAATGACAATGAAGTATGTATTCGTGACAGGCGGAGTCGTGTCGGGGCTGGGCAAGGGAATATGCGCGGCCTCGCTCGGCAGACTTTTGAAGCAGCGCGGACTGCGCGTGAAAAACCAGAAATTCGACCCCTATCTCAATGTTGACCCCGGCACGATGAGCCCGTATCAGCACGGCGAGGTCTTCGTCACCGATGACGGAGCGGAAACAGATCTCGATCTGGGGCACTATGAACGATTCGTCGACGAGAGTCTGAGCGGCAACTCCTCGGTCTCCGCAGGACGCATATATTGGAACGTTCTCAACCGAGAGCGCCAGGGCGGATATCTCGGCGGCACGGTGCAGATAATACCGCATGTGACCGACGAGATAAAGCAGAGCGTTTACGCCATGGAGGATGAGAATATCGATGTTCTCATCTGCGAGATCGGCGGCACGGTCGGCGATATCGAAAGCCAGCCTTTTCTGGAGGCTATCCGTCAGGTCGCCGTCGAAAAGGGCAGGCAGAACGTACTGTTTATCCACGTTCCGCTGATAGTTCAGATCCCCGGCACGGGCGAGCTCAAGAGCAAGCCCACGCAGCATTCGGTAAAGGAGCTGCTGTCGGTCGGCATCCAGCCTGATATCCTCGTGTGCCGCACAGACGCCCCGATAAGCGACGATATCCGCAGAAAGATCGCGCTTTTCTGCAATGTCGAGCCCGAGTGCGTCATCCAGAACGCGACGGCATCGACGCTGTACGAAGCGCCCCTGCTTTTGGAAAACGAAGGGCTTTCCTCGGTTGTATGCCGCAAGCTCGGACTTGAGTGCTCCGAGCCCGATCTTGCCGAGTGGAGGGTCATGGTTGAAAGAATTAAGGGCGCGCACCGCGCGGTGAAGATAGCCCTTGTCGGCAAATATGTTCAGCTGCACGACGCATACCTGTCGGTCGCGGAGTCGCTTAACCACGCGGCGGCCGCGAATGATGCCGTGATGGAGATAAAATGGGTCGATTCCGAGGAGCTCACAGAGGCAAATATCGCCTCCGTTCTCGGCGGCTGCGACGGCATACTCGTGCCCGGCGGGTTCGGCGACCGCGGCATAGAGGGCATGATCCTGGCTGCAAAATACGCACGCGAAAACGATGTGCCGTATCTGGGCATATGTCTCGGCCTTCAAATAGCGGTAATTGAATTTGCCCGCCACGTACTCGGCTGGAAGGACGCAAACTCCGCCGAGTTCACTGCCGATTCTCAGCATCTTGTCATCGATCTTATGCCCGAGCAGCAGGGCATAACCGCAAAGGGCGGAACGATGCGTCTGGGCAAATATCCCTGCGTGCTCTCACCCGAGAGCAGAGCCTATAAATACTACGGCGAGGGGCTTATACACGAGCGTCATCGCCACAGATACGAGGTAAACAACGACTTCCGTGAGGACATCGTCGCGCGCGGACTTCTGCCCGTCGGACTGAGTCCTGACGGGAGCCTGGTCGAAATGGTCGAGAATCCTGCCTGCCGCTGGTTCGTAGCGGCGCAGTTCCACCCCGAATTTAAGAGCAGACCCAATAAGCCGCACCCGTTGTTTAACGGCTTTGTCAAGGCGGCGCTTAAATGATATTTTTAAAAGGTGATTTGAATGAGAAACTACGAAAAGGAATATATTCAGAGAGTTCAGTTTATCCGCAGCGCAGTGCGTGAGAGCGGAGCCGACGGCATCGTTTACGGCAACTCCGGCGGAAAAGATTCCGCGCTCGTCGGCATCCTGTGCAAGGCCGCGTGCGATAACACCGTCGGCATTATCATGCCCTGCACCTCGGTGCGGAATTACGACATGGACAAGCGCGACGGCGAGACCGTTGCCGCGCAGTACGGCATCGAAACGCGCTACGCCGATCTCACCGCCGTCAAGGAGGCAGAAAAGGCCGTTCTGGCAGGCGGCGTTACCGAGCTCACCGCCGCTGCCGAGGCAAATATCGCTCCGCGCCTGAGAATGGCGACGCTGTATGCCGTGGCAGCATCGGAAAACCGCCTGGTTTCCGGCACCGGCAACCGCAGCGAGGGCTATGTCGGCTACTTTACAAAATGGGGCGACGGCGCGTGCGATTTTAACCCTATCGACGATCTGACCGTCACCGAGATATATGAATTCCTGCGCTGGCTCAAGGCTCCCGAGTGCGTCATAGAAAAAGCGCCTTCGGCCGGACTGTTCGACGGACAGACCGATGAGAGCGAAATGGGCTTTACCTATAAAGAGCTTGACACTTACCTCAGCGGTGGTAAAATAGACGATGCGGTGCTTGAAAAAATCCAGCGTATGCATGCAAAAAGCGAACATAAGCGCCGCAGTATACTGACATTCTGAGGTGCAAATATTTGAAGACTAAGGATATGGCCTACATCGCCCTGATGGCGGTGCTCATATCGGTCTGCTCATGGCTGTCGGTTCCGGCAGCCATTCCTTTTACCATGCAGACCTATGCGGTATTTACCGCGCTGCTGCTTTTAGGCGGCAGGCGCGGCTGCATAGCCGTTGCGGTGTACATAGCGCTCGGCGCTGTTGGACTTCCCGTTTTTTCGGGCTTTACCGGCGGCGTCGGCAAGCTCATGGGGCCGAGCGGGGGATACATCTTCGGCTTTGTGCTCACCGGCCTGTGCTATTGGCTCGGCGAGAAGACTTCGGGTGAAAGGCTGTGGGTGAGGATACTCTCGCTTATCGCCGGACTTGCCCTGTGCTACGCCTTTGGAACGGTGTGGTTCGTGAAGGTCTACTCTGCCTCCAAGCCCATAAGCTACGCCTCCGCCCTTGGCATATGCGTGTTCCCGTTCCTCATCCCGGACGCCGCGAAAATGGCACTGGCATTTCTGACCGACAGGGTCATACGAAAGCATGTGAATATCGAGTAACAAAAAAGCCGCGGCCTGTGGAGAGCTGCTGCGCCCATCGGAGTCGAAAATCAAACTGCACCCCATTTGTTAGACAAGTATGGTAAAATACCTGGTACTAAGAAAAGGGGTGCATTTCAATACCCGACGGCTTTAAAAAAAATTGACTTTGCTTAGGTATTGTTCTATATTATATAATGATAAAGAATGTGGTTTTAAGACTAAAAAAGAGAAAAAATTATCAGACGGAGGACAGAACCATGGCTTTAACTGCCGAGCGTCATGCCGAGCTCACCGAACTTTGCAGACGCTTCAGAATCGACGTTTTGACTGCGATACACGCAGCCCAATCCGGACACCCGGGCGGCTCGCTTTCCGTGTGCGAGATACTGACGTATCTGTATCAGGAGCACATGAATATCGACGCAAAGCGCCCAGACGACCCCGACCGCGACAGGCTCGTGCTCTCGAAGGGTCACGCCGCCCCGATGCTGTACCGCAATCTCGCGGAAAAGGGCTTTTTCCCTGTTGAGGACATGATGACGCTGCGCCGCATGGGCGGTCTCGCGGGTCATCCGAGCATGCACACCCCCGGCGTTGAGATACCCGGGGGCCCGCTCGGTCAGGGCTTCCCCGCCGCGCAGGGCATGGCGCTGGCGCTCAAGCTGAACAGCTCCCCGGCAAAGGTCTATGCCGTTCTCGGCGACGGTGAGCTCGATGAGGGCGTTATCTGGGAGACCGCGATGAGCGCACCTAAATTCAAGCTCGATAACCTAATCGCAATAGTCGATTACAACAAGGTACAGCTTGACGGCACGACCGACGAGGTCATGCCCCTTGGAGACCTTGCGGCAAAATGGGAGGCCTTCGGCTGGACGGTGCTTGAGTGCGACGGCCACGACCTTGAGGCTCTCGACTTCTGCATAAGCGTTGCCGACGGCGCTGTCGGCGTCCCCACCGTTATCATCGCAAACACCGTCAAGGGCAAGGGCGTCTCCTTCATGGAGGGCAAGAGCGCCTGGCACGGCAAGGCGATAGACGATGAAAGCTTTGCAAAAGCTATGGAGGAACTGGGAGGTGCGGTCAATGCCTAAGCAGATAAGAGAAGTTTACGGTTCGGTGCTCGCCGAGCTGGGTGAAACCAACGAGGACATCGTCGTTCTCGACGCGGATCTTTCCGGCTCTACAAAGAGCGCAATATTCGGCAAGGCTCATCCCGAGCGCTTTTTCAACATGGGCATCGCCGAGCAGAACATGGTAGCCACCGCCGCCGGCATGGCGGCCTGCGGCAAGATCCCGTTTGTAAACACCTTCACGGTGTTCCTGACCTCGCTGGGTCTGCTCTCGGCGCGCGATCAGATATGCTACGCAAACCTCAATGTCAAGTTCGGCGGCGCATACTGCGGCATGTCCGACGCGCTCGACGGCGCGAGCCACCATGCTACCGAGGATATCGCTTTCATGCGCGCACTGCCGAACATGAAGGTCATCGCTCCGGCAGACGCGGCGGCCGCCCGCTGGGCGACGAAGTACGCCGTTGAAAACTACGGCCCGATATACCTGCGTCTGAGCCGCGAGGTCTACCCCGACCTGTACGACGAGAACATGGAGTTTGAGCTCGGCAGAGGCGCCATCGTCCGCGACGGCAAGGACGTCACCGTCATTGCCTGCGGCATCATGGTGCACAAGGCCATCGAGGCTGCGGATATTCTCGCCGAGCGCGGCATTTCCGTGCGCGTTGTCGATATGTACTCCATCAAGCCCATCGACCGCGAGCTCATAAAGCAGTGCGCGGAGGAGACCGGCGCCATCGTCTGCGCCGAGGAGCACAATGTCCACGGCGGTCTCGGCTCGGCAGTCTCCGAGGTTCTCGCTTACTTCGGCTGCGGCGTTCCGACTGAATTTGTCGGCATTCAGGACACCTTTACCGAATCCGCTCCCTATAAAGAGCTTCTGGCCAAGTACGGCGTTGACGCAAACGGCGTTATCGCGGGCATAGAGAAGGTTCTCGAAAGAAAATAAAACTTACCGGCCGCGAGAGCCGGATAAAGAGGAACGATATGAACAGCTTTTTTGCTCCCGGAAGGACGGAGCTTGCCGGAAACCACACAGATCATCAGAAGGGCCGCGTTCTCGCGTCGGCGGTCGATAAGGGCATACACGCCGCTGTCGAGCCGAACTTTGATAACGTTGCGCGTATAAGATCGGCCGGCTTCCCGGATATGAATATAAATCTGCTCGATCTCGACGTGCACCCGGAGGAGTTCGGCTCCTCCGAGGCGCTCGTGCGCGGCGTTGCAGCCGCCATGTACGATATCGGCGCAAGCTTCGGCGGCTTTGACGCGACGCTTGAAAGCGAGCTTTCCGCAGGCTCGGGGCTGAGCTCCTCGGCGGCGTTTGCGGTGCTCATGTGCAGGATATTCAACGGCCTGTACAACAACTCCGAGCTTGAGCCGCAGGCGATAGCCCGCATTGCTCAGCAGGCGGAGAATCTGCACTTCGGAAAGCCCTGCGGACTTATGGATCAGCTCGCCTGCGCACTGGGCAAGGCCGTGTATATCGACTTTCTGACCGGTGAGATCACCCCCGTGAATGCGGATTTTTCGCGCATGGGTCTGACCTTGTGTCTTACCGACACCGGCGGAAGTCACGCGGGGCTCGACACAAGCTATGCGCGCATACCGGCGGATATGCGCTATATAGCGAGCTTCTTCGGAAAGGAGCTTTTGGGAGAGGTCGATCCCGCGGAGTTCTACGCCAAAAAGTGGAACACGGCCGACCGGCCGGTTCGCCGCGCAAAGCACTTTTTCGATGAAAACGCCCGCGTTCCGAAGATGCGCGACGCGCTTACTGCGGGCAATGCGAGGGAATATATGCGTCTTATGAATGAGTCGGGCCGCTCGTCGGAGGAGCTTTTAAACAACATCGTAACGAGCGCCACCGACGACCGCAAGCTTGAAACGGGACTTTACCTCAGCCGCAAGCTGCTCGAGGGCATCGGCGCGTGGCGCGTCCACGGCGGCGGCTTTGCCGGCTGCGTGCAGGCGCTCATGCCTATGGACTACTTCCCGAAGTACAAATCAGAAATGGAGGCAGCCTTCGGCGACGGCTCGTGCCGTGAGCTGAAGCTGGGTTAAGCTATGGGTATTTTCGATTCGCTTTCCTCTATAAAGCTCGGCGACGTTTCGATAAGCTCGATACTCTCGGCGCTTATTGTATACATCATATGCTATATCGCAATAAAGATACTGTGCAGGGCGTTTGAAAAGATACTTGATTCGAGCCGTCACATCGACGCAAGCCTCAAATCGTTTTTCCGCAGTGCGATAAAGGCCGTGCTGTGGACGATCGCCGTTATCATCATTGCCGGCACGCTCGGCATTCCGGTGACGAGCCTCGTTGCGGTGCTGTCGGTCGCGGGCGTTGCGCTGTCGCTTGCACTCCAGGGGCTTTTGTCGAACCTCTTTTCCGGCATAACGCTCCTGACTACGCATCCGTTCAAGGTCGGTGACTATGTCGAGATCGGCGGTCAGAGCGGCACGGTAAAGAGCATAGGCTTGTTCTATACCGGCCTTGCGACGGCGGACAATCACATGATCTATGCGCCAAACGGCAGCATCACCTCAGGGCAGATAATAAACTATTCCGCCGAGAATACGCGCAGAGTCATCATATGCGTCACAGCTTCCTATGACAGTGCGACAGAGGATGTTCGTGCGGCCTGCCTCGATGCGATCTCGATGATCGACAAGGCGTTTTCCGAGCCTCCCCCGTTCGTCGCCATATCGAGCTACGGAAGCAGCTCGATAGAATACACCGTGCGAGTCTGGTGCAGAACCGAGGATTACTGGGATGTATACTTTGCATTGAACGAAAACCTGCGCACCTGCTTTGATAAGCACAAGGTCGAGATGTGCTATGACCACTTAAACGTCCATCTCATAAATGACAAATAAAGCCACGCAGCTTCCGCTGAAGCAAAAAGCAAGGCCGGTAAGGCCTTGCTTTTTGTTTTTTGAGAGGGTTTTGTTTTATTGCATAGCGCAGAAGCGCTGGATCACTGCTGCCATTTCAGCACGGGAGGCTGTGTCGGACGGGCCGAATGCACCAGTCTCATAGCCATTGACTATCTTGCTCTGGCTTGCCCAGAGGACTGCCGCCTGTGCCCAATCCGATACGGAGGCTGAGTCGGTGAAGCTCAGCTCGCCGCTGATCTCGGGAGTATCCGCATAGCGGTGGAGCATCGTTACGAGCTCCTCACGGGTGATGCTCTGTTCGGGAGCGAACATATCGCTGCCGACGCCCTTGGTAACGCCCTCGCTGTATGCCCAGACTATTGCATTATAGGCCCAGCTGCTTTCCTTGACGTCCTTGAAGCTTACGCTCAGACCGTCAACGGAGGGGCTTCCTGCCATACGGTAGAGGACGGTGGCAAACATTGCACGGGTCATGGTTTCCTTGGGAGCAAACTCGGTATCTGAAACGCCGAGCATGAGCTTATTCTCATAGACATACTTTACGCTGCCGGCAAACCAGTCGGTGGAGGCAACATCCTTGAACGGAAGGCCGGTTTCTTCGCCGGAGGAGAGGAAGTCGCCGCCGAGGAGGCTGGAGAACGCAAAGTTGCTGATGAAAGCATATTCATCGCGCTGGTGTACCTTGTGGGTGAGGCTGTTTGCAAAGTATACGACGTTCACATCGTTCTTCGCATCGGCGCTGAGCTTGCCCTGATAGGAGATAGCCTGAACGGAGCCGTCAAGGTATGCCTTTGCGCTCGCCTTCTGATCTGCGTCGATCATCTTGATAAAGCCCTCGGTCGGAGTCTTGCTGCCGTCCATCTTGACGAGCACCTGTGCGCCGTCGGGGATCTTGGAGAAGTAGCCTACGCCGTAGCCGTAGAGCACGTCGTCCTCATCCATGACATAGGAGGCGTTTACGAGATTGGTGGTCGGGTAGGTGACGTAGCCGAGGCAGTCCATGCCGTCTGCCGCGCTGCGAACAAGGGCGTCGCCGAAGATGTTCTTGCGCGCTGCGGAGGAACCGTAGCCGATATACGGAGTGCCGGCAAGAACCTCGGCCTTTGCAGCGTCGTCAAGTGCGCTTGCACCCATAATGAGGTCTGCCTTTGCCGGGTCGGAGGTGGTCTCAAAGCCCATGAGCTCAAGAGCTGCGCGGTCGTAGTTCCAGTTGCCGTGGCTCCAGTTGACGCGGCTTGTCCACTTAAAGCCTGCATCGTCAGGGCCTACCTCGCCGGTGATGTAAACGGCGGGAGCCTTGGTGATGAGCTTTGCCGCCGGGACGTCGGCCTCGGCAAGGCCGGTGCCGCTCAGGACGTACTTTGCGGAGACAGACTGCCAGTCTGCATAGCTGCAAACGAAGTCTCCGTAGAAGTCGCTTTCGCTGTCGGTGACCATGCCGACCGACTTGCCGGCCTTGAGCAGTGCGTTTACTGCCGCGGTGGAGTCCTCGGAGGCGTTGGAGATGATAACATATCCGTCGGCCTTGCCGGTGAAGAAGGAGCCGAGCTTACTTGCAATGTAGCTGAGGCAATCATCGTAATCCATCCATTCGCCGCATACGGCCTTGATGGTCTTGTATGCCGCAGGCTCTGTTACGGTTACCATATCGAAGCCGCGGGTCTCGTTAAAGGTGGTGATGCCCTCGGAGTAGAGAACAGTCCAGTTGGAAATGAGCGTACCGTCGTACAGAACGCCGTTTGCAACGGAGCGCTTTGCCTGATACATGGAAACGATCATCGTTCCCGCGGGATAGCTTACGCCCTCATAGGTGAATTCCTTATCGGTGACAAGCACCTTGACGTCGTTGCGGGAGAGCCACTCCATCATGTCGCCGGCCGCCTGGAGGTTGGTCTGATTTACGCCGTCGAGGGGGATGATGTAGCATTCGGGGTAGAAGTTGCCGTTTTCGTTCTCGCCGTCAAACTCGGGACGGAAGAGGTCGGACTCTGCGCCCTCAACGTCGTTCTGGTCGCACAGCCACTGACCGACGAGCTCATATGCGTCGGAGTTCTTGTTGCCGACGCCGCGGCTGAAGATCTCGGTCTGGGATTCGATATAGCCGAGCTTTTCGCCGGCTATGTAGTTTGCCTGGCCGAGGCAGCCGTACTTGACGAGCTGAGCGCCGGCATCGTTGTAGCCGGGGAGCTCAACGGTGTAAGCCACGGTGCCCTGAAGCATCGCAAACTGCGGAGTGTAGGAGGTGGACATATCGTCCCAGGGGTCACTCCAGTAGGTGGTGCCATCGCCGTTATCGGTAAGGTAGTCGCGCTGGGGGATGACATAGCTGTTGTAGGTATCGTTATTGGCAACAGCCGCGATGCCGATAGCCTCGCCGCCGGCTATCAGGTGCTTTGCCAGCAGGTCGTACTCAAAGTTCGGCTCGTGCGGGGGATCGCAGGGCTCGCACTGGAAGGCCTGCACGCGGC
>OQWM01003342.1_pt1 | contig 10727 bp, 9 predicted proteins | sample 1691531 | NCBI WGS metagenome assembly OQWM01 (sample SAMN03418257, study PRJEB22391) | human gut metagenome | biome: human-gut; feature: organic feature; material: feces | host: Homo sapiens | place: Tanzania | collected 2013-01 | reverse complement strand
CATTCCCGTAATTCGGGCGATATTTTAAGGGAATGCGCACCGAAATAAGGGAAAGTATCTGCGCCCTGCGAGTAAAACGCTGTTGACTTTCATCATAATTTTATCGTGAATATTTTTCGATTGGCACTCAAAGCGAGTTGATTTTCATCATAGCGATATGAGAATCCTTGAAGAATTCTGGTACAGCAATATCAGGCAGACCAAGTGTGATACTTCGCCCTGCACGGAAAGAAACAGCAGGAACTGATCTGCAGGAATAAAGAGAAGCTTCGTGTCACCATGACGGACGAACAAGAGAAATTGTTTGAGACAGGATCGTGCTGGAGATCATGGACGAATACTTGAACGCATAGCGCAGCACCCATCGGTCAAGCTTTGGCCGCCGAGCGTGTTTTATACCAAAGTGCGTACCTGGCATTGTAAAAACGCTATATCGGTGATATAATAAGTTCAATCATCTGGTAAAGGAGAGTTGCAGATGCCGTTTAGTTCCGAAATTAAGAATTTTAGATTATCTTGTCTGATGAATCAAACAGAATTCGGCAACGCTCTCGGTGTTTCTTTTACGACCGTGAATCGCTGGGAAAACGGAAAGGCCCGCCCCAATATCAAGACGATGAAAGCTCTGAAGCAGTACTGTGAGGAGTGTGGTCTCCCCTATGAGCCGCTTGAAAAAAGCTGGCGTGAGAATAGAATTCAGGAGGGTGCGGTATGATCGACTTCTGTAATCTTGAAAAATATCGGGAGAACAACCGCATTGAGGCGAAGAAAGCCCTTGGCGGTCTGCCCAAAAGCATTTGGGAAACCTACTCTGCCTTCGCCAATACCCACGGCGGCATTATCCTGTTGGGCGTGGAAGAATGGGCGGATAAATCCCTGCACACGGTAGATCTGCCCGACCCTGACAGACTCATTAAGGAGTTCTGGGATATCGTCAATAACCCCAATAAGACCAGCGTGAATGTCCTGTCCTCCAAGGATGTATTTGTCCAGGAGGTGGATGGCGACCACATTGTGGTCATCAATGTTCCCCGTGCAGAGCGCTCCTATAAGCCGGTTTATGTAGATGGTAACCCTCTCTGCACCTATCGCCGCAACGGAGAGGGTGACTACCGCTGCACCAAGGAAGAATATCAGGCCATGGTGCGGGATGCTTCCGTGAAAACCCAGGACATGCTCATCCTGAATGAAATGGACATGACTGTGTTCAACAAAGAGAGCATCCGCAGCTATCGCCAGAGGATGCGTCTCTCTCGCCCTGGCCATGTGTGGGAGGCGCTGGAAGATGAAGATTTTCTCCTGAAGCTGGGTGCCGTGGGCATCGGCTCTGATGGGAAGAAGCATCCCACTTCTGCCGGACTTCTCATGTTCGGCAACGAATACGATATTGTGCGAGAATTTAACGCTTACTTTCTGGACTATCAGGAACAGTATGACGCTGATACCCGTTGGACTGACCGTATCATATCTTCCTCCGGCGACTGGAGCGGCAATGTGTACGACTTCTATTTCCGCGTCTATAACAAGCTGATTCAGGACATTAAGGTGCCGTTTAAAATGGATGGCGGCACCAGAGTGGATGATACCCCTGTGCATCAGGCACTCCGGGAAGCATTGGCAAATTGCCTGGTTCATGCCGATTATTACGGCAGACAAGGCCTGGTCATCATCAAAAAGCGTGATTCCATCACCATGGCGAATCCCGGCGGTTTCCGCATCGAGGTCGACGCAGCTAAAAGCGGCGGCGTATCCGACCCCCGCAACGGGACCATGCTGAAGATGTTCAATCTGATCGATATCGGTGAGCGCTCTGGCAGCGGTATCCCCCTCATTTTTGGTGCCTGGCGTGAGCAGGGGTGGGTAGTGCCTGCTGTCACAGAACAGCTTGAGCCAGAGAGAACAATACTGACGCTCCCATTCGAAAAAATCGGCGATAAAAAATCGGCGATAAAAATCGGCGATAAAAAATCGGCGATAAACGCAAAAATGAAGGAAACCATTATTGCGTATCTTACCGACAACCCCGAAGCAAAAGCCTCCTCGATTGCTGAGTATATCGGCCTGAAACCGTCTCGCACAAGAGACTATCTGAATGAATTGATTGCAGAAGGAATCGTTGTCGCTGAAGGCAGTAACCGTAACAGAACCTATCGGTTGAAGGCGTAACTGTTCTAATAGAGATATTGTTGAGCATATAAAAGAGCCTACTCAGGATTAAGTCCGTTTTTGGGGACACGTAAGCCTGTAAAATGCTAATATGGGAGATTGCAAAAGTCTCCATAAAACGGAGGTGGCGATAAATGGCAAGAACGATTACTGTAAAGGGCATTGGCAAAGTATCCGCAAAGCCCGATTATGTGGTGTTTTCCATGACTTTGGAATCCAAGCATAAGGATTACGATAAGGCAATGGATATGGCTGCCGACCATATCCAGCAACTCAATGAAACGCTGTGTGGTATAGGCTTTGAAAAGGATTCTGTTAAGACCACGAACTTTAGTGTCCGCACGGACTATGACCGTGTGAAAGACCGCAACGGTAATTATCAGAGCGTATTCCGCAGATATGAAGTGACCCACAATCTGAAACTCGCTTTTGATTTTGATATGGGCAGACTGTCCCAGGCACTTTCCACCATTGCCGGTTGCCTGTCTCATCCGCAGCTTTCGGTGGCATTTACCGTGAAGGATGCAACGGCGATCAACGAGGAGATGCTTCGCTCCGCTACCGCCAATGCAAAGAAAAAAGCCGAGATCCTATGCGAAGCATCTGGCGTTACAATGGGTGACCTCATTGCCATTGACTACAATTGGGGAGAACTGGATATCTACTCCCATACCCGTTATGACTGTTGCGAGGACTCCATGCCTTTGATGGCAAAATCCATCGATATCGACCCTGATGATATTGACGTGAGTGACACGGCAACATTCGTATGGGAAATCAAGTAAGGAGGAACACCTCTGTTATGCCTATGAATGAAATGCAAAAGCAGACAAATGCAAATATACAGGCGAAGGCCAATCTGATCTGGGAAATTGCGACCCATCTGGTGGGGCTGTTCAAGCCCCACGAGTACGGCAAGGTCATTCTCCCCATGACCGTACTGAAGCGTTTTGATGACGCTTTGAAGCCTACCAAGGCTGCTGTTGTGGAGATGGCAAAGAAGCTGGACGCACAGCATGTCGAGGGCACTGCCCGTGACGGTATTCTGTGCCGTGTGGCGCAGTACGATTTCTACAACACAAGCAACTATGATTTTGCCAAGCTGATCGCCGACCCCGACAATGTTGAGAGTAACTTCGATGCCTATCTGCAAGGTTTCTCTTCCAACATCAAGGACATTATCGAAAACTTCGACTTTGCCAACACCGTCAAGCTGATGGTCAAAGGTGGCGTTTTGTTCGTGACCCTGCAGGAGTTCAACTCTGCAAAAGCTGATATGTCCCCTGAGAAGATCACTTCCGCAGACATGGGCTACATCTTTGAAGAACTAATTCGGAAATTCTCCGAGTCTTATGACGAACAGGCCGGTGCTCACTTCACCAGCCGTGACATTATCTATCTAATGACCGAACTGTTGGTGGCTCCTGAAAAGGCTGAGATCATGGAGGAAGGCTGCACCAAGACAGCCTACGATATGGCTATAGGCACTTCCCAGATGCTTGGTTGTCTGACCGAGCGCCTGCAGGCTATCAGCGAGGATGCTGCTTTGACCTGCTTTGGTCAGGAGTTCAACCCCGAAACTTATGCTATTGCAAAGGCTGATATGCTCATCAAAGGCGGCAATGCATCCGGCATGAAGTATGGCGACACTTTGAGTGACGATGCCTTCACCGGCTATGAGTTCGACTACATCATTTCCAATCCGCCCTTCGGTATCGACTGGAAGCGCGAAAAGACCCAGGTTGAAGCAGAAGCTAAAAAGGGATTTGATGGTCGTTTCGGTCCCGGTCTGCCTGCTATCTCCGATGGTCAGATGCTGTTTATGCTGAACGGCGTGAAAAAGCTGAAACCCGGCTCCGGCAGAATGGCTATCATTCAGAACGGCTCTTCCTTGTTCACAGGTGATGCGGGCTCCGGTGCATCTGAAATCCGCCGCTATGTCATTGAAGGAGATCTGGTAGAAGCCATTATCCAGTTGCCCACAGACCTGTTTTACAACACGGGCATCTCTACCTACATTTGGGTCATCACCAAGGGCAAGCCCATACACCGCGGCGGCAAGGTGCAGCTAATCGATGCCAGCAAGTGTTTCATAAAACGGCGCAAAAACATCGGCTCCAAGCGTGTTGACCTGGATGATGCCTGCATCGATCTCATCCTCCGTGCCTATGAGGGCTTCGTAGATGAAACCTACGAGGAAAACGGACTTGCGGTGGAATCCAAGGTGTTTGACAACAGTTTCTTCGGCTTCACCAAGGTGACTGTGGAAACCGCCCAGGCAGATGCCAAAGGCAAGCCTGTTTTGAAGAAGGGCAAGAAGCAGCCGGTCAAGGGTGCGTCTGATACTGAGATTATCCCGCTGTCCGAAGATATCGATGCCTACATGAAAAAGAATGTCTTGCCCTATAATCCGTTGGCCTATATTGATCCTGCAAAGGATAAAATCGGCTACGAAGTGCCGTTTACCCGCCTGTTCTATAAGTTCGAAGCTCCGGCATCTTCCGAATCCATCTTTGAGGACATTAAGGCATTAGAGGTGGAGGAAACAATTCTGATGAGGGAGTTGTTTGGTAATGCGTGAGATGAAAGATAGCGGAGTTGAATGGATGGGCAAGGTTCCTGAAAATTGGAATATCGTTGCTTTGAAGTTCTTATGCTCAATGCAGTCTGGAAAGACATTATCTTCTGAACAAATTTCGGAAGAAGGAAAATATCCGGTTTATGGTGGCAATGGACTGCGAGGGTATTATTCGGAGGCCAATACTTTCGGTGACTATTTACTTGTCGGTAGGCAAGGCGCATTATGCGGAAATGTTCATCATGTACAAGGTGAGTTCTGGGCAACAGAACACGCAGTAGTTACAAAATGCTCAGCGCTATCTGATGTGAGATATATGTACTATTTACTGCTCGGAATGAACTTGAATCAGTATGCATCTAATACTGCGGCTCAACCTGGTTTGGCGGTAAGTCAAATAATTAATGTTAAAACTTGTTTGGCTCCTATACAGGAACAGAAACTGATTGCTGTTGTCTTAGACGAAAAATGCGCACAGGTCAACACCCTCATCGCAAATGTGCAAGCCCAGATTGAAAAGCTGAAAGCCTACAAGCAGAGCCTGATTACTGAGGTTGTCACTAAGGGCCTTGACCACACCGTACCGATGAAGGACAGCGGGGTTGCGTGGATTGGAGAAATTCCAGCGCATTGGGAAATAACACGAAAACTTGCTTTCGTGACAACAGAGGGAATCTCTTACGGCATTGTCAAGCTATTTGATCCTGACGATGTTAGTGGAGTGAAGGTTCTTCGCTGTAGTGATGTACTTGAAGGATGGATTAAGCCCGACAACATCAGAACCGTGATGCGAGAGGTGTCGAATGAATATGCACGAACGATCTTGTCTGGCGGTGAAGTGGTTGTAAATGTTAGAGGTTCCTTGGGCGGCTGTGCAGTTGTGCCTAAAACAATGGCCGGGTATAACATTGCGAGAGAAGTCGCAAAAATTGCGCTCAATGATTCTATGTGTAACCGATATGTTATGTATTATCTGCTTTCCAGGTGCTTTGTTGAATACAGGACGAGTCGTTTGTCTGGAAGCGTATATGTTGGTCTAAACATTGAATTACTTTCGTCTTGCCCTTTGCCAAATCCAGATTTGGAAGAACAGACTGCGATAGCAGACTATCTTGATGAAAAATGCTCTCAGATTGACCGACTGATTGCCATCAAGCAGGCAAAAATTGAAAAACTGGAACAATACAAGCGTTCCCTCATATATGAATATGTCACCGGAAAGCGGGAGGTTGTATAACCACTGATTTTCAGGATACAGCAAAGGTCGCCTATGGATTGACCCCTTCGCGAGAAAAACAAGGTATACTATGATCACAGCTACTATGGAGGTATCTCATGGAAGAAATAATCCCTGCCGAATCCAACGTCCTGCCAGTTAAAACAGATCATAAAGAAATGCCTGTTCCCGCAGAAGGTAAACGGCTGTATATCACCCGGCACAGCAAAGGCATTGATTTTCATGCACTGCTGGGTCAGGTCGTACAGTGCGTAAATATGGGCGAGATTCTGGGCGAGATAAAAGCCGGAACACAGTATGTGGTTCAGATTCCCGCTGAATTTCAAAGGGCATATGAGTCCGGTGAAATGTTCATCATGGAGAATATGAAGACCGGGAAGAAATGGCCCAGTCTGATGCAGATCATGGAAAATGGCAAGCACCAGGTTGTGACACCGCTTCCGATTGCAGAACAGGCGATCTTTCAAGGCAACCCTATTCAGGAACTCGCCAATAGTCACCACAATATGCTGATGCAGCAACAGGTTGCGCAGCTGGCTGATATGCTTCGGGATACATACAAGGTAGTGAAGCAGATTAAACAGGGCCAGATGGACGACCGTGTCGGTCTCTTGGATGCCGGCAGAAACGGACTAATCCTGGCTATGAGCCTTACCGAAGGTGATGAACGCAATCGCCAGATAGATTCCAGCAGGCAAAACCTTCTTCTGGGGCAGGCGCAAATCGCCAAGGCACTGGAAAGAAGTGTTGAGGCATTTCAGCCTGTTTCCCAATATGCGCTGGTGCGTTTCGCTCGAGAAATGGGCCATAGTGGCTATCTGGCAGAAAAGAGCCAGGAAGTACAGGAAATGCAGGATATGTACGACCAGTATTTAGTGGCGACAAAGCTTCTTGCGGCTTCCTATGTCATGACCGGTAACACTCAGACTGCGGAAGAAACCTTCCGACTCAGTGAAAAAGCTATCCAAGCTATTGATTTCAGCAAAGTTGAGACTATCGGCTACCAGCATAAAGGGCTGACCGAGATGTTCTACACCGCTCCAGCTGGATATATTGCTGCTGAGCGAGACGAATGCCTGGAGGAAGCAAAACAGTACGATTATGTGGCCCTTGAGGTCAGCGGCGAAGAATTATTGGAGGTTCTGAGGAATGGAGAAACAGAAGAAATTCAAGAAGCAGGAACTGAAGCATGAGGACTTTGAAGTCATGGAACAGGGCGCAAAAGCCGTAAAAGGTGTACTTGGTCTTGCCGTTGTTATTGGAGTTGTTGTTAAGAACAAAGAGAATTTGAAAACACTCGGAAAAAGTGCTGTTAAACTTGCGAAGCAGGTTATTAAGCTGTAAGGGGTGTACGGTATGGACAAAAGCGAAAAGCGTTTTGAACGGGATATTGAATCCTTTCTGATTTCCCCGGCAGGCGGCTACACCCAGTTCAGCGGTCAGGATGCTGAAGGGAACTGGGTACATACCCGGCAGCATGATGTGGCGAAGTGCATTTATATGGATGTCCTCTGTGAATTCATCGCCAAGACCCAGCCCAAGGATTGGGCCAAGTATACCAAATATTACGGTGACAGTGCCCCGGACAAGCTGTACCACCGGCTGGAAACCACCATCACCAACCAGGGCCTTCTGTATGTTCTGCGCAACGGCATCGAGGATATGGGTTGCAAACTGAAAGTCTGCTTCTTCAAGCCAGAGTCCGATCTGAACCCCCTTGCTACCGAGCGATACGAGGCAAACATCCTGGGCTGCACCCGTCAGTTTCGTTACTCTACTGCCAACACCAACACCATCGACATGGTGCTTTCCGTCAACGGTATCCCCGTGGTGGCACTGGAGCTGAAGAACCAGCTGACCGGACAGGACTATATCTGTGCCATCAACCAGTACAAAAGTGACCGTAGTTCCAAGGAATTTGCGTTCCGTCTGAACCACCGTTTCCTGGTCTATTTTGCCGTTGACCTCTACGAAGCGTGGATGACCACCCAGCTTGCAGATGGCAAAACCCGGTTCCTGCCCTTCAATCAAGGCTCCAATGGTGCCGGTGTGACTGGTGGCGCAGGTAATCCGCAGAATCCCAATGGATATGCCACAAGCTATCTGTGGGAAGAAGTCCTCCAGCGGGATAGCCTGCTTGACCTCATCCATCGTTTTATTTCCTTCGCAAAGGAAAAGGAAGAAGTGGTCAAGAACGGTGTCAGCAAGACCGCCACCAAGGAAAAGATGATTTTCCCGCGCTACCATCAGTACGATGTGGTGCGAAAAATCATGGCCGACGTGAAGCACAACGGTGTGGGGCAAAACTATCTGATTCAGCACTCCGCTGGCTCCGGTAAGTCCAACTCCATTGCATGGATTGCTTATCGCCTTGCCTCCGTCCACGATGCGGACAACAACGGCCTGTTCGATTCTGTTATTGTAGTCACCAACCGTGTGGTGCTGGACAGCCAGCTACAGGGCACCATCAACAGCTTTGAACATCAGGTTGGGCTGGTGGAAGCCATTGATGACAAAAAGAACTCCCGCAGCCTTGCGGAAGCCATCAATGATAAAAAGCGTATTATCATTTGCACCATTCAGAAGTTCCTCTTTGCCAAGAAGGATATGGAGAAGTTCCGTGGACGCAAGTTCGCCATCATCATTGATGAGGCACACCAGGGACAGAATGGTGAAAGCGCAAAGGCCCTGCGCCGCAGCCTGATTGATATTGGCGTTGCTATCAAAGAGTATGCCGAAGAAGCGGGAATCGATGAGGAAGAAGTGGATCTGACCGACGAGTACATCAATGCAGTCATCGGCCAGGGCAGACATGACAATCAGTCTTTCTTTGCTTTCACTGCTACCCCCAAGGGGCAGACTCTGGAATCTTTTGGTACCGTGGTGGGAATAACCCCGGAAGGTGAACCCATCAAGGCACCATTCCATGTGTACTCCATGCGTCAGGCGATTGAAGAGGGCTATATTCTGGATGTACTGGCCAACTACACCACCATCAAAGAGGCTTTCAAGCTGATCCGTGTTTCGGAGGATAACCCGGAACTCATTGAGGGACAGGCTTCCCGTGCCCTGTTCAAATATTACAAGCAGCACGGGTATACCATCGCGCAAAAAACGGAAATGATCATGGCCAACTTTCTGGACAACTGCCACTATCAGATTGGCGGAAAAGGCAAGGCTATGGTCGTGGCGGACAGCCGCACGAATGCAGTCCGCTATTATCTCGCAATCAAAAAATACATTGCTGATCATGCTGAGCAGTGTGTCGGATGTGATGTTATGATTGCATTCTCCGGTGAGGTTACTTTGGACGATTATCCCAGCGAGAAGCCCTTCACCGAAGCTACCATGAATCTGGACGAGAACGGCAAGTACATCACCACCGACAAGAAGTTCCGTAAGGCGTTCCACAGCAGCCAATATAACATCCTCGTCGTTGCCAATAAATATCAGACCGGATTTGACGAACCGCTGCTCCACACCATGTATGTGGACAAGAAACTGCGGGATGTGACAGCGGTGCAGACCCTGTCCCGCCTGAACCGCACGGCTCCCGGAAAGAACAGCACCTTTGTTCTGGACTTCGAGAACACCGAGGAGGACATCAAGGATGCGTTTCTGCCGTACTATGAGACTACCACCCTCGAAGGCAGCACGGATTTGAATAGGGTCTATGATTTCCGCAACAAGATCCGTGACTTCATGCTTTACAATTTTGAGGATGTGGAAGTCTTCAACAAATTCATGGCCACCCAGGCAGGCAAAGAGCAGGATGCCGCCGCTCTTGGCAGACTGGCAGGGATGTTCCGTCCTGTCATTGCGCGGTACATGGATTTGAACGAGGATGACCGCTACACCGTCCGTGACTATGTGCGCAAGTTTAATAAGGCATACGCTTTCGTTACGCAGTTGGTGCGTCTCCATGACAGGGATTTGTTCAACGAATATCAGTATACCCTGCACCTCGTTCGACTTCTTCCGAGAAGCGGCGGCGATGAATTTGTGGATATTGAGGACAAAATCAAGCTGGAGTACGCATCCCTCACCGAGACCTTCCGTGGGGCAATCGTCCTGGATGAGAAGCCTCCCGTATTTGTGCCCGGTGGCAGCACCGCACCGAAGGTACCCAACAAGAAGAAAGATACCCTCCAGAGCATCATCGACAAGGTGAACGAACGCTTCAGTGGCAATTTCACCGATGCCGACCGGGTCATTATCGAGGGAATCTACCAGATGTTCATGAAGGACGCTGATGTCAAAAAATTTCGCAATTATGCAAAGGATAACAGCACAGAAATGTTTGTGCAATCCCTGTTTCCAGACAAGTTCCGGGATATTGTGACCCAGTGTTTCCTGAATAACAACGATTCCTTCGCCAAACTGTTCAACGATCCGGATTTCTATCAAAAGGTGCAGGAGGCAATGGCGCAGGAGCTGTATAGGGCATTGAGGAAAGAATAACACAATGTATCTTTTTAACTTGCATTATTGTTTGCTGTTGAAGCCAGGATATAAAGCAAAATTTTAGGGCAACGAATGGGGGGTATGGATATGCAGATACTTCAATTAGATGAGTTTTTAAGGTCAATAAAACAAAATATAGATACTCCACATTCTTTGCTGCTCGGGGCAGGTGCATCTATTGAGTCGGGCATTCCATCTGCGGCCGATTGCATCTGGGAGTGGAAACGCGAAATCTATTTATCGATCATGGAGTAGTCCATGAATTCTGCGCCGCCTTTTTCA
>OQWM01003336.1_pt1 | contig 10742 bp, 8 predicted proteins | sample 1691531 | NCBI WGS metagenome assembly OQWM01 (sample SAMN03418257, study PRJEB22391) | human gut metagenome | biome: human-gut; feature: organic feature; material: feces | host: Homo sapiens | place: Tanzania | collected 2013-01 | reverse complement strand
TGGGCATAAAAAGTAGAGAAGCGGACTCCCTGTTGTGCCAGTTTCTCCATATTCGGCGTATGATACCAATCATTCAACGGATGACGCACAACATTCCCCTCTGCATCTGTCAGGAAAGGCAAAGATGTGTCCATTACTCCCATATCGTCCACCAAGAAAAGTATGATATTGGGGCGTTCTTGAGCCGCCACGGACAAAGGGAGGGAGAGCAACAATGTTTCTATTAATCTATTCTTCATACTTATCACTATATTATATAAAAAGAGATTGCCAAGCTGTATATGCTACAAATTGACAATCTCTAAAAATAAAATGAAAAATCTCTTTTACTTAGCGTAGCTTACAGCACGAGTTTCACGAATTACCGTAATCTTAACCTGACCCGGGTAAGTCATTTCATCCTGGATCTTGTTGGCAATCTCGCCCGACAACTTCTCTGTTTCCTTATCGTCCATCTTGTCGGCACCCACAATTACGCGCAACTCACGACCAGCCTGTATGGCATAAGTCTTTGTCACGCCAGGATAAGACATTGCTATTGCCTCGAGATCGTTAAGGCGCTTGATGTAAGCCTCTACGATTTCACGACGTGCACCGGGTCGTGCACCAGAGATAGCATCGCACACCTGAACGATAGGAGCCAACAATGTGTTCATTTCCATTTCATCGTGGTGAGCACCAATGGCATTGCAGATGTCCGGTTTCTCCTTATACTTCTCGGCAATCTTGGCACCATAGAGTGCGTGCGGCAATTCGCTCTCCTCGTCAGGCACCTTACCTATATCGTGCAACAAGCCTGCTCGCTTCGCCTTCTTGGGATTAAGACCAAGCTCAGCAGCCATAACAGCACAGAGATTGGCTGTTTCGCGTGCGTGCTGCAGAAGATTCTGACCGTAAGACGAACGATACTTCATCTTGCCGACAATACGTATGAGTTCGGGATGCAGTCCGTGTATGCCAAGGTCGATGGCTGTACGCTTACCGGTTTCGATTATTTCGTTGTCAAGCTGCTTCTTTACCTTAGCCACAACTTCCTCGATACGTGCAGGATGAATACGTCCGTCGGCTACAAGCTGATGTAAAGCCAAGCGGCAAACTTCACGACGTACGGGGTCAAAGGCTGATATCACGATAGCCTCTGGAGTGTCGTCTACTACGATTTCCACACCGGTGGCAGCCTCAAGAGCGCGTATGTTGCGTCCCTCACGACCGATGATACGACCCTTAACTTCGTCGTTGTCGATATGGAATACGCTTACCGAATTCTCGATAGCGGTCTCGGTAGCCACGCGCTGAATTGTCTGGATGACGATTTTCTTAGCCTGTGTATTGGCGTTGAGCTTTGCCTCATCCATAATCTCGTTGATGTAGCTTGCGGCATCGGTACGGGCTTCATCCTTCAAGCTCTCTACAAGGCGGTTCTTAGCTTCCTCTGCGCTCAGGCCAGAGAGTTCTTCAAGCTTCTCGCGTTCCTTGGTCTGCATCTTGTCAAGCTCCTCCTGCTTGATAGCCAGAAGTTTCTTCTCGTTGTCAATGCGCTGCTGGCACTGCTCAACCTCCTGCTTACGGCGTCCAAGTTCCTCCTGTCGCTGATTGAGCGAAATCTCACGCTGCTTCAGACGGTTCTCGTTCTGCTGAATCTTCTGGTTGCGCTGCTGCACCTCCTTTTCAAGTTCCGACTTCTTGTTGAGGAACTTCTCCTTTACCTCCAGAAGCTTTTTCTCTTTCAAAACTTCAGCCTCCTTAGCGGCGGCTGCTATCATTTCATTATATTTTCCCTTTATATAGCGGAAAACAGCATAGCCAGCGGCAAGCACTACGACGAGTGCCACCAAGGCTGCGATTAATATACCAAACATATTTTCTTATTACTTATTACTTTATTATGTTTCAGTTATTTCTTTTGTCGTGCAGATTCTGCTGGTTTGTTGTGCAGATTATGCATGTTCAGTCTACCGATTAAGCCTAACAGCACAAAACTCCTACCCTTCAGGCTTACACCTTCAGAGCATCCTCTATTTCCGAAGTCAATTGTGAGATTACGTCACGATAAGGCTTGGTATCGTTGCGCGACAGCTCCATCTCATAGCGCAGGGCTATGTCAACGAGCGCCATATAAAAGATCTCCTTCATGTTTACGGGTCCTTTATATCTCGCTGCATACGTATTTATCGTACTTGTGATAAGAGTTGCGGCATCGCGATACAACGGTTCGTCCTCCGGACGCACGTTGACTGGTATGTCTGTATCATAGACATGCAGCCTTATCCTAAGTTTCTCTGGTTTGTCTTCAGCCATATTGCTCTGCAATGATTTGGCACATCGGCTACTATTGGCGCTTTACAGTCGCCAGTTGGGTCCGACTATGGTTACTTGTCGCTCTCGCCAAGCAGCGTTATGCACTTGTCGACTTGGCGTATCAGGCGTGCTATACGCTTTTGCGCTGTCTCCATATCACCGTCGGTAATAGTCACCATACGTGCCAGTTTAAGACTATCGTAGTCTGCACGCAGTTGTGCAAGCTGCTTCTCCAACGCGTCCACTTTGGCAGCATGGCTGTCAATTGTGGCCTGCAAAGCAGTATTCCTTTCCTTCAGTTCATTATACTGAAGTATCATCTGCCTGACACGTGTAGTGAAAAGGTTGATAGAATTGGAGTCAGCTTCCATTTTGCTACGTTTTGATTACAAAATTAGTTTATTTTTGTGAATGTCACAAAAATATCGACAGTTTTCTATACTTCTGCCTTTTTATTTTTTTGTCGTTTCGTCTTCTGCCGCCTTGGGTTCTTTCTTGGCAAGCATTACCACCTGATATACAAAGTCAGTTGTCCACTTCTGTGTAAAGCCGAGACGATGGTTGTATTGGCGTACGGCAACAACCGACTTCAATACGGCTGCATCGGTATAGTCGTTCTTGTTGAATATGCCGTCAACTGTCTTCTCGGTCATCTTGTACAGAGCACTCTTGAATATTGAAGGCAGACGAAGCTTGAACTTCATAAGGTTGCCCATAAGCATCATCAAGTCCTGTGTGAAGCCCTGAAACTGCACAAGATAAGCCTGCACATCCTGCAGTTTGCGGCAATTCTTGCGTACACTCTGGTCTATTTCCTTAAAGAAGCTGTCGTCGGTGCCGTATATTTCCTTCATCATCTTGCGACAAGCGGTCTTCTCACCTACTCCAAGCTTGTTGTTAACTGTAGGAACATGAAGCGTGGTTTTGAACACTCTAAGGTCGGGCAGAGCCGCAAGGTTGGTGATACCGACATTAGAAGCTATCGTAGCCTGGAAGTACACACGCACAAGATTCATGTAGTCTTCCATTCCACCAGTGTTTTTATCGTCGTTTTTCTTTCCGAAAATCTTTGAAAAAAGTCCCATAATTGATTTTATAATGTTTGATTATCTGTATATTTTGATGATTATTTCTTGCAAAATTACAAAAAAATATCAAACAGACAAGCTTTTTCATCCCCTATGCTACAATATTTGTCCTTTTTAGTAACATATTATATTTTTAAAGCTCCAAACACATCGTAAACCAACAAAAAGTAGTATCTTTGTACACATTTAACACATTAGTTATTAAAAATAGTAATACAACCAAACCACCTATACATGAAAGGAATCGTTTTAGCAGGTGGATCGGGTACGCGCCTCTACCCTATCACCAAGGGCATAAGCAAGCAGCTTATACCAATATTCGACAAGCCGATGATATATTATCCTATATCAGTGCTCATGCTTGCAGATATTAAGGACATTCTTATCATATCGACTCCAGCCGATCTTCCGTCGTTCAAGCGCCTGTTGGGCGATGGCAGCGACTTTGGCGTACGCTTTGAGTATGCCGAACAGCCCTATCCTGGCGGTCTGGCTCAGGCTTTTATCATTGGCGAGGAGTTTGTTGGCGATGATTCTGTATGCCTTGTATTGGGCGACAATATATTCTATGGTGCCGGATTCTCACAACTTCTGCATGAGAGTGTGCTCAATGCCGAGAAGGAAGGCAACGCTACTGTGTTCGGTTATTACGTCAACGACCCTGAGCGTTATGGCGTTGCCGAGTTTGACAGCAACGGCAATTGCCTCAGTATCGAGGAGAAACCCGAACATCCGAAGAGCAATTACGCCGTGGTTGGACTCTACTTCTACCCCAACAGCGTTGTAAACATCGCCAAAACAATAAAGCCAAGCAAGCGAGGAGAGCTTGAAATCACTACTGTAAACCAAGAATATCTGAAGCAGGGCAATCTGAAGGTAAAGACATTGCAACGCGGTTTTGCATGGCTCGACACCGGAACACACGACAGTTTGTCAGAAGCAAGCACATTCATTGAGGTCATTGAGAAGCGTCAGGGCCTTAAGGTGGCGTGTCTTGAGGAAATAGCATACAAGAAAGGGTGGATAACCGCACAGCGACTCAAGGAAGTGGCAGAGCCAATGAGCAAAAACGAATATGGCAAATACTTGCTGCGACTTGCTGAGGAGGGCTAAGCCGTAGCATAAACAACACTTTATTACATAATGCGGCAGCGCCGCCAAAACAAAATTCAAAGAGTTATAATATACCCAAAGAAATGGAAGAGAATAACAACATTGTACAACACAATTCACAACAAGACGTAGAAGAGTCATCGTCAATCAATCTGCAACTCATATACAAGACACTGGTGCTCAACTGGCAGTGGTTTGTATTGTCGGTAATCGTATGTCTCGGAGTAGCGTTTTGCTATCTGAGATACGCCACTCCTATATATCAAGCAAGTGTGAAGCTGCTTATCAAGGACGACGACTCTCAAACTTCACGCTCGGGCAAGAGCGCATTGATGACATCAAGCACACTCGGCATCATGACCAACTCTACTGGTATTGACAACGAGATGGAGATACTTAAGTCGGCAAGACTTGCCGAACAGACTTGCCGCGACCTCAAACTTTATGTCACTTATAAGAAAGAGGGAAACATCAAGGATAATATTATATATGGTAATGAGCCGATAAGCGCCGATATTGACCCTATACATCTTGAGAAGCTCAAGTTCCCAATATTCCTTGAAGTCACATATCAGGATAGCAAATACCACATTACGGGTAAATACCAGAAGGTATCTGACTACGACGAGAGCGCCAAGCCGATGAAATATACCATTGACCGTACTGCCAGCCGTCTGCCTTTCAGCATCAATACAAGTGTCGGCATCATCTCGCTAAAGCGCACCGAAGCCAAAGCTCTGCCCGAAGGCAAGGTTCTGAAGATTTGCATCATGTCGCCGACTATGGCTGCCGTGAAATATACGAAGAGCCTTTCGGTAAGCCAGACGTCAAAGACTACTACTATTGCGCAGCTTGTATTGAACGACGAAATGCCAAAACGAGCCACCGACTATCTTAAGCAGTTGGCTGAATGCTACAACCGTCAGGCCAATGAGGACAAGAACGAGATAGCTCTGCGTACCGAACAGTTCATCAATACTCGTCTGGAGAAGATTAACAGCGAGCTTGGACAGACTGAAGGCAACCTCGAATCAACCAAACGCCATTATCGTATTGTCGACCCGAAAATCAATTCTACATCGGCAGTAGCCAATACCGACGCTTTCAATCAGAAACTTGCAGAGATGAATACACAGATAGAACTGCTGTATAGCATTACCGAGTACATGAACGAACCGTCGAACAAGTACCAGACTCTGCCTTCTAATGTAGGCTTGACTGACCCTACAGCAGCCAACCTCATCAACAAATACAATGAGATTGTTATGCAGCGCAACCGCCTGTTGCGTAGTGCAAGCGAGACATCTCCAGCCGTATTGCCGCTCACAGCACAACTCGACGAACTGACATCGAGCATCCGTCGCGCTATGAGCCAGGCTCAACGCAACAACGAAATTCAGCGAAACAGCATCCAGCAGCAGTTCAACACCTATGCAAGCCAGATTGCTTCTACTCCTGAGCAGGAACGTATTCTTACTCAGATAGGTCGCCAGCAGGAGGTAAAGTCGGGTCTGTACCTTATGTTGCTGCAAAAACGTGAGGAGAACTCAATCTCGCTTGCTGCCACAGCCGATAAGGGTAAGCTGATTGACGAACCTCAATTCAATGGCAAGATAAGCCCTAAGGGTGCTATCATACTTCTCATTGCACTTGTTCTTGGTCTTGCTATTCCTGTCGGAATATTGTTCATCATCAACTTCTTCCGATACAAGATTGAGGGCCACGATGATGTTGCAAGCCTCACGTCGCTGCCAATTATCGGTGACGTTGCAATTGCAAGCGACACTGCAAAGACCAAGGCCGACATCGTGATACATGAGAACGAGAACAATCTTATGGAAGAAATATTCCGCTCAATGCGTAGTAATATCCAGTTCCTGTTGCCCGAAGGCAAGAAGACCATGATGTTCACATCTACCACATCGGGCGAAGGCAAGACGTTCACAGCAGCCAATCTGGCAGTAAGCTTTGCTCTGCTTGACAAGAAAGTAATACTTATTGGTCTTGACATACGCAAGCCTCGACTTGCCGAACTGTTCGAAATCAACGACTATCGTCATGGCATTACCAATCTGCTTGTAAAGTCTGAGCCTACAGAAGCTGACATTGACAGCCAGATTATACCTTCAGGTGTCAACAAGAACCTCGATCTCTTGATGGCAGGACCAATCCCGCCAAACCCAGCCGAGCTTGTTACACGCAAGTCGCTCGACGCTATATTCGACATACTCAAGCAGAAATACGACTACGTAATTATCGATACAGCTCCTGTAGGACTCGTTACCGACACATTGCAGATAGCCCGTGTTGCCGACCTTACAGTATATATGTGCCGCGCCGACTACACTCCAAAGTCAAGTTTCAACCTCATCAACGGCTTGAGTGCAGACAACAAGCTGCCCAAGGTGTCTATCGTTATCAACGGTATAGACATGTCGAAGAAGAAATACGGCTACTATTACGGCTATGGCAAGTACGGCAAGTACGGACAATACGGCAATAGTGGCGGCAATGTTGGTTATGGTAGCTTTGGATCGTACGGAAGTTATGGCAACTACAGCAACAGTGGCTATGGCAACAAGAACGACAAGTCAATAAAAGCATAACAAAAACAGACATTATATAATAAGTACACACATTATATATATATGGTAATTGCATTAGACTTCGACGGAACTATCGTCGAACATAAATACCCTGCGATTGGCGAGGAGATTCCGTTCGCAACCGAAACGATTCGAATGCTCATTGCCGAACGCCATAAAGTGATATTATGGAGCGTACGTGAGGGCAAGCTTTTGGATGAAGCTGTCAACTGGTGTCGCGAACGTGGCATTGAATTTTATGCCGTCAACCGCGACTATCCGGAAGAGACAATGACCAACAACAATCATTTCTCGCGCAAGCTGAAGGCTGATTTGTTTATCGACGACCGCAATCTTGGAGGTTTGCCCGACTGGGGAATGATCTACCAGATGGTACATAACAACATGACATGGAATGACGTGATACGCAACGCACGCCCTTCGCTCAATTCGCACGAGGCTCCGAAGCGCAAGAAGAAGTGGGGGATCTTCTAACTGAACAATCTCCACTTTAAAACATAAAAGCAACAAATACGCAAATATTTGAGTTTAAAACGGTTATTAAGGACTCAAATGTTTGCGTATTTTTTATTTTTGCACTAAATTTGTATCGTTGCATTCTCAATGCAACACAACCCCAACAAAACCGACACAATGCCCCTGTTTGTTTATACATACATGTAAAGCGGTAAAGAGAAACATGTAAAGCGATAAAGAAAAACATGTAAAGCGATATAGAGAAAATAAACCAAAACAATTAATATATGAAAAGACTATACCTATTATCGATGCTGATAATGTTGTTTGTCAGCACACCGGCATTAGCCTCTCCACGTACTTTCAGCCAAGCAAAAGCCATAGCTGAACGCAAAGCGGCATTGCTTGGCATCAAGATTGACAGCAAAGCTGCTGCCAAAGCACCCTCAATGAATGGCGGAACAGCAACTGCCGTGTCACCCTACTACGTTTTTCCATTTGGCGAAAACAAAGGATTTGCTATCGTTTCGGGCGATGACGACATGCCGGAGATTGTAGGTTATGCCGACCACGGAACCTACGATGCCAACAATATGCCTGCTGCAATGGCAGCATTTCTCAACAATTATCGTGCTACGATTGAAGCTATGAAGCAAGGTAACGCCTCGGCTATAAAGAATATAGCTGAAGCCAAGGCTCTGCGTGCCAACAACACACGTGCAACTACAGCCGTAAGTCCGTTGCTGGGCGATATAAAATGGAATCAAAGCACACCTTATAATAATATGTGTCCTAAATACGACGACACCAATCTGTCGGCAACGGGATGCGTAGCTACTGCTATGGCGCAGGTAATGATGTACTGGAAATATCCAAATGAGCTGAAAGCCGACATTAATGAATACACTACTTCAACACACAAATTGACGGTTGCTGGCGAAACAAAGGGTCAGAAATACGATTGGGACAATATGCTTCCGTCTTATTACAGTGGCAATTACAACCAGACTCAAGCCGATGCCGTAGCCAAACTGATGTTGCATTGTGGTAAAGCAGTAGAAATGGACTATGGAATGGAGTCGGGAGCCATCGTTACACCAGGCCATCTTGCCAAATACTTCGGTTATGATTCCGACCTGATGCTCGACCTTTCGCGCACATGCTTCACTCTTGCGGAGTGGACAGCAATCATTGATAAGGAGCTTCAAGCAAAACGTCCGATTCTATACAGCGGTCGAACTACAGAAGGTGGTCACCAATTTGTATGTGACGGAAGCGACGGCAACGGACTCTATCATATCAATTGGGGATGGGGCGGCTATCAAGACGGCTACTTCGACATCACCATTCTTAATCCTGGTCAGGGTGGAATAGGTGCCGGAAACGTAACTGACGGCTACAACCGCTACTGTGACATGATTATAGGTATACAGCCTGACAACGGTAAAGTGGACGAACCTTTGGTTGAAATTCCTTTTATCACAGTATTTTACAATGATGATCAAGGACATGCCACAGGCATTGAACTAACCAAACCGACACGACAGAGCACCAATGAGAAGTTCTCAATCAATATAAAAGAATGGTTGGCAAACCTGACATATAACGATTTTAATGGCAAGTTTGGTTATGGTATCAGTGATGGTAATGGCGGGTATCAATTGGTATCGAATGTAGAAAATAGAAAACTTACAGCTGGAGTGGGAAAAGAACAGGTTGTCTACGACAAAACCACATTCAACATTGACTACGCTTTTGCGCCCAATAAAACCTACACCATATACGCAATATACAGCACCGACAACGGAAAGACATGGAAAAAGTGTGCATACTATTATATGCAGCCATACGTTGTGAAGTCTACAGCAACCACTCTGTCGCTCGTAAAGACACAACTCACAGCCAACATAACAACAAAAGAGACACAATACAGCGGAGTGGAAGGCACATTCGAACTCAGTATCACCAACAATGGTGACGATGAGTTTATCGGATTGATCAACGCGTACACATCAAGCACAGCCACATGCCCTGATGATGCAATCGCACAACCATACATGACCATACCCGCCCACTCTACCGTAACGCGCGAAATCGGAATCACACCAACAACCGCTGGCGATATGTACGTGTGGATTGAAGACGGAGAAAGTGGCGAAATGCTGGTGAACGCAAAGAAGTTTAATGCAGAACAGTCTACTGCTCCGTCGTTTGTTCTTGAAAAAGTAGAAACAAACACGACCCCTAATGCATACGAATTAGAGAACGCACGTTATAAGAATAATATCGTTAAGGCTCCCAGAGTTGACGATGATAAAGCCGAATTCACGTACTACATAAAGAACAATGGAGGAACAGCGAGTGTGAAATGTTGGGTAATTGCCTTCAACGCCGAAACAAATAGTGGTCCATATACAGAAAGGACAATAAAATTTCCGGGAAATGGCAGCGTCACAACGATATCGGGTTCATTCACTCCGGAGCAAGTAGGCAGTAACACAATGATTGGAGAATTGCGTCTGTTAAATACAGAAGACAAAGAACCAATAGAAGTTCATACAGATTTACCAAACGTTCCATACTATGTCTTAGTAGATGGAAAAGAATATGGTTACTACCCATTTAAAGCTATAAATCCCCTCGTCTACATTGCAGGCAAGCCCAACGCAATAAGTGGAGTTATGGATTCGGCTTCAAGCTACGTGCTTGGTGGCACGAGCGAGATAACAATCCTTACCGAAAAGGCAGAGCGTTTAGCAATCTATCGTATCGATGGCAGCAAGGTTTGCGATGTGATTACCGAAGCAAACACAGCCAAGCACGTGACAGTTGCACCAGGTCTGTACATCGTAAAGGGCAAGAAGGTAGCGGTAAGATAATACTATAACAAAAGTATTGTTACACATAACTAATTTAATTAAAAGATAAAAACTTTTGGCATTTACGCCAAAAGTTTTTATCTTTGCAGAAAATAGGCTGCACCTCGGCAATTGAAGCGAGCTTCATTGCACTCGGATTGCTCTATTTTTGCAAATGATAAGATATTTTATACGAACCATTAAAAGCGAAACAATTGCCTATCGGAACACATTTACTCAATTAAAAAATAGAGAAAAATGAAGAAAATACAGGATATGACCGACGAAGAGTTGGCATTATCATACATCGATGGGAACAACCG
>OQWM01003335.1_pt1 | contig 10744 bp, 12 predicted proteins | sample 1691531 | NCBI WGS metagenome assembly OQWM01 (sample SAMN03418257, study PRJEB22391) | human gut metagenome | biome: human-gut; feature: organic feature; material: feces | host: Homo sapiens | place: Tanzania | collected 2013-01 | reverse complement strand
GAAAGTCCTGTTAAAGCGCTTTCGGACAGGGGTTCGACTCCCCTCAGCTCCACCATAGCTGGACACCGGTTTTGATACAATGCGTATCGCGATTGGTGTCCAGTTTTTTTGTAGAATTACGAAAGTGTAAAACAGCTCGATAAACTTGAATTTGACGAGGTTATGCAAAATGAAACTAGAGGGATATGTAACAGACAAAAACAACGCACCTATTGCAAATGCTCTTATTGAACTAAAAGGAGAGAACTTCGTCACTCTCTTTAGTACGGAAAGCAAGGAAGATGGCTATTATGTGCTTGATATACCGAAGGGTCAATACCCTTTTTTAACAGCGGTAAAAGACTATGGAGCAAACTATTTAGAATACTGGTGCCAGAATATTTCTCTTCAAGCTGATATGTCCTTGAATGTTAGTTTTGATAAATTAGAGATATACGGATTGCATGTATTTTCTGTCAAAGGTGCGAGTAATAGCCTGATGGTATATTTTAGACCTATGAGTTTACCTAAATTCCAACAGGGCATGCAGGATATCGCCCCCGATGACATTGTTATCAAAGCCACTATCGATAATCAAGAAATGCGCGTTATCAACACAAATATGGTTAAGGAATTTGCGGGCGGTCGTGAATTGACTGCATATCTTATCCAAGTTGAAACAAACGAAAGTAATATTCCGTGGCATAAGTTTGATTTGAAAATTACAGATGCTGATAATCATTATGGTGCAGCAACGATTTACAAAAACGAAGTAAACAGTTAAACAAATTCCAGTTTATCGAGAGCTTTTATTTCTGAGAGTATTGAGATTTAAGGGTGTGCACTGTTTAACAATAGCTCAAACTTTATAACGAAAGGTTGGCCGGGTGTGCATTTGGTATCAAAACAGGTCTTTACTTTCAATGCAATATAATCCGAACCTTGTACCGATTGGTCATGGGTTCGGATTTATTGTTTTTATAGAAGAAGTTGTAGACTGGTAATGGAAAAGCCGGGAGGACTGCCGATCATGGCAATCCTCCCGGCTTCTTTATGTATCCCGCACCGTTTTGGTGCGGGATATCTTTTTCGCTTCATACCTCCGGCAGCTTGCCCTAAGTCCCTTTCCCGGCGGTGCCGTCAGCGGCGCGGCGGGGCAGATGCAAAAAAGTGGGGCGGTGTTGGCGGGAAAAGGGCAACCGGAGGGGGAATGACGTGGAGAAGATGAAGGGGGGCTATGCGATGCACGAGAACAGGAGAGCGCAGGGAGACAAAGAGGGTACGTGGGCCGAGTGCGATCTGTGCGGCCGAGAGATCGGTTGGGGCGAGAGCTACTACCGGGTGGGCGGTGAAAATGTGTGCCGGAGCTGTCTGGCGGATTTTGCCGCCCAGATCCTGCGGGTGTATGAGGTGAGAGGGGGAGAGGACGTATAGGCGGGAGAAAGCGCAGTTCGGAAAAGGAGATACGGAGCTGTCTGACCGATGCAGCGCGGCAGCTGAACCGCGCCGCAGCCACCGCCGCGGGGCGGATGGAGGAGGGGACGGCGGATGTGAAGGAGCTGAAGGAGTTGGCGGCGGTCTTACAGACGCTGGCGGGTCTGGAGAAGGTGTTGGAGCCGATGCAGGCGGCGGGGAAAAAGACGGATAGTACAGTGCGGGTGGTGCTGTCCGAGGAAGCGGAGGAGCTGAGCCAATGAGCGGCGTCACCGTGGCGCTGGGAACGCCCAACCCGCGGCAGCGGGAGTTCTTACAGTGCCGGAAAAAGTACGTTGCCTTCGGCGGCGCACGGGGCGGCGGCAAAAGCTGGGCGGTGCGGTGCAAGGCAAAGCTGCTGGCGCTGCGGTATCCGGGTATCCGGCTGCTGCTGGTGCGGCGGAGCCTGCCGGAGCTGGAGGCCAACCATCTGACCGTCCTGCGGCGGGAGCTGGCGGAGGTGGCGGAGTACCGGGCGGGCGATAAGCGGTTCGTGTTCGGCAACGGCAGCATCCTGCAATTCGGGTACTGCGGGGGCGACCGGGATTTAGACCGGTATCAGGGGGCGGAGTACGACGTGATCTTTCTGGACGAGGCCACCCAGCTGAAGGAGCTGTGGATGCGGCAGATCGCCGCGTGCCTGCGGGGCGTCAACGATTTTCCCAAGCGGATCTACTACACCTGCAATCCGGGCGGGCCGGGGCATGGGTATATCAAGCGGCTGTTTATCGACCGGCGGTACGAGCCGGGGGAGAACCCGGAGGACTATGCCTTTATTCCGGCGAGGGTCACGGACAACACGGCACTGCTGGCCCGGCAGCCGGACTATCTCAAGACGCTGGAGGCGCTGCCGCCCAAGCTGCGGCGGGCGTGGCTGGAGGGGCGCTGGGACATCATGGAGGGACAGGTGTTTCAGGAGTTTACGGACGACCCGGCGCACTACGAGGATCGCCAGTGGACCCATGTGATACGGCCCTTTGATGTGCCGCGGGAGTGGAGCGTGTACCGAAGCTATGACTTCGGCTACGCCAAACCCTTTTCCTGCGGCTGGTGGGCGGTGGATCACGACGGATGCGTGTACCGGATCGCAGAGCTGTACGGCTGCACCGCGACGCCCAACGAGGGGGTGCTGTGGACGCCGGACAAGCAGTTCGCGGAGATACGGCGCATCGAGGAGGAGCATCCGCTGCTGCGGGGGCGGCAGATACAGGGGGTGGCTGACCCGGCCATCTGGGACGCCAGCCGGGGCGAGAGCATCTATGAGACGGCGCTGAAGCACCGCATCTTCTTCGTGAAGGGGGACAACCGGCGTATCGCGGGGTGGATGCAGATGCACTATCGGATGAGCTTTGACGAGCAGGGGTATCCCATGCTGTATGTGTTTGAGAACTGCCGGGCGTTCATCCGAACAGTGCCGGCGCTGCTGTACAGCCAGACATCGCCGGAGGACGTGGATACCAGTCAGGAGGATCATGTGGCCGACGAGAGCCGGTACTTCTGCATGACGCGGCCCATCGCGCCGGTGCGGGCAGAGGTGCGGGAGGTGGCCGAGGATCCGCTTGATCTGCGGTCGGGACGGTTCGGAAGCTGGGGCGGCGTGAGAAGAATTTGAGGGGCGCTGTATCGAACCGTGCAACAAAACGGCGGGAGACCACAGAGACAGCAACAAGGAAAGGACGGTGCATATGGAACAGGAGGTCATGCGGCCGAGGATCGGCGCGCAGGAGGTGCTCCGCGCGGCGGAGATCCTGCGCAAGTACCGGCGCGGCAAGGAAAATCTGGATAAGCGCATCATCGACAACGAGCAGTTCTGGAAGCTGCGGCACTGGGAGCAGATGGAAAAGGCGGGGGAGGGCGGCAACCCCGCCGACCCAAGACCCGCCAGCGGGTGGCTGGTGAACTGCATCCTGTCCAAGCACGCGGATGCCATGGACAGCTATCCAGAGCCTACGGTGCTGCCCCGTGAGCCGGACGACCGGGAGGAGGCGGCCAAGCTGACGCGCATCCTGCCGGTGATCCTGAAGAACAACCGGTTCAAGCGGGAGTACGCCAAGGCGTGGTGGAACAAGCTGAAGTCCGGCTGCGCCGTGTACGGCGTGTTCTGGGACGGGGACAAGCTCCACGGACTGGGGGATGTGGACATCCGCAGCATGGACGTGCTGAATCTGTTCTGGGAGCCGGGAGTGCAGGACATTCAGGCGTCGGAGCATTTCTTCTCCACAGAGCTGGTACCGGATCACCGGCTGCTGCGGGAATACCCCCAGCTGGAGGGAAAGCTAGGCCGGGGCGGCGGGGCGCAGGTGAGCCGGTATCTCTACGACGACAGGGTGGATACCTCTGACCGGTCGCTGGTGGTGGACTGGTACTACCACACGGAGGTCAACGGACAGCCGGTGCTGCAATACTGCAAGTTCGTGGGGGAGACGGTGCTGTACGCCACGGAGAACGACCCTGCCTACGCCGAGAGGGGCTGGTACGACCACGGGAAATACCCCTTCGTGTTCGACGTGCTGTTCCCGGAGGAGGGCACGCCCTGCGGCTACGGATATGTGGATCTGTGCAAGTCGGCGCAGAAGCAGATCGACCTGATGAATCAGGCGATTTTGAAAAACGCGCTGGCGGCCACCACGCCCCGGTTCTTCATCCGCTCCGACGGCGCGGTGAACGAGGAGGAGTACGCCGACTGGACGCGGCCCTTTGTCCACACCAACGGGAATCTGGGAGCGGATTCCATCGCGCCCATCCGGGTGCCTACGCTGGACGGCGTGTATGTGGCCATTTTGCAGAACAAGGTGGCGGAGATGAAGGAGACGGCGGGCAACCGGGATGTGATGAGCGGCGGTACGGCCGGCGGCGTCACTGCCGCTACCGCCATTGCCGCCTTGCAGGAGGCCGGAGGCAAGCTGTCGCGCAACATGATCGACGACGGGTACGAGGCATTTTCGCAGGTGGTGACGCTGTGCATCGAGCTGGTGCGGCAGTTTTACAGCGTACCCCGGCAGTTCCGGCTGCTGGGCCGGGGTGCGGAACGAGAGTTTGACCTGTTCGACAACGGCGGGTTGCAGCCGCAGCTTATGGAGCTGGGTGGTTACCGGGTGCCGGAGTTCGATCTGGAGGTGGCGGCGCAGAACGAGACGCCCTACAAGACCATGGAGTACAACCAACTGGCCTTGCAGCTGTTCCAGATGGGCTTTTTCCGGGCGGACATGGCCGAGCAGGCCCTGCGGTGTCTGGACCTGATGGAGTTCAAGAACAAGGACCGGCTGGCGGCGGTGATCCGGCAGGGACGGCAGCGTACCCAACAGGTGGAGTGGCTGCAGGGGCAGCTTATGACGGCGCTGAGGCTGCTGGACGCCCGGCAGGGCTCACAGCTGGCGGAGGAGCTGGCGCGGGAGATGGGCGGCGCAGAGAGCGGCGGAGAGCCGAATGCCAGCGGTCTGCGGACGACGGACGCAGGCGCCGGTGCGCTGGACACCATGGAGCGGACGCGGCAGCGCTCCCGTGAGGCGGTGCGGCCCCGATGATACGGGTGAGAGCCGGTGAACGGCGCATCACAGTCAGCGGCCACGCGGGACACGCGCCGGTGGGACAGGATATCGTGTGCGCCGCCGTATCAGCGCTGATGTACGCGCTGGCAGGGTATCTGGAGGAGACGGAACAGGCGGCGCGATCGGACATACGCAGGGGCTATGCGGACATCGAAGGCGCGGGGGACTGCGGCGCGGCCTTCGCGCTGGTGCGGTGCGGTATGGAGCAGCTGGCCGCGGCGTATCCCGGCTGTGTGGAGATGACAGGGTCGTGACCTACCACGGGAAGGAGAGGCTATGAAGCAGCTTTGGATGGACTGGCAGACGTTTGCCGAGGAGGTGGGCGATGCCGATCAGGAGACGGGCGCGGTGGAAGGCGGGCAGGCGGCTCCCGACGCCGGGGAGCAGGACGATTTCGCGGAGCTGATCCGGGGAAGGTACAAGGCACAGTTTGACGCCCGCGTACAGAAGATCCTGGACGGACGGCTGCGGGGGCTGCGGCAGGAGAACGCACGGCTGCGGCAGGAGACGCAGGCACAGCGGGAGAGACAGGCCGGGGCGCTGCTGCGCTTACAGGCGGAGGAGGAGCGGATCCGGCAGGTGTATCCGGACTTCGACTGGAAGCGGGAGCTGGCGTCGCCCCAGTTCGGACGGATGGTGACGGCGGGAGTGGACGGGCAGACCGCCTACGAGATCGTACACCGGCAGGAGCTTTTGAAGGCGGCGATGGCCTATGCGGCGGCACAGGCCCGCAGCCAGACGGCAAGAGCCATTGCGTCCGGCGGCGGACGTGTGACGGAGAACCGGGGCGGCAGCCGCACGGTGACACGCAGCGATCCGAAAAGCCTGTCCAGCCGGGAGCTGGCGGATATCCGGAGACGGGTGCAGGACGGAGAGAAGATTCGATTCTGAAAACAGGGAGGAAGAGAGCATGGAGAAAATGAATTTGCAGATGTTCGCGGGGGAGATGAACACCCAGACCACGGGCGGTCTCAGCGCGGAGATGAAGACCTACTACGGCATGGAGCTGCTGGAGAACGCACGTCCCCAGCTGGTGCATAACCAGTTTGCCGCCACCAAGGGCCTGCCCGTGGGCGGCGGCAAGACCGTGGAGTGGCGTAAGTTCGGCGCCTTTGACAAGGCGCTGACGCCGCTGACCGAGGGCGTGACCCCCGACGGCAGCGGTATTTCTGTCAGCTACATCACCAAGGAGCTGGCACAGTACGGCGACTACACCACCGTGTCCGATATGCTGGATCTGACGGCCATCGACGACGTGGTGCTGGAGATCACCGACCGCCACGGCGCCAATATGGGTCTGACGCTGGACACCGTGACCCGCAATGAGATCCAGCAGGGCGAGCAGGTCATCTATGCGCCCAGAAAGGACGGCAACAGCAGCACCGAGGTGGTACACCGCTACGCGCTGGACGGTCAGTGCAAGATGACCAGCGAGCTGGTGGCCAAGGCTGCCACCCAGCTGAAGAAGATGAATGCGCCTACCTTCGACGGCAAGTATGTGTGCATCATCCATCCCAGCGTGGCCTTTGACCTGCGTCAGGACGAGGCGTGGATCGCCGCCCACCAGTACGCTGCCGCTACGGAGCTGTTCTCCGGCGAGATCGGCGAGCTGCACGGCGTGCGCTTCGTGGAGACCACCGAGGCCAAGATCTACCGCGGCGGCGATCTGGCGGAGGATGCCCGCACGCTGACGGTCAGCGGCGCGGTGAACAACGGCACCGAGGTATCCTTTGCCGGCGGTGCGGTGAAGGCCGACGCGCTGGCGGGACGCTATGTGCTCATCGGCGGCAAGCGCGTGAAGGTGGTCTCCAACACCACCGGCAAGCTGGTGCTGGAGCAGGCTGTCACCGCCACCGACAAGGCGGTGATCTATCCCGGCGAGGGCGGTAAGGACGGCTGTGCCGTGTACGGCTGCCTGTTCCTGGGCAAGGGCGCCTACGGCGTGGTGGATCTCAGCGAGGGTACGGAGGTCATCGTGAAGCCCCGCGGCTCCTCCGGCACCGCCGACCCGCTGGATCAGCGCTCCAGCGTGGGCTGGAAGGGCGTCCATGCCGCCGCTATCCTGTACGACGAGTACATGGTGCGCGTGGAGTGCGGCTCCAGCTATTCCGGCGAGGACAAGGCCAACTGACGCGGCGCGGGAGGGGCGGAAGTCCCCTCCCGCCGTGAAGCGGAACTGTGAAAGGAGAAAGGCGTTATGAAAGAGCAGATGGTGACGATCTTCCTGCCCCGCGGCAGAAAGAACGAGGAGAACTTTGTGATCGTGTCCGTCAACGGGCGGAGCTGGAAGATCATGAAGGGCGTGCAGGTACAGGTGCCCGACTATGTGGCGGAGGTGCTGGAGAACAGCCGCATGATGGCGGAGACCGCCCGCCGCTATGTGGACGAGCGCGCCAACTGAGGTGCCAGATATGAGCAGACTGACAGCGGGGCGGATGCTGGGCAGGGTGGACGCCCTGCTGCCCAACCAGTACAGCAGAGAGGAGAAGATGCGGTGGCTGGCGGAGGCGGAGGGCTTCGTGCTGCGGGAGGTACAGCAGCTGGCAGGGGCACTGCCGGAGGTGACGGAGGACTATGTGCTGACGGCGGAGGCACCCTATGACCAGATGTACCGGTACTATGTGGAGGCGCAGATCCACTATGCCAACGGCGAGACGGTGCGGTACAACAACGCGGCGGCCCAGTGGAACAACGCTTTTCTGACCTACAAGGACTACTGCTGCCGCACGGCGGCGCCCCGTCGTACCACAGCGGCGCTGCATCTGTTTTAAGGGGGTGAGGGGATGTTTTTTCCCAAACTGACAGCGCCGCCGCAGCAGCGGATCACGGCAGACCGGTTTCTGGGGCTGGATCGACGGGGCGGCAGTCCCATGGGGAGCTTTCGGGAGATGGAGAACCTGTGGGCCGGCGGGTATCCGGTCATGGAGACAAGGCCCGCCCGAGGTGTGGTGACCATGCTGAAGGAACCCCGCGGCCTGATATGCCGGGACGCGCCGGTATGGGTGGACGGCCGGACGCTGTTCATCAACGGGCAGAAAACGGAGCTGGTGCTGACCGACGGCGATAAGCAGCTGGTGAGCATGGGCGCGTACCTGCTGATTTGGCCGGATAAGAAGTACATCAACACGCAGGACCTGACGGAGTACGGCGGGTTGGAGAACCGCACCGTTTCCACGGGGGAGGTGACGGTGTCGCTGTGCAGGAACAGCGGCGAGGAGCTGGGCAGCTACTCCATCGGGGAGGAGGCGCCTGTGTCGCCGGGACCGGGCAGCCTGTGGATGGACACGGCGGACGGCGAGCCGGTGCTCAAGCGCTATGACGGCGGCTCGTGGCTGGAGGTGGAGAACGTATGCACCAAGGTGGCGGCCACCGGTATCGGACGGGGCTTCGCTGCCGGGGACGGCGTGACCGTGCGGGGCTGCGAGACGGAGGGGGTAGACGGACTCTATCCCTTGCAGGCAGCGGACGAGAACTGGATCGCGGTGCCGGGGATGTGCCGGACAGTGGGCAGCCAGACGGCGGCAGTGACGGTGGAGCGCGCCATCCCGGACATGGACTTCGTGGTGGAGCAGGGCAACCGCCTGTGGGGGTGCAAGTACGGTATCGTCAACGGAGAGCCGGTGAATGAGATCTACGCCAGCAAGCTGGGGGATTTCCGGAACTGGAACAGCTTTGCGGGCTTGAGCACCGACAGCTATGCGGCGGCCAGAGGCTCCGACGGCGTGTTTACTGGCGCGGCGGCGTGTCTGGGCGGCGTGATCTTCTTTAAGGAGGACTGCATGGAGCGGGTGTATCCCAGCGCGGCGGGCGCACACCAGATCGTGACGCTGCGGTGCCCCGGCGTGAAGAAGGGCTGCGGCGGCAGCGCGGCGCTGGTGGATGGAACGCTGCTCTATGTGGGGCTGAACGGTGTGTACGCCTTCGACGGCAGTATGCCGGCCTGCGTGTCACTGCCGCTGGGGAACGTGCGGCTGGAAAACGCCGTGGCTACCGGGTGGAACGGCCAGTACTGGCTGGCGGCGCGGGATGCTGCGGGGAAGCGGCATGTGCTGGTGTACGACACCGCCCACGGTCTGTGGCACAGGCAGGACGACGCGGACTTCATGGCGTTTGCCGTGTGCGACGGGGCGCTGTACGGTCTGGAGCGCGGCGGGGCGCTGCTGGACATGACCGGCGGCAGCGGCACACAGGAGGAGACAGTGCGTTGGATGGCGGAGACGGGCGAGCTGGGACTGTCAACGCCGGAGAGCAAGTATCTGACGCGGCTGGAGCTGCGGGTGCAGCCGGAGGGCCGGGCGCGGCTGGAGGCACTTGTCAGCTATGACGGCGGGCGGTGCTGGGAGACGCTGGGGGAGGTCATCGGCGGCGATGGACAGACCCGCGGCTACCTGCTGCATCTGCGGCCCCGGCGGTGCAGACAGCTGCGTCTGCGGCTGAAGGGCGTGGGACGGTGCCGGGTATACAGCCTGTCGGCGGTGTATGAGAAGGGGAGTGACGGCCTGTGAGCACGTTTGCCATGCCCGCCTGCCCCACAGGTACCTTACAGCAGCAGGTGATGCAGCAGTATTCCTACCTGTTTCAGATGGCACAGCAGCTGAATCTGGCGCTGGAGCAGCTGGAGCAGGCGGGAGGAGGTGTGCGTCCCGCTTATGCAGCCGCCGCCGGCGGTGCGGTGAGCGGTACAAAGCAGACGGAGGCGGACCGGCAGTATCAGAAGCTGCGGACGATGATCGTTAAAACGGCGGATCAGGTGCGGCGCACGGCGGAGGAACTGACGGCACGGCTGGAGGAGGAGTATGTGGCGGTGTCGGACTTCGGCAGTCATGTAGCGGCCCTCAGCGCCTATCTGGAGGCGAATCCGGAGGCCATCACCCAGTATTACAGCTTTTTCTCCGACCTGAAGGCCGATGTGGCGGCGGTGGACGCCGCGTTTCAGCACTACAAGGTGGACACGGAGGGATATATCCGCACGGGCATCGTCTATTACGACGGGGCAATGCCGGTGTACGGTGTGGCGGTGGGACAGGATCTGACCTGCCGCGAGGTGGACGGAGAGCAGCTGGTGGAGCAGAACAACTTCCGGGCGGTGTTCACAGCCACGCGGCTGTCCTTCTGGCAGGACGCCACAGAGGTGGCCTATGTGTCCAATAACCGGCTGTATATCACCAGCATCACCGTACTTCCACCGCCGCCACATTGGCGGCCAGATCGCTGCAAAAGCTGTAATACTGTGTCAGTGCCTCCGGATTGGCCTCCAGATAAGCGCTGAGCGTGGCGATATACTGTCCGAAGTCCGATGCCGCCACATAGTTCTCCTTCAGCTGCGCCGTCAGCTCCTGTGTGGTCTTTTCCACCCGGGCCGCCGTCTTGATGATCATGCTCCGCAGCGTCTCGTACTGCTCATCCGCCTTCTCTCTCCCGCTGCTCCCCGTCCGTCCGGCTGCCTGACGGGCAGCGGAGGCGAACCCCGTACCTCCGCCGCCCATTCCCTCCAGCTGCCCCAATGCCAGGTTCAGCTGCTGCGCCATCTGCAGAAGATACGCATACTGCTGCGTCACCTGCTCCTGCAAACTGCCCTCCGGCGCTGCGGGCATAGCCAACACGCTCACGGCCCATCACTTCCCTTCTCATACACCGCCGACGCGCTGTAAAGCCGGCAGCCTCCGCTGCCCGCCAGCTTCAGCCGCAGATGGCCGCAGCGCCGCGGCCTTACCTGCATCACATAGCCGCCGGGGCGATGATGC
>OQWM01003333.1_pt1 | contig 10745 bp, 10 predicted proteins | sample 1691531 | NCBI WGS metagenome assembly OQWM01 (sample SAMN03418257, study PRJEB22391) | human gut metagenome | biome: human-gut; feature: organic feature; material: feces | host: Homo sapiens | place: Tanzania | collected 2013-01 | reverse complement strand
AGCACGCCGAGCAGCCTGCGCGGCTCTTTTTCAATGCGGTCGAGCTGATAGATGCGGACAAACAGAATGACCGCCGGAACCAGCGCCGCGAGGGACAGATAATAATTCAAAACGGCTCCTTTTCTCTATGTGCGCTGCGTCCCCGCCGCCTCCCGCAGCAGCTCCTCTGCAGATACGCCGTAGAGCTTTGCGAGCACGAGCAGATTGGATGTTGACGGGTCGGACGCGCCGGATTCCCACTTGCTGACGGCCTGACGGCTGACGCCGATAGCTTCCGCGACGAACTCCTGCGTCATCTTGCAGCGCGTGCGGTGCGCTTTCAACGCTTCGCCGAGCGTTTTCTTCGTCTCGGCCTTTTCCTTCCGCACCTCGCCGGAACGCAGGTGTTTGAGCAGCGCCCGGATCAAAAGCACGAACAGAAATACGGTCGCGCCGAACATGCAGATGCCGAACAGTCCAAAAATCAGTGTTCTCATGAGAGGATCCATCCTTTCTGTATTTGGGATGGCTTCAGTATTGCAGAAAGCTCCGGTTGCCGCCACCAACTATCCCGCTAATTCTGCGGTTGCGGTCGGTTGCGGAAGTAAAAACGCAGTTTTTTGAAGGAAAAAGGCATATCTGTGTGTCCATGCTCGAAGCAGCAAGCCAATTGTTTTCATCGTATCATACCGTGAAAGTGGTTGCAATACGTTCCGTCGCAAAGGTGGACAGACATAGATCGTTTGGGTCAAAAGGGTCGCTGCGAGAAATGCCGCATATGCAAACAAAAAGACCCGAAACCTTACGGTTTCGGGTCTTTTTGGCACGCCGTGAGGGATTCGAACCCCCGGCCTTCTGGTCCGTAGCCGCTGTTATTTCCTCACGAGCAATCCCGCCCTGTCCCGTCTAATTCCTTCGAACACCGTGTATTTACAATGGTTTCGGGTGTTTTATCGCCGGAATCAGTCACCACCCCTGAAGTTGCAACAAATCCAGAAAAAATAAAATTTGTTAGAAAAACGTTAGAAACCGTCTGCTGTTATCGTTGACAGGATGCCCTATGCGGGCATCCTGTTTTTTCTTGCGGTGCAGGTTGTAGTTCGAAGATACGCGAGAGTAACTTGCGGCGAAGCCGCAAAGCGGCTCGCGTGAGCAACTCGGCCTTGCTGCACCATCCTCCATCGAAGTAGACACTCATGTTGCCAAGTACGGCGATAGCCGCGCAGAGCGCCTGCAATGAGCGTGTGTAGCTTCGCGCTTTGCCCACCCCCTCCCCCTACCGCCTTGTATTTTACGCTTGACAACGTAATAACGCCATGTTATGATGTCGTTACATGGTGTATCGACGCGATAATGGAATGAACGAGGAGACAATGACATGAATGTAAATCCAAAAGAGCGTACCGAGTCCATTAGCATCCGCGTGACCCCGGAAGAAAAAGCTGCATTGAAAAAACTGGCTGCTGCTGCCGGTATGACATTGACTGGCTTTCTTGTCGGTGAAGCACTGGGCGAAAAGCTTGGTGACGCGATTATCAAAAGCAGGGAGGCGAAGAAAAAATAGCGCCGCACGCGGTGGGCATTTGCCCCGCGGCGGCGTCAGCACAGGGGCAAGTATTACCCCCTGTGCATCGCTGTAAGTTGTGTACACAATAAATGAATCATCGTATTGTATTTGGATGAAGTAGTGTCGCCAGCTGGCAAAACATACGCCAGGGAAGGTAAGACATGATAAATTGTTTTGGAAAGGAGATGGTTCGCCGAGTTCGAAAGGAGTTTTTTCTATGGCCAGAAGCGCCGCATATCGCAAGTATCAAATCACCATCAATAATCCCATTGACAAGGGCTTCACACATGACACCATCAGGAGCATTTTATCCGGGCTGTCCGGCTGCCTGTACTGGTGTATGTGCGATGAAGTAGGCCAGCAAGGGACACTGCATACCCATCTGTATGCCGCATTCAGAAATGCTGTAATGTTCCAAACTATGCAGCAGCGTTTCTATGGCGCACACATTGAGGATGCCCGTGGTACACACCGCGAAAACCGTGACTATATCCGCAAGGAGGGCAAGCACCGCGAAACGGATAAAGCAGATACTAACCTCCCTGATACATTTGAGGAATCCGGTGAACTTCCTGCTGAATCCGATCGGCGTGTGAAGCAGTCGGAAGCGATCCTCGCCATGATTGAAGATGGGGCATCCGATGTAGAAATTCTTCGCGCTTATCCCTCTGCGCTGAATCACCTTCCCCGCATACAGCAGACACGACAAGCCTTATTAGAGGACAAGTACCGTCGTCTACGCCGCACTGACTTGAAGGTTCGTTATATTCACGGTACTACCGGTGTCGGAAAGACCCGCAGCATTTTGGACGAATGCGGCGACGAAAATGTATATCGCGTGACCAACTACAAGCATCCGTTCGACGGTTACAAAAGTGAACCCGTCCTTGTGTTTGACGAGTTCCGTTCCAGCCTGCCGCTGGCTGATATGCTGAACTACCTCGATGTATACCCGCTCATGCTGCCCAGCCGTTACGCTGACCGTGTGGCGTGTTACACGCGAGTGTTTATCGTCAGCAACATTCCCCTTGAGAAGCAGTATCCCATCGTGCAGTTGGAGGAACCAGCGAGCTATGCGGCGTTCCTTCGCCGTATCAATGACGGCATCTGGGAAATGCTCCCCAACAATGGCAACGAGCCGTTTTAAGGGAGGTGTGCAGTGATGCTGAACAACTATCCCGATGTACTGACCGTAAAGCAACTGGCAGAAGCGCTGAATATTGGCCTTAATGCCGCCTATGAGTTGGTTAACCGGCACGAGATTGGCGCAAAGCGAATTGGCCGGGCTATCCGCATACCCAAATCAAGCGTGATAATGTATCTTAACTCCGCCCGCTATATGGTTGGGCAAAACGATAACAGCAGACTACCGAATGAAAGGAGAAAATCATGACCGGAAGTCTGCAAACTAAAAATGGAAAATTCTATATTGTTCTGAATGACATGGTGAGCGGTAAGCGTAAACAGCGTTGGATTGCCACTGGCCTGACGGTGAGGGGCAACAAGCGTAAAGCCGAACAACTTCTTCGTGAAAAGTTGGCGGAGGAAATGCAGAAAGCGTCACTCCCCGTTTCCGATATGCGGCTGTCTGATTGTATCCGCCACTGGCTAACCTGTGTGCAGCGCCGTGTGGATGAGGTTACCTATTTGGGCTATCTGCATACAGCAGAAAAGCACATACTCCCCTACTTCGATGCCAGCGGTCTGACGCTGCGCGGTTGTACCGTAAAAGTCCTGCAAAGCTACTTCGATGAAAAGGCCAATGGTGGCCGTTTGGATGGCAAAGGAGGTCTGTCTGCAAAGACTTTGCGCCATCATCGTAACATCATCCGTCAGTCGCTGTCAGAAGCGGTAAAGGATGGTCTGATAGCCAATAATCCCTGTGACTATGTGGAGCTTCCCCGTCATGACCGCTATGAAGCCACCTTTTACAGCGCCGAACAGCTGCAAAGGCTATTTGATGTGATGAAGGATGACCCCATGCTCCCGCTGGTCAAGATAACCGCCTTGTACGGTCTGCGCCGCAGTGAGGTTCTGGGCTTGAAATGGGATAGTGTGGACTTTGACAACAACTGTCTGTTGATTCGGCACACCGTCTGCAAGATGATGACGCGCATTGAGAAGGATAAGACCAAAACGCAGAGCAGCCGACGCAGCTTCCCACTGACCGCCGAAGCCCGCAGCATCTTCCTCACCGCCAAAGCAGAGGAGGAAGAAAATCGTCGACAGTTTGGCCGTGCCTATCAGGAAAGTGATTACATCTACAAATGGCCTGACGGCACACCATTTGAGCCGGACTATGTGACGCACCATTTTCTGAAAATCCTCAAGAAGAACAACTTGCCGCATATTCGTTTTCACGAACTGCGGCATAGTTGTGCAAGTCTCCTGTTGAATCAAGGATGCAGCCTGAAAGATGTTCAGGAATGGATGGGGCACAGCGACATTCAGACCACTGCCAATATTTACGGGCATCTGGATAGTGCCCGCAAGCAAGGTCTGGCGGACAAGCTGACCCAATGTCTAACACGTTAGAAATGTGTTAGAACTCTGGAAGATTTTCCTTGCTTTTTCGGGTAAAGCAAAACCCCGAAGCCGTTGCAGAACAACGGTTCCGGGGTGGCACGCCGTGAGGGATTCGAACCCCCGGCCTTCTGGTCCGTAGGTTGTCTCAAGCACAAATCGGAGCCGAAACGGCTCCGATTTGTGCTTTTTACCACCATTCGTTCGGTGAGTTTTCCATTGTTTCCGTCCAGACCTGCCTGCTCCGGTTCCGTTCTGGGTCAAAAGTGGGTCAAAATTTCCTCACAGGCGGTTTTCAAAGCGGGAATGTCATTCACCAGAGTGTTCCATACGGAGGGGATGCCAATATCCCATCTCATTCAAGGCGGATTAGTGAGCCACCCCTATGAGGGCACCTGCTGCCGCATCACCCTCTACCCCATCGGGTGTGCGCACGATATTTTTCCAAGGTCTGATTGACATTTTTCGCGCGCAAATATATAATTGATACGCATACCAATTACATGATAGAAGGAGGCGATGCAGTCAGATGCGAAAGGACGGTCTGGAAACGAAACGAAAAATTCTCACCGTATGCGTCCGTCTGTTTCTGGAGCAGGGGTACAAGGAAACCTCCATCACCCAGATCACAGAGAATGCAGGCGTAACGCGGGGCAGCTTTCAGAATCTGTTTCGCACCAAGGACGCCGTGCTGCTGGAGCTGGTGGAAACCATGTTCAGCGGCCAGTTCAGCGCGGCGAAAAGCATCACCGGCCAGCAGCTGCCGCCGGTCTATGCCTATGCGGTGGAGACGGCCATCCAGCTGACGCTGACGGAGCTGAACGAGCGGCTTAGAGAAATCTATCTGGAGGCCTATTCCCTGCCGGACACGGCGGAATACATCCATCTCCACACCACGGCGGAGCTGAAGCAGATCTTTGGCGGGAGCTTCCCCGGATATTCCGACAGTGATTTTTACGAGATGGAGATCGGCACAGCGGGACTGATGCGGGGCTATATGGCCCGGAAATGCGACATCCACTTCCCTCTTGACCGCAAGCTGAGCCGCTTCCTGACGGCGGCCATGCGGGTATACCGGGTGCCGGAGGAGGAGCAGCGGCAGGTGCTGGCGTTTATCCGGTCGCTGGATATCCGGGCCATCGCCGCGGAGGTCATGGAGAAGCTGTTTGCCATGTTGGAGATGAAATTTGATTTTAAGCTGTCGCTTAACGGCGAAAAGGAGGAAAACAGATGAAAAAGCGGGTTTTGGGACTTATACTGATGTTGGTCATGGCGCTGACGTTTGTGCCGGCGACGGTATTCGCGGCGGATTTCACCGGCTGGACAGAGTTGGACAATACCACCACTAAGCTGACAGGCGGAAAGTATTATTTGAAAAACGACTTGACCCTCAGCAGCACGTTGCTGATCTACGGCTTGAACCAAGACAGCACGGTGATGCTAGACCTGAACGGACATATCCTGAAAATGACCGGCAGCGGGCCAGTTATTCAAGTGGAAAACGGGAAATTTACGCTGCAGGACAGTGCGTCGAATACCACACATACCGGCAAGTTTGCCGATTGCAAGGGCGGCATCATCACCGGTGGTGAACATGAGCTCGGCAGCGCTCTATACTGCAGATACGGTGACACTGGTGTGGTGATATCCGGTGGAACATTTGACGGCAGTGTCTACCTGCGTGGAGATATCGACACGACAAAAATCGATGGCGGCGTTTTCAATGGCACGGTGACCAACCGTGCGTCCATCGAAAGCGGTACCTTCAATGGTCAGGTGAACAACGAAGGTTTCTTTTACTACCCTGGTGTGATCAAAGGCGGCACCTTCAACGGTGCTGTGGTGAATGGTATATATGGCACCATCGAAAACGGCATATTCCATGGCGAGGTGCGAAATACGCACGAAGACCGCAGTGATCCGGAGTATAATGGGCTCCACGGAATCATCAAAGGAGGCACTTTCACAGAATCGAGCGAGGTCATCAACTCTGGTGAGATCACCGGCGGCACATTCCGCGGAACAGTAACCATCGACAGAGACGGCAGTATTGCAGACAGCGCAAAGGTGACCGTAACCTTCCGGTCTGACGGTGAAGCTGCTGTGAAAGAGCAGCAGGTGCTGAAGGGACAGCGGGCGGTACGCCCTGCCACACCTATCAAAGATGGCTATCTTTTTATCGGTTGGTATAATGGCAGCACACTGCATAATTTCAACACCCCTATCACGGCCAACACCACCCTCACCGCCGGTTGGTTCGACCCCGCCACTGTTGGCGGTAAGGGCGACAAGGGTGATACCGGCGCCACCGGCGCGCAGGGCGAAAAAGGCGAGAAAGGCGACAAGGGAGATAAGGGAGACAAAGGCGATACCGGCGCCACTGGCGCCACCGGTGCAAAAGGCGACAAGGGCGATACCGGTGCAAAGGGCGATACCGGCGCCGCAGGCGCGGACGGCCTGACGCCCCGCATCGGTGAAAACGGCAACTGGTGGATCGGCGACACCGATACCGGCATCTGGGCCAAGGGCGTGAAAGGCGATACTGGCGCCACCGGAGCCGCCGGTACAAAAGGCGATAAGGGCGACACCGGCGCAAAGGGTGATACCGGAGCCGCCGGCACGGACGGCCTGACGCCCCGCGTCGGCACAAACGGCAACTGGTGGATCGGCGACACTGACACCGGCATCTGGGCCAAGGGCGTGAAGGGCGATACCGGTGCCGCTGGTGCCACCGGCGCCGCAGGCGCGGCAGGCCGGGATGGCGTGAACGGCGTCAACGGTAAGGACGGCGTGGGCATCGCGTCAGCGGAGATCAACGAAAGCGGCGAGCTTGTCCTGACCTACACCAACGGTACCACGGCAAATCTCGGAACGGTGGTGGGCGCGGATGGCCAGGACGGCCTGACGCCCTTCATCGGCGACAACGGCAACTGGTGGATCGGCGAGCTGGACACCGGCGTCAAGGCCGCAGCTTCCTCCGAGGTCGCGTCTCCCGTCACGATCGTTATCGGCGTGGCCGCTGGACTGGCCCTTGTCGGCAACATCGCATTGGCGCTAACGCTGCGCAGCGTTCTGAAGAAGAAGGAGCTTGTGTAACGGCAGCACCGAAAATCGTTGCGTACACGAAAATATATCGAGGGTTTGGACTTTACGATTCAGGATAATTATGCTGAATTAATGAACGAGTCTATTGATCTTTTTGTAAGAATGCGTGATGTATTGAGCAAATACATTCGGGCTGAAGCGTAAACAAAATACACCGATAGAAAGTTTTCAGAACTGATTGAATTTGCCTTTGGATTAAGTGATCACCCCATAAGCCCCCCTACATAGAAATCCCCCCATTTATTCTACGTCTTGGTCAGGCTGTGTAGCAACGCAAAAATGACCACGCTGTAACCAAAGAATAGACTCCGCAGCCCTGCGGGGCAGCGACACCGGAGGAAGCGGACGCACGCTGTAAACGCGCACATCCGCTTCCTCCGGCTTGTTGTATCATCCCACAAGCCCACTACGCGGAAACACACCGTGTTTGCCCTTGTGAGCCGCTGTGTGGCCTCCTTCGGGGAAGGGTAGCATCCCTGCCCCAGAGAAGGATTTTGAGCCGGTTTTGGGCCAATTTGAGCAAACTTCCGGTGTGCCGAAAAAGGAGCAGGAGAAAGGCATTGGCGCTTTTCGCGCCAATGCCTATTCACAGCAGCCCGCAGTGCGAGCTGCCGCAAGGGTTTGCGGGTTTTGGAAATTGACGCTTTTTTCGAGGTTCCCAGAACGGTTTGACGCTAAATTTGAGAAAAGTCGCCGCAAAGCCCCGTGTCACAACGGTTTGCGGCGGCGCTTTGATAGAAAATCGGTACGCTTTATACCGTTGTAGTCGGCGGAAGTCTCCGTAGCAGCTCAAATCTTGCTACGCCATAAACAAAGATAAGCGGCGGTTGAGAATTGATAACTTTCTGATAATAGTGTGGCTTCCCCATAGCTTTTCTCTGCCTTTTACGGTATTGTGTGCCGTTACAAAGGAGGCTGATACCATGCCGAAAAGACGAGCAAACGGCGAGGGCAATATCCGCAAGCGAAAGGACGGCCGATGGGAGGGGCGCTATACAGTCGGTCACGATCTGGAAACTGGCAAGGCCATCATCAAAAATGTCCTCGGCAAGACGCAAGCGGAAGTAAAAGAAAAACTGAAAAAAGCCATCGAGGAAAACGTCGGCATCGACTACGGACGGGCCAAGACCTACACCGTGGGGAGTTGGCTGGAGGTCTGGATGGAAAACTACGCGAAAATCAAGCTGCGCCCATCGACCTTTAAAACCAGCCAAGGCTTTCTGAAAAACCACATCAAGCCGAAGATCGGCAGCATCCCGCTGGCAGAACTCACTTCTCTGGACTTACAGCGGTTCTATAAGCACCTGCTGGATGGTGGCCGGGTTGACCGCATTGAAGCTAAGAAAAAGCCCAAGGGTCTTGCTCCCAAAACCGTCCGCAACATCCATCAGATGATCTGCTCCGCCTACAACCTCGCCATGGAGCAAAAGCTGGTGAACAAGAATCCCACACAAGGATGCGCTCTGCCGAAGGTGGAGCACAAAGAGATGAAAACGCTGACTGCCGATCAACTGAGCGCCTTCTTCCGAGAAGCAAAGGAGACTGGCGTGTACGAGTTATACTACCTCGACCTTGCCACCGGCCTGCGCCGAGGGGAGTTGCTAGGACTGAAGTGGACGGATGTGGACTTCCAACATGGCGTGCTGAAAATCCAACGGGCCATCTCCCGGCAGAACGGCAAGGTAGTCGAGGCCCCACTGAAAACGAAAAACGCCTACCGCACCCTGCCGCTGTCGGCGGATGCGATAAGCGTTCTGAAAATGCAGAAATGCAAAGTTGGGAACAGCGAGTGGGTATTTCCATCGCCCACCGGAGGCCCCATGTCACCTGACAGCGTCCTGCATATGCTCCAGCGGGTGCTGAAACGGGCGGGACTGCCACGGATACGCTTTCACGACCTGCGCCATACCTTCGCAACGATGGCGCTGCAAAACGGCGTGGACGTAAAAACCGTGTCCTCGATGCTCGGTCACTACTCCGCAGGCTTCACACTGGACACCTACGCCCACGTCACCACCGACGCACAGCTCAAGGCGGCGCAAACCATGGGTAACATCCTCTCTGGTGCGGTATAGACCTTTCCGCTATCCGCTCCCGTTGGGGTCAGCGTTTGGGTCAGAAAAAAGCGGCGTCCGAAAATAGCAACTACTGCAAAGCAAAAAGACCCGAAACCTTACGGTTTCGGGGTTTTTCTGCCTTTTTTCCATGATCGACCCCAAAAAGCGCCCGCTCGTTCCGTAAACCGGATAGAGCGGGCGCTTCTGCTTCACTTGTTAACGGATCGGCAGCATCTTGCCGGTCTCGAAGGACTCCTTGCAGCGGTAAGCGGCCTCGGAGACTGCGGTGCCGTCATAAACGGTGAGGTCAGCCGGCTTGGTGTTGTCGCGGACATGGCCGGTGAAGGCAACCATCTCAGCCACGAAGGCCTCGTGCCAGCGGCTCATGAAGTCCGGATAGTATTCCTCGCGGGAGCCGTGCTCGTCGACGATGTTCAACAGGTTCTTTGCGCCGACGTTCGCGATGCGCAGCGTGCCGTGCGTGCCGATGATCTCGGTCTCGACGTTCGAGCCTGCCGCATGGGTGCGGTTGGTGAACATGAAGCCCATTGCGCCGTTCTCCATCTGGATGGTAGCGGCTGCGTTGTCGGCATCGTTCAGCTCCTTGTACAGGTCGAACTCGAATACGCCGCCGATCGCCCAGACGTTCTTGACGTTGGAGCCGGTGAACCAGCGGATGAGGTCGATGTCATGTACGCACATATCGAGGTACTGACCGCCGGAGTGCGGTGCGAACTTGAGGGTAGACTCGATGGTACTGCGCGGGTCCTGCGTGTAGGAACGGACCAGAACGACCTTGCCGATGTCGCCGTTGTCGATCTTGCGCTTTGCCTCAGCATAGGACTTGTCGAAGCGGCGCATAAAGCCCAGCTGGAAGATCAGATCGGGGTGTGCCTCGATGACCTTTTCCGCAGCCTTGCACTGCTCTACGTCGGTGCCGAGCGGCTTCTCGCAGAAAACGTGCTTGCCGTTGTTCATGGCGATCTCGATCTGCTGGCAGTGCAGGAAGGACGGGGAAACGATGACGATCGCGTCGAGCTCCGGGTTCCTGCACATCTCCTCGAAGTCAGTGTAGGTGTACTGAACGCCGAGCTCTTCGGCGACTTCCTTGACACGGCCTGCGTCTACGTCGCAGATCGCTGCCAGCTCACAGCCCGGAACCTGCGTTGCGAGGTTCTTTGCGTGCTCGTAGCCCAGACGGCCCAGACCAACCGAACCAATCTTTACAGTTTTCATAGCAGAAACTCTCCTTTTCAATCAAAAAACTCTCTTCGCGCGGCTGTTTGGGCCGCCTGTTCTCTCTGTTGACTATGGCTCTATTTTAGCGCTTCCGGCGGGGAAAAACCAGAGCAATCTTGCGAAAAGAACGAGGGATTTTCCGCAGAAAAACCGAGAGCGGACGGAGAAACTTTCAAATTCTTGCTATAGCGGCAAGCGCGGCCTCTTTCTTTCCCGTCAGCGACGGGAAGCGGTTCCGCCGTTCCGAGACGGTGCAGGGCGTTTGCTTTCTGCTG
>OQWM01003331.1_pt1 | contig 10748 bp, 12 predicted proteins | sample 1691531 | NCBI WGS metagenome assembly OQWM01 (sample SAMN03418257, study PRJEB22391) | human gut metagenome | biome: human-gut; feature: organic feature; material: feces | host: Homo sapiens | place: Tanzania | collected 2013-01 | reverse complement strand
ATTTTTATTTTGGTTTTCATAATCCACATTACTTTCAAATAGCCATGCGTATTACCCCGTTGGCTATTTTTTTTATTTTTCTTTTTTGATTTGGAACTCAATGACCTTCTTGAAAACAAATTATCTCGCTATCCTAAAGATGAAAGGAGGGCCTTTTACGAAAACCCGCTTGAACAACCAACAATTTAGGAATGCACTCTTTATCTCCGGCCTCACGCAAGACGTGTTTGCCGAGCAAACCGGCATCACCGCTCGATATGTTCGCAAGCTCTGCAAGAAAAGTACAAACGTTTCATTATCATTGTACTGCAATATCATAACCGTTTTAGATCTTCCTTGGGGCGCTCTGCTTGAGCACATCAACGAAGCCATAGATGAGGTGAGCTGTTTCTAAAGCAGAAAGGACAAATCTATGAATCCAGATGATCTTCCCTTACAACCGCCAATCAAGCAAATCCTTCACGAAAGCACTCAACGAGACCGCTCTTATGCGCGAAAAAAGTACCGTTGGCACGCTCAATATTCTTTAGATCGGGCAGACGGCATTGACCAGACCAATGCGCCAGTCACCGATGAACTCGAAAACCTGTTTTTAAGCATTGAAGATCGCCGCGCACTCTATGCAGCGCTGCAACGCCTTTCATCGCTCCAGCGTCGCCGATTGCTGATGCGATATGCGGATAGACTCACCTATTCCGAGATTGCCCGGCGTGAAGGCGTTGCGCCGCGAGTTGCCCAGCGCAGCATCGAACGCGCACTGGTTAAACTTAATCTCATGCTCAAAGATGCCATCCTTGTCGATTCCAACGTGTAATTTTATAATCAGCTCAAGTCATCAATAGGAGGTTTTCATCATGAACCCGTTCTTTGATTCGCTTGCGCAAGAGCTTCAAGCTCATGCGCAGCCTGCTACGCCTGATTCTTCACATCCGCCAGCTCAACTCTGTCCGTCTGCCGCACCTAGTTCAAAAACCTATCGCATCGACGATATTGCCGCTATCCTTGACATCAGCCGTGCGGCAGCGTATGCGCTGGTCAAAAAGCAGAATTTTCGTTCCATTCGCGTCGGTCACTCCATTCGTGTTCTTCGTGCGTCTTTTGACGCATGGCTTGAGGAGGAAAGGCTGTGATCCCCCGCATTGTAAAACGTGTAGATTCGTACTCCTTATGCTATCGGTACACGGATCACGCAAACAAAAAACATATAAAACTTGAACCTTGCGCATCACTGGATGATGCCCGTCTCAGATTGGAGGAAGTCATGCAGCAGCAGGAAGATGGTATCTTCATTCCACCCAATGCCATAACGGTGTCTGAACTGATGGAGGACTTCATTCGTGTCTGCGGAAGCCGGAAATGGGTGGCTTCTACCTATACCGCCAACATCGGACTATATCGGAACTACATTCTTCCTGTTCTTGGCAGCTGTGGCATACAAAATCTTCATTCCAAAGACGTGGATATTTATATCCGTATGCTGACAAAAACAATCAGCGCAGCAAGCAACGTAAAGGAAGAACCCCTCTATATTTCTGCGCTTACAATCAAGAAAATCATTGATCTTCTGCGGCGTGCGTTCCAATATGCTGTGAACCGTGATTTAGTCGCTCAAAATCCATTTGAAAATGCCATTTTGCCGAAAACCGATATTCTGAAAAAAGGGGTGCGTGAAATTGACTACTGAACCCGTTTGGGAACCGATTACCATCGCCAAGGCTCTGAGCCTCTGCGGCTTTGACGCACTGTATGTCGCCATGAATTTGGCTTTTGCCTGCTCTCTGCGCATAGGAGAAATTCTCGGTCTGACATGGGATGATATTCACTTCGCCGAAAATGGCGGCGACACGTCCTGGCTTCAAGTCAGCAAAACACTTCTGGAAGTGAACAAGCAGGCGGCGGCTGCTACAGAAGGCAGAGATATTCTGATGGTGTTTCCATCAACCAAACCCAATTCCAGCATGTCCCTTATCCTCAAAAAGCCCAAGACAAAACACTCCATACGCAAAGTCTATCTGCCCAGAACCACCGCGGACATTTTGAAAGAGTGGCATACCAGGCAGCTTGAGTTGATCGACCTCTTGGGTGCAGACTATCAAAATTATAATCTGGTGTTGGCGCAAAACAGCGGAAAACCTTATGACAGCCATCAGATCTACAAGCTACTTAAGACGTTTATCCATGCGCATCATCTGCCGGATGTCACGTTTCATTCTTTGCGCCATTCAAGCGTCACCTATAAACTCGCCCTCAATGACGGCAATATCAAATTGGTGCAAGGGGACACGGGACACGCTTCTCCCAAGCTCATGCTGAACACCTACGCAGAAATCTTCGATCAAAGCCGAAAAGAACTCGCCGTTCGCTTTGAAGAAAATTTCTACGCAGCTTTGCAGCCGTGAGGACACCGTTATGGCACACATCGTCCGGCGTGGAGAATCCTTCTGTGTTGTCTATTATTACACCGATAAAGACGGAAAACGCCATCAGAAGTGGGAAACCTTTCATCAGGAAGCAGAGGCTGAACGCAGAAAAGCCGAAGTTGAAATCGGAAAGAAAAAGTCAACCTTGATTGTTCCCAGCAAAATCACCGTATCGGAACTGATGGTCGATTTTGTCAACCTGTATGGCGAACGAAAATGGGACGTTTCCACTTACAGCTCAAACCTCGCGCTAATCGCCAACTACATCAACCCGCTCATCGGCAATCAACCCATCCAGTCCATCAACACGCGCGCCGTAGACAAGTACATCCAGCAGCTCCGCAAAACTGAATCCGTCGCTTCTCAGTTTCGCCGCATGGCTGACCGTTATTTGACCGATCAGAACATCGAGCGCATCATTAAGGTACTCAAGTGTGCGTTTGGGCAGGCTGTCCGCTGGGGTATGATTGCAAAAAATCCTTTTTCAAACGCTATTCTCGTCAAAACCCCTTACCATCATCGGGATATCTGGGATGCGGCAACCATCCGCAAAGCGCTTGAAGCCTGCCGTGACGCACAGCTCTATGTCGCCATGAACCTGTCTTTCGCCTGTTCCATGCGTCTGGGCGAAATTCTGGGGCTGACGTGGAACAACGTGCATATCGAGCCTGATGACATCGCACAGGATAACGCATGGCTCTATGTCGATAAAGAAGTGTATCGTGCGCGGCGCGAATCCATCAAGGCTCTCGGAGAGAACTCTGTCCTGCACATCTTTGATTCCGCACTGAAAAAGCCCACCGCGACTGTTCTTGTGCTTAAAAAACCGAAAACCGATAGCAGCATCCGCAAAATCTGGATTCCGAAAACCGTCGCCTATATTTTGCGCCACTGGAAGGCGTGTCAGGAAAAGCTCAAGGTGACGGATCATTCCTACGAGGATCATAACCTGGTGCTTGCGCAGCCCAATGGTCGCCCCTGTGATGACCGAGTAATCGAAAAGAAGTTTGCTCAGCTCAAAAAGCAGGCCAATCTGCCCAACGTCGTTTTTCATTCGCTCCGCCATTCCAGCGCTACTTATAAGTTGAAATATTCCAACGGCGATTTGAAATCCACACAGGGCGATACAGGACATGCCAGCGCCGAAATGATTACCCGTATCTATGCGCATATTCTGGATGAAGATCGTAAAATCGGCGCACAGCGCTTTGAACAGCAATTCTATTCCAATCCAGACTTGCGCAGCATCAAACCGCCTGCCCCAGAGACAGCTCAACCCCGGATTGACCTGAACACGCTTATCCGGCAGATTGAACGCTCGCCGGAATTAGCCGGCGCATTGGCGGCAGCACTCAAAAACAGCAGCAAATAAGAAGCAAGGTATTGTCGGCTTGAAAAAGTCAGCAATACCTTGCTTCTTGTCTATTTTGCATATTTTTTGTTCATATAATTTTCTATATCAATTTTCTGATTTTGGGGTCAAAAAAACGCCAAAACTGACATGGTATATAGAGGGATTTTTCTTTAGAGGAATTCCTTGAACAGAACCTTGAAAACGGCATAGGTGTCGCAGATACGAAAAGAGACTCGGACGAGCCATAATGGTTTGGCGCGACGACATTCAATTTGATGATGTAAACATCACTTTAATCGAGCGATTTTTCAAGCGAATTAAGCCTGTTTTGGAAATCAGGTGCGACGACTCCGACCTCTATCATGATACTTCTTCACAGCTTTCCAAGGACTGGGAAAGAGCCTCTAACCGGCTCGGAAAACGACCGCTTAGAGCTATGCTGCGCCCTCCAGGCGCAGTCTGCGACACCATAAGGAACGCGGAAGCAACGCTATGCCATCCTTGCGTTTCCAGACGACCAGGGCTACAATCAGCCTGTCACAGTTGATCTGGGACAATCAACCGACCCCTTGTGGTCAGAAAGGATGCACATCTATGGAATACACACCCGCTTCCGCAGGCAATACCCCTCAAACGTACCGCGTTGAGGATGTTGCTTCAATTCTGGGCATCAGCAGAAAGTCTGCCTACAACTTGACCAGGGAAGGATATTTCAGGGTTGTCCGCATTGGTTCAACCATCCGCATCTCCAAAAAATCCTTCGACGACTGGCTCAATAATCAAACGTCGGAGGTTTAAGTTGGCTTCCATCATCAAGCGCGGCAAGAGCTACTGCGTTGTCTATGATTACGTCAACTCCGACGGGCAGCGCAAGCAGAAATGGGAAACCTTTCCTTCCAAGAAGGAAGCCTCTGTCCGTAAATCAGAGGTTGAGCTGGCGCAGAAGAAAGGGACTTTTCTTCCACCGTCCGCCGAAACAGTCGCGGAGTTCATGGATGAATTTGTGCGGCTGTACGGCGAGCTGAAGTGGAGTCCGTCCATGTACGACAGCAGCACCGGCATCATCCGAAACTACATCAACCCGTTGATCGGGGATTTGCCCATGCAGAGCGTCACCGTTAAAACCGTGGACATCTTCATTCACGACCTGCATCGAACTCGTTCCGCTGCGGAAAAGTACCATGCTGTAAAGCAGGACTACATCAGCGATTCGCAGGTGGAAAAGGTGTTCAAGCTCGCGCGATGCGCCTTTAATCAGGCCGTGCGCTGGAATGTCATCCAGCAGAACCCCTTCAATCAGGCAAACCTCTGCAAAGCCAAATGCAGGGAACGCGAGATTTGGGACGCAGAAACGATTCGTAAAGCGCTGGATGCCTGTCGGGATGCAAACCTGTACGTCTGCATGAATCTCTCGTTTGCCTGTTCGCTGCGCATTGGGGAAATTCTCGGTCTGACGTGGAACAATGTACACATATCCGAGCAGGAAATCAAGGACGATGACGCATGGCTCTATATCATGCAAGAGCTGGCAAGGGTTAAACGCTCCGCGCTGGCTGCTTTGAATAACAAGAACATCTATCACATCTTCCCCGCGTGGACGGGAAAGACCACCAACACCGTTCTTGTTCTGAAAAAGCCCAAGACAGACAGCAGTATTCGCCGCGTATGGATTCCCAAAACCGTCGCTTATGTGCTGCAAGAGCTGCGCAAAAATCAGCTTCACCAGATTGAAATGGCAGGCTGCGATTACACTGATTATAATCTGGTCATCGCCTTTCCAAACGGACATCCCTGCGAGGAAAAGCGAATCAATCAAGCCTTCGCCAAGCTCAAAGCCGAAGCCAAACTGCCCGATGTTGTTTTCCACTCTCTGCGTCATTCCAGCGCCACCTACAAGCTCAAACTGAACCACGGCGACCTGAAAGCGACGCAGGGAGATACAGGTCATGCCGAAATCGACATGCTGACCAAGGTTTATGCGCACATTCTTGATGCTGATCGGAAAATTACGGCTCAACGCTTTGAAGAAGCGTTTTATCAGCCGCAGGATTCGCCCGAACAGAAGGATAACAGCTCATCATCCCCGGATATCGCGGCTCTGATTACTCAGATCCAGCAGTACCCTGAACTCGGAAAGATTCTTTCCGATGTGCTGGCAAAGCAGGCTTCTACCGATGAAAATACGGAAAACGGTAATGGCAATCTTAGCGATTCTGAGTAGCAGGCATCTAAAATCATTCGATTCTTTTTGCTACTCTTGCAGCTTCAAACCGCAAACTGCAACTTGCTCGAATCGAAAAAAGTGCCACATGCTTCACGCACATGACACTTTCTGGCGCACCCACCGCGGCTCGAACGCGGGGCCTTTCGCTTAGGAGAACTCGTGTCGTACTTTTTGTCCATCTCATCTCGTTCGATTTCCTGTCATTTCGCCTTGATTTGCCAAGAAATTCTGCGAGTTTTCCTAAACGACAGACCGGTTAAATCGTTGGTTTTGTGTGGTTATTCCGCACACCTCTATTAGCAGAGTTCCAACTTTTTCCGATTCCCAGAAAGCCAGCTATTCCTTCGTTACCGCAGGGTAAAGAGATGCAAAGCAGGAAAGAACGCTTAGCACTTCTATGCCCTGCGGCTTTTTTCTGCACATGAAATGAATCTTTTTCAAAAAGAAAAGCAGAGTGACCGATACCCGGCACATCCGAAAGCCCCTAACTTTCGGACACGCTATCCGTCACTCTGCTTTTTGAATTGAATTTTGGAAAGGATCATTATGGAACACAAAATCATAGCTGTCGCCAATCAGAAAGGCGGCGTTGGAAAAACGACCACTTGCGTGAATCTCGGTATCGGTCTGGCACGACAGGGGCGCAAAGTGCTGCTTGTCGATTTTGACCCGCAGGCGAACCTGACCATCAGCCTGGGCTATCAAATGCCCGACGAGCTGCCCGTAACGCTGACAGACGCGGTTTACAACCTTCTGAATCGAGGGACAAGCCGCGGCAAGGACGAACCGCTTCTGGATATCCGCACCGCTATCCTGCATCACGAAGAAGGCGTTGATCTTCTCCCCTCCAGTCTTGGATTATTCAGTCTGGAACTGACGATGACCGGCGCAAACGCCCGCGAAACCATTCTCAAGCGTCTGCTTGCGCCGCTGAAATCTCAATATGATGTGATTCTCATCGACTGCGCGCCGACGCTCGGCATGTTCACGCTGAACTCACTGTCCGCCGCGGATTCCATCCTGATTCCCGTTTCCGTAAACTTCCTGTCTATCGAAGGCATTTCTCAGCTTCTGGATACCGTCATGTTCATCAAGCAAGAGATCAACCCTGATGTTATCATAGAGGGCATTGTCCTGACAATGTTAGACGCACGCACCAGCTATGCGCGCGGTATGGCATCCCTCATCAGCAATACCTATGGAAATTCCCTCCCGATTTTCAATGCGCAGATTCCCTATTCCGTCCGTGCTTCGGAAATCAGTGCGCTTGGATGCAGCATCTATGCGCATAATGCGAAAGGCAAAGTTGCGCGCGCTTACGAGAAGCTGGTGCAGGAGGTGATCGGGCATGGCATTTGATACCAGCGGCATACGCCTGAAACCCTGCGTCGATCTGTTCTCGACGGAAGCCAGCCGTCAGGATGCGAGTTTGGAGAAAATCCGCGAGATACCGCTGGATCAGCTCGTTCCATTCAAAGACCATCCGTTCAAAGTCATTGATGATGAATCCATGATGGACACGGTGCAGAGCATCCGCGAACACGGTATTCTGCTTCCGCTCATCGCCCGCCCCATGCCGGATGGCAAATATGAGATTGTATCCGGCCACCGCAGAAGCCACGCCGGAAAGCTGGCTGGTCTGGAAACCGTGCCGGTCATCGTCCGAGAACTCGATGACGATGCCGCCGTCATCCTGATGGTGGATTCCAACCTTCAACGCGAAAACATTCTGCCCAGCGAACGCGCCTTTGCGTTCAAAATGAAGCTGGAAGCAATGAAGCATCAAGGAAAGCGGCTCAACCTAACTTCTGACCAAGTTGGTCAGAAGTTGAGGGCACGGGATGTGCTGGGTAATGAACTCGGCATGAGCAGCATCCAAATTCAGCGTTACATCCGTCTGACGGAGCTTCTGCCCGAACTGCTCGATCTGGTAGACGAACGAAAACTGGCGTTCAACTCTGCCGTTGAAGTTTCCTATCTGAATCCAGAAGAACAAGGCTGGCTGGCGGAAACCATCGACAGCGAGCAGTCCACGCCGTCGCTTTCTCAGGCACAACGCCTGAAACGCTTTTCGCAGGACGGCAAACTGACCGAAGATATGGTGCTGGCGATCATGTCCGAACAGAAAAAGCCGGAAACCGAAAGGGTCGTGCTGCAAAGCAGACAGATATCCCAATATTTCTCCCCATCCGCAACGCCGAAAGAAATGGAAACCTCGATTCTTTCCATGCTCGATACGGCGAAGGAATGGCGCTCCTATTTCCCGGAGGACAGCACACTCGACGACGTAAACCGCCGTATGCGCAAGGTGCTTGAAGGGATGAAGCGCACGAAATCCCGTGCGCCGGAACGCTGAAAACTGTCAAGTTTCCAAAAACCTTTTTTCAACAGTTGACAGGGAGGATTATCTATGGCTATCATCCGCGCCGCGCATGAGCGCGACTTCACGATTATCACCAACGCTGTACTCCGCGACACGAACCTTTCGCTGAAAGCCAAGGGGCTGCTTGCCCTGATGCTCTCCGAACACGACGGCTGGAATTTCACGATCAAGGGGCTTTCGGCCAAGTGCAAAGAAGGCGTAGACGCTGTTGCCGCCATCGTCAAAGAGCTTGAAGCACAGGGCTATGTGGTGCGCCGCCGTGAGCGCAGCACCGCCGGCCACTTTGCCGCGGCGACTTACACCATCTACGAAAAGCCGATACGGGAAGCACCAAAACCGGAAAAGCCCGTACTGGATAAACCCGCCGCGGACAAGCCGTCCACGGTTTCACCGCCAACGGTAAAGCCCGTGCAAAGAAATACCATCGTTCCCAAAACCATCGTCACCAAACCCTGCGTAAGAAAACCCTTACCGTCCATCCATCCCATCCATCCCGAACCCGTTGACCTTCCCGAAAGCCCGGATGGGATGGATTCGATGGAGCAGCAGGAATCAGCAGACGATGCAGGCGGCAGCACGGATGCCGCGCCCATAGGCTGGCTGGACGAAACTTTGCTGCTTGACCCCGACGAGGACGAATACATGCCCTGGTGCTGGGACGACCTTGAAGCCCGAAAACCCTTTACGACCCGTCAGGACTTCGAGGATGTGCGCAATCTGGTCAAGCGGCAAATCCAGTATGACGACCTGCTGAAAAATCAGTGGAAATACAATCGGGAACAGCTCGATGAAATCGTGGAAATCATGGTCGAGCTGCATACCACGCCGGAAGCCGCTATTCGGATCAGCGGGCGGGAATGGCCTGCATGGGCGATTCAAGACCGGCTGAAAAAACTCACCTACGATTCGCTGATGACGGTATATTACAACCTCGACCGCACGAAAAACGATATCCGCAACATCAAGAACTACCTGATTGCTACCTTGATGAACACGCCGATTACGCAGGAAAGCCAATTTACCGCCGAGTATCGCGCACACCCTGTATAATGCCCTGCGCCGCTCCTTGGATACCAGCTTATGAATATACGCGTGCTTATCGTGATTACAAAAAAGCGAAAAGAGAACTTTATATATAATCTGTTAGCTGGTTGCACATTCTTTTCACTCATGCTTGCCCTTATTTTCACTTTTATAAAATCTTATTTTTAGATACAATTCAATCAGCAAGAGAGCAAAGCTGGCCGGCATTCTCTAGCAGAAATATCAAAAAAGGAGAATGTAAAAATGGCTTTTGAAGCAGGTAAAATGATTAGAATTAAGAGTTCTTCCACTTTGGTTAGACGTGATCCGAGTACTGCTAATCCTTATATTGGCAGATTCTACAGCGGAAACATGTTTCTGTGTGCAGGCACTTCCGGCAACTGGATTAAGATTCGTTGGGGGAATCGAGATAAGCGAGAATATGCATACGTTCCTATGAATGATGCTGAAGAACTCTCTGTCAGCACCTCTTATCCTCTTGTCCCTGTTCTTATCATGGCACTTTCCTTTGCTCAGAATGGCGGCAGCCTTAGCGGAAAGGAAATCGAAAGTGGCAATTTGGAACTTGGCGGCGAATGGTGTCAGACGTTCCTTTACTGGCTCTGCAATGCGGCCGGTCTGTACGGAAGTTCGAACTTCCCCGCTTTCAATAAAGCCCTTTGCCGCGACTCCAAGGAATTCTTTGAGAATAAGAGGCGTTACTATGCCGCGTCCGGTTTCCAGCCTCAGTTGGGTGACTGGATTTATTACAAGAAGAATGGTAGCGCAGATGCAGTCAGCCATATCGGCCTCGTAAATGATTACTACAACAATAAAATTTCCACTGTTGAAGGCAACTGGGGAAACCCCAGGTGTGTTAGAATCTTCGATGATGCTGCTACGGAACACAATGGCTACACGATCATTGGTTTTGCTCGTCCCGTATATGCATAAAACCACATTCCATGTATTCGAAGCCGAGTTTATTGCTCGGCTTCCTTTTTTGCAGCATTTCAAAAAAGCTCTTTTTCTCTAATGCCAGAGGAAGAAAGTGTCAACCTGTTTCGTCTTAATACTATCAAGGAAGGTGATAAAATGCCGTGCTTCATTATTCTGCTCTGTCTGTGCCTGTTTCCATTTTCAACTGTTCGGTGCGAGGAGCAGACAGTTGTCGAATCCTTGGACGCATCCATACTGACCATCTGGGGGGCGGAAACGGGGATGAATCCCTATCTTCAGTCTATCGCACGTCCGACGTTCTGCTCACGCCTGCCCGAAACGTTTTTCTCACGCATCACGTTTATCCGCAAGTGCTTGCCTATCAGCCGGAGGATCACGGCGACC